>Ga0334893_1000452_pt1 | contig 55944 bp, 48 predicted proteins | sample GraSluR3_MG_5_FD_207218 | JGI IMG/M metagenome (GOLD analysis project Ga0334893, IMG submission 207218) | Sludge microbial communities from methane-producing bioreactor in Wageningen University, Netherlands - Granular Sludge_09_05-R3 | ecosystem: Engineered > Bioreactor > Anaerobic >...
TTTAAATCTCCCGATGGGGTTTTTGGCTTTGCTGTACTCAGATCAATTACTGACACCATCATCAAAAACAATCAAAACGTATTAAACTCCCTAAAAGTAATTGCTAACTTGCACACTGATTAGTTACGTTTTTTTAAGTTTACGGTAAAACAAGATGTTATGAATTGTAATTTTCGGGATTTTACGCCTTTGCATACCTGAAATTCCAGGGAGGAATGAAGCTTCCGCTGCGCGGAAGATTGGCCATTCGGAATCTGAAATCTGAAATCTGAAATCTGAAATCTGAAGTGGGTGTGAGTGTGGGTAAATTTTATCAATAATAAATATCATAGTGGGTCGTGGGCGAAATGCTGTGTCAGCCCACGCACAAATGCCAGTAAACAACCACTGGTCATCCCGACCCCGGGCACCGGGGGAGGGACCACCCGGCTGTTTGGCTTTAAGCAATCAGATGCCTCTCGCTGGCGGAGTGATTTCAGGCAGAGGAGCGCGCCGGCGGGCTCGAAACGGGCGAAATGCCGTGTCAGCCCATGCACAAATGCCAGTAAACAACCACTGGTCATCCCGACCCCGGGCACCGGGGGAGGGACCACCCGGCTGTTTGGCTTTAAGCAATCAGATGCCTCTCGCTGGCGGAGTGATTTCAGGCAGAGGAGCGCGCCGGCGGGAAAACCCTGCTTTCGTTTTTTTAGGGAAATCAGTCGATTTTTATGTAAGTTTGTGAACCGCCATTACTAATCATGAATGCGGATGAAAGAGCAGTATTTCAGCCCTGAAACAATCGAAACCGAATCGGCAGCCATGATCGAGGAGGTGAAGAATTATTCGGGTGTGCGGACCTTTCAGCCAAAATCAGGGAAAATGGCATTGCTGGTTATCGATATGCAATACTATTTCCTTAAAGAAGATGAACATGCATTCATCCCTTCTGCCCCTGTGATCCTGCCCAATATTCTGAAATTGATGAAGGCATGCAAGGGCCTCCTGATACCTGTTATTTTGACACGTCATTTGAACACTGACGAAGATGCCGGCATGATGGGCATCCGCTGGAATGAACTGATCAAAGCAGATGATGCACGGAGTGAAATATATGCCGATATATTATCCATGGGAGGAGAGGTGCTGGAAAAAAGTCAGTTCGATGCATTCTATAAAACCGGACTGGAGGAAAAGCTCCGTCAAAAAGGGATTGAACAGCTGATCATTTGCGGAGTGATGACCAATCTTTGTTGCGAAACCACCGCCCGCTCGGCTTTTGTGCATGGCTTTGATGTAGTGATGCCGGTTGATGCCACAGCTGCATATAACTACGAATTTCACCTGGCTGCTTTTCTGAATTTATCCTATATGTTTGCACGGCCAATGAATACATTTTCTCTCATAAACAAACTTCTGAATGCCTGGTGAGCAAATCATTATCGCAGGGGGCGGGCCGGCCGGTTGTGCCTGTGCAATCCAGCTGAAGCGCTATGGCCTTGACCCTTTGCTGATTGAGAAAGACAGCATTGGCGGATTGGTGAAGAATGCATGGAGGATGGATAACTATCCTGGTTACCCGGAGGGGATATCAGGCATAGAGATGGTTAGCAGATTGAAGGATCATGTTGAGCGCTTTGCTATAAGAACGCTGAACGCTGAACTTGGAAATCTGAACTTTGAAATGAGTAAGGGGTTTGTGGGGGAGTGTGATGGTACAACATATACTTCCCGGTATTTTGTGATGGCTACCGGAACCAAGCCAAAGCATAGGGGAGAAGGATATACCGAGGTTTTTCCATTACGCCACGAAGAAGGAAAAAGAATTGCCATAGTAGGTGCCGGGGATGCAGCCTTCGATTATGCAATGACGCTATCGCCCCGGAATACTGTTCATATCCACAACCGTGGAACAAAGATAAAATGCGTTCCTGCCCTGCTTGAAATGGCACTGGCTCAGGACAATATCACATATGTTGAAAACTCATCGCCTGCCGGTAATTACGATTATACTATTTTTGCCACCGGCCGCGAACCAGATCTTGATTGTTTGTCGGAGCAAATGTTAAACTTACGGCCTCAACTTGAAGCGGATGGCCTTTTATATGTTATTGGAGATGTCAGGAACGGAATGGTGAGGCAGACCTCAGTTGCCACCGGCGACGGAATCAGGGCTGCCATGGCCATCAAAGACAGGATCAGGAAGGAATGAGAGTAATCAGTAAGACTGAATCGAATAAGATCGCTTCGGTATATGTTGCCGGTAACAGCGAAGGTAAACTGATCGAATTTGTTGAATCGGTGCAGCCACCGTTTGATGTCGGCAAAAAATGGGTGATCATCGTGTCAACGCTGTTCGGCTGCCCGGTCGACTGCAGTTTTTGCGATGCGGGCGGCAGTTACCGGGGCAGGCTGAGCGCGGAGGAGATCTTTTTCCAGATCGATTATCTTGTTCGGCAAAGGTTCCCTTCCGGAAAACCCGAAACCGAAAAGTTTAAGGTACAGTTTGCCAGGATGGGTGAGCCGTCATTCAATCCTGCCGTGCTGGAAGTACTGGAGCGTTTCCCCGGGGAATACCCGGTCGCCAACTTCGTGCCCTCCCTTTCGTCGGTGGCACCCCATGGTACGGATCACTTTTTTGAACGTTTGCTGCAAATAAAGAAGGATATCTATGATCATTCTTTCCAGTTGCAGTTTTCATTGCACAGTACCGATATGACCCAACGCGACGAACTCATCCCGGTCAGGAAATGGGATTTTGAACAGATCGCTGCCTACGGCGGGCGTTTCTATTCGGAAGGCGGAAAAAAGCTGAGCCTGAATTTTGCCCTTTCGAAAAACTACCACCTCGACCCTTCCGTATTGCTGAAATTCTTCGATCCCCGTATGTTCCTGATCAAGATCACGCCTGTGAATCCCACCATTAAGGCCACCCTTAACGGAATTGACTCATTGATCGTTCCGGGCGTTAAAGGCCCTGCTGTTGCGGATGAACTGAAGCTGGCAGGCTATGAGGTGATCGTAAGCGTGGGCGAATGGGAAGAAAACCGTATCGGCAGCAACTGCGGCCAGTATATCAGGGCGATTGAACGCAACGGCAGTGTGCCTGCCGGCAGTTATTCCTGTAAGCTCGAAAATATTTAGGGATTATTCCGGGCTTTGCCCCTTATCCCCCGATTCCCCGGCCTGGGGGCGCTTTGTCCTGGTCAGAAAGCGGTCGTATAGCAATAACATGATGACAGTGGCAAAGCCGATCCCCGAAAACAGCATCCAGATGTTTGAAGGATGATAGCTTGCCCACAGAAAGTCGGTCAGCTCGCCCGGGTTCATATTCATCAGGCCGGCGGCCCTGTTAAAGTATTCGTTTTTCGAAAAATGCTCCGATACCGGCGGTACGTCAAGGCCCCTTGCACTGATTTCAAGTGAAAGAAGGTAATACTTATCACTGATCCTGGTATAAACATCACCGGACAATATCCCGGCCAGGAAATTCCCGCCGGCCAGCGGAAGGTAATAGGTGCCCATGTACATGGCCAATTTGTCTTTCGGGGCGATCCGGCCGATATATTCCAGTATCCTGGGTGAACTGGCCATCTCCCCGAATGCAAAAATGAGAATGGAGAGGAAGAGGTAAAAGCCGTTCTGGGTGATAAACCAGAGGGCGATGCCGATGGAACTGATGAAAAATCCCGTGATTATGGTGTTTACGGGTTTGTATTTCATGATCAGGGATGAAACGAGGACCTGGAAGATCACGATATAAAGCGCATCGATATTTACGATCATTTCGGGGTTGATGGTGCCCTCGCCTGTGCTGATGAAGTTGGCCAGCCATGGCCAGATACCCGACAGCCATTGGTAAATGGCAGCCGTATTTACCCATTGCTCAATAAAAACCGGGAGCGTAAAGAACAACTGGTTGTACATGGTCCAGAATCCCGTAATGATCACCAGGAAGATGACCAGCCTGGTATCGGACAGTGCTTTCCCGAGGTTTCGGAGAATCTCGCGGATGATCCTCCCGAGCGGTTCCCTCCGTTTTTCCCTCGGGGGTTCCCTGTAAAAGAACAAAAGCAATAAGAGGTTCAGAATGATCGCTGCCGATGACATCCAGAAAGCATATTTCCAGTCGAGTTCCCTCAATTTCGAGCCAACCACGGGACCGATAAAAGCCCCTACATTCACGATCATATAAAAAATGCCAAATCCCAGCGATGCTGTTTTTTCGGTAGTGGTTTTAGTAATGGTAGCGGTGATCACGGGCTTGAAAAGCCCTGCCCCCAGTGCCAGATACAGGAAGGCAAGGAACATGGAAGCGTAGGTGGTTACATACGCCATCATCAGGTAGCCGCTTCCCAGGATAAGATATGAGATTATAAGGATCCGCTTGTATCCGAACTTGTCGGCTATGGCGCCGGTGATGGTCGGCAAAATATACAGTATGCCGACCACCGTTCCCATGAGCAGGCCTTTTTGTCCCTGCGTGAAGCCCAGAGCTCCTTCATCCTTTGAGCCCGTAAAATAGAGGGCCAGTAAAATGAAAATGCCATACCAGGCCCAGCGTTCGAATAACTCCATGATGTTCGCCGTCCAGAAAGTGGCGGGAAAGCCGAAGCGTTTTTTCAGGGTCTTTGCCATTCGGTCATTGTTTTTGCAAAGAAACAAAAATCATTCAAATCCCCGGCCGGGTATGCTTTGATAGTAAAAAAGCATTTCATGGGGGAATACCCTTACTATATCAAATTTGTGAAACATCAATAGTTCAGGTAATGCTGCACTTTTCTGAACATTGGATCATAACCAACCACTTTCCTGAGCGTGTCGGCACAGCTGATGCTGCCGTTCCTGTCACGGTAATTGAAAATTGCCTTTACGGTTTCATAGTCCAGGTAGGGATGCTTCAGCAGCGTTTTGAATTCCGCTTCGTTTACATTCATCTTTATGATCCGGCCGGTGTCGGCCTTCACATGTTCTTTTATCATATCGTAGCGCAGGCTGTCCATTCCGTAGACTTCAAGCAGTTGTTCCGGAGAAAAAAAACCGCCCAGGATTTCCCGGTATTTCAGGATACGGGCCGCAAAAACAGGGCCGATCCCTTTGAGTTTGATGAGTTGTGTAGTGTCTGCAGTGTTTATCTCTATCATCAGGGGGATTTGTCCCGCGGCGGTTTTTTTTTCCTGGTAACGCGGCTTTGTATATACCGGTTTTTCCTGTTTTTGCGACTTTACCGTATCATTTGAAATTTCTTCAACACTTAGCCTGGCGTTGAATTGACGTACCTCTTCGGCAAATGCCGGTAAGCCGGCCTTCTTTGGTTTGATGAATTGCGGGAGCAGGGCATTGGCGCTTTCTGCCATGACGATCAGCATTATCAATGCAATTATTCCGCGTCTCTCGGCATAATTAAAGGCGAGGAATGCTTTTACCTGTTCCAGCGGCAGATGCGTTTTTTTCATTTCGGCGGGGCTTGTATCTGTTAATACCCAAAATGCCGGAATGTCACCATTTTTTTTTCAACAATTTGAATGGCCGGCATCAAAACCTTGTCAGGCCAATGCAGGAACAGGCCGGCAAGCCGGGCTCAGGGGGTGGCTGAAAAGGATGAAAAGTCGATCAGGCCCAGGCCGTTCAGGAAAACAATGGCAATGGCTATGGGGGCCACAAAACGGATAATGGTCATGAAAGTGCTGAAGAGGCGGCCTTTGAATCGTCCGCCGTTGGTGATCTCATCCCTGACATTGCGTTTCCCGAGGAACCACCCTGTAAAGACGGCGATGATCAATGCGCCCAGGGGCAGGATGATGTTGGCTGCCAGGTAATCGAAGATGGAGAAAAGGTTCTTGCCGAACAGCCCGAGATTGTCGAGGGGCCCCTGCGAAAGGGTGCAGAAGATCCCCAGCATGAAGATAAGCGTTGCAGATACGATGGTGGCTTTTTTGCGGCTCAGCTTCAGTTCTTCCGACACATAGGCCACTACGATCTCGAGTATGCTGATGGTTGAGGTGAGGGCGGCGATGGCCAGCAGGATAAAAAAGATGATGGCCCAGAAATATCCGCCCGGCATCGACTGGAATATGTTTGGCAGGGTGATGAATATCAGAGCCGGCCCTTCGTCGGGTTTGATGCCAAAGGCAAAAACCGCCGGAAAGATGGCAATGCCGGCCAGTATGGCAATGATCGTATCGGCTGCCGTGATGGCATAGGCCGATTGTGTGAGGTTGTCTTTCCTGCTTACGTATGAACCGTAGGTGATCAGCACGCCCATCCCGATGCTGAGCGAAAAGGCCGCCTGCCCCAGGGCTTCCAGTATTACGTTGGCATTGATTTTGGAAAAATCAGGGTTGAACAGGAACTTCAGCCCTTCGCCGGCGCCCGGAAGGCTGACGGAGCGGATACAGATAATGACGATCAGCACAAAAAGCAGGGGCATGAGTATTTTGGTATACTTTTCAATGCCTTTTTTAATCCCCCTGAATACGATAAAGGCGGTCATGAACATGAATACCCCCTGCCACACAACGGGCATCATCCCGCCCCGCTGAAAGCTGCTGAACATGTTCTCGAGCTCCGGTGTCGATTTCCCGCTGAAACCGTTCAAAGTTGCCTGCAAAAGGTACTCAAGCGTCCAGCCGGCGATGGTTGAATAATAGGCCAGGATCATGAAGGCGGCGCCCACGCAAACCAGCCCGAAAAGGTACCATGGCTGCCCGGGCTTCAGCAGCTTGAATGATCCGAAGGCATTCTTTTGGGCGCGCCGGCCGATCAGCAGCTCTGACAACATGATGGGCAGGCCGATGGCGATAATAAACAATACGTATATGATAAGGAAGGCGGCACCACCGTTCTCGCCGGCTACGTAAGGAAATCTCCAGATATTCCCCAGTCCGATGGCCGAACCGGCCGCTGCCGCGATGATGCCAATCCGGGAACCGAAATTATCTCTTTTGCTTGCGTCAGGATTGGCCATTTGCTTCGCTGTTGATTATCGACATGCAATATTACAAAAGAAATCATAATTCCCGGCAGGGAGTCATGAACGGGGATACGGAAGTTATCAGCTGCCGTTGACCTGGCCGGAACCGATCCGTGCCCGGACGGGTCGGCTTCATCGGTAGCGCCTGATCTCTCCTGATTTCAGCCTTTTCATGTAGGAGATGAGGTCGCGGCGGACTTCCGGTGCCAGGAGCAGCAGGCCGGCTATGTTCGGGAATGCCATGCACAGTATCATCATGTCCGAGAAGTCGGTTACGGCGGCCATATCGGAGGATGCGCCTACCACGATGCAAAACAGAAAGAATAGCTGGAAGATGATATTGGTGACTTTTCGTGTGCCAAAAATCTTTTGCCCGAATCCACCCAGCAAGTAGTCGAAACCTTTCAGTCCATAGTACGACCAGGAGATCAGGGTTGAAAAGGCAAAGAGCGTAACGGCCGCCAGCAGCAGGTAAGGGAACCAGGGGAATACCGATCCGAAGGCCGCGGAGGTCAGCTGCACGCCGGTTAGGCCGGAGTGGTCATTCCAGTAGCCGCTGAAGATGATCACCAGGGCGGTCATGGTGCAGATGATCACCGTGTCGATGAAGGGTTCGAGCAGGGCGACGATCCCTTCACTGACAGGCTCGTTGGTTTTTGCCGTTGAGTGGGCGATGGAGGCACTGCCGATGCCTGCCTCGTTGGAGAATGCTCCCCGCTGGAAGCCATAGATCAGCACGCCGATAAAGCCCCCCTTCATCGCTTCGGGTGAGAATGCGCCGTCGAAGATCAGTTGAAGGGCAGTGCCGGCGTAGTTGATGTTCATGGCAATGATGATCAGGGCGGTGCCCACATAGAGTATGGCCATCAGGGGGACGATCCTGGCCGTTACTTTGGCAATGCTGCGGATGCCGCCGATGATGACCAGTCCGACGAAAAAGGCCAGCACGACTCCGTACCAGGCACCGAAATCGGCGATGCCCGGGAAGAAGGTTTCCGAAAGTTTGAAAGCCTGGTTGGACTGGAACATGTTGCCGCCTCCCACCGATCCGCCGATCACCATCACCGAGAAGAGAAAGGCCAGTATGATGCCGAGCCAACCCAGGTTCTTCTTTTTCAGGCCATACTTCAGGTAGTACATGGCGCCGCCGGATACTTCCCCTTTTTCGTTTATTTTCCTGTATTTGACTCCGAGTGTGCATTCCACGAATTTGGACGACATGCCGATCAGCCCGGCCAGGATCATCCAGAAGGTGGCCCCCGGCCCGCCGATGGTGATGCCGATGGCTACCCCGGCAATGTTGCCAAGGCCTACCGTAGCGGAGAGTGCGGTGGTGAGCGCCTGGAAATGCGATACTTCCCCATGGTCGGAGGGATGGTCGTAACGGCCCCGTACAAGACCGATGGCATGCCGGAATCCGCGTATGCTGATAAAACGCATGAAGACGGTAAAGAACAATCCGCCAAAGATCAGCCACAGCACGATGAGCTTCAGGGGCGCCGTAACGGGTTCGCCGGCGGCATCAACCACAGCCGCGCCCTCTTTGTCGTACACCTGGTCGTCGTAGATCCCCGACCAGGAAAAGGGATCCCAGAAAAGGATATCCACCAGTACATCCACCATGGGCGTAAAGGCTTGGTTGATACGGTGGCTCAGGGTGTAAGCCTCTTTCGTATGCAGGCTCGTGTCGGAGGGTGGCGGGTTTTCCGCCCGGCAGGGAAAGGCCATCATGATCATTGCAGCTGCAAGCATGATTGCAGGAAGCAAGCCCCTCCGGTGCCATACCCCTTTCATCGACCCCTGCTTTGATTTTTCAATTCCTTCATCTTGTCAAAATAGCTTTTCGTTTCACGCACGATCACACCCGAAAGGAGGATCAGGGCAATAAGGTTGGGGATGGTCATGAAGGTGATCACCATGTCGACGAAATGCCAGACAAGCTCGATGCTGAAGACCGACCCCAGGAAGACGAAGATGGCATAGAGGTAGCTGTAGGGTTTGATATATTTTTCGCCCAGCAGGTAGTTGGCTGCGCGGGAACCGTAGTATGACCAGCTGATCACCGTTGAGAAGGCAAACAGGAGCAGTCCCAGCGTAACGATATGGAGGGCCCATGCGTGCAGGCCGATATGTTCGAGGCCGGTGCTCATGCCAACGAGGGTCATGCCCACACCCATGATGTCTTCCTGCCAGGCGCCGGTCACAATGATGACCAGGGCGGTGAGGGTGCAGATGATGAGCGTGTCAATCAGCGGTTCCAGGGAGGCTACCAGGCCTTCCCGTGCCGGGTATTCGGTACGTGCTGCAGCATGGGCAATGGGGGCGGAGCCCTGCCCGGCCTCGTTGGAGAACAAGCCCCGCCTGATCCCCCAGGTCATGGCCAGGAAAAGCCCCCCGAGCAAGCCGGCTTCCCTGGCATATTCTCCATGGAAAGCATCGTGGAAGATCAGCCGGAAAGCCGCCGGTATCTCGGCATGCATGATGGCCAGTACCGTTACGGCCGCAATAAAATACATGATGGCCATAAAAGGAACAAGAAAGGAAGTGACCTCGGCAATGCGCCTGATGCCCCCGACGATAACCAGCAGGACAAGTCCCGTGATCACGAGGCCCGACAACCATACTTCAATATTGTAACTTGATGACAGGGCATCGGTGATGGAGTTGGCCTGCGCCATGTTCCCGGTGCCCAGTGAACAAAGGATGGTGGCAATGGCGAAGATCACGGCAAGCACCCTGGCGCCTTTGCCGAGTTTGCTCTTAAGCCCGTGCTCCATATAATACATCGGGCCGCCGGATACGGTGCCGTCGGAGTTGAAACGCCTGAACTTATGCGAAAGGGTGCACTCGGCATATTTAAGGATCATGCCAAGAAAGCCCGTTACCCACATCCAGAAGATGGCCCCGGGCCCTCCAAAATAGATGGCCAGCGAAACCCCGACAATATTCCCTGTCCCAACGGTTGCCGAGAGCGCAGTGGTCAGGGCCTTGAAATGGTTCACATCGCCCTTGTCGCCCTTTTTGTCGTATTTGCCCGCCACTACCCTGAGAGAATGGAAAAGTTTGGTCACATTCAGGAATTTGAGCCTGATGATGAAATATATGCCGGTGGGTACCAGCATGGCCAGCACGGCATAACTGCCGATATAATTATTATATGACTGGATCACTTCGTCGATCGACTGGAGTATCGGATGCATAGTTTTGGCTTAGGTGCAGCTAAAATAAAAAATCCTGTTCAGTCTTTGAATTCCTTTATATGGCTTCATTGCAGTAAAGAATGGTTCTAAATAATTTTCGGGACGCAGGGAGGATATCAGGGCTGTTTCAGTATCTGGTATCCGATGGAACAATCGAGGCAGCGTTTCCGGTCGCACATCACTTTCTTCAGTTGCAGCAGGCCTTGCGTCTCGAGGCTGTTGGCAGCCGCAATGCCGGCTTGCCGCCATCTCCGGGTTATGGCGTTGTCCTCGGGGGGGAGTGATTCGAGAAATTCAACGGCCCGGTTCAGAAAGACGTTCTGCCCGCTTTGCATGCCATAGGCGTAGATCAGGGGTATGATGGCGTTTATCAACAGCAGCTGAATGCCCAGTTCGCCGAACTTTTTTTTAAGCGTTTTGCTTTTCTTGTCGAAAACATAATGCTCATCCCAGTAGGCGGAGGCCGTAAGGCTGAATATCCCGCGGAGCTCCTGTATGCTCGCGGCGGTGATGATCTCCTGGAAAACACTCTGGTATTTGGTGTATAGCGCTGCAAGCAGGCCGATCCTCAGGGTGGGGAACCCGGCCGGCCGCAGGCGGAGGAAATTCCAGAGATAACCGGGCATGGGCACCAGGCTGTGCTTTTGTGCCAGGTATGCATGCTCCTTTTTTAGTCTTCGCGGGTATTCCCCTCTCAGGCGGCGTTTCAGCAGGCCCGACTGCCCGAACAGCAAGGCCTCGGCCTGGAAGGATTCATGATGGTATTTCATCAGAAGCCTCACCGGCAGCGAGCAAGCAAGCATCTCAAATGGCGTGGTGTTGATCCTGGCGCCGAACTGTTTCGAAATAAGCCGGTAACAACACTCTTCCCAGTCGTTGTTGCAGCCGGCATACATTTCCGTAACCACGGCCGTTTTTTCTTTCAGCCTGTCAATGCCCATGCTGTTCACCATGTTAAGCCTGATGAGGGGAAGGCTTTTTTTCAGGAGGTTCATGCAGGGTACCCAGAGCAGGTTGCCAATGATCTCACGGTAACGCATGATAAGCTCCGGGTCGAAACAGCCGTCGATACAAAGGGTATTCATTTCATGGCCGTTTATGTCCTTAACCACGCAATCGCGTTCGGCTACCACATGCAGGATCACGTTCCTGTACGACTCGTCGCGCTGATGCCCGTGCCGGTACCAGTCGGAAGCCCGCAGGTGGATTTCAACATTCCCCGCCCAGGCCGTGTCGTCAAGCCTGATCCTGGCACATTGGAAATCGGGGCCTGCATCATGGTTGTGTATTCCGGGATGCAGGATCTGCAGGCTTTGACCCTGAAAGGTCGTTAATCCGGGTTTCAGCATCCTGTATTTCCATAAAAAATGAAAAAAGGATTCGGGAACGTTTTTTAAATCCATCATGGCTCGTTGCTTTCATTGCCTTCTTTCTGTTAATACCTTTTTTGCGAAAAAGTCGCACATTTTTATGACTTTAGATCATTGAGCGGGGCGATATTGACCGGAAAATCATGATGGGGCATTGCAATTGAACAGGAATTGTTTATTTTTGTAAAAATATTTGCTTAAGCAGCAAAATGGAGCAGGCAGGGAATATCGTTTCCAGAATTGAAGAAAAGGTTTTGGAACTCCTTGACCGGCACCGGAAATTGAAGCACGAATGTGCTGATTTACGAACCCGGAATGCAGAGCTTTTAGCACTAATTGAATCACAAAAAATAGAAATATCAGATTTTAAGGAACAAATTGTAAAACTAAAAATCACAAAATCACTGACAACAAGCAAAGGTTCAATAGAAGTGAAAGCGAAGATTGATGAACTCTTGCGGGAAATTGATAAATGTGTGGGACTTTTGGATCAGTAATGTAGCCTTGATTGGCGCAGGGACCTTATGGATGAATTAGCGATAACAGTCAAAATAGCGGATCGTCCTTACAAAATGACGGTCAGGACAGATGAGGAAGAGGTCATACGAAAGGCTGCCAGGTTAGTTAATGAAAAGATTGAAGAATATGCAAAAATGTACGCTTTTAACGATAACCAGGATTTACTTTCGATGGTGTCGTTGCTTTTCGCCACCAAATCGTTAAAAGCCCTGGCTGATGGTGAATCCAGGCAAAAGGAATTGATTGTCAGCCTGGATGCCCTGGAAAAATTGCTTGCTGAACACATCGAGGGTTAGTCCCCGCCGGCGTTCTTTGAAAATATTAAAATATACCCGCATTAATTCATTTTTGGTTTGTAAACTCAACATTACATTCATTAGGGTTTGCTCATAAGTAGTTAGAACAGGCCTCAGCCCGCTCCGGCGGGATCCCTGCCATGCAGGGACAGTGGAAGTTCGACCTGCTTGGCATCCCTATCCATGTCTATCCGGGGTTTCTTAACCCTTGAATTATTGCGGGTTTTTTTTATTTTCAGGCATTTCGCCGGTAGCGGCCTTTCCTGATATCCCGTCATCAGTATTTTCCGGTTCCCGCTTTCATTTGCTGCTGTCATTAATTATTTGTTTAATTAAATACCAGTAGAGATGTTAGATATCGTATATATTGTCGTTTCCGGTGTTGCGGGCCTGTTGGCCGGAGCGCTTGTCACCGGGACCCTGCTCAGGAAGGCGGTTGAAAAGAAGAGCGAGAAGCTGCTTCGCGAAGCGATGGAAAAGGCCGAAGTTTACAAGAAAGATAAAATCCTGCAGGCCAAGGAAAAATTCCTGCAACTCAAGATCGAGCACGACGCGGTCATCAACGAAAAGAACAACCAGTTGCAGCAGGCCGAAAACAGGATTAAGCAGAAAGAATCGGGCCTTTCCAAAAAATACGAAGAACTTCAGCGCAAACAGAACGAAGTCGATATGATCCGTTCAAACCTGAACGGCCAGCTTGAGATCCTGGCGAAAAAGCAGCAAGACCTCGACAAGATGATCAAGGAGGAGGTCGTTAAGCTTGAATCCATTTCGGGCTTATCGGCCGCTGAGGCCAGGAACGAGCTAAAGGAAACCCTGCTGGAAGATGCGCGCTCGGAAGCACAGGTCTTCATTGCCGAAGTGGTTGATGAGGCCAAGCTCACCGCCAACCAAAAGGCTAAGAAGATCGTGATAGAGTCGATCCAGCGTACGGCCGTTGAGCACGCCATTGAAAATACGGTTTCGGTATTCCATCTCGAGAGCGATGAGGTAAAGGGCCGGATTATTGGCCGTGAAGGGCGCAACATCCGCGCCCTGGAGTCGCTCACCGGCATTGAGATCATCATCGATGACTCGCCGGAGGCGATTATCCTGTCGGGTTTCGACCCGGTGCGCAGGGAGATCGCCAGGCTGTCACTGCACAAGCTGGTAACCGACGGCCGTATCCACCCGGCCAGGATTGAGGAAGTTGTGGCAAAAACCCGTAAACAGATCGAGCAGGAGATCGTCGAAACCGGCAAGCGTACCGCTATCGACCTGGGCATACACAACATGCACCATGAGCTGATCAGGATGGTTGGCAAGATGAAATACCGCTCATCATACGGGCAGAACCTTCTGCAGCATTCCATTGAAGTGGCCAACCTCTGCGCCACCATGGCTTCGGAACTGGGGCTCAGTCCCAAAAAGGCCAAAAGGGCGGGCCTGCTTCACGACATTGGAAAGGTGCCCGACAATGAGCCTGATCTGCCACATGCCATCCTGGGGATGAAAATGGCTGAAAAATTCAAGGAAAGCCCCGACATTTGCAATGCCATCGGGGCTCACCACGATGAGATCGAAATGGAATCGCTCATTGCGCCGATCGTCCAGGTTTGCGATGCCATATCCGGTGCGCGGCCGGGCGCAAGGCGTGAGGTGGCCGAAGCCTACATTCAGCGGCTCAATAAGCTTGAAGATCTGGCCCTCGCTTACCCGGGCGTGGTAAAGACCTATGCCATCCAGGCAGGAAGGGAACTGCGCGTGATCGTCGGGGCCGAAAAGGTTACTGACCAGGAAGCCAATCAGATATCCTACGACCTTTCGCGGAAGATACAAGACGAAATGACCTACCCGGGCCAGATCAAGATCACCGTGATAAGGGAAACCCGCGCCATCAGCTATGCCAAATAAAAATGCCGGGGCTGCCCGGCAGGGCGGCCCCGGCATTGGCATGCCTTTATGAAACGGCTCTATTCCGGATCGTTCAATATCTGCTGCTCTTCAAACATCCTGATCAGCTCCTCGGGGCTCTTACCCAGGTTTTCAATGGATATCTCGGCATCGTCGGCAAACTCACTGTCGGGATATTTTTCAAGAAACTCTTTGTAAATGGCTTCGGCGATCTCCAGCTCGCCAAGATAGTTTTCATATACATATCCCTTCAGGAACAAGCACTCGGGACCCTTCCTGAAATCAGGGTATTCCCTGATGATACGGTCATACAGTTCAACTGCCTTTCGGCCTTCGGCCATGTTCATGTAAAACTCGGCCCCCTTGTACAAATACTCAACAGCCATGCTGTCGCCGGGATTTTTGTCGGCATAGCCGAGGTACATCTCAACAAGCTGCAGGGCTTTCTCCCGGTTGATAAATGCATCCTCCGAACTGAATAATTGTTCCTCGGCTTCATTGATCTTGTCAATATCCGTGTTACCGGATGGGGAGCAGGCTGCCAGGCCCAGCAGCAGGGCCGGAATAAGCATAATTCTTGTAAATCCTTTCATATGTGTCGTGGTTTTTATTGTTGTTTATCTTTTTCTCCTTGGCTTGTTGGGGAAGATCATCTTGTAGTCAACATCAATATTCCCGGTTGAAATGTCATGCAATTTCCTCTTCAGGAGCAGCCTTCGCAAAGGATTGATCTTTTCCACGAAAAGGGTCCCCTCCAGGTGGTCGTATTCGTGCTGGATGATCCGGGCGATAAGACCGTCATATTTTTCTTCCACCAGATTGAAATCGCGGTCGTGGTATTCAAGGGTGATAACGGGCTTTCTGATCACGTCTTCCCTCACCGTTGGCACACTGAGGCATCCTTCGTTGAAACTCCATTCTTCGCCGCTCTCATCAAGAATGAAGGGGTTTATGAAAACCTTTTTAAAGTCGCGCGCTTCAGGATGCTCCTCTGCATAAGGGGTGGCATCCACGATGAACAGCCTGATCGACTCATTTACCTGTGGGGCTGCCAGCCCGACACCGGAAGAGGCGTACATGGTCTCAAACATGTTCTCTATCAACTCATCAAGCCCGGGATGCCTGGGTTCGATCTCGCCGGCTACCTTTTTCAGGGTAGGATGACCATAAGCTACAACTGGCAAAATCATGGCGCTGTTTAGTGTTAAATTTTTTTCATGTCGAGGTAGGTCTGCAGAATGATGGCAGCACTGACCTTGTCGATGAGCGATTTGTCTCTCCTGTTCTTTTTGCTGATGCCCGAATCGAGAATGGCCTGTGCCGCAATCTTCGATGTAAAACGTTCATCAACCCTTTTTATTGGCATGCCCGGAAATGCCTTGCTGAACTTTTTCAGGAAAGGCCTGATGTGGACTTCCGATTCCGACGGGCTGTTATCCTTTTGCCGGGCCTCACCCACTACCACACAGTCAACATCCTCGGCGGAAATGTAATCCTGAAGAAAATGCATCAATCCGGCAGTGGCAACAGTAGTGAGCGGATTGGCTATCATGCCGAGCGTGTCGGTCACGGCAATGCCGGTCCGCTTCAGTCCAAAATCGATGGCAAGGATCCTTCCCATATTCGGTCTATATCGTTAACCGTATAACGAACAAGTTATTCATTGATTATGTTCAGCCTTTTGGCCAGCTGTTGTTGAACGGACAGCTGACAGGCAATGCAAAATTATATTTTTTTTGCACCTGTTTGGCCTGAAACATTGAGTTTTCGGTGGAAATTGTCTAATTTTGAAAGTTATTATAAGCCGGTGATGAAAGCAGAGAAATTAAAAAACCGTATTGAAGCAGCCTGGGATGATCGTTCCCTGCTTGGGCGTGAAGATGTGCAGGAAGGCATTCGGGAGGTGATCGGCCTGCTCGACAAGGGGCAACTGAGGGTGGCAGAGCCTGCGGGCGATGGCTGGCAGGTTAATGAATGGGTGAAGAAAGCGGTGATCCTGTATTTTCCCATTACGGAGCTGGCCGTTTCCCGGGCCGGCCCCATGGAGTTTTACGATAAGATCGGGCTGAAGGAAAACTATCCCGGACTGGGCGTGCGCGTGGTGCCGCACGCCATTGCCCGTTACGGTTCCTTCATCAGCAAGGGGGTGGTTATGATGCCCTCTTATGTCAATATCGGGGCCTGGGTGGATGAGGGTACCCTGATCGACACCTGGGCTACTGTCGGCTCCTGCGCACAGGTCGGCAGGCATGTGCATCTCAGCGGGGGTGTCGGTATTGGCGGAGTATTGGAACCGGTGCAGGCCGCCCCGGTCATCATTGAGGACCATTGCTTCATCGGGTCCAGGTCCATCGTAGTGGAAGGCGTACATGTGAAAAAGGAAGCCGTGCTGGGAGCCGGCGTGGTACTCACGGCCTCCAGCCGCATCATCGATGTTACCGGGAAACAAGCGGTCGAATACAGGGGGGTGATACCCGAACGCTCGGTCGTCATTCCCGGAAGTTATCCGAAAAAATTCAACGCCGGCGAATACCAGGTACAATGTGCCCTCATCATTGGTAAAAGAAAGGCTTCCACGGATATGAAAACATCCCTGAATGAGGCCCTCAGGACTTTCAATGTTCCGGTGTAGGTAAAGAAAAACGCTTGGTTTGAAAAAAATACTCATCATACAAACCGCCTCTATCGGCGACGTGATCCTGGTAACTCCCGTGCTTGAGGCCATGCACAGGCAATACCCGGATGCCATGATCGACCTCATGGTGAAAAGGGGAACGGAAACCCTGTTCACGGGTCATCCCTTCCTCAGGAAATTGTATGTGTGGGATAAGGCCGGGGCCAAACTTAAAAACCTTTATTTCATTCTCAAGGAGGTACAGGCGGAACGTTACGACCTGCTCATCAATGTGCAGCGTTTTTTCCTTACCGGCTTGCTCACAGCTTTTTCTCGGGCCGGAATAAGGATTGGCTTTAACAAGAATCCTTTTTCACTGTTTTTTTCGCACAGGGTAAAACACCGCATCGGGGAGCCAGGCATACACGAAGTGGACCGCAACCTCTCCCTGGTTAAGCACCTTGTAAAAGACCCCGTAAGGAGGCCCGTATTGTACCCTTCGGCACACGACCTTGCCCTGGTTTCCCAATACAAAACGCATCGGTATATTTGTATCGCGCCAGCCTCGCTCTGGTATACAAAACAATTTCCCGCTGAACAGTGGACGGCTTTCCTGAAGAAACTGCCTGAAGGACTGCATGTTTATTTCCTTGGATCTGCCGGCGACCAAAAGCTTTGCGATGAGATCATCAGAAATTCGGGACATCTGCAGGCCATGAGCCTGGCCGGCAAGCTTACACTGCTGCAAACGGCAGCCCTGCTCAGGGATGCGGCAATGAATTTCGTGAACGATTCGGCCCCCATGCACCTGGCCTCGGCGGTCAACGCCCCCGTTACGGCAATCTTCTGTTCAACCTTGCCGGATTTTGGCTTCGGTCCCCTGTCTGATGATTCATATGTCGTCGAAACACCGGAATCCCTGGCCTGCAGGCCCTGTGGCTTGCATGGCCGCAGGGAATGTCCCGAAAAACATTTTGATTGTGCATATACGATAGAATTGGATCAATTACTTAAACGCATTCATTGAAAACCTGACGAAAAGTGAAAGAAGAGATCAACCGGACACTTGAGTACCTGAACACAGGCAAGATCATCCTTTATCCCACCGATACCATCTGGGGCATTGGTTGTGATGCAACCAACCAGCAGGCGGTCGACAGAATTTACAAGCTCAAAAACCGGGTGGAAACCAAAAGCATGATCATTCTGCTCGATGACGAGCAGAAACTTCCCCTTTATGTGAAAGAGGTTCCGGACATCACCGGCGACTTGTTAAAAAGCATAAACAGCCCGCTGACCGTAATCTTCAGTGATGCGAAAGGCCTGGCCAAAAATGTGATTGCCGCCGACGGCAGCATCGCCATCAGGGTAACACGGGATCCTTTTTGCAGGGAGCTGATCAGGATGTTTGGCAAACCCATCGTATCCACATCTGCCAATATATCCGGTTCCGAAGACCCGATCACCTTCAAGCAGATCCCCCAGGTGATCATGAAAGGGGTCGACTATGTGGTGGACCATCATCGCGACAGGGTCATAAAAACAAGGGCTTCACGAATAATCAGGCTTGAGCCCAACGGGGAATTCACCATAATCAGGGAGTGATGAAGTTTGAGTCTGCCATCATACAGTTTACACCGGTTTGGGGTGATATCGATGCCAACACCGCCCTGATCGGGGATTACCTGTCGGAGGCTGCCGGTGCCAGGCTGGTCGTCCTGCCGGAGCTGGCTTCGACGGGATACAATTTCCCAAACCGCGAAGCAGCATGGCTATTGTCCGAAGAACCCCGCAAAAGCCGCTACATATCCATGCTGCTGTCGGTGGCTGCCAAAAACAGGCAATACATCGTGTCGGGTTTTAACGAAAGGTCGGGGGATAAGATATATAATGCTGCCATACTGCTGGGGCCGGATGGCATACGGGGCATCTACCGTAAAATGCATCTTTTCATGAACGAAAAGGAACTCTTTACACCGGGAACAGGCGGCCTTTGTGTTTATGATACCGGATTTTGCCGCCTGGGTCTGCAGATATGCTTCGATTATCTTTTTCCCGAGCCATGGCGCATCCTGGCCATGAAAGGAGCCGAACTGGTCTGCCACCCTTCGAATCTGCTGACGCAAAACGCTGCAAAGGTTTTGCCCGGCATTGCGCTGATGAACAGGATCAGCATCCTCACGGCCAACCGTACGGGAAGCGAAGGCGAACTTACATTCAACGGTGGCTCGATGGTAATCCTGCCATCAGGCGATGTGGTGGCAAAGGCGGCGGAACAGGAGCCCGCCATCATCAGGCAAATGATCGATCCCGCCCTTTCCCGTGATAAAATGATCACCCCCTTGAACCACGTATTCAACGATCGAAGGCCTGAACAATACCTGCCCGATAATTGTTGAACTTTAATGGCCTTAAAGCCATATTTTGTCAGGTATTTTTTTTGGAACACCCGAAAACAATAGAGATCATGTACAGGAACAAACGGTTGAAAGTTAAAAGCGAAGATAAGATATTCAGTATCAAGAATACCGATCCCAAAGTCCTCGAGGAATGGTATTACCTGATGACACTGGGCCGGCAGCTCGACGAAAAGGCGCCGAATTACCTGAAGCAGGCACTGGGATGGTCATATCATGCACCCTATGCCGGGCACGACGGCATACAACTTGCCATCGGCCAGGTCTTTGACAGAAAAAAAGACCATTTGTTCCCTTATTACCGCGACATGCTTACGACGATCTCGGCGGGCCTGAATGCCGAAGAGATCATCCTCAACGGGCTTTCCAAGAAAGATGATATTGCCAGTGGCGGGCGGCACATGTCAAACCACTTTGCAAAACCCGAATGGAATATCCATAACGTATCTTCCTGTACCGGTAACCATACCCTGCACGCGGTTGGCGTGGCCAGGGCCATGAAATATTATGGCAACGGCGGTGTGGCCATCAGTTCCCAGGGCGAGTCTTCAACTTCCGAAGGCTATGTGTACGAAGCCATCAACGGGGCGTCGAATGAAGAACTGCCCGTGATATTCGTTTTCCAGGACAATGAGTATGGTATTTCGGTGCCCAAGAAGGACCAGACGGCCAACCCCTATGCCGCCACGAACTTCGAAGGTTTTAAAAACCTGGAGATCATATATTGTAACGGCAAGGATGTTTTCAATTCCATGAATGCCATGACCCTGGCAAAGAAATGGGTGCTGGAGAACGGAAAACCCGTGATCGTTCATGCAAACTGCGTGCGCATGGGTTCGCATTCCAATTCCGACCGCCATGAGCTTTACCGCGATGATCAGGAACTGTCGGAAGCCATCGGGCAGGACCCCCTGAAAAGATACAGGGAACGGCTGGTTTACTCGGGTATTTTTACCGAAGACCACCTTAACGAACTCGACGCCAGAGCTAAAAAAGAGATCTCGGCCGCCCATAAAAAGGTCATTGCATCCCCCGATCCTGATCCCGCTTCCATATTCGACTTCGTCATTCCTGAGCCCTGGGTGCCGGAAAAATTCAAGGACGGCATCCCCGACGGCAGCGGCAGTAAAATGCGTTTTATCGAAGCCCTGAACAATACCCTGAAAGAAGAGTTCAGGCGAAATCCCGATACTTTTATCTGGGGGCAGGACATTGCCAACAAGGATAAGGGAGGCATCTTTAATGTAACCAAGGGCATGCAGCAGGAGTTTGGCGCCAAACGCGTTTTCAATGCGCCTATTGCGGAGGATTTTATTGTCGGTACAGCCAACGGTATGAGCCGTTTCGACAAAAAGATCCGTGTGGTGGTGGAAGGGGCGGAGTTTGCCGATTATTTCTGGCCTGCCATGGAGCAGTTGCTTGAACTTACGCACGACTACTGGCGTACGAACGGACAGTTTTCGGCCAATGTCACCATCAGGCTTGCTTCGGGAGGATACATCGGCGGAGGTTTGTATCATTCGCAAACCATCGAGGGTGCCCTGGCAACCTTGCCCGGCATACGAATCGTGTATCCGTCATTTGCCGATGATGCGGCGGGATTGCTGCGTACCTGCATGCGGTCGGAAGGCCCCAGCATGTTCCTCGAGCCGAAAGCCCTTTACAATGACCCGCAGGCCGAAGCACAGGTGCCTGAAGGATTTGAGGTTCCTTTTGGCAAGGCACGGGTGAGGCGGGAAGGTTCACAACTGAGTATGATAACCTACGGAAATACAACCCACCTCTGCCTGAAGGCTGCCGCGAAGCTTAAAGAAGAAGACGGCTATGAAGTGGAAGTGCTCGATCTGAGATCCCTGGTGCCGCTTGATGAAGAAGCCATTATCAATTCTGTGAAAAAGACCGGGCGGGTCATGGTGGTACACGAGGACAAGGTATTTGCCGGCTTCGGCGGGGAGGTTGCCGCCCTGGTCAGCAGCAGGGCCTTTGAATACCTCGATGCCCCCGTCAGGCGGATCGGGTCAACTTTCACACCGGTGGGGTTTAACAGGATTCTGGAAGCAGCCATCCTCCCCAATGCAGACAAGATCTATGATGCGGCAAAGGAACTGCTGGCATACTGATCATTGCGACCGGATACAGAAAAAAATGATGATATCCCGGCCGTTAACTTTTTTTAACATGCCTGACAGGCAATTTTCATGGCCGGTCGGGCTTTTTAACTACTTTTGAACATCCCAAACATTAAATATTTTTATCATGCCCAATAAAATGATCCGGACATTCATGTTGTTCATCCTGATGATGGCCATCGCCCTGCCCGGTCTGAAAGGCCAGAGCCAGGAAGTAAGGGACAACATCCAGAAGCTGGTGGCCGTGTACCAGATACTCGACTATGCCTACATCGATTCGGTGGAGATGGATGAATTGGTTGAGCATGCCATCATCGCTACGCTAAAAGACCTTGATCCCCACTCTTCCTATATTCCCAAACGTGAACTCGACCGGATGGAAGAGCCGTTGAGGGGCAGCTTTGAAGGCATTGGCATCACTTTCCAGCTCTATAACGACACCATACTGGTGATTGCTCCCATCCCGGGCGGACCATCGGAGAAACTCGGGATCATGGCCGGCGATAAGATCATCCGGATCAACGATACCATCGCCTACGGCGAAAAAGTCAACAACCAATACGTAATGGACCGTTTGCGCGGCAAGAAGGGAACAACCGTCGACGTAAGCATTTACCGTAAAGGCAGAAACGCCCTGATCAACTATTCCATTGTACGCGACGAAATCCCCATTAACAGTATAGATGCGGTTTTTATGGCTTCGCCCGAAACCGGGTACATCAAGCTGAACCGTTTTTCGCGCACCTCCGTCGATGAATTCAGGGAAGCGGTGGCCGATCTTCGCGGACAGGGTATGGCCAACCTCATCCTCGACCTGAGGGGTAATTCGGGCGGCTACCTGGGCACTGCCGTTGACCTGGCCGACCAGTTCCTGCCGGGTGGCAGCCTGATCGTTTATACCGAAGGGCTGAAGTCGCCCGAACAAAAATACTGGGCAACACCGGGCGGAAGTTACCTGAAAGGCAAACTGGTCATCCTGATCGATGAAGGCTCCGCCTCCGCCAGCGAGATCGTTTCCGGGGCCGTCCAGGACTGGGACCGCGGCATCATCATCGGACGGCGCTCCTTTGGAAAGGGTTTGGTGCAGCGGCCTTTCCCGCTTCCCGACGGCTCGGTGGTCAGGCTTACCACATCACGTTACCATACACCTACCGGAAGGAGCATTCAAAAGCCCTACGACAATGGCGTGGAAGATTATTATATGGATATCTATAACCGTTTCGTACACGGGGAATTCATGCACCCCGACAGCATCAGCTTTCCCGACTCGCTCAGGTATTATACACCATCAAACCGTGTGGTCTATGGCGGGGGCGGGATCATGCCCGATATATTCGTTCCCTGGGATTCAACATGGATATCAGACTACTATACGGACCTTCGCCGGAAAGGCGTGCTGAACCGCTTTACAGTGAAATATGTTGATGAACACAGGGAGGAGATCCTGTCGGAATTTCCGGATGTGAAGGAGTATGTCAGCGGATTTGTGCTTGACGAGGCCTTTATGCAGGATTTTATCGCTTTTGCCGAAACGATGGAGGTTGCCTATGACGAAGTGGGCTACCGGACGTCGGAGATCTACCTGAAACAGCAGATCAAGGCATGGATGGCCCGCAACCTCTGGGATGTGAATGCATCCTACCGGGTGTTTTCCGTGATCGACGACGGCTTTATCAAGGCCATGCAAGTGATTGGCGACGAAGCCCTCTTCAGCGAATGGAAAATTCATTATTAACATCCTTTGCCAAAGAAAATATTTGTCTAAATTTGTTCACCCGTATTAACAAATCAACAGCAAGAAATGGCAGATCTTTCAACCACCTACATGGGAATCAACCTGAAAAACCCCATTATCGTCGGGAGTTCGGGGCTGACAAATTCGACGGACAACATCATCGAAATTGAGAAAAACGGCGCCGCAGCCGTGGTGCTCAAATCATTGTTCGAAGAACAGATCGCACACCTGGTCAATAAGACCATGCACAGCAGTTCAAGTAATTTCCAGTATCCCGAAGCCGATGATTACATCAGCAACTATACAAAGCTCAACGATGTTGAAAATTACCTGAACCTGATCAGGGATGCCAAGCAGGCCGTGCAGATACCGGTCATAGCAAGTGTTAACTGTATCTCTTCCGCCGAATGGGTCACGTTTGCGTCAAAGATCCAGGATGCCGGCGCCGATGGGCTTGAACTGAATATTTTCATCCTGCCCTCGGATCCCAAAAGGGATGCACTGCAAAACGAAGCCGAATATTTCGAGATCATCGAAAAGGTAAAAAAACAACTCAATATCCCGCTTGCCATTAAGATAAGCTCATATTTTTCCGGCCTGGCCAATATGGCCCTTAAGCTTTCATGGACAGGCATTCAGGGTATGGTATTGTTCAACCGCTTTTTCTCCCCCGATATCGATATCGACAAATTCAGGATTACCGCCAGCAATGTTTTCAGTCAGCCCGAAGAACTTTCCATGTCATTGCGCTGGGTGGCCATGCTTTCGGGCAGGCTGCATTGCGACATTGCCGCTTCAACCGGCATTCACGACAGCAGTGCCGTGATCAAACAACTCCTGGCCGGCGCCAGGGCGGTGCAGATCTGTTCGGTGCTGTATAAAAGCGGCTTTGAACAGATTGGCCTCATGATCAGTGAGCTGGAGGCCTGGATGCAAAAGCACGGCTTTGAGACCACTGCCGACTTCATTGGCAGGATGAGCCTGAAGGAGACCGATAACCCTGCCGCCTACGAAAGGGTGCAGTTTATGAAGCATTTTTCGGGAATTGATTGATCCCGGCTTTTTCAGGCGCCTTCACGATACAGAGATCCTTTCAGCTTATGCAGCAAAACAGGCCGCTTTGATAATACCGGCATCGGTTTTTATGTGTAATCGGTATACCCTTCCCGGCCCTGCGTGTAAAAGGTGTTTTCATCCCACGGGCTGACCGCGCTGCCCTCATAAAATTTCCTCACCAGTCCGGGGTTTGAGATAAAGGGCTTTCCGTATGATACCAGATCGGCGATGCCGCCGGCGACGGCCTTGTTCCCGCTTTCGGCATCATAACCCCCGTTTGTCATCAGCGTGCCTGTGTATAGCTCCCTGAAGTGAGGGGTGAAGCCCGCGGGGAGGCTTTTTAAGATCCCTGCGTTTCTGTTTAAGGGTTCGATAATATGGAGATAGGCCAGCCGAAAATCGTTCAGTCGCTTCACAACATATGTGAACAGCCCCGCCGGATCCGAATCGTGAACGTCCAGCCTTTCGCCGCCGGGTGACAGGCGAAGGCCGGTCCTTTCGGCTTTAATGCGCCCGCTTATCTCTTCCACTACCCCGAACAAAAAGCGTGAGCGTTTTTCAATGTTGCCGCCGTATGCGTCTGTCCGCCGGTTGGTGCCGTCGTGCAGAAACTGCTCAATGAGATAACCGTTGGCAGCATGGATCTCGACACCATCAAACCCCGCCTTTATCGCATTTTCAGCCGCCTGCCCGTACTGTCCGGTGATTGCCAGTATCTCTGCCTTGTCAAGGCTGCGGGGCTGTACCGTTTGGGTAATCCCGCCAGGTATTTTGATGCTGCCCCTTTCACGAATGGCGGAGGCAGATACCGGCATCTCGCCATCTGTCTGGTAGAAGGGGTGGGAGTGACGGCCAACATGCCAGAGCTGCATAAAGATCCTTCCGCCTGCGGCATGCACGGCCCGGGTGATGTCCTTCCACCCTTCAATATGATCGTTGGTATATATGCCGGGTGTATAAGGATAGCCGGTTCCCTGCCGTGAAATATTGGTGGCCTCGGAAATGATCAGCCCGGCACCGGCCCTCTGGCTGTAATACAGGGCCATTACCGGTGAAGGCATGCCATCGGCACCGGCCCGTGATCGTGTAAGCGGGGCCATCACGATGCGGTTGGGAAGCAGGATGTGGCCCAGCGGAAAGGATGAAAACAATGGTCTGTCCATGCCTGATAATGAACCCTTACGGAACAGTTAACATTTTCCTGAACAATAAAAGAATAAAAATGTTTACCTTTAAGTTGGATTATCTGGATAAAAATCATTCGTGAATACCCAAACAAACTTTTATTATGCCTTTTTACCATCGTCTGGGGAAAATACCCCACAAAAGACATACGCAATTCAGAAAAGCCGATGGCAGCCTCTTTGCCGAACAACTGGTTTCAACGGAGGGCTTTTCCGATGATTATTCGCTGGTTTATCATCACCACCCTCCGACCAGGGTAAAATCCATCGGCAAACCCTTATCCGTGCTTCCAGTTGCAGCCGTTGAAACAAACCTGCAGCACAGGAGTTTTCAGGGTTTTAAGATCAGGCCGGTAAAGGATTACCTTGAAAGCAGGACGACCATCATGTTCAACGACGATCTGTCCATCATCCTGGCTGCACCCGAAGACAGCATGGAAAGTTATTTTTTTAAAAATTCGGGCGCTTCCGAAATGATCTTTGTCCACGAAGGCGAAGGCGTGCTGAAAACCATGTATGGCCTTCTGCCTTTCCGGCCCGGCGATCACCTGATCATCCCGCGGGGGATCATATACCAGCTCCGTTTCGAGGGCAGGGCCAACAGGCTCCTCATTGTCGAATCCTATTCTGCCATCGGTTTTCCCCGGCGATATGTCAGCAAAAAAGGGCAATTGCTTGAGCATGCTCCTTTTTGTGAGCGCGACATCCGCGTTCCGCGTGAACTGGAAACCCACGATGAAACGGGCGGGTTCCTCATATACGTGAAAAGGGATCATATGATCTTCCCCTATCAATATGAAAATCATCCCTTCGACCTGGTGGGCTGGGATGGCTATCATTATCCCTACGCATTTTCCATTCACGATTTTGAGCCCATCACGGGCCGGGTGCATCAGCCGCCGCCTGTCCACCAGACTTTCGAAGGCCGCAATTACGTGATGTGCGCTTTCGTCCCGCGTCTGTACGACTATCACCCCGCAGCCATTCCCGCCCCATACAACCACAGCAATGTTGATTCCGATGAGGTATTGTACTACGTTGACGGCGAATTTATGAGCCGAAAGCATGTCGACCGCGGGCAACTTACCCTGCACCCTACCGGCATTCCCCACGGGCCGCATCCCGGAACAGTCGAAAAAAGTATCGGGCAGAAAGAAACCAATGAAATGGCTGTGATGATTGACACTTTCAGACCCTTGAAACTTACGGCAGCAGCAATGGATATCGAGGATCCGGATTATTACCTGAGCTGGCTCGATGAATAATACTAACCATAAACAAATTGAAATGAGCGAAGACTTTTTACCCATTAACGGCACCGACTACGTTGAGTTCTATGTTGGCAACGCCAAACAGGTGGCCTATTATTACCAGACGGCCTTTGGCTTTCAGCCCCTGGCTTACCGGGGACTGGAAACGGGCGACAAGCAAAAGACATCCTATGTTCTGGTCCAGGACAAGATCCGTTTTATGTTTACCACGGCTCTTGTACCCGACTCCCATATCGCCGATCATGTGAAGGAACACGGCGACGGTGTCAGGGTGGTGGCCCTTTGGGTAGAGGATGCAACCGCAGCCTGGAAGGAAACAACCTCACGGGGAGCCATATCGTTTATGGAGCCAAAAACCGAAAATGACGGACAGGGGGAAGTGGTCATGTCGGGAATCCATACGTATGGCGATACCGTGCATGTTTTTATCGAGAGGAGGAACTACCGGGGAGCTTTTTTGCCGGGATTCGAAAAATGGGAACCTGAATACCGGCCCAAAACTGTTGGCCTGAAATATATTGACCATATGGTGGGCAATGTCGGCTGGGGCGAAATGAACAAATGGGCGCGTTTTTATGAAGATGTGATGGGATTCAGGCAACTGATCTCTTTCGACGACGACGACATTTCGACCGAATTTACGGCCCTGATGAGCAAGGTAATGTCGAATGGCAACGGCAGGATCAAATTCCCGATCAATGAGCCTGCCAAAGGCCGTAAGATGTCGCAGATCGAAGAATATATCAATTTTTACAGGGGCGCCGGCGTGCAGCATGTGGCCATGGCCACCGGCGATATCATCCAAACCGTGCGTGAGCTGAAGCGCAGGGGAGTTGAGTTCCTCCAGGTACCCGGGACCTATTATGATACCGTGACCGATAGGGTGGGGGAGATCGACGAGCAGGTCAAGACCCTTCGCGAACTCGGTATTCTCGTCGACCGCGATGACGAAGGATACCTCCTTCAGATATTCACCCGCCCGGTTGAAGACCGCCCTACGGTGTTTTATGAAATCATACAGCGCAAAGGTGCACAATCGTTCGGCAAAGGGAACTTCAAAGCCCTTTTTGAGGCCATAGAACGTGAACAGGAGCGGCGCGGAACCCTGTAATCCGTAATGAATGAAAAAAATAAATCCCATGATACAGGTAAATGATCCTTCATTGAAAAGCTGGCTAAACGTGCCGCCCGATTCTGATTTTCCCCTGCAGAACATCCCTTTCGGCATTATGCGCGCCCCGGGCAAGACGCCCGTGCCCGCCACCCGCATCGGAAATACGGTGGTTGATCTGTCGGTGCTTGCCGGGTTTGGGTATTTCGACCAAATGCAAATCCCCGGTCAGGGTGTGTTCTCAGCGCCGGTGCTGAATGATTTTATCGCACTGGGCAAGGAGGTCACAGGCGCTGTACGAAACCGGATCGCCCTGCTCTTCAGTGAGGGCTATAATGAACTGCGGGATCATCATGCCGCCCTGGAAACTGCCCTTTTCGATGCCGGCGCAGTGCAGATGATGATGCCCGTATCCGTGGGCGACTATACCGATTTTTATTCAAGCAGGGAACATGCCACCAATGTGGGCATCATGTTCCGCGATCCGGAAAAGGCCCTGCTTCCCAACTGGAAACATATTCCCGTGGGATATCACGGCAGGAGCTCGTCTATCGTGGTTTCGGGAACCGATATCATGCGCCCGCTCGGACAAACCATGCCGGCAGATGCTTCCATGCCCTCTTTCGGGCCCAGCAGGCAGGTCGACTTTGAACTTGAAATGGCATTCATCACCAACCGCCCAACGCGGCTTGGCGAACAGGTGCCGGTAGGAAAAGCCGAAGACTACATCTTTGGCATGGTCCTGTTCAATGACCTGTCGGCACGCGACATACAGAAATGGGAATACGTGCCGCTGGGACCCTTTCTGGGAAAGAATTTTGGCTCGGTCATTTCCCCCTGGGTGGTTACCCTCGAAGCCCTCGAAGCTTTCAGGGTTGATGGTCCCGGGCAGGATCCGCCGGTTTTGCCTTACCTGCGCTCTTCCGGGAAAAGGAATTTCGATATCCGCCTCGAAGTATACCTGAAACCTGCTGATGGAGAAGAAAACCTGGTCTGCCGTTCAAACTTCCGTTATATGTACTGGAATATGGCGCAGCAACTGGCGCATCATACCGTGAACGGCTGCAACATCAACCCGGGCGACCTTTATGCCAGCGGAACGATCAGCGGTCCTGAACCCGGCAGCTACGGGTCGATGCTTGAACTGGCATGGAAAGGTACGCGGCCGCTGAAGCTGCACGACGGCTCCGAAAGAACTTTTATCCTTGATAATGATACCGTGATCATGCGCGGATACGCGAAAAACGAAAAATACAGGATCGGATTTGGTGAAGTGTCAACCACCATTCGTCCGGCATTAAAATATGAGGAATAATGATGCAAGCAGACCCTGCGAATATCCCGCTGCCAAAGCTGCACCAGCTACTGCTGGGCAGCGTGGCCCCCAGGCCCATCGCTTTTGCCAGCACGCTTGGCAAAAACGGGAAGCCAAACCTCTCACCCTTCAGCTTCTTTAACGTGTTTGGCATCAACCCTACCACCCTTGTCTTTTCCCCCTCGAGGCGGGGAAGGGATAACACCACCAAGCATACTTATGATAACATCAGGAAATTGCCCGAAGTGGTGATCAATGTTGTGAACCGGGAAATGGTGAAACAGGCCAGCCTGGCCAGTTCCGAATATCCGAAAGGGGTGAACGAATTCATTAAGGCGGGCTTTACGATGATGCCTTCCGAAAAGGTCAGGCCGTTCAGGGTGAAAGAGTCGCCGGTGCAGTTCGAATGCAGGGTCCGCGATGTCATTGAAACAGGCAGCCAGGGCGGTGCCGGCAACCTGGTGATATGCGAAATCCTTCTGATGCATATCGACGATGCCGTGCTGGACGACAAGGGTATGATCGATCCCGACAAGATCAGGCTGGTGGGCAGGATGGGCGGCGACCATTATTGCGAGGCTTTCGGGCCGGCTGTTTTTGACGTGGAAAAACCGCTGAAAGAAACCGGTATCGGGGTGGATATGCTTCCCAACGGGGTAAGGCTCAGCAAGGTACTAACCGGCAACGACCTGGGCAGCCTGGCCAATGTGAAAGCCCTGCCGGATGAAGTCGCCATGGAAGAGGCCGTAATGAACCCCGCCGTGAAGAGAATACTTTCCGGGCCAGGCGACCGGATAGAAGCACTGCACCGCTATGCCAGTGAACTGATTGCGGAGGGCCGCGTCAATGAAGCACTGGCCGTGGTCATGATCCCTGAAAAGGACTAAACCTCCAGTCCGTTCTCGATCAGGTGGGCGAAAGCCGGATACCTGATCTTGATTTCCTCAAGATAGCGGCCGGCTTCCGGTTCAAGATCCTGCATTCCCCGACGCCCGGCAACTTCATATATTTCCAGTGGCAGGAGCCAGTCATCCGGATGATTTTCCGCCAGCGTTGACAATATCCCGCCGGGGATGAGTGCTTTTCCCTTTCCTTCGCGCACATCCCTTACATTTTGATAAAGCCTGAAGAGTTGTTTATCCTTTTCGGAATAGATGATCTTATGTGTTTTTTCGGAGGGTACGGGATAAGCAAGCCCGAACGCATCCGCATCGGCCGGTCCGCTGAAACATGAAACGATGGATGTGCCCACGGCCATGTCGTACATGCCCCATGCCGGCTCAAAAAGTATTTCACCCCGGTATTCCACGGTGCATTCACGGAAAGTAAGCAACAACAACCTGCCTCCGGCATACAGATAGGAATCAAGGATGCCGCCGAGCTTCAGACCCGATTCAAACTCCAGCATGCTTTTTTCATCTTTTACCAGTCCGTATTCGCTGAGCATGGGCCCGGTCATCTTGCCGGGTGGCAGCGGTATCCCCCGGATGTTCCCGACCGGCGATCCAAAGCCATGGGGGTGCCTGTCCCTGCCGTGACCGTCGAGTTGCCGGCCGTTAAAACTGAGCGTTACCGGGCCGGCAGCCTGTATGTATGCAGGTTCATCCCCATTCAGGTAAAGTTTGCTGAAGGTCCCCGACACCTGCAGTCCGCTGCTGTAAACACAGGTGGCCACATTGCCCGAATCAATGGCTTTTTGTATGCCTTCAACTCCCCCTTTTCTGAGCGCCATGGTGCTTTCAAATTCCCTGAGTACCCGGGTAAGGTGGGCGAAGTCGGGTGTTACAAATAACTGGGGCTGGCGTGTGGTGATATCAAAACCCTGGTGCATGGCCTCAAGTGTATAGGGGATCTTCTTTACATTGTCCTGCAATGCACTGTAACTTTCTCCAATGGAAGAGAGCAGCCCGGCTCCATAGATTGCCGGGTTTTTCATTTCGCCGATCAGACCGTACTCAACCGTCCACCAGTGCAGGTTCCTGATCAATGACATTTCGGAGGGCCTGCCCGGTTGCTGCTCCACTTCCTGCAGTTGCCGTTCCGCCTCTTCAATGGCTTTTTCCGTGCTGTTGGGATCGGATTTGAGTATCGACAGGTGCCTGATGGCTTCGTACAGCCGGTAATCCCGGACCGATGAAAAGGCCTTGCTTCCAATTTCTCCGAACAGCCGGAGATATTCGGCATACTCCGGGTCGGCGATGATGGGGGCGTGCCCGGCGGCTTCGTGGATAATGTCAGGGGCGGGTGTGTATTCAATCTGACCGACCGGCCTGATGTCGGCTGCGATCACCAGCACATTGTATGCCTGAAATTCCATGAATGCCGGGGGCGGGATGAAGCCGTCGACCGCCACCGCTGCCCATCCAATCTCCTTTAGGATCCTGTTCATCCCGTACATATGCGGGATCTCCTCAATGCTGATGCCTGTTCTTTTCAGCCCATCCAGGTATGAACCATGTGCCACGCGGCTGAGATAGCGCACATTCCTTCTCATTACATACCGCCAAACGGCATGGTCGCGTGCCGTGTATTCATTGTAAGGCTGGTCGATCACCAGGCTAAGCAGGTGTGCCGGCAAACGCTCCAGCACCTCGTTCATTTCCATTATAAAATTATTTAGAATCTTTTTAAATTATTTCAAAAATAGAAATAAATTATCAAAATGTGGCCGGCCGTCGGCCAATTAACCAAAAATTAACGAATTTCGGTGGCAGTTGCCTGCCGGGCGGCCTGATGCTGCAAATAAGGGAACGCTTATGGATACATACCAACAAGTATATGCTGCCATCCCGCTGCTGGATGAACTTGAGAACCTGCCCGAACTGCTCGAATGCCTGCACGGGCAGGAAGGGGTGGCGGCCCATGTCGTTTTTTGTGTGAACCAGCCTGACCACTGGCATGATGATCCCGACAGGCGCGCCCTTTGCGAACGCAACGCCCTTAGCATGGCATACATCAGGGAGCGATGCCGGCTGCCCTTCACCCTCATTGATCGTTCCTCGGCGGGGAACGGCTGGAAGGGAAAAGACCACGGGGTGGGCATGGCCCGAAAAACGGCGATGGATGAGGCTGCACGCCTGGCAGGTCCAAAGGGCGTCATCATCAGCCTTGACGGGGATACCTTCTATGATGCATCCTATTTCCGTTCCGTCCTCGAAAACTTTAACCGGCACCCCGGTGCAACCGGACTTGCGGTACCATATTATCACCGCCTCACTGCATCGCCTGCCGAAGACCGTGCCATCTTACGGTACGAGATATACATGCGCAATTATTCCATTAACCTTTGGAGGACGGCAAATCCCTATTGCTTTACGGCACTTGGATCGGCCATGGCCGTGCCTGTGAAGGCTTACCGGGCCATTGGCGGAATGAGCCCAAAAAAGAGCGGCGAGGATTTCTATTTCCTCCAGAAACTTCGTAAATATGGCCCATTGCTTACTTGGAACAGGGAAAAGGTATACCCTGCCGCTCGTTTTTCCGACCGGGTTTTTTTCGGTACGGGGCCGGCCATGATCAGGGGCGCGGCCGGCGACTGGGACAGCTATCCCCTTTACCATTATTCGTTTTTTGATGATCTTGCCCGGACCTATGAAGCCTTTGCAGCGCTTTTTAAAAAGGATGTGCCTGTCCCGATGGACGATTTCCTGTCGGAAGTGCTGAAGATCAAGGATCCGTGGGGGCCTCTGAGAAAGAATGCCCGTACGGCGGAGCAATTTGTACGTGCCTGCCGTGATCGGATCGACGGCCTGCGCATCCTGCAGTTTCTCAAATATTCCCAAAAATTGTCCGGGTATCCGGATGAAGAATGCCTGATCGAAAATCTGCGTAAACATTACCCGGCTATTGCCGGCAGGCTTGATTTTCTAAGGGAAGGTTTTACTTTTGACGGGACGGATGTTGCCAGCCTCGACCAACTGAGGAATGAACTGGCAGCGATTGAGGAGGAGTACCAGCAAAAAGCCCATGCAGATGCATGAACTGATCACCATACTCGGACCCACCGCCACCGGAAAGACCAGGCTTGCCGCCATGCTGGCCGCGCAAACAGCCGCCGAGATCATCAGTGCCGATTCCAGGCAGGTGTACCGGGGCATGGATATCGGGACAGGGAAGGATCTGGCCGACTACGTTGTGGAAGGGGTGCAGGTGCCGGTTCACCTGATTGACATCGCCTTGCCGGGAGAGGAATACAATGTTTACCGTTTTCAGCGTGATTTTCTTACGATCTTTGCCGATATCTGCAGCAGGGGGAAAAAGGCCATCATGTGCGGGGGTACCGGCCTCTATCTCGAATCGGTGCTTCTGGCTTATGACCTGCCTGCATCCCCGCCCGATGAAACTTTGCGAAAGAAACTGGAAAATATGACGACCGGCGGGCTCATTGAAATGCTGGCAAAATATCGCACCTTGCATAATGTCAGCGATACCGGCGACCGCCGGCGGCTTATCAGGGCGATTGAGATTGAAGAAAGCCGGAAGGCCGGAAATGCGCCTCCCAGACCTTTTCCACCGGTCAGGCACCATGTTTTTGGCATATCCCTGCCACGTGAAAAGCTGCGCGAAAGGATCACCCGGCGTTTGGAACAACGCCTGGATCAAGGGATGACCGGTGAAGTGAGGCGCCTGCTAAAGGAAGGGATACAACCATCGCAACTGGAGTTTTACGGCCTTGAATACAAATACCTGACACAATATGTGTGTGGCAGGATCAACAGGGAGGAGATGTTTGAAAAGTTGAATACGGCCATCCACCAGTTTGCAAAAAGACAAATGACCTGGTTCCGCCGCATGGAAAAAAAGGGGGTCAGTATCACCTGGATCGACGGCAGGATGGGCATGCAGGAAAAACTGCAGTCAATAATGAGGCAGTTGTAAGCAAAGCCGTTAATGCCCGGGCTAAAAGTGGGTTGCAGAAAGGCATAAAAAAAGGGGCACATCGGTGTACCCCTTTTTTGATATCATGCAACAAATTTCTTAGTCCATCACCTTAACATCGATATTGATCTCGTTGCCGTCTTTTGTAATGGTATTGATCTTGATAAATCCAAGTTTATCAGTGTGGGTTTTAAAATAAACAACGTCGCCCGGGCTGAGTTGCTTGATATCGTCGGCGTTGCCGGTAAATGCAGGGAATTCAAAGGTGGCGCCGATGGCATCGAATTCTGCGCCTGTAATGGGGGCGGCTTCAAACATCGTGGTGTTGAAAGTGGTCCATCCGGCAGTTTCCAGTGCAAAAACCGTTTTTACATTGGCATTTGAGGGTGCACCGAAAGTTGATCCGTTGGTTGCTCCCAGGTAGAAGGCAAAGTCAATGGTTTGCTGTACGGCAAAGGCATCTGCCTTTTTCAGGACAGTACCGGTAGCAGTAGCCATAAAGCTGCCGTAATCGGTATCGTTGAAGGAACCCATGTTGACGTTGAGATACGCGCTGACATCGGCACCGGCTGCAACCGTTGTGATCACAAAAGCAAGTTCCTTGGTCTGACCGCCGTTATCGGTAACGGTAAAGGTCCACCTTTCCTGCCCGGCTTCGGTATTGGCAAATACATCCTCTTCCCAGGTGTAGTTGGGGTCGCCGATGCCGGTTTCTTCAAATACCGTTATGGGTACGTTGTTGAAGGTGCGGATAACTTTAAATGAAGCAATGTTCCTTTTGGTGTTGGCATTTTCGGAAGCGTTGATCCCAACTTTAAAAGCTTCGCCAACCGTCATCTCGGCATCCTGGGTAACATAACCGGCTCCACCGATGAAGTTCAGTACGGGTGTGTTGTCAACTGGCGTTTCCGGGTCGTCGTCTTTCTTGCAGGCTGACATGACCATGGCCCCCGCCAGTATAAGCAGGCCCATTAAATAAATCGTTTTCTTCATAACCTATGATTTTTTGAGTTTAACAATACTTGTTGATAAGTCTTTATTCCGGCTGCAAATATACGAAAAATCTGCTTTAATCCTTATTTATAATCAGTTTAATTATTAATATTTGCTTAACAATACCTGATATCCCGCTGCTTAGTAGTTGCATTGGCCGTGGAAACTGTTTCCATTTCAAGTGTTTGACTATATATTCTTTTTTTAAGTTTCCGGGCCGGCAAAGGATGTGCAAAAATTTGCCGGTTATTGAAGTTTTTGCATTATCTTTAATATTTGGGTTAAAAAAATGTTTGTTTTAAAAAATGTTTATATTTGATACCTGAATAATTATCCTTAACGGCGTTTAACCTTAATATCAAAAACATGAAAAAGATCAACTTTGTTTATTTGCTTGGCATCATACTGATTGGTGCTTCGATCTCCTTGTCTTCCTATAAAAAGGACGATGACCCGGCGCCGGCGCCTCCTGCTCCTGCTCCCTACACCCCGGCTTTTTCACCCACTTATCTTGTGGTTAACCAGGGTGGTGCCGAACTGCTTGATTTTTATATTACCTGTACTACCGACGACTGGGAAATGATCAAGGTGATCGTTACTTATCCCGGCGGGCTTGGCAGCGAGGAATACATTGGCAGCGGCCAGATCGTCACGCAAGGGACACCCTTTACCTTTTCGAATTATTTCGTAAAACTGGGCGGGACGTGGACATTCAGAATTACCGGCAACATTAAGTCGGGCACCCATGTCGGGACAAGTTTTACGGTTACCTCCGTCGTTACCGTTACAGGAAAGTAAATATCCGTTTACATAGAAAAGTCCACATATAAAGTGGACTTTTTTACTTTTTTGTAAAAATTCCCGGGTGTTCGAACCGGGTTTGACAGGCTTGTGCATGCATATGCGCAAGCCTTTTTTATGCTTTTCAGAGTCCCCTGAAATAGGAAATGGTAAAAACCGGGTCGAGTTTCCGGTAAAAGCGGATCAGTATTTCGGTTTTTTGCCTGATGGCTTCATGATTGGCCCATGCCTCCCAGAATGCCTCATCCGACATGAAAAGGAATTCTGCATAGCAGTTGAAGTCTTCCTCAAAGGATGCCAGCGAATATTCATTCATGAAGCCCTGCCCGAAAAGGCTGGTATCGGGTATCAGGCTGGTGTTGTTGTTTCTCAGGGCTTCAAGGCCTCCTTCTCCGTATCGGAAACCTTCAGGATTCGCTTTTTCCCATGCCTGCCGGTCGAAGTGCCTGCCCTTGCGTTTCAGCAGCACACTGGAAAACTCATGGTGGAAAGTACCCTCAACGAATTGGTCCGTATAACCTCTTTCAACCCCGTTGCTGCTGATGTATACATTCCGCCTGAAGTAAGTGCCACCGTATTCGAGACCAAAGAACATCAGTGTTTTTACAAAATGGATTTTACGGAGGTTTTTGCTGACAAGCTTTTCCGGGTATTTGGAAAGTGCCCGGCCGGCAATGCTGATATGCCTCTGATATTCACTTTTATCCAGGGCTGTGGCAGCCGGTTCTATTCGGTTGTTCCGCCAGCGGCAGGGGAATATTTCCTCTCCTGTGCCGAAATATGCTTTTTTAGCTGCAGTTCCGGTATCAGGTGGGGGCTGGCCCTGCACCGGCAGGATCAGAGAGAGCAGCAACAGCAGGGAAGTGGCTTGCCTTTTCATGCCTGTTTAATCATTTGCCAGGTTCTTAAGCAGGGGGACGAAGCGGAAGGTGCCGTGGTTTTCTTCCCTGATGTGTCCGTCTGCCTCCTTGATATAACGGTACATGAGCTGTATGTCGCCGCGGCCAACGGGTATTACGATCATGCCCCCGGTTTTAAGCTGGGCGGTCAGGGCTTCCGGCAACTGCGGCGCACCGGCGGTTACCAGTATCTTGTCGAAAGGAGCAAAGGCGGGCAAGCCCTTGTATCCGTCGCCATAGAACAGCCTGGCTTTATATCCCAGTTCTGATAGAAAAGCCTTGGTGCGAAGGTAGAGTTTCTTTTGCCTTTCGATGCTGAACACCTTGGCCCCGAGTTCTTCCAGCACACAGGCCTGGTAGCCCGAACCCGTGCCGATCTCAAGCACTTTGTCACCGGGAGTAATTTCCAGCAGTTCCGTTTGAAAGGCTACGGTATATGGCTGGGAGATGGTCTGCCCCGAGCCGATCGGGAAGGGTTTGTCCTGGTATGCAAATTCGAGGAATGATGAGTCGAGGAAAAGATGGCGGGGGATACGTCCGATGGCTTCGAGGACGTCTTCGCTCACAATGCCCTTTTCGCGGATGGTATCCACCAGTTTTTTTCGTAAGCCTTTGTGTTTGTATGAGTCGATCATGGGTGTGTGATCCCTTTAGGGGCCGTTCATTTTCTGCAGGCCCTAATGCAGTGCGAAAATAATAAAAACGCCCGTGGGGTTTGCCGAAAAAATATACATTTGCAGAAAACTTAAGGTATGCTGAAGATAGGAGTGCTCGGGGCAGGCCACCTGGGCAAGATTCACATTAAATGTATCCTGGATATTCCTGATTATGAATTGTGCGGATTCTTTGATCCGGACGACGAAAATGCTTCATTTGTTGAAAGCGAATATGGCATCAGGCGTTTCGATTCCCTTTCGGCACTGATCGCTGAAGCCGAAGTTGTCGATATTGTTACGCCCACCGTGTCCCATTTTGAATGTGCCTCGGAGGCCCTCCGGAAAACCCGCCATGTCTTTATCGAAAAACCTGTGGTGACGACCCTGGATGAGGCCCGGCGTTTGATCGCCCTTTCGGAAGAAGCGCATATCAAGGTGCAGGTCGGGCACGTTGAACGCTTCAACCCTGCTTTCATCGCAGCCCGCCCCTACTTCAGGCAGCCGATGTTTATCGAAACACACAGGCTTTCCCAGTTTAACCCAAGGGGAACCGATGTGCCCGTGGTGCTCGACCTGATGATCCACGACATCGACATTGTATTGAGCGTGGTCAATTCTGATATCCACCGTATCAGCGCCAGTGGCGTTTCCGTGATCAGCGACACCCCCGACATTGCCAATGCCCGTATCGAATTCAATAACGGATGCGTTGCCAACCTCACCGCCAGCAGGATATCCATGAAGAACATGCGCAAATCGCGTTTCTTCCAGAAAGATGCCTATATCGCCATCGACTTCCTCGAAAAGGAAACGGAGATCCTTCGTATGCAGGATGTAGACCCCGGCAAGGCCGATCCCTATGCCATGATCCTTGAACCCGGCGAAGGCAGATCCCCAAAACAGATCATCTTTGAAAAACCGGAAGTCAAAGCCCTTAATGCCATCAAAACGGAACTGGAAACATTCTATAGTTCCATCGTAAACGACACGACTCCGCCCGTTACCATCAACGACGGGTACAACGCCCTGGAAGTGGCCCACCGCATCATTGAAAAGCTGAGCCTCAATCCGGGCAACCTTTAATTTACATGCAGTCTAAATAATATGACAGCCAATGTAACCAACAATATTTAATTTATACTGTCGTTGAAATATATTAGAGCCGTACCCGTAAAGATTTCCTGCATGAACAGCAAAAAGCTACGCTTTTCAGGTTTATGTTTAATTTTTCTGTTTGCCTTGTTAACGGCATCGTGCAATAAATTCGAAGGTGATCAGACCGTGCCGGCATACATCAGGATCGATTCCATTAGCGTATATACTGATTACGAAACCCAGGGGGCTTCGACCCATAATATTACCGATGCATGGGTATACATTAACGACCAGGCCATCGGTGCGTATGAGTTGCCGGCTGTATTTCCCGTGCTGGCGAAAGGGCTCACGCAGGTGCGCGTCGACCCAGGCATTAAACTCAATGGTATCGCTGCACTACGATCACCCTATCCTTTTTATCAATCCATTGTACAGGATGTGTTCCTCACCGAGGGCGAAACCGTGGACCTGAATGCCGATACCCTCTTTACAGGTACGGAGGCGGTACCCTATCACATGAAAACCACCTATTACGAAAACCTGGAATTCGTCTGGATGGAGGATTTTGAGGATCCGGGTATTTCCCTCGACAGCACCAGCAAGAGCAAAACCAACATTTTCAGGACCCAGCCGGCCAATAACCCCGAGGCCTTTCTTTCTGCAAACAGCAAGTATTCGGGGCTGATGATCCTTGACGAGGACCGCTACCTGATTGATGTGGCCACCAATGTTGGCTACGACGAAGGGTTTTTCCTTCCCAAAGGGGGGCAGCCGGTATTTCTTGAGATCGACTTTAAGAACAACAATTATTTTACTGCGGGCTTCTACGCGCGCACGCTGTCGCAGATCATCCAGCATCCCGTGTTGAATATGAACCCCACAGACGAATGGAAAAAGATATACGTGAACCTTACGCCCGGTGTCAGCTCGCAGGTCAATGCCTTGGACTATAACATTTTTCTGGGTGCCATAAAGGAAGACGGGGTGGATGAGGCCAGGATTTTAATAGACAACATCAAGTTAATTCACCGAAAATAGGATCTCATGAACAAAAACTTACAGGTTTTTAAATATGTGTTCTTAGACCTGCTGGCTGCGGCCCTTGCCTGGAGCTTGTTTTTTTTCCTGCGCAAATATTCTTTCGATGTTTATACTTTTCGTGAACTGCGACTGATCTTCGACGACTGGAACTTTTACGCCGGCATTGTGGCGGTTCCTGTGTTCTGGCTTGCATTTTATGCCATTGTCGGGACTTACCGCCGTATATACCGTAAATCCAGGCTGAAGGAATTCGGGCAAACCCTGCTGATCTCCATCATCGGTGTTACCATCATCTTTTTTGCCCTTATCCTCGACGACCAGATACCCGATTACCGTTCTTATTATTCATTATACCTGATCCTGTTCGGACTTCATTTTTTTATTACTTTCCTCTTCCGGCTCATCCTCACCACCATCACCGTGCGAAAAATTCACCGCAAGGTCATTGGCTTTAACACGGTTATTGTGGGAAGTAACGGGAATGCCCTGGATGTTTACAATGAAATTGAAAACCAGGAAACTTCAAGTGGAAATAAATTTGTGGGATTCGTGAATGTTATTGATTACGATGAATACAAGATCAGCAAACATATTCCTCACCTTGGGAATTACAGGGACCTGAGGAACATCATCAATGAATACCAGGTGGAGGAGGTGATCATTGCCACGGAACGATCCGAAAGGGATACCATCGAAAAGATTATCACCATCCTTGAGGATACAAATGTTCTGATCAAGGTTATCCCCGACATGCAGGACATCCTGCTTGGTTCGGTAAAGATGAGTTCGGTTTTTCATACACCCTTGATCCAGATCACTCCCGACCTGATGCCTGTCTGGCAGCAGTCTATCAAGCGGTTCATCGATATAGCGGTGTCGCTGATCGCCATGATCCTTCTTATCCCGGTATATGTTTTCGTTGCCCTTGGGGTGATGTTCACTTCCCGGGGGCCTGTTTTTTATTCGCAGGAACGGATCGGCCTCAACGGTATACCGTTTCAGATGCACAAATTCCGGACGATGTACAAGGATGCAGAGCGTTCCGGTCCGCAGTTGTCGTCAGATGATGATCCGCGCATTACCCGTTTCGGCAAATTCCTGCGTAAGGTCAGGCTTGATGAAACCCCGCAGTTCTATACCGTGCTCAAGGGCGACATGTCACTGGTCGGCCCCCGGCCCGAGCGGCAGTATTATATCGATCAGATCGTAAAAAAGGCACCCCATTACCGGCTTTTGCACAAGGTAAAGCCTGGGATCACTTCCTGGGGGCAGGTAAAATACGGTTATGCCTCCAATGTTGACGAAATGATCGAGCGTTTGAAATACGACCTGCTTTATATCGAGAACATGTCGCTGGCCATGGATGTTAAGATTCTCATCTATACCGCCCTTATCGTTATGCAGGGCAGGGGGAAATAGGTCATATCTGCCCGGCTTCGATCATCCTTACGATAAATTCTATTTCCGCATCTTCCCCATCGGGGTAGTAGCCGTCTTTTAAGTTGAAACCGAAAATCCTGGCAAAGGCCTGCCAGAAGAATGCCCTGAATTTCCCCCGTAATTCCGCTACCAGTTCATAGGACGAGGCCCCGGTTTCGCGGTATACCAGTTTAATGAGAATCTTTCCCTGGGTGAAGGTAAGGTTGCGCAGATCATCCCCGAATTGTTCCTCCAGTTCCTGTTCGGCTTGTTTCATGATCCTTTTTCTTTCCTTTTCATTGTCGATGCCGGCCAGGATGCTTTCATATTCCTGCAGTTTGATCCCTGCCAGGCGGGCATAGGGGTAAGCCGCCTTCACATTTCGTATCAGCCGGGTCATCTGCCGGGCCTCTCTTTTGTTTTTAAAAGGCCTGAGCGAATATATGCTTACCTCACGCAGGCCGATCACCGGGATGGTATCGCCGTCGTAGAGCCTGGCCGATACCACAATGCGTCCGACCTGCTTTTCCTGCGCCTGAATACCTGTCAGCATCAGCAGCATGAAGGGGATCGCTGAAAGCAGTTTTTTCATCGGTATTGTTTGAGTCAATTATCATGCCGAATACCGGCATAAAGATAGCGAAAGAAAAGGGATGTGTTTAAACGGGTCAGGCTACCTTGAGTTTGGAGATGCTTGCTTTGCCGATCTTCTGTTGCGCATATTCGCTGGTGATCCGCAGGTCGGTGATGCTGCCTTCCGACGGCAGGTCGAACATGGCATCGGTGAGGATGGCTTCCATGATGGAACGCAGTCCGCGGGCACCAAGCTTGAACTCCACCGCCTTATCAACCATATAGTCGAGGGCCTTGTCGTCAAAGGAAAGGTTGATGTTGTCCATGGCGAAGAGCTTGACGAACTGCTTGACCAGGGAATTCTTCGGCTGGGTCAGTATTTTCCTGAGTGCGGATTTGTCGAGGGGGTTCAGGTAGGTAAGCACGGGGAGCCGTCCCACGATCTCGGGGATGAGCCCGAAGGTTTTCAGGTCGCCGGGGGCGATATACTGTAAAATATTTTCCTTGTCGATCCTGTCCTTTTCCTTATCGGAACTATATCCGATCATGTTTGTCTGCAACCTTGACCCGATGATCTTTTCAATGGCGTTAAAGGCTCCGCCTGCGATAAACAGGATGTCGCGGGTGTTGACCTGTATCATCTTCTGCTCGGGATGTTTGCGGCCGCCCTGCGGAGGAACGTTCACGTCGGCGCCTTCGAGCAGTTTGAGCAGGGCCTGTTGCACGCCCTCGCCCGATACGTCGCGGGTAATACTGGGATTGTCGCTCTTGCGGGCGATCTTGTCAAGTTCGTCGATGAAGATAATCCCCTTTTCTGCAGCGGGTACGTTATAATCGGCCGCCTGCAGCAAGCGCGAAAGAATGCTTTCCACATCTTCGCCCACGTAGCCGGCCTCTGTCAGTACCGTGGCATCGGCAATGCAGAAGGGTACATGCAGCATGCGGGCAATGGTCCTGGCAAGGAGGGTCTTGCCGGTGCCCGTTTCGCCTACGATAAGGATATTTGACTTTTCAATTTCAATTTCCTCTTCCCCTTTCTTTGAAGGGGGCTGGGTGATCCTTTTGTAATGATTGTATACGGCTACCGAAAGCACCCTTTTCGCTTCCTCCTGCCCGATCACGTATTGGTCGAGGTGTTTTTTGATTTCGGCCGGTTTCAGGAGTTTGATATCACCCAGGCGAAGTTCATGCCTGGCACCCAGCTCTTCGCGTACGATCGACTGGGCCTGCTCCACACACAGGTCGCAGATATGGCCTTCGAGACCTGCAATGAGCAGGCTTGTCTCGCTTTTCAACCTGCCGCAAAATGAACATCTGTCGGGTTGCTTTGCCATAATAATGAGTGACTGTGGGGTGTTATACGCAAGAACTTATTTTTTGTTCTTCACCAGTACTTCATCGATCATTCCATACTCCTTTGCTTCTTCTGAAGTCATCCAGAAGTCGCGGTCGCCGTCGTTCCAGACTTTCTCGTAATCCTGTCCCGAATGCTTGGCAATGATCTCATACAATTCCTTTTTGAGTTTCTGGATTTCCCTGGCCGTGATCTCGATGTCGGATGCCTGGCCGGAAGCTCCGCCCATGGGCTGGTGGATGAGCACCCTCGAATGGTGAAGGGCTGTGCGCTTTCCCTTTGTGCCGGCACAAAGCAGTACGGCGCCCATGGAAGCAGCCATGCCGGTGCAGATGGTGGCAATGTCTGGCGTAATGTACTGCATGGTGTCGTATATGCCCAGGCCTGCATAGACCGACCCGCCCGGGGTATTCAGGTAGATCTGAATGTCCTTGCCCGAATCAACCGACTCGAGGAAAAGCAACTGCGCCTGAATGATGTTGGCAACGTAATCGTTGATGGGCACACCCAGGAAGATGATGCGGTCCATCATCAGCCTAGAAAAGACGTCCATGGTGGCAATGTTCATCTGCCGTTCTTCGATGATGGTGGGTGAGATGTAATTACCCAGAACGGAAGTATAGTTTTGGAGGGTGATGCTGCTGATCCCCCTGTGCATGGTGGCATATTTTTTAAACTCGTTGTGGTTCATCTGTCTGACATTATTTGGTTTCACTGGCTAATTTAATAAATTCATCATAATCAACATCCTTAATTTTCAGCTTAAAGGTCGATTTCAGTAAGTCCCGCATACGTGTATCGAGCAACTGGTCATAGATGCGTTTCACCTCCTCCTTATTTTCCATAATGTTTTCGGCGATCTCGTCCAGACGCTTGCGTGTTTCGGGGTCTGCGTCGGGGCCAACATTAAAATATCCCATGATCTTTTCACGAATATCGTCGCGGGTGACTTCCAGCTTGTGGTCGGCTACGATCCTGCTTTCGATGAGTTGCCAGCGCAGTGCGCGTGAATAGCCGGCATACTGGCTGTCGATTTCTTCGGGATTAATATTTGCTTCTTCGCTTTCGATGAGCCAGCGCTTCATGAAATCGTCGGGCAGGCCGAATCCTGTTTTGTCAATGAGTTTTTCGGCTGCCTGCCGCATAAATAAGCGGTCGCTTTCCTGTTCGAAGGATTTTTCCAATTCCCTGGCAAGCCTTGTACGGAAAGCTTTTTCATCGCCAATTTCTTCGTGCGGGAAGACTGCGTTGTAGAATTCGGCATTCATTTCGGCGGCTTCGTGGCGTGTGATGCTTTGCACGGTAAACTCAAAGCTGCCTGTTACCTCTTCGGCAAGGGTTTTGTCGGTTCCCAGGATGGATGCTGCGGCTTCTGCGCTGCCGGCAGCCTCGAGCAGATTGAAAAGGATCTTGTCGCCAACCGAAAGCCCGTTCAGTTGTTTTTTAATGGCTTCGGATTGAATGATATCGGCTGAAAGGGTGGTTTCGTGCTCAATGCCGCCTTCTTTGGGTTTTCCTTCAGGATCAAGTTCGGCAAGTTTTCCGTGAAGCAGGTCACCTTCGGTGCTGGTATCGGGGTTTACGGGCTTTCCATTTTTTTTCCTCAGGTCGGAGATGTACTTGTCGATGGTGGCATCATCGGCTTTAATCCTGAAGTAATCCATTTTTACCTTGTCGGAAATCTCCACCTCAAACTCGGGTTGCAGGGCAATGTCGAAGTAGAAGTCGAGTTGCTCCTGCTTGTCGAAGTCGATGGTTTCCTGCCGGTCTTCGTTGGGCAAGGGGTGTCCGAGGATCTTTAAGTTGTTTTCGGTGATGTGCTCATGGAGTTTTTCAGAAATGATCTTGTTTACCTCTTCGGCCAGCACGGCATGGCTGTACATCTTTTTGATCATGCCCATGGGGACTTTTCCGGGCCTGAATCCGGGCATGGAGGCTTTTCGCCTGTAGTCTTTTAAAACATTTTCAACCTGCGGCTGGTAATCATCTTTGTTAAGTTCAATCCTGACCACCGCGGTGAGTTCTCCCGTTGCTTCCTGTGTGATGTTCATGTAATGATGCTTTGCATTTAGGGCTGCAAAGATACAATTTTATCGTTCGCCACTGCATGTTTTGAAGGGATGTTCCGGCATTCAGTATTGCGGGCAGTGACAGAGGATTGTGGAATAACTTACAGATGTTATTCGCAGGGGTAAGAAAACATGAATTGCCTGTTATTTTCCATGGATGGCTTCGCGGTAATTCCTGCTCACCTCTTCCCAGTTGATGATGTTCCAGATGTTGTTCAGGTATTCTCCCCTTTTATTCTGGTAATGCAGGTAGTAGGCATGTTCCCAGACGTCAATTCCCAGGATGGGAATACCCTTGCATCCGGCAATATCCATCAGCGGGTTGTCCTGGTTTGGTGTGGAGCAAACCGCCAGGTCGCCCTGCGCGTTTACGTAAAGCCATGCCCAGCCCGAACCAAACCTCCTGGATGCTTCCGCCAGCAGGGTTTCCCGCAATCCATTCATATCTCCGAAATATGTTGCAATGGCGCCCTGCAGTTCCTTTGATGGCAGTGTGTTTTCAACCGGCGTTAACACTTTCCAGAATAACTCATGATTGTAATGGCCGCCGGCATTGTTACGCACGGCCATGTCGTAAGCTGAAATGCCGGACAGTATCTCTTCCAGGTCCATTTCGGCAAGCGCTGTACCGTTAACGGCCTTGTTCAGGTTATTGACATAGCCTGCATGATGCCGGTTGTAATGGATGTCCATGGTGGATGCATCGATCACTGGCTCCAGTGCGTCATATGCATACGGCAATGGGGTTTGCGAAAACTGTGTAAGAGCCGGCAGGCTTGCAAGCATTGTAAAAATGAGGATGTAAATGGATTTCATCGGTTTATATATTTACTGGTTTTAAATGTGAAACAATGTTCTTGAAGAATTGTTCAGGCGGCCTGCAAAATTTTATCCCGGATATGTGGCTGTGCATCTGATATCTTCCCCTTAAACGGAATCTATATTGAATGCAACCGATCTGCATCCGTAAATGCTTGCTGCAGGCGATCATCCCGTTAACCTGGTCATGGACGGACTCGGTAAACTACCCGCCGGCGAAATCTTTAAAGTCACAGCCTCCTTTGTGCCGGTACCCCTGATCGACAAAGCTTCCGGACCGGGTCTTGTCCATTGGGTGAAGCAGGAAGAAGAACACTCCATCGTATTTTTCAGGAAAGAAGACAGAAAAAGCTATAAAAAAGCCGGCAGGATCATTTCAATCTGTTCATTATCGCGGCCCTGGCGTGATTTGCCGTTATTCTGCCGCAATATAAGGAATGTCAATGTAAAAAGTGCTTCCTTTGCCGATTTCGGATGTGAGTGAGATACTGCCTCCCATCATCTCTGCCAGCTCTCTGCTGATGGCCAGGCCAAGCCCGGAACCCCCGTGTTTCCGGGTAGTGCTGTTGTCGACCTGCCTGAACTTCTCAAAGATCACTTCATGCTGGCTTCTTTCAATACCTATGCCTGTGTCACGGACGAAAACCCTGAGGGTTTTCATGTCGTTTATCGTATATCCGAATTCCACTTCTCCTTCGGAAGAGAAGGTAAGGGCATTGTCGAGCAGTTTATGGATTATTTGCGACAGGCGTTTGCTGTCGGCCATGATGATGTGTTCGTCGGAGCTGACGGGAAGTGAGCAGCGTAACGAGATATGGTCTTTGCCCATCTCTTTTTTAACGTCCTGGAAATGATCAAAAAGCTGTTTGAACAATGTTTCCGGTTCGATTGCTTCCTTTTCGATCCTGATCTGCCCGGTTTCGATGGCTGCCATATCGATAATGTCATTGAGGACGCTCAGCAGCTGTTTGCTTGCCGAAGAGATCAGTTCCAGGTAGTTTTGCTGTTCTTCGCGCGTGGCGGTTCCTTTTTTCAGCAATTCTGTAAATCCCATGATGCCGTTCATGGGTGTACGCAACTCATGTGAGAGGTTCATGAGGAAGGCGGTCTTCAGCCGGTCCGATTCTTCTGCTTTTTCTTTTGCCTCTATCAGTTCCTGGCGGTTTTTGAGTATCTCGCGGTGCTGTAAAAGTAATTGTTTCCATGCCCGCAGCCTGAGCCTGTACTGCCAGGCAAGCAGGATGCTGAAAACAATAATTATCAGTGTAATGCCTGCAAGGGCTGCCAGCGTAATGGTTTGCCTTTTTATCCTTGACTTCTGCTCGAGAAGCCGGGCTTGCTGCAATTCCATTTCCTGGTCCAGTTTCTTTATTTCGTAGCCTTTCTGAAGCAGGGCAAGCTGGTTGGATATCCTGATGTTGAAAATGGAATCGTTGAGTTCGTGGTACTCCTTCAGGCAGGCATAGGCCGCTTTCATGTTTCCGGTTTCAACATAAACTTTTTCCATGCCCCGGAGGGCATTCATCACGGCATAGCTCAGGTTCAGCGGCCTGACCTTTTCAAGCCCATTTTTGTAATATTCAAGGGCTTCGGCGTACTGGCCCGTTTTACTGAATAATCCCCCCATCAGAATATCGGTTTCGGCAATACCGATCGTTGAATTGGCCATGGTATAATACTCCAGTGCATCCTCAAAGTATTTGCGTGCAGTTTCATAATTGCCGTTTTCGGCATGGAACTCACCCAGGTTGCTGCTGCTAACGGCAATCATGAAAAAATTCCCTGCAATTCTTGCCAGATCAAGTGATTGCCGGTATACTTCCTGTGCTTTTTCATCATCACCCATTTCGTCGTAAATGATGGCAATGTTGTTCAGCGTCTGTGCCTGTCCGGTGATATTTCCGAGCAGGCTGTCGACCACGTAGCTTTTCTTGTAATAATACAATGATTTGTCCCACTCGCCCCAGTCGAAATGGATAATGCCGATGTTGTTGAATGATTTTGACAGCCCGTTGCTGTCGTTGATCTCCTCACTGATGTTGAGCGAATTCAGGTAATACTCCAGAGATTCGCCGTAATTTCCCCATGAAAGGTGGATATTCCCGAGGTTGTTGAGGATATTGGCTTCGATGTTCCTGTTGCGGGTGGTTTTGGCAATTTTCAGTCCTTCGTTATAATACAGCAGGGCTGAGTCGAAGAGTTCTGCTTTATCGTAATCGAGGGCTATGTCGAGGAGGGCCCCCGCCAGAGCTGTGCTGTCGCCAAGGCTGATCTGTATGGCCAGGTTTTCGGTGTGATAACGTACGGCATTTTTGTAGTCCCGTTCTTCGCGCAACAGGGCACCGGCATCCGTGAGCAGGACTGATAGTTTTTCTTTTTCGTCCAGTTCGCGGTATATGCCCATGGCTTCCCGCCAGGAATCCAAAGCTGCCTTGTTCATGCCGAGCAGCCGGCAGGCAGCTCCTTTGACAGACAGCGCAGCAGCCTTTTCCGTATCCTGATCCATGGCAGAAGCCAGGTGCAGGGCTGTATCAGCGTAGCTGATGGCTGTGCCCGGCTGGCTGTCGAGCCAAAGACCGGCCAGGCGGTTGTAGAGGGAAGCCATTTCTTGAGGCGGTGCATCGGAAAGCGTATGCCGTAAAGTGTCCGCTTCGGGAAGCTGCCCGTATCCATTTATAAAGCCTGCCATCGTGAAGATGGCAGAAACAATAATCATGGATATCTTTTTTACTTGCACAATTTACACTTTTTCGATTATCAGACCGGGTTATGAAGCCGGTACAAAGACGGGCTTCGTGCGGATGAAGGGACTCGAACCCCCACGCCTTTCGGCACCAGATCCTAAGTCTGGCGCGGCTACCAATTACGCCACATCCGCTATTCGCCTGCAAAGATATGGATTTTTTCCGGGGCGGCAAAGAAATCGTGAGGCAACAAACCACATCATTTTTAACCACTTATACTGAATGCTAAAGATTTCATAATGGTTTTTCAGGCTCCTGCATGTTCCGCCCTCTTTACAATAAATCATTGCAGATACAGTTTATAATGTAAGCAGGGCAACTGTTCCCACTCAAAAGCATCTATGATTTGTTAAGAGCATCTACACCGGTATCGAATTAGTCAGCTAAATACGGAAGGTTTGAAGAGGAAGGTTTTTGCAGTCTTATGGATCTCAGCCCTGTTACTGCCCGCCGGGGCCCAGGAGATGTGGGGTGTTGTGAACGGCAATTACGCCGGGATCAACGGCAGCCTCATCAATCCTTCCTCCATCATGCATTCGCGATTGTATCTCGATATAAACGTGGTTGCGGCCGACCTTTTTCTTGAGAATAATGCCCTGTTCATTCACCGTGAGGATTACCGCCCGCTATCGTTTCTGCGGTCGGGCGATAACCTCCCCGAATACGGCAAGGATGATCTTCCTTTTGATTATTACAGGAATAAAAACCGCAAAGATCTGCATTTAAGTGCCAGGGTGCAGGGGCCTTCTTTTTCTGTGGCTCGCCGTGACGATGCCTTTGGCTTTTCAAGTGCGTTCAGGACGGTTTTTTCTGCCAGGGACATCCCTTACGAGATCGTACCCTTTGCCTATGAAGGCCTGAATTTTGAGCCACAGCACAACATTAACTACAACAACGACGACTTTCTGATATCGGGAATGTCATGGTCGGAACTGGGCTTTACCTATGCGCATACCCTTTCGCGCCGTGGCCCTCATCACCTCACGGGAGGCATCACGGCTTCGTTGCTGCTGGGTTATGCAGGCTTTTACCTTGACATGGCCAACATCGACTATATCGTGAACAACGACAGTACGCTCAACCTGCGCAATGCACGGGGCGGGATGGCTTATTCGCCCGCATCCTGGCCTGCCGACCGCCTGTTCAGCGGGCGTGGCGTGAAATTCGACCTTGGGATCACCTACGAAAAGAAAACCTATGGGTATGGCAGTTACCGGACCAATAAGCTTTGCAAACAGCCATATGAAGATTATCATTACCGCCTTGGCATCTCTCTGCTCGACCTGGGTGCGATCGCTTTCAGTTCACAGTCATCCCGGCATCAGTATGATGATGTGGGAACCTTCTGGATGCCCGTCGATACGGTGAATTTTACAGGGCTCGACCCCTTTACCCGCATGCTGAGCGAAGTTCTTTACGGCGACCCGGGCGCTTCGCTCCAGGCCGGACGGTTCAGCGTGCCTGTTCCGGCTGCCGCCAGTGTGCAGTTCGACTATCACTACCTCGACAACTGGTACCTGAACGCCACCGTGCTGGTACCGCTCCATATGAACGGGGCATATTTGTACAGACCGGCGCAACTGAGCGTTACGCCGCGATATGAAACACAATACTTCGAGCTGAACGTACCCGTTTCGCTCTATGATTTCCGCTATCCGCGCATGGGGGTTTCGGCACGTATCTGGTTCCTGACACTGGGTACCGACAATCTGCTCGGTTTTCTCAACCTGACGGATTTTACCGGCTTCGACCTCTACGTTTCGGTAAAATTCAATTTCCTGAAAGGAAGATGCAGGCGTACTTCCTGGGGTTGTGATCACAGCCTGAGCCGCTAGCAGGGGTGAAGGCTTTTTTGATGCAGGATCAGCCAAACACCATTTCCCGAGCCTTGAAATCCGTTTCGACAGGCAAGGATCCTGCTAAGTGAATCCCGCCCTGCATCCGTGAATTCACTGATTGTAATTCAGTGCCCGATCTTTGTCAGTAAAGACTTTACAAATTATATTCGTAGCGCCGGGCAGGAACTTTTTCGGGCCAAAACCGTATACCCGTTTCAACCCGGAAACTTAACAGAAAAAAATTGACTGAGGCAAAACCAGATCGCGGGCAGTTTTTTATTGGCAGACTGTTGTTTTTGCTGGCGGCAGTATTCTGCATTATTCCTGCCGGACTGAAAGGGCAGTCGATGGCCGGTGTTGTGACCGGTTCCTATGCAGGGGTGTCAGCCGCTTCCGTTAACCCGGCTCTCATGGCAAACAGCCGCTACTACGTAGATGTGAACCTCATGGGCGGGCAGGGTTTCTTTCATAATAACTATGCCTACATCGGGCGCGATGATTATCGTTTTCCCGGTATTTTCATGCCGGGATACGAGTTTAACATGCATGAAAAGGAATACGGGCAGGGAGAAAGGCCGGCCTATACCGTGAACGGGAAAAGACCCAAACAGATGCACATAAACGGCCATGTTTCAGGGCCTTCGGTAATGGTGGCGGCCAACGGGCACACCTTTGCCCTGCTGAGTTCCTTCCGGTCGGTTCATTCCCTGAGGGACATCCCGTACGACATGGCCAATTATTTCTATTACAGCCTCGACTTCAAACCGCAGCATGGCATGGAATACGAACACCGGGATCCCATGAGGTTTGCCACGCTTACCTGGAGCGAGCTGGGTGCCGGATATGCATATATGTTCGGAAAGCACAACCGCGACCGCTGGGCATTCGGCATCACGGCCCGGCTGTTGTTCGGGCATTCGGCTTCCTATGCCTGGGTTGAACACCTGAAATATTTTACTCCTGACGACGAAACGGTTTATGTGAGGAACCTCGACGGGGAGGCCGCGTACTCACTGCCGGTCCATTATGCTTCCAACGACCTTCAAAACCCTTTTATGGTGAGGGGCATGGGTGCGGGTTTCGACCTCGGCCTGACATATATCCACACAAAGAAGGGGCATTCGGACATGAAATACAGGCGGCTGTGTCAGCAGCGTTTTGAGGAATACAAATACCGCATTGGCATTTCGCTTACCGACCTGGGCTGGATCAGTTTCGGCAAGGATGCACGCAAATATGAATACGACAATGTGAGCGGTTTATGGGAACAGGTAGATACCCTGAAACCGTACTACAGTAATCTTGAATATATCAGCCGCGACCTGAGCGATCGCTTTTACGGCTCACCCGAAGGGGGGCTCACAGGCCGGCAGTTCAACATGTACCTGCCGGCAAGCCTGGGCATGCAATTCGATTATCATTATGTGAATAACTGGTACCTGAGCGCATCCTTTCGCTTCCCCCTGCTTTTTGCCAGGAGCCAGGTGCGGGCACCTGCATCACTGATGATCGTGCCGCGGATCGAAACCCGGGTTTTTGAAGCGGGCATACCCTTTACCATGCACGACCTCAGGCATCCCATGCTTGGAGCATATATGCGCTTTTATAATATCACCCTTGGCACCAGCAACCTGGCCGGTATTTTTAATTTAACCGACCATTATGGTTTCGATATTTACCTGTCGGTGAAGATCAGTTTCGTTAAAAGCCGCTGCAAGAAGAAGATGCCGCGTTTCTGTGCCGACGATTTCAGGTTTCGCGAAAAAAACAGATGATCCTGGCCCGAATGGTCAGTCTTTTGTTATGCCGGCTATCTTTTCGAGCATGTCGGTGGTCAGCGACTTCGGCCTTTCGAGCGGGTACATCAGGGCACGGTCCCAGATGATGTTGGCACAGATGCCGATGGCCCTTCCAATGCCGAAAAGAACCGTATAGAAGTCGTATTCGCGCACACCGTAATGCCACTGAATCACCCCCGACTGCGCATCAACGTTTGGCCACGGGTTCCTGGCCTTTCCATGCTCCATGAGGATGGGGGGTACCACTTTGTAAAGGATGTCGACATATTTGAAGAGGGGGTCGTCCTTGATATATTTCAGGCTGAATTCCCGTTGCAGGGTATAGCGGGGGTCGGTCTTCCGCAATACGGCATGGCCATATCCGGGGATGACAAACCCGGCGTTGAGCGTATCCCACACATACTGTTTGATCTCATCTTCGGTAGGTTCGGCCCCTCCCATCTTGTCCATAAGGTCCTGCAGCCATCGGAGCACTTCCTGGTTTGCCAGGCCGTGCAGGGGGCCTGCCAGGCCATTGATCATGGCCGATATCGAGAGGTAAATGTCGGAGAGGGAGCTGGCCACGAGGTGCCCGGTATGGGCGCTCACGTTGCCGCTCTCATGGTCGCTGTGAAGGATGAAGTGCAGGCGCGAAACATCGTCGTAAGGCTTATCGATCCCCATCATGAAAGCAAAGTTGCCGCCCATGTCGAGGTTTGGGTTTGATTGTATCCGCTTGCCGTCGCGATATAGTTTTGCATAGATATAGGTTGCCACCTCGGGCAGTTTTGCCAGCAGGTTCAGTACATCCTCATATGTGGGTTCCCAGTAATCTTCCTTTTTCAGCCCGGCAAAATACTTCTTGGTGAAGAATGATTCGCGGTGCATGGTCAGTATGGCACTGGAAAAGATCGTCATGGGGTGGCTGCAACAGGGAAAGGCATCGATCACTTCGTAAACGTAACGGGGCAGTATCCTGCGTTTGCTGAATTCATCAACCACATCGGCCACTTCTTTTTCCGTAGGGATATCACCGGTCAGGAGCAAAAAGAAGAGCCCTTCCACGTATGGCATTTCCGATCCTTTGGGTTTAGGGAGAAGTTCGAAGACTTCCTTCAGGGTGTAACCCCGGTAGCGGATGCCTTCGTTGGGGTCGAGGTATGAAATGTCGGTGACCAGGCTTTTCAGGCCACGCATACCGCCCAATATCTTGGAGATGGTGACCTCATCGACCACCGTGTCGCCGTATTCTTTCATGAGCTTTGCCGTACGCGGGCGCCACTCTTCAATTTTTTGCCGAAGCCTTTCTTTCAGTATGTACATGGTATGTTGGATGGAAGATGATTGATGTTTTACGTCATATTACGGATAATGGCCGAGCCGAATTCAGAGCATTTCAGCAGCGTGGCACCCTCCATCATCCTGTGGAAGTCGTAGGTTACCTGCTTTTGGCTGATGGCGGTTTCGAGTCCTTTCCAGATGAGGTCGTGCACCTCGTGCCACCCGAGGTATTTGAACATCATGCTGCCCGACAGGATCACCGATCCCGGGTTTACCTTGTCGAGGCCGGCATATTTTGGTGCCGTGCCGTGCGTGGCTTCAAAGATGGCATGCCCTGTTTCGTAGTTGATGTTGGCGCCCGGTGCGATGCCGATGCCACCGATCTGGGCTGCCAGCGCATCCGAAAGATAATCGCCGTTCAGGTTCATGGTGGCCACCACACCGAACTCCGACGGGCGGGTCAGCACCTGCTGAAGGGTGATGTCGGCAATGGAATCGCGGATCAGCAGTAAGTCTTTCCAGCGGCCTTTCCCGTGGCTTGGAAGCAGTGCCAGGCCTTCTTCCACCTCTTTCCTGACCCCGGCTTTTTGCGCATCGGTCATCATGGTGTAGCCGGGCTCGATCATCATGGCGTTTTCTTCGATGCTGATGCCGGGGTTCCGCTCCTGGTTTTCGAGTATCCAGCTTTCCCTTTCGGTGACGATCCGGTTGCGGAATTCCTCCCGTGCCAGTTCATATCCCCAGTTTTTGAAGGCCCCTTCGGTGAATTTCATGATGTTGCCTTTATGCACCAGTGTGAGCGAGCGGCGGCCTTCCTGAAGCGCATACAGGATGGCGGCCCGCACGAGCCTGTCCGTTCCCTGCTTTGAGATGGGCTTGATGCCGATGCCTGAGGTTTCCGGGAAGCGGATCTTGTCAATGCCCATCTCATCCCTGATAAAGCCGATCACCTTCTTTACTTCCGCACTGCCTTCCTGCCATTCGATGCCGGCATATATATCCTCGGTATTTTCACGGAAGATGACCATGTCGACCTCTTCGGGTCTTTTCACCGGTGAGGGCACGCCGCTTACGTATTTAACCGGCCGCAGGCAAACGTAAAGGTCGAGTATCTGGCGCAGGGCCACGTTCAGTGAACGGATGCCGCCTCCAACGGGTGTGGTCAGCGGGCCTTTGATGCCCACCAGGTAATCCCTGAAGGCTTCAATGGTTTCGTCGGGCAGCCAGTTGCTGAAACGGTTATAGGCATTTTCGCCGGCGTAGACTTCTTTCCAGATGACCTTTCTTTTTCCGCCATAGGCTTTTTCCACGGCGGCGTCGAATACCCTCACGGCGGCCGCCCAGATGTCGGGCCCAGTGCCGTCGCCTTCAATGTAAGGGATCACGGGGTGGTCGGGAACATGAAGCTTTTGGTCTTTAAACGTAATTTTTTCTTCCATGGGCATTGATTTCAGAAGTTTGCAAATTTACAAATTTAACAGCAATATTCGCGACAATTAGCTGCCGGAGGCGAATTGACCGTTTTTACGGCAAGTCTGCAACAATCTGCCCGCCGGCTTGTTGTTAAAGTAAAGACAAGCGCATGAAACATGAACGGCCTGTCATATTTTTTGATGGCGGATGCAAGCTGTGTAACGGCTCTGTTGCCTTTGTGCTGAAACACGATCGCAAAGGCAGGTTTTTATTTGCCACCCTGCAGTCGGCAGCCGGGCAAGCGGTTCTATCGCAGATCCGGGATAATAAACAAAGCAGGGACAGCATTGTTTACCTCGAAAACGAAAAAGTTTACCTGCGTTCAACCGCCATCCTGAAGATATTCAAACGCCTTGGCGGCTGGTGGAAGCTCTTGTATGTATTCATGATCGTACCTGCTTTTCTGCGCAATGCAGTATATGATGTCATTGCCCGCAACAGGCATCGCTGGTTTGGCCGCACCGGATGCATCCTCATCCCTCCCGGAAGAATAAAATCGTGAATTTCTGTTGATTCGTTTAGTCGTTTAGTCGAGGTCTCGGGGCAGGCACTGACAGATCTGAAATCTGAAATCTGAAATTTGAAATTTGAAATCTGAACTGTAGCAGAAACGGTTATTATCACAAACCGAATAGAAATTGCAAATAAAATCAGGTTCGAGGTGCGGGGTATGAGGTTCGGAGTGTCCCGCGAACCAAATTCGACCCACGAATAAATTCGTGGGCTATGATATTTATCATTTAACCACCGAGTTCTCGGGGCAGGCACTGAAACACTGAAACACTGAAACACTGAAACACTGAAACCCCGAGTAATCGGGGCAGGCCACCGAGGTCTCGGGGCAAGCATCCCGCTAAACCGGGATTCGTTCGACTAAGCCTTTTTATTTCGCTTCGCTCATAAAAAGCCAGTCTTACGAATTTAACCCCCGATTCTCGGGGCAAGCATTTAACCATTTAACCATTTAACCATTTAACCATTTAGCCATTTAACCATTTAACCATTTAGCCATGTAGCCATGTAGCCATGTAGCCATGTAACACCGAAACAATATAGCAATATCATCTTTTCCCTTATCGTTTCACAATCTTCCTCACCCCAAGCAGCTGACCATTTGCTTTGATACTGCATAAATAAACCCCCGGGGAAAGATTGCCAGTTTGCAGGATGT
>Ga0334893_1000455_pt1 | contig 55789 bp, 41 predicted proteins | sample GraSluR3_MG_5_FD_207218 | JGI IMG/M metagenome (GOLD analysis project Ga0334893, IMG submission 207218) | Sludge microbial communities from methane-producing bioreactor in Wageningen University, Netherlands - Granular Sludge_09_05-R3 | ecosystem: Engineered > Bioreactor > Anaerobic >...
CTGTCTGCTGACAGGCAGGCACTCACTCACCTTACCAAATATTGTAAAGAACTGTTACTGTGAACGGCTGTTTATCCGCCAACCGGCGGATGGTTTCAGCCCTGTCTGCTGACAGGCAGGCACTCACCCACCTTACCAAATATTATAAAGAACTGTTACTGCGAACGGCTGTTTATCCGCCAACCGGCGGATGGTTTCAGCCCTGTCTGCTGACAGGCAGGCACTCACCCACCCCACCAAATATTATAAAGAACTGTTACTGCGAACGGCTGTTTATCCGCCAACCGGCGGATGGTTTCAGCCCTGTCTGCTGACAGGCAGGCACTCACTCACCTTACCAAATATTGTAAAGAACTTTTACTGTGAACGGCAGTTTATCCGCCAACCGGCGAATGGTTTCAGCCCTGTCTGCCGACAGGCAGGCACTCACCCATCCCACCTTTTACTTTAAAAATATATGATATCCTTTTACGGTGGATTGCTTCTATATCAATACCTCTGTACTTTTGCCGTGCTTTTCGTTAAAAGCACGACAAAAGTATAAAATCAATTGAACATCGCAAACTTTTAATCACAATTTAAAATAATATTTTTTGCGATTGGATTCTTTATGCTGAAAATGAGGACAGAAAAAAAACTATAAAGCTGCAAGCAGTATCGATTTAACTCGATCTGGGGTAATAGTTTTCATTTCGCCCAACTTCCAGCCCCGCTCCTCGAACCTGTCGAATATTGGCTTTAACTGCTCCTCGGTGATTCCATAGGCACTTAACCTCGTCTTTATTCCCATTGCCTGGAAGAAAGCCTCCGTTTTCTCAATGGCCTCATCTACCTTCCTATCCTCGGTACCCACTTCGATATTCCAAACTCTTTGTGCGAACTGAAGAATTTTAAGCCTTTTCTCACCTTTCATTTCACGCATCAACGAGGGTAGAACTATAGACAGCGTTACCGCGTGATCTAGGCCAAAGAAGGCTGTTAGCTCATGGCCTATGGTATGGGTTGCCCAATCGGTTGGAACACCCGTAGATAATAATCCATTTACCGCCATGGTACAGCTCCACATTACATTCGCCCTCACATCATAGTTCATAGGATTTGCTAGAGCCTGAGGACCAACTTCGATAAGGGTTTGCATTAATCCCTCAGCCCATCGATCCTGAATATTCGCATTAACAGGGTATGTAAGGTACTGCTCGATAACGTGAACAAAGGCATCTACCACTCCATTGGCAATTTGGTTAACAGGCAACGAGTAGGTTACTGTAGGATCTAGCACAGAGAATTTGGGGAACACCAAAGGATGGCCAAATGATAACTTCTCGGTAGTAGAATTGCGACTAATTACAGCAAACATATTCATTTCCGAACCGGTTGCGGGTAGGGTTAGAACTGTTCCAAAAGGCACTGCATGGTTAATCTCTACCTTACCTGCCATTGCTAGTATATCCCACGGATCGTTACCCTTGAAAGGTATGGCAGCAGATATAAACTTTGTTCCATCGATAACCGAACCACCTCCAACTGCAATAATGAAATCAACCCTTTCGCTACGAGCAACCTCAACCGCTTTCATTAGGGTTTCGTACCTTGGATTAGGCTCAATACCTCCAAACTCAATCACTTTAAAACCATCAAGCGCTGCCATAACCTGGCTATACACTCCATTTCGCTTGATGCTTCCGCCACCATAGGTAAGCATAACAATTGAGCCATTTGGCACCTTATTTTTAATTTCACCTATTCGTCCTTCTCCAAAAAGAATAGTTACGGGATTATAAAAATCAAAATTCTTCATCACATCTTTATTTATAGGTTTAACTTAACTCTTAGTGCTCTCAATCTCTACAATTCTATTGTTGTACCACGCAAAGAAGCTAAGCGAGAAAATTGCTGCAATAACAAAAAATATCCAAGTGGGAACTGGCACGGGATCGCCACCTGCATAGCTATGCAAGCCCGACAGGTAGTAATTTACTCCAAAGTAAGTCATAAGCACCGATGCTAGGCCTATAATAGATCCAAAGTTAAAAGCATAGGCCGACTTAAATGAAGGAATTAACCTCATATGCAGCACAAAGGCATATACCAGCATGGTGATTAAGGCCCAGGTTTCCTTTGGATCCCACCCCCAATACCTACCCCACGACTCGTTGGCCCACACCGCACCGAGAAACGAACCAATGGTCAGAAGGTACAAGCCAAGCGTTAGGTTAAGCTCGTTAATCACCGTAATATTGGCAATCTGGGCATCAACCTTTTCTCTATTTCGTTTCGATTTGAATGCGTAAAGGCTCAAGTTAAATAGCCCTAAAATGGCACCCAGCCCAAAGAAACCATAGCTTGCTGTAATAACAGCAACGTGAATGGTTAACCAGTACGATTTTAAAACAGGTACTAGATTGGTAATTTCAGGATCCATCCATGACAGGTGCGCTACAAAAAGGGTTAATGTACTGAGCAGTGCCGTTGCCGGAAGCACCACCCTGCTGCGCTTGGCAAATATAAATCCTGCAAGCATTGCAGCCCAGGCCACGTAAACCATCGATTCGAAACCATTGCTAAGCGGAGCACGGCCAGCGATATACCACCTAAGACCTATGGCAAATGTATGGAGCAAGAAACCCAAGAGAAGGATAGCGGCTAGTACGAAATACGCCTTATTCCCAAAGTTAGATCGGTAAAACATCTCGATAAACACAAGTATGAGTAGCACCAAGCCTGTTAAACCATATATGGGGATAAGCCGTTCGAAGGGTAAGAGCCTGTTGGCAAAAACCTCTGCCGTAACCTTGCCCTGTGAGGGGACTATGTGTGCCCCATACTCAGCTTGATGCTGCTTTACCTGAGACAGGAATCCATTGGCTGCTTGCCATTGCCCATTCCTCGATGCTTCCCTTATGCTTAGCATGTACTTACCATACACATCAACCACTGGATGTATGATGTGTGCCTCCTCGTATTCAGCGGCTTCGTTCATGGAAAGCCACCTGTTGTCGGGATGGTTAGGTATAGGGAAAATACGCGCCATATGCCCCGAGAAAACCATATACAGCACATTAACTTTCTCGTCGGCCTTAATAATCTCCTTTTGCAGAGCCGATCGTTGTGATGGTTTTAGCGCAAAGGCATCCTGCACCAAACCGCTTAGCTTATACCTTGAGCCACCTTGATGATCGAAAAAGTCGACAAAGGCTGCCAATTCGCCCCTAACCCCAAGTATAGCTTTAAGGTCAGTATTCTTTATGGTGATTATGGGGATATGCTGCCAATGATCGGGGAACGCTGACATACCAAGGTACACCTGCTCCGGTGTTTGCCCATTGAAACTGTTAGAGCGGTTTAACTTGCGGAGCACCTCGCCAGCCAATGTGCCTAGAGGCTTCATTCGTCCACCTTGATCTTGAATTAACAACTTGCCAAACTCTCGCGAGTGCTTCGCATCGGGTACGGGAACATCCTGGGCAAAGCCTGCTCCAGATATCATCAACATCAGCATTAGTAACATTGCTGTAGATGGTTTGCTTATAAGTTTACGGAATCGGCTACCCCGAGCCAGAAGTGCCCAAATAATACCCACAATTAGAATAAAATAGCCAAAATACGTAATGGCGGTGCCCCAGAAATCTTTATTGACCGAGAGGTAAGTTCCCCTCTCATCGGGGTCGTAGGAACTTTGGTAAAAACGATAGCCCTTAAAATTCAGGATATTATTCATATAAATGCTAAACGGTTTAATTAGATTTCCTTCGGTATCGAACACCTGTACATTTGATGTAAACGACGAAGGGCTATCGGATCCGGGATAGCGATCAAGCACAAAATCATCGAGCCTTATGACAAACGGAACAGCAACCTTTCTTGCGCCATACTTTATACTAAACTCTACGCCATCTACATATTCAAGTATTGCGTTATCCTCAACACCTGCAATGGGAACAAATATATCAGTTGATGAGCCATTAGAACTTGCGCTAAAAACGAGCACATCACGTCCTTGAACCTGAGGGTTTGGGTTGTAAACCATCCTTATGCGCGCCGAATTCCAATGCCCTCGATACGCAAACTGAACCGAATTAGCACCATAAAAGGTTTGGGGTTCAAGTTTAAACTCGGTATTAGGTTGAAGAACCACCTCACCATCCTTTGACATGGAACGTATGGTTATTGGAAAGCGTGAAACACCTACAATACCTGTATCGGAAAGCATAAACTCCACATCCAAGTCCTTATGCGAACCGCTAAAACCCAGGCCATACACGCCAACAGGAATTACCTTTCCGGGTCTTAGCATCGCTTGCTGAGTCCCAAGGCTATCTACAACAACCAATGCTACAATTGGATAGCCATTGGGGTGCTCCACCACGCTCTCCTCTGCGTTGGGAATATAATCGGTTAGCTTTAAGCTAATTTTCTTATCGTTAGCATGAAAGGTTTTGCTAAAGCTATTCCGTGAAACGGGTGTAAAATTTATTTGCTTTGTGAACTTATCATCACCATTCACCTGTATTGTTAGGTACTTATCGGACGAAGTGAACCAAGTGGCAGTTTGCCCCTCGCGGATATGCATCATCCCCTCCTCACCGACATAACGTGTTACTGCTGCTCCAAAAAGAATTATTACGAAACCAATATGAAAAAGCATCACCGCAAATTTATCCTTCCGATAGAGCTTACGAGTAAATATTGATGCAATAAAGTTTACTGCAAGTAATAGCATAATAAACTCGAACCACCATGAATTGTAAATTAGAGCACGAGCAGCAAGAGTGCCAAAATCGTTCTCAATGAAAGTCGCAATGGCGCTAGCTACAGCAAAGGCAATAATAAGGACGGCCATCAGCAAAGGCGAGGCCAACATTTTAAAAATTCTAGACATAAAATGGAGTTTTGAGGCTTTGTGAGTTGCTAAACAATAACTTGAATAACTTTTCGTATGTCAACCAGAATGGCATCCTCTTCGTTTTTGTAATCTGGTTTAACAGCAATGTGCAGGTAATGTTCATCGGTTTCGGCTAAAAACACCAGCTCGAGCTCTGGAAGGGCAGCCACTAAATTCTCGAAAAGATCAAAATCGTCGAGGCGCTCATAACCGCCAAGGGCATTGTAGCGGAGAACGGACACAAGGTCATCTAATTCCGACTGTATGATGCTTTTGGCGAGTTTCTCTGCTAAAAAATCACGAACCCTATTCTTGGAAATCTTAAGAGTATTCATAGCCCAGAGGTTTTTTTGATATTCAGGATATATCGAACTTGCAATTTACAAATTTATACCTTTATTCCAAAAAAACTAGGTATGCCGCCATTTTGATATTAATTATAGAAGATACTAGTTGGGGTTATTTCGCGTCCTCTTTAACGATTCCAAATACAGCGATATACCTTTCAACAAATATGTTTACTGAACAGCATTGATTGGGCATAAGACTCAACCTTAGTTAAACTGACACTGTCGAACAAGCTAAAATCATAAAGGCATTTATTTAAAATGCTTACTTTTGCTGAGTACAGATTAGTAAACTATAAAATCATACATAGATGAAAACAAACGATAAGATTCAGCAGCTAAGAACCCTAATGACCTCAAAAGGGGTATCGGCCTACGTTATTCCCAGTAGCGATCCGCACTTGAGCGAATATATACCCGATTGCTGGAAGCTAAGGGCCTGGCTATCGGGCTTTACCGGATCGGCAGGAACCGTGGTGGTTAGCAAATCGGAATCAGCCCTCTGGACCGATTCCCGCTACTTTTTACAAGGTGCTCAAGAGCTAGAGGGCAGCGAAATAGAGCTGTGCAAGATGGGTCTCCCCGACACACCCTCGATGATTGAATGGCTCACCGGAAACCTGAGCAAGGGCGAAACCGTTGGGTTCGATGGGCAGCTACTATCGCACTCGGCCGCAAAAACTTTTATTGCAGATTTGGAGAAAAAGGGGCTAAGGGTTGACCCAACCATCAATTTTATTGATGAGCTCTGGAGCGAAAGGCCATTCTCCCCTAGCGGAATGGCCTTTGAATACGAACTACGCTATGCTGGACAAACGGTTGCCGAAAAGATTGAGACCATTCGCAAATCTCTTCGAAAAGAGGATTGTGATGTATGCATAATTGCAGCCCTTGATGAGGTTGCCTGGACATTTAACATCAGAGGCAACGATGTGGACTACAATCCTGTTGTCCTATCGTATGGATACATCTCCGATGAGGAGGCCGTTCTCTTTATAGATGGTGATAAAATTGATGATTCGCTCACCACTAGGCTCGAAGAGCAGGGTGTTGAGGTACTTGGGTACGACGATATTGCCAACTTTATTAAGGATATTCCCAAAGGGACAACCATTGCCCTTGATGAGAATAGGGTTAACCATTTCCTAACCTCGCTTATCCCTAAAGGAGTTAAAACCAAATCGGTGCTAAGCATACCAACTAGGCTAAAGGCTGTAAAAAATTCCGTTGAGTTGGAAAATATCCGCAGAAGCTTGGTGATGGATGGGGTAGCCATGTGCGAATTCCTCCACTGGATTGAAAATAGGGTTGGGAAGGAAACCATTACCGAGCTTACCATTGCCGATAAGCTGGTGGAACTCCGTAAAAAGCAAGAGGGTTTTGTTAGCGAGAGCTTTGGAACCATTGCAGGTTACGGAGAACACGGTGCTATAGTTCACTACAGCGCAACCCTCGAGAGCGCATCGGAAGTTAAGCCCGAGGGATTTCTGCTGGTCGATTCGGGCGGACAGTACCTTCAGGGAACTACCGATATTACTAGAACTATTCACCTAAGCACGCCCAAAGACGAAGAAAAAGTTGATTACACCCTAGTGCTAAAGGGGATGATACAGCTATCGATGATTCAATTCCCAACAGGCACAAGGGGTTCGCAGCTCGATATTTTGGCCCGTATGGCCATGTGGAACAGGGGGATTAACTATGGGCATGGGACAGGCCATGGGATTGGAGCTTTCCTTAATGTGCATGAAGGGCCACAGTCCATTAGGCCAAATGAGAACCCTGTTACCATTGAGGCCGGAATGATACAATCTAACGAACCCGGTATATACCGAGCAGGTAAGTATGGAATTCGTATTGAGAACCTAATTGTTTGTAACAAAACTGTGGATAACGACTTTGGCAGCTTCCTAGGCTTCGAAACGCTTACCCTTTGCCCCATCGATACCAAACCCATTTGCATAGAGATGCTAAGCAAAGAGGAGCGTGACTGGCTTAATGAGTACCATAAAACTGTATACGAAAAGCTGTCGCCAGCCTTATCACCAGATTTGAAGCAGTGGCTTGCCGATAAAACCAAGGCGATTTAACTAGTCTTTAAATGCATAAAAAAACCCAGTCTCAATGAGTCTGGGTTTTTTTATAGTTTTTCTTAAAGCTCTAAAAGCTTATTCGAGCAGCCACACCAAAAACATTGGCCTTATTGTCCTGTGTATCGGTAATTTGGCCTTGTACATCAACACCTGTTACCTGTGTGGTATTTAGAATTTGATATTCAAGCATTAGGGCAAACCCATGCTTAATGGGTAACGTAAAGTTGGTATACACCATGCTATTTGCCTCATAGTTTCCCACGTTAAAATTCTCACTATTGTTCTTATCCATTCCGTAGCCTATGGTAAACAGAAGCCAGTCGGTTACCTTTGATGAAGCGTTAAGCCATAATCCAAAACACTTCTTGTCATCTACTGAGTTACCTGCAATAGGATTAATATTGTATCCATAGTTACCCGCTATATTGAAAAGATTAGCATTATTAAGGTTAGTACCGCTATTCACCTCACCCACAAGGCTAAAATACTGATGGATTGGCAAGTTGAAATCGAATCCAAAACCAGTTGTTGTAATCTTATCGTCCCAGTCCCATGGCCCGGCTGATCCCTTCTCCTGATACTGACCATTTACAAACGATACGCCCACGGTATACTTATCCATTAGTTTACCCGATAATCTTGCTTGAAGCATGGGTACACCCGACAGGTTATCCTTACCCAGGCCAACATCCTCGCGAGTTGTTTCGCCCAACGAAACCTGAACCATTGGAAAAACATTGTCGATATCGAGCTTATAGCTAAGCTGCAGCTGCGCCCTGCGGAAACCACGATTACCCGCAAACCACATGTTACCGTTGGTATGGTTAGTGTTGGCGTTGTTTGGCGAGAACAGATCCCACTGCTGCCCCATACGAGCCTCGAACCCGCCCTTGGCGATAGACGCGTAGGCCAACCTGATACGAGGCTTGCCGTTGGCATCGAAGGCATTGGAAAAGAAATCAATCTCAACCAAGCCGCCAGCTTTTATCTCCTCGCCAACGGTTCCCTTTAAACCAATTCTTGTGTGCTGTGCAGTAAAACCAATGGCACTCTGTTCGTCACCATTGGCCACCTGGGGTGCAGCTAGTGTATTTGCGCCAAACGAGTTTACCCCATCGGTAGCGTACACCATATCACCCTTGATAAAACCATAAAACTTAAGGTCGAGTTTTTTCTCCTCTTCCTTTTCCTGAGCACTAATTGCCAATGTCCCAATCATTAGGGCTGCAAATAGTAGAATGTATTTCATGTAGCTCATAACGCTTTGATTTAAATTTTTACTGAATGATTTGAAAAGATATGCATAAAATTACGCTATTGCCTGTTGCAAGTTTTCTGTCCAGTTTTTCTTATGTACTGCAGATAATCATCCTTAACATTAAGATTTTGATACCAGGCTTGATCCTGAAAATCGATAAACTTAACCTTTGACATCTCCAGGAGTTGTATAATTCTACGGCCATTGTTTCTTAAAATTGCCTCGGCATGTTTAGCTACCGATTTGCGATACACAGCGTACAGTGGCTCATGCTTACCATTGCCAGTAACGGGCATCACAATATCGTAGTTTACCGATAGGTTCATCATATTATGAATAAGCCTTGTATTCATTTCAGGGATATCGCACGCTGTGATAAAATTAACCTCGGTTGATGAAGCCCTAAGGCACGAATAAATACCCATTAGTGGCCCTTTATCGGGTTCTACATCGGGAACTACCCGCAAGCCTGTAAAGGCAAATCGCTGAGGATCGTTTGCCCCAATTATTATCTCATCGAAATGCCCCTGTAGCTGATTGATGATGTACTGAATAAGAGGTAGCCCATTGACTGGCAGTAAGTACTTATCCTCACCCATTCGAGAGCTTTTCCCTCCAGCCAGAATTATAGCAGTAGCCTTTTCGCGGATAATCCACTCGTTATCCTTAATCAAAACCCTATCGGGGTTGAAATCCCAACTCATATTGTTAAACACTATCACCTTGTTGGCATACTGAATAACCTCGGCGCAACTTTCCTTAACAGTTCTATCCTCAGCATTCTTAATTACCAAAAAGAGACCAGGCTCAAAAACCTTTCGAATTGAGTTTGATTCACAAATCACCATCGCTCCTTCAGGGATTATTTTGAGCAACGCAGCAAAGCCCTTCTCAAGACAATTCTTATCAACCTTAAGGAAGTATACCTTGCTTGCCCCTGCAAGCAGCATTCGAGCGGTATCCTTAGTTGGATTCAAATCGTTCTCCACGGTAATTTCATAATCGCCTTTTAGGGAGCTGCATACCCCGCAACCCTTCCCCCCTCTAGGGCATAAGTCGCCCTCGCTGCGGTTAATGGCAACAACCTTAACACCAATGATGGTATGCTGAGAAGCGTATTGATTAATAAGCCGGCAGGCAAATTCAGTTTTGCCCGTATTTCGACCGGTTGAGCCTACAATTATGAAATTTGGTTTTCGAATCATCTATTTCAAAAAATATTACTAAAGATAGCTCCGTACATTAAAAAAAAGGACAAGAAAGGCAAATACCTCCAGTAGCGAAGGTATTTGCACATATTTTAAAATACTACACAAACACTATACTACTCTTTTCCATCGGTTATTGATTTGTTGCTAAGTGTAAAGGCAACAATAAGGCCAATACCTAGCATTATTGCACCAGCCATATAGGTTCTTGGCCCTATTAGCTCAGCCCTGTCAGCATAAGTATCACGAATAAAAGCTGCAACCTGAGGACCAACAATACCTGCAATAGACCAAGCCGTAAGGATTACACCATAAACTACAGGCATTAACTTGGCATGGTAAACATCCAACACGTACGATGGCATAGTACCGAAACCACCACCGTAGCAAAGCAGAACATAGCAAACCATAATGCCGAATAACCATGGGTTTCCTATATAAATCAAAGCAATGAAAACGAGTACCTGAGTTCCTAGAATTAGACGGAAAGCTTGAATCCTACCAATTCTATCGGATAAACCACCCCAGAAGAAACGACCAACACCATTAAAAAGCGAGCTAATGGCAATTAGAGTTGCACCAGCAGCAGCTAAAGCCTCGGTGCTCATGCTCATATCCTGAATCCTGAGCAGATCCTGTAGCATTGGCGACTGAAGTCCAATAAACATAATACCTGCCGATACGTTAAGGAAAAGGATTAACCACATACCTAGGAACTTTGATGAAAGCAAAGATTCCTTAACCGTTAGGTTATCTTCATGCCCTTGGCTAGCAGCACTCTTAACTGGTGGAGTGTATCCCTCGGGAACAAAACCTGCAGGGGGGTTAACCATGCTATAACCAGCTACTGCACCAACCAATAGAAGTATAATACCTGCATAGGCAAATACCCATACAAGGTTACCTGCTGTCATATTCATAAGGGCAGGAGCAACAACTTTTGACATGAATAGAGCGCCCAGACCAAAGCCCATAACCACCATACCGGTAACAAAACCCTTTTTATCGGGGAACCATTTGGCAGCGGTAGCAACAGGAGTTACATATCCCAAACCTAAGCCAATACCACCAACAACACCAAACCCAATGTAGAATAAAGGCAAATTCTCAATTGACATAGCAAACGCGCTAATGATATATCCTAATCCGTGAAGGGTTGCTCCAATGGTAGCCAGTTTGCGGGGGCCGTATTTGGCCAAATTCATTCCACCCCAAGCGGCAGCCAAGCCAAGGAAAAGGATGGCCAAGCTAAATATCCACATCGTTTGCACGTTGGACCAACCAAATGTGCTGATAATAGGCTTTTGGAAAAAACTCCATGCGTAAACGGTACCCAGAACAACTTGAAGAATAGTTCCCATGATGGCAATGTACCACCGATTTGTTTTTTTTGCTTCCATGTTTAGTTTGATTTTAGGTTGTTTAAATAGTGATTAGCTGTTCAAAATCCTTGCGGAATTTTGTAATCATACTTTTTATTGGTGTGGCGTAAGCTTCACCCGTTGGGCAAAGGGTATTGCCCTTAATATTATCGCAGTACCAAAGTACTTTATCCAAGTCGCCGGGTTCACCCTTGCCTTCGGCCACCCTGGTAAGCAGATTCACAATCATACCTGAGCCCATACGGCATGGTGTACACTGCCCGCATGACTCGTGATTGTAAAACTGAATGGTACGTGCAGCAATTTCAGGGATGTTGAATTCATCGCTGATTACCATCACACCACCTGAGCCAAGGTTGGTTCCGTAGTCGAGGGTCGATTCGTAATCCATCTTAAGGCCAGGGCCTTTTTTAAGCTCCTCGGCGGTAAGGATTGGTACAGAAAGACCACCAATAATTACACCTGTGATATTACCCTTGTACCCACCGGCCATTTCAATTAGCTCATCGTACGATACACCCATGGGGCACTCGTATACGCCAGGCTTATTCACAGCACCCGATACACCAAAGAGTTTAAAGCCGTAACCAGCTTCGGACCCCCACTTTTTAAATGCCTCGGCACCGTTCTCAACAATGTATGGCACGCTGGCTAACGTCTCCACGTTATTTACAATGGTTGGACATCCGTAAAGTCCTTCCACTGCGGGGAACGGGGGCTTCATTCGTGGTAATCCACGCTTGCCCTCAATGGACTCGATTAGTGCAGTCTCCTCACCACAAACATACGAGCCAGCCCCTTGATGGACTATGATATTATCGAGTTGCCCGAGTTTGCCATCCTTCTTAGCTTGGGCAATGGCCTTCTCAAGTATCTCGGCAATCCAGCCAAACTCTCCACGGATATAAATAAAGGCAAGCTTTGCCCCAAGCGCATAAGCCGATATGGCCATACCCTCAATTAGCAGATGAGGATCGTATGCAAGAATCTGTCGATCCTTAAAGGTTCCGGGTTCGCCCTCATCGGCGTTACATACAAGGTACACTGGTTTACCAGTATCCTTAGGAACAAAACCCCACTTAACCCCAGTTGGAAAACCAGCACCACCTCTACCCCTAAGCTGCGACTCGCGCACCTCGGTAACAATATCCTGAGGTTTCATGGTTAGTGCCTTGGCCAGAGTTTTGTATCCACCGGTTTCTTTATACACTTCAATTTCAGTGGCATTCTCAACTCCTCGGTTCTTAAGCAAAACATTGCACTGCGATTTCCAGTTGTACTCAACAGGTAAATCGGGCATAATTCCCTTTCGGAGCGAATCGATAAGCATATCTACCTTCTCCTTGGTCATTAGCTCGTAATACTTATCGTTTACTTGTACCACTGGGCAAGTTCCGCATGAAGCCAAGCACTCTACCTTGGAAAGGGTAAAAAGCCCATCGGATGTCGTTTCGCCATGCTTAATCCCAAGCTTCTCACTCAGGTAATTAAAAATCTCCAAAGCACCCATGAGGGTAGCTGGGATATTGGTATCGACCTGCAAATGGTACTTACCAACCCCTTTATCCACATTGAACATGGAGTAGTATGTGGCCACACCGTAGGCTCTCGACAAGGATACATCAATTAGATTAGCCACCTCGGCCACATCCTCTTTCGAAAGATTATTGGCTTTTGATTTCTGAACCAGGGTAAGAGCTGGCATCAGGGCCGATTCCTTTTTAGGATATCGACCCATGATTTCAATTATCTTATTCTTTACTTCTTCGTTCATGAAAACAAGAATTTAGGTTAGCATTTTATGCTATTTTTTCAACTTTCACAGCGCATACCTTGTACTCAGGGATTTTGGCCACTGGGTCGAGGGCATCGTTAGTTAAAATATTTGCAGCGGTTTCGGCAAAGTGGAATGGAATAAACACTATGCCCTCCTTAATGCGAGTAGTAACCATTGCATCAATTTCAATTTCACCGCGACGAGTTGAAACCTTAACCTTTTCGCCATCGGCAATATTAAGCTTCTGGGCATCGCTAACGTTTATCTCAACCATACCCGATGGCCTAATGGTGTCGAGCACCTTGGATCTACGGGTCATAGAACCAGTATGGTAATGCTGAAGCAGTCGTCCGGTAGTTAGGGTTAGCGGATACTCAGCATCGGCATACTCGGCAGGTGCTTTGTACTCGATAGGCACAAGCAATCCCTTACCCCTCGAGAATTGAGCACCATGCAAAATGGGTGTTCCGGGATGGTCTTCGGTTGGGCAAGGCCAACGAAGCCCACACTCCTTCTCAATCCTTTCGTAAGTCATACCCTTGTACGAGGGCGTAAGCTGGCGCAACTCCTCGAAAAGGGACTCAGGCGTATCGGGGAAGTTAACATCTCCCATCAGCTTGGCAATCTCAGCAATTATCTCGTAGTCTTGCTTTGCTCCCGTTGGTCCCTCAAGCGCCTTATGCGACACCTGTACCCTACGCTCGGTATTAACGAATGTTCCTGTTTTCTCAGCAAAGGCAAATGCTGGAAGCACAACATCGGCCAGTTCGGCAGTTTCGGTCATAAAAATATCCTGAACCACAAGGAAGTCGAGCTTTTCAAGCTGCTCCTTGGCATGATGCAGGTTTGGATCCGAAACCATTGGGTTCTCACCCATAATATATATAGCACGAATGGAGTCGCCAGCGTTGTTTACCATAGTGGTAACCGTTTGGCCAACCTTGTCGTCCATATCCTCTAACTTAACGCCCCAGGCCTCGGCAAACTTCCTGCGATTGTCCTCAACGGTTACTGGTTGGTAACCCGTGAAAACATTGGGCAATGCACCCATATCACAAGCGCCCTGAACGTTATTCTGACCACGAAGTGGGTTAACACCCGTACCGGGCTGTCCGTAGTTGCCAAGAATCATCTGTAGATTGGCTACGGCTTTCACGTTATCTACGCCATGGGTGTGCTGGGTAATGCCCATTGCATAAAATACGGCACCCTTGCCTGAGGTAGCGTATAGCTTGGCGACATCGTAAATCTTTTCTTTAGGAATTCCGCTAAGCTCCTCCACCTTTTCGGGTGTAAAGAACTCTAGGCTCTTAACATAATCGTCCCACCCCTCGGTACGCTCATCAATAAACTTTTGGTTATACCATTTTTCTTTAACAATGATATGCTGTATCCCCATGAGCACTGCCGTATCGGAGCCGGGGTTTTGCTTAATGTGAATATCGGCGATACGAGCTAAATCAATTTCACGCGGATCGACAACTATTAGCTTAACGCCTTTCTCTTTAACAGATTTTTTAATCATTCCGCCAAAAACGGGATGATTCCAAGTAGTGTTTGTACCAATAATGAATATTACATCAGATTGATCGGTTTCCTGCATGCTATTTGTCATAGCACCTGAACCTAACGTGGCTGCCAGTCCCGCAACCGTTGCGCTATGTCAAAGCCGGGCACAGTGGTCGACATTGTTGGTGCCGATCACCCCTCGTGCTAAACGCATCATGGCGTAGTTCTCCTCGTTGGAGACCCTTGCCGATGTGAAAAAACCAATTGAACCTGGGCCATACTTGGCCTTTGTTTCGCCTAATTTGCTTGCAACTAGGTTTAGCGCCTCATCCCATGAGGCCTCCTCAAACTTTCCGTTCTTCTTAATAAGGGGTGATTTTAACCTATCATCACGATGGAGGAAGTCGAACCCGAAGCGCCCCTTAACGCAGAGCATCCCTTTGTTGGTTTGCTTCTCCCAGTTCTCCTCGGTTCCCATGGAGTAAACCCACTTATTATCCTTCACGTACATATCAACAGAGCATCCAACACCGCAGTACGTACAAATCGTTTTCTTCTTCTCAAGATCCCAGAACTGGCCTACACCCTTGGCATTCTTGAAGGTGAGTGCTCCCACAGGGCAAACCTGAACGCACTCGCCGCACTGAACGCATGATGATTCGCCCATTGGCTTATCATCGTCGCAAATAACGCGGGTATGCCCCGAACGCCAGCCGAAGTCGAGCACCTCATGCATCACGTTGTGATTACACGCCCTTATGCAGCGGCCGCACTCGATACACTTATTAGGATCGCGAATGATACCTGCCGATGACTCATCGAGCTTAATCCTTTCGTAACTAACCAGAAAGCCAGGGCGTTCAATACCTACGCTGTACGCCATATCTTGCAGTTCGCAATGGCCATTACGCTCGCAGGCAATACAGTTGTGCTCTCCATTGGAAAGGTGTAGCTCAACAATCATTTTTCGAAGCTGCATGATTTGCTCGGTGTTGGTCTTAACCACCATACCATCTTTTACCTGGAGGCCGCAGCTCTCCTTAAGTCCTCTTAGGCCTTCTACCTCAACTAAACAGGCACGGCATGCACCAGCCTTCCCCGTACGGGGATGGTAGCATAGCGACGGGATGTAGATGTTGCTTTCCTTTGCAACCTCCAAAACCGTCTTGCCTGGCTCTGTCATGAGGACTTGACCATCGATTACAATTTTAACTGTTTTCTCCATACTCATTTCAGTTAATTTTTAGAGATTTCTAGCGTTTTGTTTTGAATATAATGTAACACTTAAAGCCAACCTTTAGTAACAGATACCTTTCTCTTGAGAAATACGCTTATCAACTGCTCACATTATGCTTTAAAACACACCCCCCATCTTCGACTTGAGCTGATTCTAGAATTTTTATACTGTTATTTATATAACAGTGTTATTTCATTAACACACTTTAGGTATCTGTTAAGTGTCTCACACTGACTAAATGTAAAAATGATAGGAATAGGCATATATGACATTTGTCATGTTTTGCACCCGTGTTACATATTAGGAGGCCAATTTAGAATGATTCAACAAAGTGGCATTTTTAACCAATAACCTTATTTGAATTAAACAGACGAAAATAGTTTTATCATCCTCTCTTTCTTGCTCTTACAACATTTACCATACTTTTATATTGTGGTGAAATAGATGTTTATAGAATTACTATTTTGTGTTGAGCAAGGACTTATGTTATTAAACACACAGTAAAATTAAATTGTAGGAGCACTGAACCTAGTAGCCCAGAATGAAAACAAAAAAAGGTTGCTAAAAATAGCAACCTAAAATTAAAGTGTGAGCGGTACGAGAATTACATGGAAACCCAGCTATCCACCCCTTTCCAATCCTCATTATTGAGATACTTTTCAAAAATATCTACCAACATTTCGAATGTAAAGTAGGAATTGGCCTCAAACATTCCATCGCCATGATTGTGCTGGACAATAAACCCCTGCTCAGATATGGTGGTTTGCAGAAAGCCTTTGCTGCTGTTAAGGATTAGAAAAAAGTTGTCGTCATCGAGGGATTTTAGGGATGCCTTGAGGTTATTCAAACTTGGATTGCTGAAGGTCTCACCGCTGGCCATCTCTACCGAAAATCCTTTAAAGGGAGTATTGGGGCCTTTGGCTGCCGGTTTAGGCTTTGGTTTTGATTCTTGCTCGGTGGGAATAACCGTTGATAAGGACAAAAATTCCTCCTTATCCATATCTGCAACACCTAATGTAAATGCTTTCCAAGGCGATTCGTTCAAGCTAGTTAAGGTGGCAACCTTTACCTTTCCGTTGGGTAAATTGCCAAAATGAGCAAAGGCTAATAGTGGCGATGTTCCCATAATACTAATTCTTTTGTATCGGATTTCAGTAATTTTGCCATCCCAATCGGCTGCCATGTCAACCAGTGGTTTGGCATCGTTGGTTTGGAAATAACCATCAACAAGTCCATTTAGCACCATAGCTGTGGCATGCACCTTGAGTAAATTTAAATCCTGCTTTTGGTATGCTTTAATAATCTCTTTGGCAACAGGCTCTGAGTTGCCCTGTGCAAATAAGAAGGAGCTAGCAAAAACAAAAAGTACTGACGATAATGTGCTAATAAAACTTTTCATGTCGTTAATATTTTGGGGATTCATTATATACAAACTTATGAAATTAAATTTCCATAGTCAATTTAAAGAACCCTCACTTTCCCATTTGATTTCATAAGCACATTGCCAACAACGGCTGTATGGATATATCCATTCTGTTGGAAATCATTTAAAACCTGGTTAACCAAATTGGGCTTAACGCAAATAAGCAGTCCTCCTGAAGTTTGCGCATCGAGCAGCAACATTTTAAGGTTATAGTCAAGGGTAGAGCTAAATTCGCTGTCGTTATCAATATAATCGAGGTTACGGAAGCATGCGCCCGGAATACAGCCCATATCAATTAAGCCATACGCACCGTTAAACAGCGGAACCTTAGCACTATCGATTTGCACTGTGACATTGCTACCCAAAGCCAGCTTTAGCGCATGGCCAAGCAGCCCAAAGCCAGTGATATCGGTGGCACATTTTACGTTGTATTCCTGCATTATTCTTGCCCCCTCCATATTCAGCTGTTTCATACTCTCAAGCACAGCCTGATAATCGGAGTCCGACACCTCTCCAATTCTTCGACCTGCCATAATGGTTCCAGCACCAATGGGTTTAGTGAGAACCAAAACATCGCCAGGCTCAGCTGCTGAATTGGTTATAATACGTTTTGGATGAATCTTCCCTGTTACGGAAAGCCCATACTTGGGCACATCATCAACAATGGTATGACCACCCATGACTACGCCCCCAGCCTCAATAAGCTTATCGGTTCCGCCCCTGAGTATCTCCCTAAGTACATCCAAAGGAACACCTGCAGGAAACGCCACAATATTTAACGCAGTTAGCACCTCGCCCCCCATGGCAAATACATCGCTTAGGGCATTGGATGCGGCAATTTGGCCAAATTCGTAGGGGTCGGAACAAACGGGTGGAAAAAAATCGGTGGTTTGGATCAGAGCCAACTCGTCGCTAATCTTGTATACGCCTGCATCGTCATGGGTTTCAATATCAACCAAAAGGTTTGGATGGGGTGTTTTGGGCAAGTCGGCCAGCGCTTCACTAAGCTCTCTTGCGGGAAGTTTTGCCGAGCATCCGCCGTACTCTACGGTACTTAGTAAATCAAAATTCTTCATTACATGGGTTTTTCGTAGATATCAAACTCAAAACTGGCCTCGGAAAGGATCGATTTGAGCACTTGACTACTAGTTACATGGGGATTAATACGAATGGACATACCGCACTCTGAGGTAATATCCTTGGGCGTTGGGATAATATCGAGCTTAATGCCCTTTGATAGCAAGACTTGCTCTGCCTTGAGCACGAGATGCGTAGATTGAAAGGTGAGGATTAGATAGTTCATCGTTTAAACACAGAGGCACTGAGGCACAGAGTTTATTTTAGAAGTTAAAAGTAAAAAATATATGATTCTAACCACTCAGATTTTCAAGGTTTTCTTCTGATTATAGAAAATCATTGCCGTTCGGTCGACTATTATTACAGTCAACCCTTTTATCTGCTAACATTCATCAAATTTGCAAATTCACCATTCCTTTTCAATCAGCTAGGGGTAAACCACGCTGCCAGCACTGCTTAGCTGCTCGAGGATATCGTACATATTGGAAACGATACCAACGCCAATGTTGGGCTTCTCCCCATAGTAATCGAGGCAGGTGCCGCAGACGAAAATTTTCACCCCGTTACGCTCCAGTTTGGCTAAGCTCTCGATTACTGAGGAGTTCTTGAGCGCAAGAAAAATACCAGCATTGAGAAACACCAACGATTTGGGCTGATTGGTTGCTTCGGGCAAAGTATTAATAAATGCTTTTATCAATATTTTACCCAGCTCCTCGGCACCATCGCCAAGCTTATCGCGCTGGAAGGCTACTACATAGCTTGATTTCTGAGGAAGATCGATCTCGCAGTACTCTTCAACAGGAGCACTCTCGGCAATCTCTCCTGTTTTGTTAACCAGAACGTGAAAAACATTACCATCGCTTCGAACGCTTGGACTAAATCCATTGTCGGTAAGGAAACGCGTTACGTTTTTCATGGAGGTTTCGTTATCGATTAAAACCTCAAGGGTTTCGTTATCGCCAATCTCACCAAGAGCTTTCTTGGTCATGATTAGGGGTTTTGGGCATAGTTCGCCCCTAGCATCTACTGTTCTCATAATGTATAGTTTTAATGCGAACCTGCCTGTCGCTTACCTCCTCTTAAATCAAAGGTAGGCATATGGGCAGACAGGGGCGCAAAAGCGCAAATTACAATTAAAATTATTGAACTTTCAATTATTTAGGAAATCCCATCCATTTTTTTGTGTAACGATAATCGATGTAATGCTTCCAGTGTGTAATCTACCTCATCCACAGTATTGAAGCAACCAAAGCTAAAGCGAGCAGAACCCTGCGGGAATGTTCCCAAAACCTTATGGACTAAGGGAGCGCAATGCAGGCCCGGGCGAATCATAATTCCAAACTCGCTATCGAGGGTAAACGCCAAATCGCTGGGGGAATACCCTTGCATATTAAGCGATATAACTCCTACCTGCAGGTTACCATTCAAGGCCCGATGCACCTCAACTCCTGAAATTTTTCTCAATCCATCCAAAAATCTATCGGTAATAAATTGAACGTGAGATTGAATGTTGTTTATGCCTTCATAAATTAGAAACTCGATACCCGCCTTAAGGCCAACTATACCAACGGTATTAAGGGTTCCCGCCTCAAGCCTATCGGGATAAAAATCGGGATGGTACTCATGCTCGGAGCTGCTGCCCGTTCCACCTTGAATAAGCGATTGGATATGAATATCATCGTTTACAATGCAAAGACCACCTATACCCGTGGGACCATAAAGCTTTTTATGACCAGTAAATGCAAGCATATCGATACTACTAGCCTGCATATCTATGGGGATAATACCTGCCGATTGCGAAGCATCGACCAAGAATAAAAGGTTGTTGGTCTTGCAGATCATGCCGACTTGATCAATGGGCAAAATATCGCCAGTTACATTCGACGCGTGTATGGATGCCACCAACCTTGTATTTGGCCTAATGCTGTTTTTTATGGCATCCAAATCAAACTCGCCTGCAGAGTTACATCCAATTACAGATATCTCGATTACCCCCTTCGCCTCCAAGTCCCTTAAAGGACGGATGGTTGAATTATGCTCAAAGGTTGTGGTTATAACATGATCGCCCTCTTGCAAAACACCTTTTATGGCAATATTTAGCGAATGCGTTGCGTTGGAGGTAAATATCACCCTATCGGAGTTTGATACGTTGAATAGCTTAGCAATAAGCTCGCGCGTTGCAAATACCTCACGGGCAGCAGTAATGGCCATTTGATGGCCCGACCGACCAGGACTTGCACCACAATCGGTTAAGAACCTGGTGATGACTTCGGCTACCTGAGGCGGTTTGGGCCACGATGTGGCAGAGTTATCAAGATATACCCTCATTTGCTTGTTTTCGTCCATTTGGCGTTACTAAAATTTTTGTTTCTGTATCGCCCTCCTTTTTAAGGGAGATTAATTTCTGTGCCACCAAGATATCAGTAAGTAATGCCCTAAAGCGCTTGGTTCCGCCAACTAGTTCCTTAAACTCAGGAATATCTATACCATTATGGGCACTGACCAGTTTACTCAAAAGGGTTGGCTTAACCCTATTTATGTCTCTTGTATGTAGAAAATCGGATTGATAAAACTGTATCTTCCCCTCGCCAGCCAAGTATGAGAGGTAAAGCTTTAATCGGCCCTTCTGAATTCTATTGTCCACTGCACGCTCCTCAATTTCCGAAAGAACAGGTTTCTCCATGTCGTAACTTAATATTTCATTCTCCAGCCATTCAATCTCGCTTTGCGTTTGTTGGTTTATTTTGGGTCGATATCCCCTAATGATATATGAACTCCCAAGCTTATCGAGTTGTTCTTGCTGCACCATACTCTCCAATAGTTGCTCCGCGAACGCCTTACCAACCTTGCACTTTACAAGCCCTAGCTTACCAAACAACTCATTTGCATCCATACCCGTTGGAAGAATTGGGTTCTTCTCGTGAAAATCGCTTAGCGTTACAACCACCTTCTTTTTGAATGTTTTGTGATGATCGGTATGAATTAGGATATCTGTATCGGCTGATTTTAACACTATAAATCCTGAGGGTTTCTTGGCCATAATATCCTTTAAATCATCGATATCAATATGCAACCTATCGGCTATCTCGTCGGGGGTAAATGGGCGAAGCTCCTTACGTAGCTCAATGCTAACTAGTTCGCTAACGCTCCCCTTGCCCGTAAGGCTTTTGGATAATCCTTCGAGGTACTCAATAAGTTTAGGCGTCCGCTTTCGGTGATGCAATGGAGAGGAGTCGATAATGTAACCGCCTCCTAGAGTAATATCGGCTGATGAGTTTCGGATGATAAACCTATCCTTAGGCAGCAGTATGGCGGGTTTGTTCAAATGAATTTGAACAATGGCCTCCTCGCCCGGCATCAGGGTATCGGTAGTAATAAGATGAATACGTGCCTGCGATTCGTATGTGCCCGATATAAGGTTCACGTTGGACCATAACGACAGAGCATCAACATTATCAAAAAGCGATATGGTGGCATCAACCATAGTGGTTTGTGGGAGCTGCTTACTGCTAATAATCATCCCCTTGCTAAAATCTTCGGCCTTTAGGCCAATAAGGTTAATGGCAGCCCTATCGCCTACAATTGCAGTTTCTACGGGTTTTGCATGACGTTCGATGGAACGCACCCTAAGCTTTGGATTGTCGCCGGGAAGCAAGAAAACCTCCTGCTCCTTAGCAACTGATCCGCTAAGAACCGAACCTGTAACCACGCTGCCAAATCCCTTCACGGTAAAAATTCTATCGATGTACATCCTAAAAAGTTCGCCTGTTTCCTTAGCTGGCACATCGGCACAAAGCTGCTCGATAGTCGCTATAAGCTCCTCCTTACCCATACCCGAAACGGCTGAGAAACCAACTATGGGAGCCCCTTTGAGTGTTGTCTTTTCGAGATAATCAGCAATCTCGTCCCTAGCCATTTCGGCTAGCTCATCATCTACCAAATCGATTTTGGTAAGAGCAACTACCCCTCGGGAAATGCCAAGTGCCGAGATGATATTGATATGCTCAATGGTTTGGGGCATTATGCCGCTATCGGCGGCAATTACCAGCAGCACAAAGTCGATACCGCAGGCACCTCCCACCATAGTATTTATAAAATCCTTATGGCCTGGCACATCCACAATTCCTATTGAGTCGCCATTGGGCAAATCGAGGTACGAAAAGCCGAGGTTAATGGTGATACCTCTTGCCTTCTCTTCCTTATGCGTATCGCAATCGATATTGGTAAGGGCCTTAACCAGCGATGTTTTACCATGGTCCACGTGGCCGGCTGTACCCATTATTTGGTGTTTCATATTCCTTATCATCAACAATTTAAACACAGACCTCTTTTGAGGGACAACTAAAATTTTCTGAATAATTAGATTGATTGTCGGTATAACTTCTGTTTATTCATTGCCTGTTTTTCTCTGTGGTTTTTAGTTTGAAAGTCGAAAGTCGAAATACAAAATTAAACCCTAAACATTAAACCCTAAACATTAAACATTGAACATTGAACTCTAAACATTAAACATTGAACATTGAACTCTAAACCTTAAACTCTAAACTCATTCTTCTAAGTTGACAAAAAGCAGTTGGCAATTGGCAGTGAATAACTTGTATTAATCATTACTATGCGCCTCTGCAATAATCCTTGCCACCTCATTCAAATCCTCATCAAATAGAGTAAGCATATCGAACTGTATGTTCCCTGCCTTAAGTATTGCCAAAACAGGTGTTGGTGAGTGGAGCAAATTGTGATGAATACGCTCGGCAAATCCAGATCGCTCCTTGTTATTTTTTGCATCGCAAATCAGCTCAACAGCAAAGCTATCGATCTCGGCATCGGGGAGCGTTCCCCCGCCACACTGTGCCTTGGTTTCAACTACCTGCGATTTGATTCCAAATTCCTTTAGCTTACCGCTTAGCTTCGTTGCCTCTCCCCTTATCTCATCCGGTTTGCGATTAAACATCCTATAAATTGGACTATTGGCTAATAGTGCCTTATCGGTTAAATGGTACGAACAAGCAGTTTCGAGCAGAGCAAGAGTGGTTTTGCATACACGCAAAGCACGAAGCATTGGCTCTTTTTTTAGCTTTGTAATCAGTTCCTTTTTGCCCACAATAATTCCGGCCTGTGGTCCACCCAGCAGCTTATCGCCGCTAAAGCAAACCAAATCGGCACCTTTACCTAATGCTTCTCGAACTGTTGGCTCATTCTTTAAAACAGGATGATTAACCCTCCGCAGCAATCCCGATCCCATATCGAATAGGAGTGGAATCTTGTACTGCTTCCCCAGCTGGGCAAGCTCATCAACATCAACTTCTTGGGTAAATCCCTTTATAATATAGTTCGATTTGTGAGCCTTGAACAGCATGGCGGTTTCATCTCCAATCGCATTGCTATAGTCGGTTATCTTGGTCTTGTTGGTTGTGCCCACTTCTACCATTTTGCAATCTGATGCGGCCATGATATCGGGTACACGGAACGACCCACCAATCTCGACCAGCTCGCCCCGCGAAACTATCACCTCCTTGTGTTTAGCAAAAGCCCTGAGGCAAAGCATTACGGCGGCGGCAGCATTGTTTACAATCACCACATCCTCTGCACCCGTTAGGTATTTGAGAAGTTCGGCGGCATGGTCGTTTCGGCTGCCGCGTTGGGCAGTGTCGAGGTTAAACTCCAGGTTGTTATAGCCTTTAAGGATACTAAATGATTTAGATAACAGCTCCGAATCGAACGGCGAACGTCCCAGGTTGGTATGAATAACAACACCTGTGGCGTTAATTACTCTTTTCAAGCTACGACCGGTTAGCTGCTGAACAACGGAAATAATCTTTTCGAGAAGCTGTGATTGTGATGGAGGAGGTTGACCCTTGGAAATACTTGTTCGGAAATACTGAAGCGCTGAGCGAATGGCATGGGTTACCAACTCATGCCCATAGATTGGAATGTGTTGACTAACCTCAGGGCTAGCCATAAGTTTATCGACTGCTGGAAGGCTTTGATAGGCCTCCTGATTTGAACTCATATTTTACGATGTAGTTTCATATAGATATATGTGCAGAGAGGGCAGGAATCGAACCTGCCACAGCCGGTTTTATCCGTCTGCTACTGGTTTTGAAGACCAGGTGGGACACCGGTCCCGTCCTCTCTATTAAAATGTTGAGTAGGCAAACTTAGGATTTTTTTTGTAAAAAGTGGCATTGAGTACCTATAGATTGGAAAATAATTGGGGAAGATTGGGTGAACCTGCTTGGCAGGCAGGCTGCTAAAGGCAGACAGGTAAAACTATTGGTTGAATGAATGAATGATTGGTTGATTGGTTGACCCGCCAGTGGCCTGTCTACCCTGCCTACCGGCAGGCGGCAGGTAGAGCGGGCAGGTTGGGTAATTGATTGATTTTGGGAAAAAGTTACACTACTGACCGACTAATGAATATAGATTTCTCGCTTCGCTCGAAATGACAGTACTTTCAAGAGGTCTAAGGGGTGAGGGGGGTGAAGGCGGCTACGCCGCCTTCACCCCCCCTCACCCCTGACAGCGTAACAGCCTGTCATTTCGAGCGAAGCGAGAAATCTATCACATTATTATCATTTTACAAAATACTTAGTCGGACACTAATGAAAAAAACTAGCAATGGCAACTACTTCCTTTTCATGGTAAACTTTCCTTTCTGAATTTGCACAACTTCCCAGCCTTCGTTAAGCATTAGGTTGTAATCAGCTTCATCAATACTACCCAATTTTGCTGATGTTGGAGCAGTAAGGATAAATAGCTGCCAATCGTTCGTGCGGAAAATACCGTTCCTAACCTCGGCAACGCCCCACTCTCCAGTTAGGCGCATTGTTTTGTAAACAACACCATTTTCAACTGGCACTAACTTTTCCTGAGGGTTAAAGCTGAACTGTATCTTATCATTCTTTATTAGAAGTATATCGCCCTGGGTAAACTTTTGCTTGTATTCGGCAATAAGAGCTTCTTGTGTCTCAAATCTGGCTACTTCATTTTCAATCATCTCATGAGCACCATACTTGTCTACAATTAAATCTACAGACGCTTTTAATGCAGATGTATCGGCAGATATTATACCCGGTAGCAAAGAAACTCCAATTTTGGGTATGGAGCGACCACTCTTTACCCCAGCAAGCCAATTTTTATCAAGTTGTTCAAGAACTAAACCGTAGGCTGGACCAGTTAGGTATGCAAACGAATTTGCTAGGCCCTCCTTATCTAATGCCAATTCCAGCTGCTTTGCAACAATTTTTCGAGATATACTGGATTCTAATCCGCATAGCTTAAAGCCGGTGTTCTCGGGCATTCCCTCGTGAATTTCGAATAGATCTTCGTTATTATCTGGAAAAACTGATTGCCTGTAGGCTCTAACGGTTAATGCATTCTGTAGATGTTCAAGAAAGTCTCCATAAGCATTCAAAGCACTTATCAAGGCCAAAAACTCTAGCTTTAGCAGAACACTCCCCTGCAACTCATCAAGATAGAAGTTCTTGGTCATTACGGGTTGAATTCCAATCTCCTCCTGAATTCGGTGCCAACTCTCATGGAGAAGAAGCTTACGCCTCGAGTACCTATCGTTCGTTGGAATAGCATCCCAGTTCACCATAGTCCAACTCTTTCCGTTCCAACTGAACGATGTATTGGCAATATTAATATCGTTGGGTAATTGGCCAACGTAAACACCCTTTGTGAATGTGAGCAGCCCCTTAGTATCGGGCTCGTTGGCAATAATAAGCCTGCTTTGGGGAACGACAAACATGGTAGCACCATATAGTTGAACACCCCACATTTTGCCATTATCAATCCTGCACAGCGAGTCCAGCTCGTTGAAGTAGGATAAGGCCATACCTAACCTTTCAGAATCTTTGGCCTGCCCGCGAGCAAAATTTACTAATACTGTTAGCAACAAAAAGCATAAGGCTATTAGAATAATCTTTTTCATAAATGGTTCTGTTAGAATGGTAGTCGCACAGTGAACTTCGATCCCACATCGGGGGTGCTTTGCACCTCCACCGTACCGTTGTACAGCTCAATCATCTTCTTAGCAATGGAAAGGCCTAAGCCACTACCAGTGATGTTACGGGTTTGAGTATTCTTTATGCGGACAAACTCCTGAAAGAGAAGTTTTTGATCGTCGTCGCTAATGCCAATGCCGGTATCCTCCACAGCAATTTCGTAGAAATCGGGATCCTTTCTGATGGTAACATACACCTCTCCCCCATCCTTGTTGTACTTTACCGCGTTGGAAACAAAATTATTGAGGATAATCTCTACCTCATGGCTATCGGCCTTATAGAACGAGTTCTCCTCGGCATCGAGATGCACCTTAACATTCTTTTGGATGGCCAGAGGTTCAACGGTATCTATCACGCGCTTGGCAATTTCGTGTAGGTCGAGACTTCTGATGTCACGACTCTTTTTGCCCGTTTCGATTCGTGTGAGGTCGAGCAGATCTAGGATCAGGGTTCGCATCCCCTTAAGGCGCTCCACGGAGCGCTCGAGCATCACCTTGTAGTCGTCGATAGAATCGCCAGCCTGCTTCTCGAGCATAATCTTTATATAACCCTCCACAGCGTTGATAGGTGATTTCAGTTCATGCGACAGTACCGAAAGGAACTGGAATTGATTCTGCTGCCCCTCGGCCCGCATCTGGCGGGTCATCCGTTTCAGAAACAAATTCTTGGTGATACTCTCGATGGATGTGCGCAGCTCCTGTGGGGTAAATGGCTTTGGCACAAAGCTAAATGCCCCCATATTGGTGGCCTTTACGGCCAACTCGAGCGATGCGTAGGAGGTTATCATCATCACCGAGATATCATAATCCTTATTCTTCACGTACTCCAGCACCTCAATGCCATCTATTCCAGGCAGTTTGTTGTCGAGCAGCATTATATCGATGTGCTGGCTTTCAATTATTTCAATGGCCTTCTCACCGGTTTCGGCCTCAATAATATCGTAGGAGAATTCCTCCTCCATAAAAGGGTAGCCAACGCTAAAGTTGCGCAGGGCACGCTCAGCGCCAGTGCGGATTCCGGGCTCATCGTCGACTACAAGAAGTTTTAGTTGGCTCATGATTAGTTATCGGTTATCGGTTGTCTGTTGCTTGTCTAAACTTTTATCGTAACTATAAACTGACGAAATAAGAGTAACATTCTTTATTGCGATGACGAGAATGTTTTTCAGCTCACCCTAGGGATTGTAAGCGTAAACGTGGTTCCCGTTTGACCCTTGTTGATATCGGTGTTGGTATCAATTTCAATCTTACCCTTATGCATCTTTACGATTCCGTAAACCAATGGAAGTCCAAGTCCGGTTCCTTTACCCATCTCTTTGGTTGTAAAGAAAGGGGTGAAAAGTTTATCCAAGTTTTCCTCAGCAATTCCAGTTCCAGAATCACTAAAACCAATTATTACATCTCGTTCTGTTCCAGATATATTTATGGTTAAGTTTCCTCCGTTGGGCATTGCCTCAATGGCATTCTTTTCGAGGTTGGTGAAAACCTGCATCATTTGCTCAGTATCGATCATTATTAGGGGATCATCAACGCTAGAGGTTACTTCGGTTTTCACGTTACTGGGTACCACAACAGACTCGAGACTTCTGTTTACAAATTCGTTTATATCAACCTCTTGGGGTTTCATCTTGCTCTTACGTGCAAAATTTAGTAGTCCACCCACAATATTTTTACAGCGATTGGCCTGCTCAACAATTAGCTCCACATCCTGAACCATGGGGTTGTCCTTATCGAGCTCCTCGAGAATAATATTGCTGTACATTGTAATTACCCCCAGGGGGTTATTGAGTTCATGGGCAATACCTGCTGATATTTGACCCATGGTGGCTAGCTTCTCCGATTGTTTTAGAGCAATCTCGGCCGAAGCAAGTTTTTTGTTGGAAATTTGTAGCGCTGTGAAGTAGCGATAAAGCTTATCGGTTGTAAAGAAGTACAAAAACCCTAGTAGGAAAAGTATGGCTATTACCCCCACGGCTGATGCACCAATTATTGATTTTCTTATTAGCTCCCTGTTCTCTATATTCTTTACAATGGAGGCGGCAATAAACAGTTCAAATCGCTCAAAGTATTTAAAGGCAATGGTTTTATCCTTGGAGTTGTAATGAAGGGGAAACAGCGCCTCCTTGTAATTCTCAATTTGACTCTGAAAAAAAGGATCGTCCCACGTATCGCCCTCCATGGTTGGGTGTATTATCATATGTCCACTCCTGTCGAATACAAAGGGATAACCACTTTTCCCTATTTTGAGCGTATACAGCAAGCGCTTAAGCTCTGCCAAATCCTTCTCCTTATCCCCCACGTAAATCATCCCAACCACCTCATTGTTGTACAAAACAGGCTCGTATGCCGTGGTGTACCAGTCGTTTACAACATATGCACGGCCAAAATACCGTTCACCCTTATTAATCGATTCCACCACAGGAGAATCGTTGGGAATATATGTGCCAATGGCACGATTTCCGTCATCCTTAAGCACGTTGGTAGCCACTCTAACATATCCGCTATCAATTTTTTGGAAAATAGTAATGGTGCCACCCAGCTGCTCAAAGAGGTTATCAACCAGCTCGGTGTTACCAAGAAGTTTTTTACCATTGTGTACCCATTCCTTAACCCGGGTGGTATGGGTTACACCAGTTTTCTGATTTTCGACTTCAATGGGCACAGTGGAGCTAAGTATCCTTAGGTCGTAGCTATAAAACTGATGATTGGCAACCTTGAGATTGGTTTGAACATTCTTAAGCTTGAGCATGCTCTCGCGCTCAAACATCTTCGAAATGGTTTGCACCTCGAGCTTTAGGTTGTTCTCAATCTGCTCGTTAAAAGCATTGATTGATGTGTTGATGGACCAAATGGTCATTATGGTTACCACCGTAATGATGATAAGCGATACGGGCAGAAACAACCTAAGCCTAAGCGGAATTCGTATATTATTGAAGGGGTTAGATTTCATAAAGAACAATTTTGTTGCATTAAGCCCAATGGCGATTTGTTTTTACCACTTTGATGTGTGCTAGGAACATATCATACCTAAACAAAAAACCCTTTGCCACAGGTTACCATGCCAAAGGGTTTTACTGAAACCTTATACCTATATCCGAATGGACTATCTACTTAATGTGCTTTTCTATTTCGGGCAGAAGCTTGCTGGCATCAACAGGTTTGCGGATAAAACCCTTTACAGGGAACCAATGCGATTGGCCATCCTCGGCCTTGTAATCAATACCGGCGCTACCATCGTAGTTATTCTTTATGAGTAGCACCTGCAAATCTTTAAAGTTAGGATCCTGCCTATACTCACGGGCAACCGTTTGAATGCTGGCGTTTGATGTCATTAACACCTCTATTGACGACTGAATAAGGAAAGGGATATCCTTAAACTCGGGATTTTTTAGAATTTCTTGAGCTAGCTCAAACCCCTCGTAGTGAGTGGTCATCATCACATCCAGTATGGCAAGATTAGGCTTAACGCTGCGCAGCATCTCAATGCCTTCCTTTTTATTCATAGCTGAGTGTACCTCGTACCCCTGCTTGGTAAGAATGGTTTCGATAGCTGTAATTACATCAATATCGTCATCAACGATTAAAATCTTTTTTTTCGATTCCATAGCACTAGGTTTTGTTAAGTTAGTTGACCTACAATTAGTTAACCTTTGCTTTAAGTGTACACTAATTCTGATATCGCTATCTTAACATTAGCAAATGTAAGCTTTTAAAGCTAAATACCAATAGCTTAAATTGAATATTTGCAAATTTTTCAGTATGATTTATAACACAAACTACTCATCGAAACCAGGCCTAACAAAATCCATGGCACGGGGAAAGCGCGAAAGGATTTCGTTTTTTACTCTGGATAGAAGGGACAGGAACTTCAACGCATCATCCTCGAGTTGGGGTATAATCTCAAACGCCTTAACCCATGAAGCCATTGATCTATCGATAATTATAAGTGCCACCTTTGCTGTGCCCTGGGAGTCGTCGGGTAATTCGTCGTTGGGAGAATGTAGAAAAGCCCTAAAAGTTTTTGACGAGACAAGAATCATATAGTACTGAATAACCTCAAAAGCGTCGGCTAACTTACTACTGTTGGGTGATTGAATACCATCTAAAAGCTGATGCTTTTCTAACAAGCTATCGCGATTGGCTTTTATCCACTCCGCCAGGCTGGTTGAGTACTCTTTGGCCAGCTTAACGGCTCGTGCTTCCTTTGGATTATACTCCGAATCTGGTTCAATATTCTTTGCCATGCCCTCCAGCTCTTCGACATCAATTCCCATTTCCTCCATTTGCTCATTTAAAAGTTTTGCAGCTACGCTTAGCATGGTGCTTACATCCTCCCAAGTATTGTCAATTTGCTCGCTACCCTTCTCGCTACTCCTCATCCTATTCTCCATATGATACACAGTACATCGGGTTGCCAGCGGGCATCGCTCGCACCACCTATCGCAGTAGTTATAAATTCCCGGAACTATGTCGGGGTGTGATGCTATCTGCTTTAGAAACTTTGCTTCCTCATCAACCTTTCTGTGCTTATCACTCATAGTTTATGGTAAAAAAAAACCGACAGCAAGTTAGTGCTATCGGTTTTAAAAGTTTTGCTAATCAACTATTGTCATCTCTTCGATAAGATGGCCAGCGCCAGCAAACTTATCGATAATGAACAGGGCGTAACGAATATCGACGCTAATATTTCTGCACATATCGGGATCGAACATAATGTCGCTCATGGTTCCTTCCCACACCCTATCGAAATTTACTCCAATTAAATGGCCATAGGCGTTAACAACGGGGCTACCGGAATTACCACCTGAAGTATGATTGCTGGCAAGGAAAGCTACTGGAACCGTGCCGTTAACCTCCCACCTACCGAAATCTTTTGCAGCATGCAAATCGAGCAGTCGCTGCGGAACAACATAGTCGTAAACTCCCATTTCCGATTTTTCGGCAATCCCGTCAAGGGTGGTTTGGTGAATGTACTCAACGGCATCGGACGGGTTGTACCCTCCAACATGACCATAAGCAACCCTAAGAGTAAAGTTGGCATCAGGGTAAAAACGCCTCTCGGGCATCATCTCCATTAAACCTTTAATATAAGCACGATACAGCAGGTCTAGCTCTTGCGAAATGGACCTTTGCTGTTGGTTAATGCTAGCGTTAAAAAGGCTATCGTGCTGCCAGTAAATTTCAAATGCTATATCTTTTTTAAGATTTTTTGCTGCCTCCACATCAAAATTGCTAAGCAGAGCGATAAGCTTTGTGCTATCAGCAAAAATGGATGATGAGAAAAAATTATTGGCTGCAGTGCTCCAGCTAGAGTTGCTCAGCATGAATAGCTCGCTAAGTTTTGCTGGATGAAGCGAATCATGAAGATTTTGAGTAAACGCCTCCATCATCTCTGCAAATATCTCCCTATCAATAGGCAGGTAGTAATCCTTAAAGAATCTTCGGGTATTTTCAACCATACTTTGAGCTAAATCCGCATTGGGTTCAACATCTTTTAACGTACTACTTACTAGCCTATTAAACTGGCTTGCAAAGCGAATGGCCTCAACTGCAAAAAAGGCTTCGCGACTAAAATCGGTTGCTACCAAAAGGGGTTCACGCTTGGAGTACAGCTCCTCAAAACGAGGCAGTAAGTGACCGTACTCCGCTTTACGCTCTGGCGCTTGGTTTACCCAGCTCTCGAAATCGGCCTCAAGGGCTTGCTTTTTGGCAACTGCATCGAGACGAATAAGCCCATTGCGCTCGCCAATCCACTTTTTCCAGGCATTGGCTACGCTGGCCTGCTTGCTGGCATACTGAATACGAACAGTATCGTTGCTCTGCATATAGCCCTTCATAATATCGAGCCTAGCATCGCGCAGCGAAATCTTCAGGGGGTTTGAAATATTAGTCACCTGATTAACCTCATGCGAAGTGATGTATTGCTGCGTGCTACCCGGGTAGCCATACACCATGGTAAAATCGCCGGGTTCAATACCCTTTATGGAGATGGGCAAATGCCTTTTGGGAGTGTAAGGTACATTGTCGGGTGAGTACTCGGCAGGCTTATTATCCTTATCGGCGTAAATGCGGAAGAGAGAAAAGTCACCGGTATGGCGTGGCCACATCCAGTTGTCGGTATCGCCACCAAACTTACCAATACTTGAAGGAGGCGCACCCACCAAACGAACATCAAGGAACTCCTCGTAGATATATACAAAGTACTGATTTCCGTTGTACATAGGGGCTACACGCGCGGTGTAGTGAGTACCCTCAACCACTTCATCGGAAATCCTTTTGGTATTCTCGTTGACCTTAGCCTGACGTTCAACCTCTGTCATATCGGGAGAAACTCCCTCAAGCACCTGGGTTGTTACATCATCCATACGCACCAAAAACCGAACTGTTAGCCCTGGGTTTGGCAACTCCTCGCTCCGCGACATAGCCCAAAAGCCATTGGTTAGGTAGTCATGCTCAACCGAAGAGTGACGCTGAATAACCCCATATCCACAGTGATGGTTAGTAATAATAAGCCCCTCGGGCGATATAACTTCGCCAGTACATCCACGGCCAAAAATAACAATGGCATCCTTTATGCTTGGCTGGTTGATGCTATAGACGTCCTCAGCAGTAAGCCTAAAGCCTTTGCTCTGCATATCAGCAAAGTTGTACTTCTCAATAAGCATTGGTAGCCACATTCCCTCATCGGCCTTGGCTCCATAGGGAAGCAGCACAATTGCCATTAAAAATGATATAAAAAGTCGTTTCATACGTTTATGTTATTAATTATTCCTTTGCGTTTGATAAGGTTTGATGCAATAGGTTTACTTTAAACTTTAGCAAAAACGTTCCTAATCAACCTATTTTTCGCTAAGCAATGCAATTAACTCCGTGTACAACTTCTGTACGGGTAAACCCATAACGTTAAAATACGAACCATCAATTCGCTCAATGCCAATGTATCCTATCCATTCCTGAATTCCATACGCCCCGGCCTTGTCAAAGGGTTTGTACGTGTCAACGTAATGTGTTATTTCCTCATCGGCAAGGTTACGGAAGTAAACATCGGTAGTAGCAGAAAAGGTATGTTCTCGATTACCATGGTATAGCGCAACTCCAGTAATTACAGTATGTTTACATCCTGAAAGTTCCTTAAGTATTGCAATGGCATTGTCCCTATCGGTGGGTTTGCCCAACACCTTGCCTTTGCAGCAAACTATGGTATCGGACGTTAGAAGTATTTCATGGCTTGCAAGCGAATGAGTGTAGAATTCGGCCTTTTTCATTGCAAGGTATTCGGGTATGCTTTCGGGTTTAAGGTTAGCGGGATAGATCTCCTCAACTTCGCCGTTTATTCTAACCTCAAAGGGTAAGCCCAGCTCTGCTAGCAGTTGTTGCCTGCGAGGCGACTGCGAAGCGAGAACTATGGTCTTACCCTTTAAGAGCTGATTTAGCAACATATATTTAAATATAGTTCCTACATGTCGTAACCAATCATCTTACCTTTCTTCATGATTAGCTCGTCGTCGAAATAGACATCGGGCTCAGTAACCAGCCCATCGAGATGACTACTAACCGAAATGCGACCACCCATGGTAATATTATTGCCAAAGGCAATGTGGATAGTGCCAAATACCTTCTCGTCCTCGAGGATTAGCCCTGTAAGCTTGGCCTTGTAGTTGGTTCCAATGCCAAACTCGGCTACGGCACGAGCATCGCGACCCGACTTATCGAGAATCTCGGTTAGCTTCTCGGCCTCTTTTCCACCAGTAATGCTCTCGGCATATCCATTAACAATATCAACAACAATTGGGGTTTCAATCATTCCAATGCTAGCCATCGAACCATCGATAACCAGCTTTCCATTGGTTTGATCCTCCCAAGGAGCAAGGAACACCTCGCCCGAGGGAAGATTACCACTCTCCCCCTTATTGCGGAGAACGCCCTTGCTGCGAATAATCATTCTGTCCTTAACGGGCATCGTTACATCGGTACCCTTTTCGGTAACCACACGAATTGTGCTTACGCCTTCCATTTTATCAGCAATAAAACCGGTTAGCGAAATTATCTTATCGTAGTCGGCGCTGAGACAACGAGCCATGGTATCAACAGTAATATTTGGCATAGTACCAACACGCACTCCCTCTTTCACTGCATTTCGGCGAGCATCAGTATGGGTAAGCGACTTGGAGGTAGGACAAACCACCACATCCACCATTTTCATCATATTGGCAACCGCCTCAGGTGGCTCCTGACCATTTATCTCGCGTGCTTTTATTTCGATTAGCATCGACTCTTTGCAGAGGTCTTTACCTGCCTCATGCAGTGCTTGGCCAATCTCCCTTTTAAGTTCATCGGTAATTACCAGTAGGGTTTCGTGGGGCTGCAACCCCATACAATCTCTAAGTGCGATAATTGAAGAATCGCGAAGCTCTTTGTTTTTCATACTTTCAAATTATATGTAATTATTTATTATTTAGTTTGAGCATAATGCCGACTGCAAAGGTCAAAGGTACCGATAAAAACACAGCAATCAATATATAATAATTTAATTTACAGTCGAATACATTAATAATATCTATCAAAATATCATCAATAAAAAAACCTTCTTAAGTCCCATATGGGACTTAAGAAAGTCTGAAAAGCTTATTTGTTGAAGCTTATTTTAGCCGTGCTGTTCTACTTGCACTGTATTTGCTTTACTATAAGCGGGACAAGTTTTCTTGGCACATGAGCCAAAAACCATAGCAACTGCAACAAATACTAGGGCTACGGTAAGGGTCTTTTTATTTGCTTTCATTTTTTAAGGCATTAAAATAAGGATTGGCAATATAAAAAAAATATCTAAGTCGAAGATTCATCTTCACAATTATTTTCTGTATCTGCATAAACAGCACATGGAATATTGTTGTGGCACGAAGTTATCGCAAGGCTAAAAAGGCAAATAACAATAAGAAGAACAGCCTGTTTGTTTAAAACCATCAATCTAGTCATTTTGTTAAAAGATTTGCCTGATTAGTCAGGATTGTTAATAAAATAATAGCTGCTTGAATAAGACAATGTAAAGATAAGTCAAAAAATTATTTTTCACCTCCAAATATATTGTTCTTTATCTCAATAAAAACGTTGAGATAAATCACCAAATCAGAAATTAAAGTTGTTCAACATTTAGAGCATCGGCAATTTCACATAGCTCATCAAATATCTTGGAAATTACTGGAACACCATCTTTTAGGTAAGCCGTTTCAGTTTTTCGCTCGTTATCACCAGGTATTTGCACTGGGTTTGCAAAGTCAGCACTTTTTGATGTGCTGAAAGTATGAATCCAAGTATCCATCGATTTTTTAAAATCGACCGCTGGGCGGAATGCATCAATACGGATGGCCCCAAAGAAATGCCCCAACCCCTTCCCTACCGACTGTTCAAGCAAGGGTAAATAGGCTACCTGAGGGGGCACAAAGGGACCAAAGTTGGCACCCGATAGCACCGAGGAAAATATATCGACTAAAGCGGTCATACAGTAGCCCTTATGCCCTCCTAAATCAACGCCACCGCCACCAAGGGTAAGAATTGCGCCCCCCTGCTCAAGGATTCCTGGATTACTACTTGGGCTTCCCTCCTTATCCTGAACCAGCCCAATAGGAACAGACTCACCAAGTTTCGATTTTATGGCTAACTTTCCTCTAGCTATCGGTGTGGTAGCAAAATCGGCAATAAAAGGAGGTTCGTTTTGAGTGGGAATGGCCACGGCAATAGGGTTAGTCCCCAGTAAACGCTCAGCACTGTAGGTTGGAGCAACCAGAGGATTGGCATTGGTAAGCGATATGCCTATCATATCGTGCTCCAGCGCCATCATAGAGTAGTACCCTGCAATTCCGTAGTGATTGCTATTGTTGGTGGCTACCCATCCCGTTCCTGCAACTTTTGCCTTTTCGATAGCAATTTGCATCGACTTTTTTGCAGCCACAGGTCCTAAGGCATTATCTCCATCAACCGTTGCCGTTGAAGGCGTTTCGTATGTGGCTCTTACCTGAGGCGATGTATTTATACGCTCGGCTTTAACCATAGCATAATAATCCTTCACACGCATTAATCCGTGCGAGGGAATACCGCGCAGCTCCGCTGCTATTAGCACATCGGCAACCACCTCGGCATCAGTCGAAGGGCATCCCATAGCCTCAAAGAGCGACTGGGTAAACCGCCGTAATTTCTGGTGATGAAACTTCATTGCAATGAAATTTTTATAACCAATCAACTTAGGGTACTATTTGTTAAAAAAAATAGATATAGAAATGCTTACTTACGAAAAACGTAGTAAGAACTAGCCTGAGCAGTTGGGGTAATCTCTAAATCGTTTACGTTTACGTGAGGTGGACGTGTAATTGCGAAAAGAATAGCCTCGGCAATATCGTGGCCCGAAAGCGGAACAATACCAATGTAGGGTTTCTTGGCGCTGTCGGCATCGCCCTTAAATCGTACTAGCGAAAATTCTGTTTCTGCTAACCCGGGACGAATCTCAGTAACCTTTATACCATGCTTTAGCATATCGATACGCATACCCTGCGATAGGGCGTGAACCGCATGCTTGCTGGCGCAATACACATTCCCATTCTCGTAGGCCTGAACACCAGCAATGGATCCAATATTTACGATATGGCCATACCCCTGTTCAATCATCTTATTTGCCACAATACGAGTTATGTAGAGCAATCCCTTCACATTGGTGTCTAGCATCTGCTCCCAGTCTTCAATAGCCCCCTCCTGTATGGGATTTAAACCAGCGGCCAAGCCGGCATTGTTTACCAGCACATCAATATTCTGCCACTGCTGCGGCAATCCGTTTATGGCAGCCTCTACCTCTTCCCTACTTCTGATATCGAAGCTTAAGCAATGTACTTCGTGTGAGGCTCCAATTTCAGACTTAACCTCCTCCAAACGATCATTACGTCGACCTGTTATTATAAGTCGATACCCATTGTTTGCAAGCAAAATGGCGGCTGCACGGCCGATGCCTGCTGTTGCTCCTGTTATTAGTGCTGTTTTCATACCTAGAATTCGGATATTTTGATTTAACTAAAAATGTTTCTCAAAAAGCGATGAAACGCATGAACCCCCTTAACGGGATCGGCCCACATAAAGAAGCACTCGCCTGCAATAACAGTCACACCATACTCGTTGCATAGTTCCTTAATATCGGGCGCATCACACTTCACATGAATCCAAATCTTTTTAATCCCCTTATTGGCAGCCTCGCGCGCTAGATCCACAGCCACCTCCTTTCGCTTAATTATATACGCAGCATCTATGTAATCGGGTAGCTGAGTGATAGATTGGTAGCACTTTAGCCCATCAATCTCGGTTTCGTTTGGATTTACTGGGAATACTTCAAACCCCTTATCAACAAAAGCCTTCATTAACGAACGGCTGTAGCTTTGCTTATTACGCGACACACCAATCAGTGCTACCGATTTAGAGTTCAAAAAGTTCCTTATGTCAACATTATCTTTATACATATTGCATCACTTTTATTGAGTTTTTATGATGATATGATGAGCAAATCGCATCGCAAGTTAAGAAAATATTGGGTTCAATTTTGATGTTCTTAAACCATTTTGGGTGATTGGGAGATTGGGAGATTGGTTGATTGAATTATTAATCAACCTGCTAAGCAATCTCCCAATCACTCCTCCCCCTTGGCAGTTCCCTATAATTTACTAATTTTGCACCTCCATAAAATGAATTTAAAATGGTATCGCTCAGTCAGGTAACGGTTTCGTTTGGTGGATTCGACCTATTTAAGGATATCAACTTTTTGGTTAGCCCCAAGGAGCGGGTTGGTCTGGTGGGAAAGAATGGTGCTGGCAAAACAACTCTGCTTAAGCTAATTGTGGGGCAAATGGCTCCTACCAATGGGGTAATTAGTATTCCCAAGGATGTATCCATAGGATATCTCCCTCAACAAATGGATGTGGCCAATTCGCGCAGCGTAATGGACGAAACGATGATAGCCTTTAGCGATACGCTTAAGCTCGAAAAAGATATTGCTATAATATCAAAGGCTCTGGAACAACGATCCGACTACGAATCGGACGAGTACGCCAAGCTGATAAATGAGCTAACCGAAAAGAGTGAACGCTTTAATCTACTGGGTGGGGATAGCCTCGAGGCGCAAGCCGAGGTAACCCTGCAAGGGTTAGGATTTAAACGGAGTGATTTTGATCGCCCCACCAAGGAGTTTAGCGGAGGCTGGCGAATGCGAATAGAGCTGGCTAAAATTCTGCTTCGCAGGCCTGAGGTGTTGCTGCTCGACGAGCCCACCAACCACCTCGACATTGAATCGATTCAGTGGCTCGAGGATTACCTAAAAACATTTCCAGGGGCTCTGGTACTTATCTCACACGACCGGGCATTCCTCGATAATGTTACCGAGCGTACCATCGAACTATCGTTGGGTAAGGCATTCGACTATAGGGTTCCCTACTCAAAATACGTTGTGCTGCGCGAGGACCGCCGCGAGCAACAGCTGGCCGCATATAAAAATCAGCAAAAGCAGATTGAAGAGACCAAAGATTTCATAGAGCGGTTCCGTTACAAGGCTACCAAGGCCAATCAGGTACAGTCGAGGGTGAAGATGCTCGAAAAGATGGATGTGATTGAGGTTGAGGAGGAAGATAACACCTCGGTAAACATCAGGTTTCCTGAGGCTCCCCGCTCGGGCGATTTGGTGGTTAAGGTTGATGAGGTGAGCAAAAGCTACGGCGACAATCTGGTATTTGCCGATGCAACCTTCAACATTACCCGGGGCGAAAAGGTTGCCTTTGTAGGGCGTAATGGCGAGGGGAAAACAACTCTAAGCAAGATTCTTGTTGGAGAAATTGATTACAAGGGCGAGGTAAAGATTGGTCATAATGTGAGCATTGGGTACTTTGCCCAAAATCAGGATGAGCTTATGAACCCAACCCACACCGTACTCGAAACAATTGATAGGGTAGCAGTTGGTGATGTTCGAACAAAGATACGCGATATACTTGGGGCATTTCTGTTCAGGGGCGAGGATGTTGACAAAAAGGTATCGGTACTCTCGGGCGGCGAGCGCAACCGATTGGCCATGGTGAAGCTAATGTTACAACCCTACAACCTGTTAATTCTCGACGAGCCTACTAACCATCTGGATATGCGCTCCAAGGATATCCTTAAGAATGCGCTAAGAAAGTTCAAGGGCACCGTAATAGTGGTTTCGCACGACCGCGAATTCCTTGATGGGCTGGTGTCGAAGGTATACGAATTTAGGGATGGAAAGGTAAAGGAGCACCTGGGTGGTATTTACGAATTCCTTGGAAAGCGCAAACTTGAAAACCTGAAGGAGTTGGAAACGCGCAAGCTACAGGAAAAAGAGGCGAAGGAGAGGAACGGGCAATCGGACAGAAAACAGGAATGGCTCGACCGGAAAGAACAGGATAAGGTGCTAAGAAAAGTTGCTTCGCAAATAGAAAAGGTTGAAAAAGAGATTAGCGAATTGGAAAATAAAATCGCCGAAATGGACTCTATCCTTAGCAATCCTGAGGGTAGAGCTATTGATGATGATTTCTTCAAGCAGTACGAAAGCCATAAGGTTAAGCTAAGCAACACCATGCATCGCTGGGAACAGCTGCACTACGAAATGGAGATTTTGGGAGGAGAAGGGTGAGTTGGGGATGTTAGTAATCGGTGATCGGTAATCGGTAATCGGTGATCGGTGATCGGTAATCGGTGATCTGTAATCGGTGATCGGTAATCGGTGATCGGTGATCGGTAATCGGTAATCAGTAATCGGTGATCGGTGATCGGTAATCGGTGATCGGTAATCGGTGATCGGTAATCGGTAATCAGTAATCGGTGATCGGTGATCGGTAATCGGTGATCGGTGATCTGTAATCGGTGATCTGTAATCGGTTTTCGGTAAAATTTCGACTTTATACTTATGACTTTCGACTTTCAGACTTTCAGACTTTCAGACTAATATAACAACACAATGAGACAGAACACATCGGATGTAATATACGGCATTAGGCCGCTGATTGAGGCCATAAACTCGGGCAAGGAGATTGACAAGGTAATTGTAAAAAAAGGCCTAAGCGGGGAGCTGGTGCAGGAGCTTATGAGCCTACTACGTAGCCGAGGCATTGTGCCGCAGTACGTCCCTTCCGAAAAATTTGGGCAGTTTGGCCAGCGAAATCATCAGGGAGTAGTTGCCTACATTTCGCCCGTTGATTTTGAGCCCATTGAAGAGGTGGTGGCTCGCCTATGGGAGGAGGGCAAAACCCCATTCATTGTTATTCTCGATAGCGTAACCGATGTACGAAACTTTGGTGCCATAGTGCGCAGCGCCGAGTGCGCAGGTGCTCATGCCGTGGTGTTTCCCTCAAAAGGATCGGCACGTATAAGTGCCGATGCGGTGAAAACTTCGGCAGGTGCCATTCACCATATGCCTATTTGCAGAGTAAATAGCTTAAAGTCGACAATTTCATTCCTACAACTATCTGGATTAAAAGTGGTGGCCGCAACCGAAAAGGCAAGCAAACTTTACACCCAATCCAGTATGACTGATCCCTTAGCCATTATTATGGGCTCCGAGGATTCTGGACTATCCGATAACGCATTGAAAATGGCCGATGAGCTAATTACCATTCCCATCAACGGAAAGATTAGCTCACTCAACGTATCGGTAGCATCGGCACTAATAATGTATGAGGTGGTGAGGCAGCGAGGGTTATAGGCCAGCCTCATCGAGCGCCTTGGCGCAGGCTTGCTGACCATGGCTAATTATCTCTTTGGCGCGATAAAATTCGAAAACGCCACAGGCATCTTTAGATGTATTCACCAGCACATCGGGTGGAAAATCTTTTAGCGCTTGCTTTGTTGCGCTATTCATCATCACCTGAATTACACGGTAAAGCAAGTCGATATAGCCCAGCTTGGTATCCTTATCGAGTTTCTTCTTCTCGTCACCCTCAAAAAACTCATACCACTTCTCCTTGAGCTGCTCAAAAGCTGACTTGTCCTCCTCAGATTCATGGTGAGTAACCTCCTCCTCCTTTGGCTTTTTGTAGGGAATAATGGCATTACAATCGACCGCAATAACCAAATCGGCATCACCCTTATGAAGTTGCTCAAGGGGGAGCGGGTAAAGCACCCCACCATCGACCAAAAGCCCTTTCTCTCCCTTTATGGGTGTAAAAACGCCTGGTATGGAGATGGATGCACGTAGCGCTTTACGCAAATCACCCTTATCGTAAGCAATCGCTTTGTTGTTAATAATATCAGTGGCCATAATTACCATAGGCTTTGCCAACTTCTCGATGCTTTTATCGGGGATGAAACCTTTCTTTTGCATCTCCTCAAAAATTTTCTCACCCTTAATAAAGCCATTGGTACCTAGTGTAAAGTCAACAAGGCCTAGCACATCCATTCTGTTTAGCTTAATAATCCACTTCTTAAAGTCGGTGAGGGTGCCAGCCGAGTACATACCCCCCACCAATGCGCCCATAGAGCTACCCGAAAGGGATACTATTTCGTAACCACGCTTCTCTATCTCATCAATTACACCAATATGCACCAGCCCTCTGGCTCCGCCACTGGATAGTGCTAAAGCAACCTTTTTCCCCATACCTAGTTGATAATTGGTCTTTCTACCAAACTCTTTATATCATCGCCCGATGGGCTTTGGAACACCCTTAGCTCAAACACGGGAACCACCGCCATGATATGATCGAACACATCTGCCTGCACACCCTCATAGTTTACCCAAGCCTTATCGGCCGAGAAGCAGTATACCTCCAGAGGGATTCCTCTATCGGTTGGTTGCAGCTGGCGTACCATCTGTATTGCGTTACTATTTACCTTTGGATGGTTGGTAAGGTAAGCCTCAAGGTACTTACGGAAAACCCCCAGATTGGTCATCCTACGACCATTCACCGGCATAGTGGTATCAAACTGCATTTTAGCGTTGTACTCCTCAATCTCCTTGGAGCGCATCTCGATGTAATCCTTCAGGTAATGAATCTTCATGAGTTTCTCAAGTAGTTCAGGAGAGCAAAACTTAACGCTGCGCATATCGATAAAGATGGATCGCTTAATACGGCGCCCGTCGGTTCCATCCTCCATCCCCTTCCAGTTGGTAAAACTTTCCGACACCAACGCGTAAGTGGGTACTGTACTGATGGTGCGATCCCAATTCTGAACCTTTACAGTATTCAGCGTAATCTCAAGCACTGTACCATCGGCACCTCGGCTAGGCATCTCAATCCAATCGCCAGGTTTTACCATATTGTTGGCCGATACCTGAACGGAAGCAACCAGACCAAGTATTGTATCCTTGAAAACTAGGGTAAGTATGGCTGCCGAAGCACCCATTCCAACCAGTAGGTTCTTCACATCCTTATCAAAAACAATGGCAATCAGAACAATACCTGCAAAAATGTAAATTATTATTTTAAACAGCTGAATGTATCCCTTTATTGGTCTATTCTTAGCCATTTCGAGGTTAAGATACATATCGTGTAGCGCATCGAGAAACGAGCTAATAACAAACACCCAGGCCAGCACAATGTAAACCTTGGTGAGGCTAACAATGGCATTGGTAAGCTCGGGGTTAAAGTCATATAGAGCAACACCGATGGTAAATTGTATAACGAGCGCTGGCGCTAGGTGCGACAGCTTATGAAAAACCTTACGGCTAACCAAGTAATCGTCCCATTTGCTCTTGGTTTTTTTGGTTATCCATGTTAGTCCAACAACTATAATCCGTTTGGCTATATAGTTTGCAATAACAGCAAGAATAATAATTGCTATAACCGAAGTGAATACTTTTACATGCTGAGCCATCTCCACTCCAAGTCCAATATTTTGGAGCCATAGCTCAAAATTCTCAAGAAATTCGTATGTTTTGATAGTGTTCTCTTCCATTTTAGTATATAGTTTGAATTGAGTATACAAATCTAATAAATGTATGTTGAATAATCGACAATAGAAAAACAAAACTACCATCATATTCCAAATTCATAGATACCGACATTTTATTTACCTTTGCGCAAAAGAAGTTAATTATGATAAGGTATATAGCCCCCTCGCTCCTATCGGCCGATTTTAACAATCTGGGCCGCGATATAGCAATGGTAAACCAAAGCGAAGCCGATTGGTTTCATTTGGATATAATGGATGGCGTGTTTGTTCCCAACATGTCGTACGGATTTCCGGTGGTTGAGCATATTGCCAAGCTGGCAAAAAAACCGTTGGATGTACATTTGATGATTGTTGACCCCGACCGATACCTTGAACGATTTAAAGATGCTGGGGCAAATATCCTTACCGTTCATTGGGAGGCATGTACTCATCTGCACAGAACCATTGCCGAAATAAAAAGGCTTGGGATGCAGGCAGGTGTTTCGCTAAACCCACACACACCGGTTGAGCTGCTAAACGAGATTCTTCCCGATCTCGATATGGTGCTAATCATGAGCGTGAACCCTGGGTTTGGAGGACAGAGTTTTATTGAGAACAGTATCTCGAAAATTGAAAGGCTCCGCAAGATGATTGATGATAAAGGATGTAATACGCTTATTGAGGTGGATGGTGGTGTTGGCCCTCACAACGCTGGCAAGCTATACCAAGCTGGTGCCAACGTACTTGTTGCCGGCAATGCGGTTTTTAAAGCAGACAAACCTACCGAAGCCATAATAGCAATAAAAAACAGCTAGGCGTACTCCCAAAATGGCAAAGCCAAAAGTTCTACTCCTCGACAACTACGACTCGTTTACCTACAACCTATTCCACTACGTTGAGGAGTTTAATGAAGTTGATATTGATGTAATTAGGAACGATGAGGTTAATTTGGATATTGTTGATCGCTACGATGGCATTATTCTGTCGCCTGGCCCTGGGTTACCTAAAGAATCGGGTCTACTAATACCTCTTATTGAACAGTACAAGGATATCAAAAAGATTTTTGGAGTGTGTTTAGGCCAGCAGGCCATAGCCGAAGTGTTTGGAGGAACACTTGAGAACCTCGACGAGGTATACCATGGTGTGTCAACACCTATAAATATCAACCAACCACAACACTACCTGTTCAAAGGTTTGCCCAGCAAAATTGATGTTGGCCGTTACCACTCATGGGTTGTATCACAACACTCTTTTCCTACTTGCCTAAGTATTGATGCCATTGACCAAAACGGATCAATTATGGCTTTAAGCCATCGTGAACTAGATATTTGTGCCGTGCAATTCCACCCCGAATCGGTGCTTACGCCTATGGGAAAGCAGATAATTTTCAACTGGCTTAAACGATTTGGCTAATGGAGTACTTATTGATTACAAAAAAAAAAATCGTCTCTCGAGACGATTTTTTTTGTAGAGTATTTCAAGAACTAGCTAAACGCAATCATCCGTTCCTTTTCAACATCCTTAATGGACTTTGCCAGGGGTTTACCCAAAATTCGATGCCCCGTTTCAGTAATCAGGATATCCTCCTCGTTACGTATTCCACCAAAGTCTCTGTATTGGTTAACTTTATCGAAGTTGATGTAATCGCTATTGATACCCGACTGCTGCCATAGGTCGATAAGATCGGGAATGAAGTAAATTCCGGGCTCGATAGTTAGCACAAATCCTGGCTTGAGTTCGCGACCTAAGCGAAGCGATTTTAGTCCAAACTGCTTGCTTTTGGGAACGCCACAGTAACCAACATACTGCTCGCCAAGGTTCTCCATATCATGAACATCGAGCCCCATTAAATGACCCGTTCCACAGGGGAAGAACAGCGCGTGTGCACCGTTTTCAATAGCATCGCTGGTATTGCCTTTGGTGAAGCCAAGACCTTTCAACCCATCGAAAATTATACGGGCAGCGTGCAAATGTACATCCCTAAAATGAACGCCAGGCTTAAGCATATCGATGGCACCATTGTGAGCCCTTAGGGTAATCTCGTAAATCTCTTTCTGAACATCGCTAAAAGTTTTGCCCACAGGGAAAGTGCTGCTCATATCGCCTGCATAGCCCAGCGGTGTTTCATAACCTGCATCTAAAAGAAAGAGTTGCCCCTCGCTAATAGTATTACCGTGGTAATGGTTATGTAGCGTTTGACCATTTATGGTGGCTATAATTGGGAAGCTGATATCGCCTCCCCTAGCTAGGGCCACTTCATGCACTTTAGCTGCTACCTGCGCCTCAGTCATTCCGGGTTGGGCATACCTCATTGCGGCCTGATGCATCTCGGCGGTTACCGATACGGCATGCTCTAGCTCAGCAATTTCTTCCTCCGATTTTACATTGCGTTGCTCGCCAACCGCTGTAATAAATGGTACGCTTACCTTGCTGTTAGCCTCGGCGGGTGAAATACCCAAGAACTTCATCAACTTAATGTAGTGTTCAGATCGATATGGTGGAAGATAATGAATGCTGCCACGCTGCACACGATAAAGCAACTCAGCCAAATCGACAATTGTACCCGTATCATCAACACCTACCTGGGTTGCCATCTCCCTGACCGTTGGCTGCGGCCCCATCCACACTATACTATCGATGGTAAAATCATCACCAAAAATATAATCCTTACCATTTTCAATGTCCATTATGGCAAACAACCCGGGTTTGTTGATGCCAAAGTAGTAGAGGAATGTGCTATCCTGACGAAACCGAAAGGTGTTATCCTCGTAGTTCATCCCCACCTCATCGTTTCCAATAAAAAATAAAACTCCCGACTTAAAGTTAGCTCTTAGCGCATTGCGCCGATCGACATAGGTTTGCTTGCTAAACATAGTGATTGATTTTAAAGATTATTTTTAGAAATTAAAAGATTCAAACTACTTGATTGTATACTCCTTTGGATGGTCTTTCCCTAACAAATGCTTTACAAAAAAATCCCAACGCTTACGCAGAAAATATTTATTCCAATAGCAGGTATCATGGTTGTCGTTTGGTAAAACGATAAATTCAAAATCCTTATTGGCCTTCACCAACTCGCCCGCTAGCTTGTAGGTTGCCGATGGGTTAACATTATTATCCAAATCGCCAGTAACAATCATTAGGTTGCCCTTTAGCCTGCTGGCATTGGTTACGTTGGATTGGTTGTGATACTGCGAATCGACAGGGAACCCCTGATAGAGCTCGGGCCACCATATCTTCTCCATTCGGTGATCATGATCGGCTGCGGACGATACGCCCACCTTGTAAAAATCGGGGAAAAGAAGCAGTGCCCTTGTGGCATCGTAGCCACCTGCCGAGTGCCCATAAATACCAACCCTTTCGGCATCGATGTATGGGTGTATCTCGGCCAGCTGTTTAATTACATAAACGTGGTCGGTTAGCCCATATCCAAGCCTTGCATAGGATACATCATGAAACTCTTTTGATCGGTAAGCTGTGCCTCGACCATCGATATTAACCACTACAAAGCCTAACTCGGCCAGCGACAGATCCATATTGAGCACGCTCCGCGCAAAGGTTTTGGGAGTACGAATAGTATGCGGGCCAGTGTAAGTCCCATCAATTACAGGGTACTTTTTGGTTGCATCGAAATTGGTGGGTTTTATTATCGTTCCATACAGCATAGTTTTGCCGTCATCGGCAAGCATGCTAAACGGTTCTGATGGCTTCCAGCCCAACTCCAGCAGATCGTCGATATCGGTTTGCTCAACCTCCATTACCACCTTGCCATTTTTAAGATTTCGTACTACTGCACTGTTCGGGTCTTTATGTGAGGAGTAGTTATCGACAAAGTATTTCTTGTCGGGTGATATGCTGATATCATGCGTTGCCTCCTCGGGTGTGAGCAACTTCTGGCGCTTCCCATTTATATCAATAGAGTACAAGTATTTCTGATAGGGATCTCTGCTGAGATCGACACCACCCGCAGTAAACCAAATGGTTCCGCTCTTTCTATCGAAATGCTCAACACCATACACGTAGAAACTACCCCTGGTGATTTGGTTTTTCAGTTCACCATTCGACAAGCGATAACGGTACAAATGGCTCCAGCCATCCTGCTCCGAGCGCCAAATAAACTCATCGTTCTTATAATCAACCTCCAAGGTCTCAGTATAGATATCGACAAAAGTTTTGGGATAACTCTCGGTTAAAACTGAGTGTGTATTGCCCGTTTCAAGGTCAACCTCGAATAGTTCACGGGTTTTGTAGCCTCTGTAGTACCTTACATGGTATGCCTTAGGACTATCCTTAAAGGTGTAAAAGCTTGTCCCCAGAAAAGCAGGATTAGCGGGTAAATCTACTTTTATCGGGGTTCTGTCATCCACATCAAAAAGATAATAATCGACCATAGTAACTGCTGTGTCACCCGCCAGGCTTCGCTCGTACGATACAATCTCGGACTGATATCCTTCGACATCTACTTTAAAAAGCTGAAGCCAGCGAGTATTCCTGCGGTCGAGCTTTGGAACGATTAGCTTTTGGGAATTTTGGCTCCAGTAAACCTCAATGTTGTAATCGTTCTTTTCGCCCTTACTGTCGTTGCGGGTGAAATACCAGCTAAGGGTGTGCCCATAACCGTTTTCGGGGGTGCCGTTGGTGGTTAGCTGATGCTCCTGACCAGAATTCTTTTCGCGTAGGTAGATATTGCCATCGCTAATAAATGCAATCCACTTACCATTGGGCGACTGCGATTCCTTGCGAGAGGGTTGATTGCTTACCATTGCCCTAAGCAAATTTTGGGAAGAGTTATATGCCCATTGCCTTTCCTTGGCCCAGAATGTGAGTTCATCCCATCCAACTTGCTGAATCCTGCTAATTGGCAAATCGTAGGGCTCAACTTTTTCGCCAAGGCTATCGGATAGCAAAGAGGCCAATGCATCATGATTAAATGCCACTGATTTGTGCTTCGTATCGGGATTTACCCGATAAAACTCCTTCCCCTTCCGAGTAGTAACATTGTATACAAAAGTACTATTGTCGGATTGCCATACTGGCGAAACCCAACTTCTGTAGATGCTTTTACCTAGATTTTGTTGTAAAAACATCTCCGCACGCTGGTAATCCTCAACGGTAACCTGACCTATAGAAAATAGCGGAATTACTACTAATGCGCTAACCAATAGCTTCTTAATATTCTTCATACTAATAAGTATTTGTGTTTTACTAATCAATCATTTCTAATTACCCTCCTATAGTTGCCTGGATTTCAAACCCCGCAAATATTTCAAGTGCTTTACTTAAAACTGTTTTACTGGGCTCTGACATACGTTGGAAGGAGCTTTGCCCCCACAACTTGGCGTATTTTGCCTCGGCAATATTATGGTATGGTAAAAGGTTAACTGTAATTTTTGTGCCCGATAGTTCGGAAATGAACTTTGCTGTTTGCTCAAAATTTTGCACGGTATCATTAACACCAGCTATAACAGGTATCCGTATAATAATTTCTGCTCCGACTTCAGCAATTGCATTAAGGTTCTGTTGAATCAGTTCATTGTCTGCCCCTACCCATTTTCGGTGTAACTCGGCATCCATCATCTTTAGGTCGAACAGAAACAGATTGGTTCGTTTGGCTACCTCAAGAATTACTTCCGTGTTCACATTGCCAGCAGTATCAACCGCGGTGTGAATACCCCTTTGTTTGCACTCATCGAGCAATGGGATAAGCAATTTGGAATGCAGCAGAGGTTCTCCGCCCGAAAAGGTTACTCCCCCACCCGACTGGTCGAAGAAAACCCTCTCCTTTTCAATAATGTCCATAACTTCAGCAACCGACATTTGCTTGCCCGACATCTCAATGGCTTTGGTTGGACAAACCTCGGCACATTTTCCGCAAAGTATACAAAGCGAGTTATCAGTTCTAATTCCCTTGGATGTTAATGTAAGGGCATTCTCAGGACAAACCGAAACACAGGATCCACAGCCTATACACTTTGCCGGGCTATACATCTTTTGCACCATTGGCGATATGCTCTCGGGGTTATGGCACCAAGCACAATGCAGGTTACACCCTTTAAAAAATACCACAACTCGAATGCCTGGCCCATCGTTTATGGCGTATCGCTTTATGTCAAAAATTAAGCTGTTGCTCATAATCAAAAGGCATCATTTTCGGTACGCTCAATTATCTCCTGCTGTAGGTCGGCATTCATATCGTTGAAATAATCGCTGTAACCAGCCATACGAACCATCAAATCCTTATAATCTTCGGGGTTTTTCTGTGCAGCCAAAAGCGTGGCCGTATCAACAATATTAAACTGAATATGATGGCCGCCAAGGGTAAAGTAGCTGCGGATAAGATGTCCAAGCTTCTTAACATCCTCTTCTCTTTTGAGCAGACTAGGTAAAAACCTCTGATTCAGCAATGTGCCGCCCGACTTACTCTGATCGATCTTGCTAAGCGATTTGATAACTGCAGATGGTCCATGCGTATCGGCACCATGCGAGGGCGATGTACCATCGGAAATGGCTTTGCCAGCCATACGCCCGTTGGGCGTTGCTCCCAGCACCTTGCCAAAATACACGTGGCAGGTGGTGGATAGCATATTCATATGGTACTTACCTCCCGGTTTTATGTTGGGTTTTCCATCAATGGTCTCGAACAGATCATTATATACTTGAACCGCTATGGAATCAGCGTAATCGTCATCATTTCCAAAAAATGGTGTGCGATTCAATATGGTTTGACGCATAACCTCATCGCCCTCAAAATTCTTCTGTATTGCAGAAAGAATCTGATCCATAGAAAAATTATGCTCTTCGAACACATGTTTCTTCAGCGCAGCAAGGCTGTCGGTTACAGTGCCCAAACCGCAGCACTGAATGTAGCTGGTGTTGTAGCGAGGCCCTCCATCGTAGTAGTCGCGCCCCTTGCTAATGCAATCGTCAATAACAACCGACAGGAACGGCGCTGGGGCATACTTAGCAAACATACGGTCGATATAGTTGCTTACGCGCATTTTCTGATCGACAATATACTGGAGTTGCTTAAGAAAAGCCTGGTATAAATCGTCGAAGGTTTTAAAATCGATAGGATTACCAGTTTCAATGCTTACCTTATTCCCTGTCAACGGATCGATCCCATTAGTTAGGGTTACCTCTAGTATTTTAGGAACGTTTAAATAGCCTGTTAGTAAGTAAGCCTCTTTACCAAATGCCCCAACCTCGATACAACCACTACAACCACCCTCGCGAGCATCTTGCAAATCCTTACCTTGGCGTAGCATCTCCATAATATAAACATCGGGGTTAAACACCGATGGAAAGCCATGCCCCTGCCGAATTACCCGAGCTGCAGCATGCAGAAACTTATCGGGTGTTTTAGCGCTAATGTGCACCGAGTTACCAGGCTGTAGTATATGTAACTCCTCGGCCACCTCGAGCATAACATACGACAACTCGCTTGTTCCATCGGAGCCATCGTGCTTTACACCACCCAAATTGATGTTCGTAAAATCGTTATACGTTCCGCTTTCGCGGGCTGTAATACCAACCTTTGGAGGGGCAGGATGGTTATTTACCTTTATCCAAAAGCACGAAATTAGTTCCTTAGCCTCATCGCGTGTAATAGTGCCCTGGGCAATTTCCTGCTCGTAGAATGGGGTTAGGTGCTGGTCGAAATGACCGGGGTTCATAGCATCCCAACCATTAAGTTCGGTTATGGTTCCCAGATGAACAAACCAATACATCTGTATGGCTTCCCATAAATTGCGGGGAGCATGCGCAGGAACCCAACGGCACACCTCGGCAATGCGTTGTAACTCTTTAACTCTCTGTGGATTTTTTTCTTGCGATGCAAGCAGCTCAGCCAGCTCAGCATGGCGCTCAGCAAATACAATTACGGCATCGCACGATATGCTCATCGCTTTCCACTGCTCGGCCTTATCGGTTGCATCGGGATCGTTTAGATAGTCGAGGTTGGCAATGTTATCCTCAATCTCCTTTTTAAAATCGAGCATTCCCTTACGGTAAATCTTGCCATCGAGCGCAGTATGGCCAGGGGCACGCTGCTCCATGAACTCAGTAAACAAACCAGCTTCGTAAGCAGCCCGCCACTCGCTGGGCACATGGCTAAAAATCCTTTCGCGTTGGGTTTTGCCTTGCCAGTAGGGAATAACCTCTTTCTCGTAAAGGTCAATGTCTTGCTGACTAATGCTATATCGCTGGAGCTCGCGCGTGTTAAGCACATGCATATCCTCAACGCTATGGCAGGTGAGCTCAGGAAACGTACAAACGCTTTTGGGTTTTGGGCCACGCTCGCCCACAATCAGTTCATCATCGCCTATGTATATGGTTTTGCGCTTACAATGATCCAAAAAGTTTAAAGCCCTTAGCACTGGAATAGAATACTTTCCGTAATTCTCCCTATAAAACTCTGTTTCGTGCAATGCCCTTTCAATTGAAAGGGAGGGTTGCGTCTCAACGCTTAGCTTACGTAGTTTTTGAATTCGTTCATTCATACCTGGGTTATTTTCATTGGCCAAATGGCTTTTATAATTTTTCTCGGAGGATTTTGACCTCTCAGGCTTGGTGGTGTGGGGTATATTCTTATCAAACATAGCTGTAGCTCTTTGAAGGTAAACTGAATAATCTATTTATATTGATTTAGACGGTGCAGCAAGCACAATTCCCAACAGGGAAAAAGGATAAAAACGGGAAAAGGAATGAGAAGTGATCTAGCAAATCCAGCAAGCGAAAAGCCCCTTGCCGTTGTTGTGGTATAACGTTGATATTGATTTGCTATTAGCCATATGAATGGAGTATAGTAAATGCAAACATATACTATAAATTGCAAAATGTCAATGATTTTTGTCAGACATCACTATAAATCGCCTCATAATATGTGATAAGTTTCAAACTATACTGCTTGGCTATGAGTGTTCTTTAAAAAATACTTACACCCTATAGGTCTATATATCATCGAATTAAAAACAGTGTAGAAAAATTTTGTAATTATTTATTTATATCGCTTGCGACATATTATTTAATTCGTACATTTGCATCGTGTTCGATATTGTCTTTTTCGATATTTAAATCTTTAAAACTTATAGCAATGAAAACAGAAGCGATAAACAAAAGCATTTACGACATTACAGTAAAAGCAAAGGATGGCAGCGAGGTATCAATGGAGAAATACCGTGGTAAAGTGCTACTGATAGTGAACACTGCTACCATGTGCGGATTTGCCAAGCAGCTAGGTAGCTTGCAAGATATACATGATAGATTTGGTGGCAAGGGATTCGAATTGCTTGCATTTCCAAGCAATCAGTTTGCTAATCAAGAACCTCGCGATGGCGATGAGATTTCAGATTTCTGCAAGATGAATTACGGGGTTACCTTTAACTTTTTCGATAAAATTAGGGTAAATGGTGAGGGAGCATCGCCCTTGTTCATATATTTGCAGGAGGCAGCGCCTGGGTTGCTTGGCTCGAAAAGTGTAAAATGGAATTTTACCAAGTTCCTAATCAATAAAAATGGTGTTCCAGTAAAACGCTATAGCCCCATGACGCCACCCGAAAAGATTATTCCAGACATTGTGAAACTTATTGAAAAAAACGAGCTGTAATGGCACACGACCAGCTAAAGCTTAGCAATCAGATTTGCTTTCCAATTTACGCAGCATCGAGGCTTATTACCAGAGAGTATCAGCCTCATCTGGATGAACTGGGCATAACCTACCCCCAGTACATTGCCCTAATGGTGCTGTGGGAAAAGGATGAAATTTCTGTTAACGAGATTACTCAAAAGTTAATACTTAACACTAATACTGTAACCCCATTACTTAAGCGTATGGAGTTGCAGGGGCTAATTACCCGCCAACGCTCAAATACCGATGAGCGTAAGGTGATAGTAAAGTTAACCGATAAAGGAAAAGCCCTTGAGGAGAAGGCTGCCGAAATTCCACAAAAGCTTATTGAAGGGTTGGCTGATAGCAATATGACGGTTAACGAGCTAATTAGTCTGAAGGAAAGCCTTTACCAAATAATTAACTTTCTACATAACAAATAAGTTGGAAACTTGAAATTATCTAAAGTAGTTACCCTCTTTCTCCTATTACTCCCCTTACTAGCCAGTGGTCAGGTGGAAAGGTTCAATCGTATTTCAGATAATCCAGGTGGATTGTATGGAGCCAAGAGTTTGTGGAATCCTCAATGGTTCCAGGGGTACGACAAGCAGCACAGCTACTTCGAGGGCTGGTATTTCAAAATGGTTTCGGCCGATGGGGAACACCGATTTGCCTTTATTCCTGGAGTTTCACTTGGTAAAAACACTCACGCCTTTGTTCAGTTTATCGATGGGCAAACGGGCAAAACCCAATACTTCAGGTTTAATATTAACGACTTCTACTACTCAAGCAACCGCTTTGCCGTTTGGGTTGGCCCCAATTTTTTCAGCGCCGACAGTTTTTTTGTTGATCTAGGGCGAGGAGATAAAAAAATAATTGGAAAAGGAATTATTTCAAATAGAGTTGAATACCCTGTAAGACCTTTATCACCGGGTATAATGGGATGGTACAGGTTTGTTCCATTCATGGAGTGTTTTCATGGTGTGGTAAGCATCGATCATAAAATTTCAGGCAATTTACTCATTAACAACAAATTAATATCCTTAGAGAATGGGAAAGGTTACATTGAAAAGGATTGGGGAAAGAGCATGCCTTCGGCATGGATTTGGACCCAGAGTAACACATTTGATGATGGCTCTAACACCTCGTTCATGCTATCTATTGCCAATATTCCATGGATAGGAAGATCGTTTACAGGTTTTCTAGGCTTTTTATGGGTAAATGAAATACTCTACCGATTTGCAACCTACACCGGAGCAAAGGTTGAAAAGTTAAATCGCACCGATGATAGAATTGAGGTTGTAATTAAAGATAAGAATTTTACCATAGAATTTTTTGGCCTCAAGGGTATGCGTGGCGAATTGCTAGCCCCAGTGGCAGGTGATATGTCGCGAACAATTCACGAAAGTATTGATGCGGAAATTAGAGTTATTTTAAGAGATATAAATGGCACAATAATTTACGATGGTACTGCAAAAAATGCTGGTTTGGAGCTAGTTGGTGATCCTAAAAAATTAAATCCATAAAAAATTTTCATCTGCAAATAGGATTTCTTAAAAAAAAGTTCTTATCATTGCAGTCAGATAAAAGCAAGATGAACCTCAGACAATCATATTACAGCTATTACTTTTACTTCTTTAGCAATAAAGGGGCTTAGCAGTGGTATGGACTAATAAAACAGAGAATAAAACCATATAATACTGACAAGCCCCGCACAAGCGGGGCTTTTTTCGTTTTAATCGGAACTAAAAGAAACAAATAACAAAATGCACACTTTCAGCAATTCATATTTTGGCTTCTACTTTTACTTCTACCAAAAAACTTGGGAGCCAAAACCGCTGTGCACTTAAAAAGAGATAGAAATAATAGGCAAAAACAGTGAAGGCTCCCAAGATGGGGGCCTTTTTTTATTTAAGTAAACTATGAAAAGAATTGCAATACAAGGGTATCAGGGAGCATTCCACCAGGAAGCAGCCGAGAACTATTTTGGTAAAGGAATAAGCTTAGCTGAGTGCGAAACGTTTGAACTACTAGTTGAGTCGGTTAAGAACGGGAAAGCCAACTACGGCGTAATGGCCGTTGAGAATTCACTTGTGGGATGTATTCTCCCCAATTTTGTGCTCCTACGTGAATCGGGGCTTAATGTAATTGGAGAGGTTTACCTCAGGATATCGCAAAACCTAATGGCTTTGCCAAACCAATCCATTTTCGATTTGCATAGGGTGGAATCGCACAATATGGCCATTGCGCAGTGTAAACCATTCTTTCAATCGTTCCCAAATATTGAGCTTGTTGAGAGCGTTGACACTGCGCTTAGCGCAAGGGTTATTGCACAAAAGAACCTTGTAGGAGTGGGAACTATCGGCAGTAGCCTAGCTGCCTCGCTTTATGGTTTAGAGGTTCTTGCACCATCAATTGAAACCAACAAGGTGAATTTTACTAGGTTTTTGGTTATTAGTCAGGTTGACAGCCCATTTGCCAAAAATAGTGCAATAAAGGCCACCATTGCATTCACGGCAAAGAATACTCCGGGCGGACTTGCAGCACTTTTATCGCCCTTAGCCAATGAGGGGGTAAATCTTACAATGCTTCACTCACTACCAATGGTTGGGTCGGCATGGGAGTATATCTTCCACGCCGACTTATGTTATCGGAGTATGGAGCATGCCCGTAGGTCGATGATTTGGCTTTCGAAGCAGGTATCGCAGCTATGGGTTATGGGAGTTTACCCAACTCACATTCAGAGCAATAACCAAAGTATCACATTAAATTAATAGTAACAATGGCAACAATCACAATAATTGGAACAGGATTAATTGGCTGCTCATTTGGAATGGCACTTCGCAAGCATGGACATTTTGTAATAGGTTGCGATAAAATTATGGCAAATCTTGAGCAGGCCAAGACAACTGGAGCAATTGATGCACCAAGTCATTCAGGCAATCAATCCTGCCTTTTCGGAATTCTATGATAAAACCAAATTTTCTTTCAACTTTTTTCCTATTTTTGTTTTTGCCAAAGAACGATCGACGGTGAAGCTTTATGCCGATGGTTAAGAGGGAGGTGACTTCGCCTTCCTTCTTTG
>Ga0334893_1000466_pt1 | contig 54481 bp, 53 predicted proteins | sample GraSluR3_MG_5_FD_207218 | JGI IMG/M metagenome (GOLD analysis project Ga0334893, IMG submission 207218) | Sludge microbial communities from methane-producing bioreactor in Wageningen University, Netherlands - Granular Sludge_09_05-R3 | ecosystem: Engineered > Bioreactor > Anaerobic >...
AAAGAAGAAGTTGAAAAGCTGGGCAGCTTAGAAGGCGCAGACATTAACAAGGCAAAGGAAGTACTAGCTTATGAAGTAACCAAGATAGTGCATGGGAAAGAGGAAGCAGATAATGCCTTAGTAGCTGCAAAAGCCTTGTTCGACAAAGGCACACACGATGAAAACATACCTCATACCAATATGAATGAAGAAAATTTTACTGAATCTATATCTCTTCTTGACTTGCTGGTTGATACTGGACTAGCAAAATCTAAGAGTGAAGCAAGAAGACTTGTACAGCAAAACGGCATTAGTGTTAATGGAGAAAAAGTAAAAGAAATTTATGCAGAAATTACACTAAGTGATTTTAATGATAAAGTTCTTCTTTTACAACGTGGTAAAAAGATTTATCATGAGATAAGGCTTTAGAAAACAACAACACCTCTGTCATGCATGACAGAGGTGTTTTACTAATAAAGCAAGTCATATAAAGCTAGTGTTAATACTGATTCAACTAAAACAGCACCTCTAATTCCAATACAGCTATCATGCCGTCCTTCTATATTAATTGTTTTGTCAGTTTTTTGTGATAAATCAACAGTTCTCTGCTCTTTCATAATAGAAGGTGTTGGCTTGAATGTAGCTTTACATACAATAGGCATCCCCGTAGACAGCCCTCCAAGTATTCCCCCGTTATTATTTGTGTATGTACTTATTTTATCATCAACAATCATATATTCATCATTCACTACACTGCCAAAGCTATTTGCAAAGTCTACACCAATGCCAAACTCAATTGCTTTTATACCAGGAATAGAAAACATTAACGATGATACTTTTGACTCAATAGAGTCAAAATATGGCTCACCTATACCAGGTTTTAAACCAATTACAATGCCTTCTACTCTAGCTCCCACTGAGTCCCCTCTTTCATTTACCTCTTTAATAAGATGAGATACATTTTCTTCAAAAATCTTATTTAGATAAATACTGTTTTGATTGATAACGATATTTTCTAAATTCTCATAGCTATATTCTAAATAGCTTTTGTCGCATATACTCCCTACCTGTAGTAAATGTGATTTAACTATAATACCATCAGACTCTAATATTGAAGAAAGCAATGCAGAAGCAAATACGATTGGAGCTGTCATTCTAGCAGAAAAAAACCCTCCTCCTCTAAAATCATTATGATTACCATACTTGATATAGGCTGGATAATCAGCATGACTTGGACGAGGGATGTTCCTAACTTTTTCATAATCTCTTGACCTTGAATCTTTGTTACTAAACAAAACAGTAATTGGACCTCCATTTGTTTTATTATTAAAAATTCCAGAAATTATGTCATACTCATCGTCTTCTCTTCGTTTGGTACTCCCCGCACTTGTACTTGGTCTTCTTTTTTCAAGCTTATTCTTAATTTTTTCATGATTAATATCAATCCCCGCACCAAGTCCATCTATGACGGCACCAACACATTTGCCGTGTGATTCTCCAAATATAGTTATTTTAAGATTTTTACCCCATGTAAAAGCCAATTTTACTTTCTCCCCTCTTTAATTTATACTCTTAATATTGTATCCTTAATTGTAGTATACATACAATTATTATATTTTGCATTAAGAAAGGAAATCACAATGAGTAAAATTGAAGAGAAGCTAAAAGAACTAGGTTATGAGCTACCTGAAATTCCTGAACCAATGGGTTTTTATAAGCCAGTAAACATGATAAACAATTTGCTTTATACTTCTGGCCAAGATTCTAGAAATCATAAAGGTAAAGTTGGAGTAGATCTTTCTATAGAAGAGGCACAAGAAGCTGCTAGACAATCAGTATTAAGATGCCTTGCGTCAATAAAAGGTGATATAGGCGACTTAGACAAAATAGACAAAATTTTTAAAGTTTTAGGTTTTGTAAACTGTGAACCAGATTTTGGAAGACAACCAGAAGTAATTAACGGTGGGAGCGAGCTGCTAATTCAGGTTTTTGGAGAAAATGGTAGACATGCAAGGTCTGCAATTGGGTCAATTAGTCTTCCTGGCAATGCGGCAGTAGAAATAGAAATGCTTGTTGCTATTAAGGAATAAACGATATGAGCCAATTAAACTCGAGTTTAGAAGCACAAGCAAAAATCTTAGGTGTGGACTTATTTGGAGTAACTCATATTAGTAATTTAGAAAACCACGCAGGTCTTATTCCCAAAAGCATATTGAATAGATATACTTACGCAGTTAGTATTGGTTATGTAATTCCTAGCTCAATACTTTATAATAGCACTAAAGAAGTGTATCATCAGTTTTTAGAAAACTCTATTATACCAACACTTAATAGAACAGCTATTTACTTATCAAGGATAATTGAAAAGAAAAATGGTAAAGCTTTTCCAGTTCCTGCGTATAACTTTATATATGATTGTGACTTTCCATTTTACTTTCATGACTTAGTTGCTTCTTATGCAGGGATAGGATGGCTTGGAAAAAATAACAGATTAGTAAACAAATTATATGGGTCAAGAGTTCAGACAACAACTATATTGACTGATATCGAATTAGAGATTAGTGATGTTGCTGAAAATTTATGTAATGACTGTACTATTTGCGTAGATAGCTGCCCTGAAAAAGCTTTAAGTGGAATGCCTTTTCACCCACAGCACAATATTTCTGAAAGGCAGAATCCTGAAAAGTGTATAATAATGTACGGTAAAAATAAAATCAGTGAGACCTGCTTAAAGTGTATTAATACCTGTCCATATAATAAATAGAAAGAGGTGTCTGCTCATGAATGGAGTTGCTATAGAAATTGGGCCATTTTCAATCCATTGGTATGCAATATTAATCAATTTAGGAATAATCTTGGCAATAATTTTAGCAAGGGTAGAAGCAAAAAAACAAGGGCTTAACCCAGATACTATATATGATATTGTTCTTATAGCCTTACCAGCTGGTATTATTGGTGCAAGATTGTGGTATGTAGCTTTTAACTTATCACACTATATTGAAAATCCAATACAAATAGTTCAGCCATGGCTTGGTGGTCTGGCAATTCATGGAGGATTAATTTTTGGAATCTTAGCAGGTTATATATATGCAAAAGTTAAAAAAATAGATTTTTTTGCATGGGCAGATTTAGCCGCCATTGGAATACCCATTGCTCAAGCTATTGGTAGATGGGGTAACTATATAAATCAAGAAGCTTATGGTTATGAAACAACTTTACCCTGGGCTATATATGTAGATGGCGCATATAGACATCCTACATTCCTGTATGAGTCTATATGGAATATTATTTTGGCTGGGATTCTCATTTATGTTTTGAAAAATAGACGCAAATACAAAGGTCAAATAATTCTCATGTACGGAATAGGATATTCCTTAGGAAGGTTCTGGATCGAAGGATTAAGAACTGATAGTCTTATGCTTGGCAACATTAGAGTAGCACAATTAATAAGCATCATATTAATAATAGGTTGTATTTATTTAATGAACAAACTCAAGAATGAAAAGAAGCCAGAGTAATAAATTACCTGGCTTTTTCTATTTACTAACTTCAAATATAACAAATTCTCCATAATAGACATGCATATACAAGTAACCTTTTTCTCCATTCATGACCATTACAGCATTGTACACTAAATTATCATTAGGCAAAACGTAAGCAGAGATTATATCTGAATCTAAGTCTAAAATTAAATTAAACCTCATCTGAGCATTATATACCCACGATTGATTGTAAACTGTATAATATTTTTCATCAAAAGATAGGCTTGGTGTTGGTTTTATCTCGCCATTTTTCAATGTATCTCTAACATCAATAATACATTCACCGGTATCTTTTGAAATTATTTCGAATCCGCTCTCACTCTCTCCACTAAAAGCAACAATTATGTATTCTTCTGTAACATCAATATAGGTATTGTCTGATCTCAAATTATACCTGTCATCATTAAAATGTCCCAGTGTATATTTTTCTTTATTCCCCTCTATATCATAAACATAGATAATTCCACTATTTAAAACTAAATATAGTTTTTCTCCATATATCTTTGATACTACAATATTATTATCATCTAAAGCATTCTCATTTAACCAGACATTTTCTATGTCTTCTAAAAATATTATACTGCCATCATTAGAAACATAATATATTCTTTTATCAAATGAACCTATCTCATTAAATAAATGTGTATCAAACACTTTACTTTTTGATTCATCAACATAGTATATATATCTTCTGTTACTTGAAATCTTGCGACCCATTCCCATTTCTTCAACATCAATAATATTACCTTCTAGATCAATGTAATATACAGAGTTAGCACATAAAGCAGATATAAAATTCTCATTTATGATGGTCAAAAATTCATATCTATTATCACTCTTAAATGAAGATATACGTTCTTTTCCATCATATAGGTAGTATGAATAATTACCTTTATCTAAATCGTCATAAGTGCTCACCATAACATATTTATCACCTAGTTTATTTATATCTAGAATTTTAGAGAAATTATGGTTGTATGGACCATGCCTAACAGTAAAATCTTCAGAATAAACATTTTCATAATTAAAACCCAATGAGTTGATTGATTCATGTGGAAAAGCAATATCATTTGAAGTTAGTTGATGCACGTATGCAACCATCCCTGATAGAAAAACTAATAAAACAGGAATGAAGACTACATAATATGTTTTCTTCTTCTTAGAGTTGGCTCTAGATATTCTAAGCAATATCATCCTCAGTATCACACCTGGTATTTCTTCATGTAGAATATTACTGTTTGACAATTCTATGCCTTGCTTTTTACATATCTTAGAAAGGTTCTTTTCAACATAATTTTGGGCATTAAAAACAAATAAATACTTATTAATTTTCTTAAACAATTCGAAAAATATATTTACTACTTTTTCTTGAGCTTCTTCTATTGAGTTATTTTTCAACGCAGAAAAATACACTTGTGGCAAATATCCATTAACAATTTTGTCAAAATACTGATGTTGACCTCTTTTTATGTTTAATAGTAGTTCTCTCATTAAAACACCTCAGACTTCATAATATTTATTATATTATATCATTATCTATATTTGATGTACATAGAAATTCATTATATTTTGATAGAATATAAATACTGCTCTTTCGGTGATTTGGACATGGTGTAACAAAACCCTATTTTCTTGATATAAACAGTTCTCACTATCTCATCATGTTCGACTAAGTCTTTGTAACCATTTAATCTTGTATCTAGCATGTTATTAATATCTTTATGTTAGATGTTAACTCAATCTGTATTTTTTTACTATTATTTTAAATTAAAAATGATGCTGGCTTTTATTCACCAACACCATTTATTACATATCCATTATTTACTAAATTAGCAACCTAACATTTCACATAATGCCTTGCCAAGCCTCTCCAAACCTTGATCCATCTGTTCAAAACTAGCATTTGAGAAATTTAACCTTAAGCAGTTCTTTTGACCATTAACGAAGAACGAGTCACCTGGAACAAATGCTACTTTTTGCTCAATTGCAACCTTGAACAGGTCCTGAGTATCATACTGTTCAGGCAACACTGCCCATACAAAAAGCCCGCCTTCAGGGTAGTTCCATTTTACTTCATCAGGGAAATACTCCTCCATCTTTAATAAAAAGTAATCTCTTTTTTCCTTATATTGTTTTTTAACACTTTCAATATGAGGTCCCAACAAGCTTTTTGTAAAGTACTCTGTAACTATAGCTTGAGCCAAAGTACTAGTCTGTACGTCTGTACCTTGTTTTCCAATTCTCATTTTCGTTATTAAATCTACTGGTCCTACTGCATAACCTACTCTTAGGCCAGGAGAAATAATCTTTGAAAAACTTCCTAAATACAAAGTTTGATCTGATTTATCTAATGTAATTATGTGTGGTACATCTTCACCACTGTACCTTAACTCACCATAAGGATTGTCTTCAATAAATACAACCTCATGCTTTTCTAGAAGTTTGCAGATCTTCTTTCTTCTTTCTAGTGGAATTGTTACAGAACTAGGATTTTGAAAAGTAGGGACAGAATATACAATTTTTGGATTTTTCTCTATGAGTAATTTTTCCAACTCGCTGACTATAATACCATTCTTATCCGATGGCATCACGTGTAAGTCTGCTTCATATGTTTTAAAAATTTGTAGGGCTGCTAAATATGAAGGACTTTCAACTAAAACTACATCACCCGGATCAATTAAAGCTTTTGCTGCTAAGTCTATACCTTGTTGTGCACCAGAAATAACTAGTAAATTTTCTTCTTTAGTATCGATCCCCTGTTTATTGTTCAGGTAATCAATTAATGCCGCTCTCAATGGCTCATATCCCTCTGTTGAACCATATTGCAAAATTTTCTTACCATCTTTGAGCATTACCTCTTTGGCAATTTCTGCAATAGTATCCACATCAAAAGTCTCAGCTGAAGGTAATCCTCCCGCAAAAGAGATCATTCCCGGCTGCTGTGATACACTCAATAGCTCTCTTATTGCATTACCTTTAACACCTTGCATTCTTCTCGAAAATCTGGTTTCTTCCATAAAAATACCTCCTTATATTATTCAATGAAACTTACTTTATATACACGGAACTTATCTGTGTCATCATAAGTGTAAACATAGTAAAGTCCGTCTTGTCCAGTAATATCCATTAATATTAAATGCCCTGTTCCAACTAAATGATATTCTTGTATTGGATTTGTTTCTAGATTATATACTGCATTAAATCTAGAGACTTGTCTCCCCGATTTATATTGTGTTGCTACTAGTATTGCTTTGTTGTTAGCAGTAAGTCTTGGTAATGGTTGATGTCTTCCTTGTCTAAGGCTATCTTCAAGTCTAACCAGGCTTGTAAAATCTTCTTTTGATATTATTTCAAAGTTACTGCTCACATTAGTACTATAATATGTGCTTGCAGCTTCACTTTGAATAGATAAGATATAATGATTATTGCTCTCTATAAAGTTAACGGTCATTCCATCATAGTAAGCATCGTCAAAGTTCAAGTCTAAATCTTCATAATGCTCTAGTTTAGAACTGTGTTCAAGCTCACCATTATGATAGACCTCTATAATACCGGAATCTCTTACAATTACTAAATTGCTATTTATTATTCTAGAAACCATAATATCTGACTGTTCGTCAATTAAGTCTAAATATCCCAATTCCTCTATTTCTTCTAGAAAAACAATATCTCCCTCAATAGTTATATCATAAATAGGTCTTTTATAGTTATCCACTTTATTAAAAGTAATAAGATCAAAAATTTCTTCATATTCGTTCCCTTTTATAACTATGAACTTTTTACTTGATGTTTGACTAAATCTATCTTCTAATTCGATACTATCTAGCAGATTCCCTTCTCTGGAATATCTAAACAATATATTCTCATCAAAGAAAACTAAATCACTGTTATCTGTTTCGTACAAAAACTTTTTTCTTCCTTCTAGTTCGAAAACATGTATAAGTACATCTTCTTCGTAAATATAATTTGTACTATCTCCACTAGAATTTATCATCCTCAGTAAAGCTCCATTATTAAGTGCTAAAACACTTGTAACATTATAATCTACAACTTTACTAAAGTCCTCCTCATATACAAGCTCAACTGAATCTTCAATCCCAAAAATGGTACCTCCTGGATGTGTCTTATTTGAAGAACTCACTTGTGAGACAAATGCTATAACAATTGCAAATATGAAAACTGTAATAGGAATAAGCACAAAAAAAGATTTTCTTCTTTTGCTCGTTGTTTTATGAGACAACGCTATTAATATAGTACGCAATAATTGCTGCGGATAATTTGTTTCATTTAAATATGTCTCATTTAATCCAATACCTTTTTTGATAGCTAAAGCTTCAATATTTTTACTTATATATTCTTCTGCATTGAACACTGGTACATATCGCATGACTTTGTCATACAACTTCAAAAATAGCTCCCTAGTTAACTTCATTGCAGTTTCTTCGTTATTATTTTCAAGAGCAGAATTGTATACATAACCTAGAAAATTTTCTATTACTGTTATGTAAAGCTGCAACTCTCCTCTCTTTATTCTGTTTAAAACTTCTTTCATCAGCATACCCTTTCAATCCAATAAAACATAAAGAAAGGCCGGTTAACCGACCTTATTCTTTTTCAAACATATCCTTCCCTACACCACAAAGTGGGCAAACCCAATCCTCAGGTAAATCTTCAAAAGATGTACCTGGTTCAATATCATCGGTGCCAACTTCAGGGTCATATACATAACCACATACTGTGCAAACATATTTGTCCATAAATATATACCTCCTATTTTCTTAATACAGTTTGACTTGAAGAGAATTTTAATGATAAACATCTCAAACGCGTCAAAACTAATTCAATTATATATATATATTGGTTAGATGTCTACATTTAATCATACATTACCTATTTAATTTAGCCCTCATCAAATCCAATTCCCATAAATAATATGCCTAAATTATGGAGCCTTTTTCATTATATAATCACAATTTTGGATTTATATGAACCATTATGTCTTGACAATTACCTACTGAATTTCTTATTCTTTCTTCAACATCTACTGCAATATCATGCCCTTTTTTTACTGTAATATAAGGGTTTACCGCTATTTTTAAATCTAGGTGGATGTTTGGCCCTACCATCCTTGCTTTAATCTCATCAATTTCAATAACACCATCAACACTGCAGATTGCTTGATTAATTTTACTCATTGTTTCTTTGTCAGGCGAGCTATCTACTAATTGATCTATAGAATCTATATATATCTTAACGCCAACTCTTAATATAATAAGGGCCACAATAGTACTTGCTAAAGGATCCGCCCATAAGTACCCTAGCCTTGAAACAAATATACCAATAGACGCTCCTATTGATGAAAGTGCATCACTTCTGTTATGCCATGCATCAGAAATCAATGCTAAACTATTGTGCTTCTTACCTATTCTGAGAACATATCTAAACAATAACTCTTTTACTATAATAGAAAGTATCGCAGCGTATAAAGCAATTGTATCTGGTTTTGATATATTTCCATCTATAAACTGCTGCCATGCACTGTATGTAATCCCCAAAGCTGTTATAACTAAAAAAATTGCAATTATTTTAGATGCCACTGCCTCATACTTCGTGTGCCCATACATATGACCACTATCAGGAGGCTTGTTGCTTACTCTTATACCTACAAAAGCAACAAGTGTAGTTAGTACATCAGAAATAGAATGTACACCATCTGCTAATAATGCATTACTCTTTCCTAATATTCCAGCAGCTGTTTTTGCTATGCTGAGAATAATATTTGTAAATAAGCTAATGGTTATAACTTTATTCATTTCTTTTTCTTTTTTCATCACTCTTATCTTCCCTTGTATATCTCATTAATTTTCAATATACTCATTATACTAGATAAAAGAGGTGTTTTACATGAAAATTGGATGTCACTTATCTACAAAAGGAAGTTTAGTTAAAATGATAGAGACTGCTATTGAACTAAATACCCCCACTTTTCAATATTTTACAAGAAACCCTAGGGGTGGTAGCGCAAGAGAATATGAAGAGTCAGAGATTTCTGATTTCATTAAGATAAAAGAAGAGCATAATATAGGGCCAATCGTTGCACACTTGCCATATACTGTAAATCTTTCAAGTGACAAAGCACGAACAAGAAACTTTGGAAAAGCTATCTTACATGAGGATTTAAGGAGAGCTAATAAAATTGGTGTAGAGTATCTAGTCATGCACCCAGGTTCTCATGTTAAGAATACATTAGATGATGCTATAAACTACATTGCTGAGGGACTAGAATATGCGTTAGTAGACTATAGTGGTAACACAATTATATGTCTTGAAACTATGTCTGGTAAAGGGACTGAGGTTGGAAGATCTATTGGTGAAATAAAATCAATTATGGAAAAATTAAACTGGCATGATAAACTGGGAGTCTGTTTAGATAGTTGTCATCTATTTGCTGCTGGATATGACTTTAGAGTTAAATCAGAAGTAAATAGACTAATCCATGATTTAGAAAAAAACATTGGATTAGAAAGAGTATTCATTACTCATCTAAATGACTCAAAAATGCCCCATGATAGTAATAAGGACAGGCATGAGAATATTGGGGAGGGTGAGCTAGGAGTAAAAGGAATAGCAAATTATATTAACAATAGTTTCATTAAGAAACTTCCCATGTTACTTGAAACTCCTGTCGATGACGAGAAAGATTATGCAAATGACATTGAAAGACTACGGAATTTAGTCTCTGATTAAAAGAATATACCCCTAGGATTAATCCTAGGGGTATATCATTATTGTATTGTTAAAGAAACTGGGCAATGGTCACTTCCCATAATATCTGTATGAATATCAGCCTCAATTAGCTTTTCTTCAAGATCACTTGAAGTTAAGAAATAATCTATTCTCCATCCAGAGTTTCTTTCTCTTGATTTTCTCATATAAGACCACCAAGAGTACATTTCTTCTTTGTCTGGATAAAAGAATCTAAATGTATCGATAAAGCCTGCTTCAATAAGCAAATCCATCTTAGCTCTTTCTTCATCAGTAAAGCCAGCATTTTTTCTATTAGAAGTTGGATTCTTTAAATCAATTTCTTTATGAGCTACATTCAGATCCCCACATAAAATAACTGATTTTTTGTCACTTAGCAACTCTAGATACTCTCTAAAATCATCTTCCCATTCCATCCGATAATCTAACCTTGTTAACCCTCTTTGTGAGTTTGGGGTATATACGTTTACTAAATAGAAATCATTATATTCTAAAGTTATTACTCTTCCTTCTCCTAGATGCTCTTCTTTATGCATTCCATATTCAACATTCAATGGCTTATGCTTTGTAAATATAGCAGTACCCGAATAACCTTTTTTATCTGCATAGTGCCAATAATCAAAATACCCATCTAAGTCTAGGTCGATTTGTCCTTCTTGTAGCTTTATTTCTTGCACGCAGAAAAAATCTGCATTAACTTGCTTAAAGAAATCTAAGAACCCTTTTTTTACACAAGCTCTTAACCCATTAACATTCCAAGATACAAATTTCATAATACACATCCCCAGTTTAATATTTAGAACCTGTAATAACAATAACACAAATGTGCGATTAATTTAAGGATGAATACATTACAAGTTAATTGAACTTTTAAATAAGTTTCATTATTATCTCATTTGCTGCATCTTTGCCTGCAGCTATCGCACTAATAACCGTTGAGGCTCCAGTAATGATATCACCACCAGCATATACTTTATCTAAAGTAGTCTCATACCTATCATTTACCTTGATTGTCCCCCATTTTGTCAACTCTATTTCTTTCGAAACATTTCTAATCAAAGGGCTAGGGTTCTGTCCTATTGCTACAATAATTGTATCTGCTTTAATAATTTTTACATTATTTTGACTACTCTTGATTACTTTTCGTCTACCACTGACAACTTCATCAGTTAATTCCATACAATCACACGCTAAATATGACACCCAGCCTTCTGACCCAATTATACATTTTGGGGATAAAAGATTCATTAGATTAATATTCTCTGCTAGTGTGTGCTCTATCTCTGCTTTTCTTGCTGGCATTTCTTCTTTAGTTCTTCTATATAGTATGCTAACATCACCTTTAGTTAGTCTTCTAGCAGCTCTTGCAGCATCAAGTGCAACATTGCCTCCTCCAACTACTAATACTTCATCACCTACATAAATAGGAGTATCACTATCACCTCTATAAGCTTGCATCAAATTCACTCTTGTCAAAAATTCATTAGCTGAATATACACCGTTTAAATTCTCACCTTTTACATTAAGTAATCTAGGAGTTCCAGCCCCTATCCCTAAATATATAAATTGAAATCCATCATCAAACAAATCCTCTAAACTAATCGATTGCCCTAACATAATATTCTTCTTAATATCTAATCCTAGTTCAACTAGTTGGCTTATTTCTTTATCGATTACTTTTCTAGGCAATCTAAACTCTGGGATTCCATATCTCATAACCCCGCCAAGAGCATGTAAGGCCTCATATAGAGTAACATCTATACCAGCCTTTAATAATTGTGCTGCGCAAGCCAAACTAGAAGGTCCTGAGCCAATCACTGCAACCTTTTTATCCTTTGCCTTTACACTAGAATAATTTCTTGTTGCATTATCTGCAACAAATCTTTCAAGTTCCCCGATTTCAATTGGGTCTCCTTTTAAACCTCTAACACAATTCAATTGGCACTGTTTCTCTTGAGGGCATACTCTGCCACAAATGCCAGGAAAACTATTGCTTTTGTGTATTATCATTAATGCTTCATCAAGATTATCATCAATTATCTTTTTTATAAAATCAGGGATGTCTATGTTGACTGGACAATCTGTGACGCATGGCTTATGTTTACAATCTAAACACCTCAGAGCCTCGTTTTTAGCTTCTAAAGCATTATAACCTTGTACTACCTCACAAAAGTTTTCTATCCTATTCTCTGGTAACAACTCTTTTATTTCAATTCTCTTATTCTTTGATAACACACTTATGCCCTCTATCATTAAACATATTTAGCCTAGTTCCGAGTTCACTAAAATTCACTAAGTGCCCATCAAAGTCAGGGCCATCTACACACGCAAATTTTACCACGTTTGCAACTGTAACACGACACCCACCACACATACCTGTACCGTCAACCATAATAGGATTCAGTGATACTCTAGTTGGCACGTTAAACATCTTTGTTATTTCTGATACTGCCGCCATCATTGGTACTGGCCCGATTGCTAGTACTTGATCGTATTCTTTTTCTGCTAATAGATTATTAAGATTATCAGTGACTCTACCTTTTTGTCCAAAAGAACCATCATCAGTATATACTTCAATGACTTGAGAAGCCTCTTTCAGCTTATCCATTAGTACTAAAGATTCTCTATTTCTTGCTCCATATATAGTGTCGATTTCAGAATTACTTATATGTTTCACTTGAGATAATAAAGGTGCTATGCCAAGACCTCCAGCTATAGCCAAAACTTTTTTACCAGAAATCTTTTCAACTGGCGTCCCTAATGGGCCTAGTAAATCTAGTACAAAATCTCCAGTTTCTAATTTTGACAACTTCTCTGTGGTAACACCTACTACTTGAAAGACCAGTTCTATATAATTATTAGACTTATCAAAGTTGTAAATAGTTAGGGGAATTCTTTCACCCAACTCGCTTACTCTTATAATTACAAATTGACCTGGCTTACACTTTTGTGATACCTCAGACTCTAATCTTAATCTTATAATATTACTACTTAGCCACTCTTTTTCTATTATTTTGTTCATAATTGCCCCTTAAAGATTGAATCCAGTTGCTATTAATTTAACAGCTTTCTCTTTGTCTTTTCTATCAATTGTAAAGGTGATTCGAATTTCAGAAGTGGTAACTTGCTTGTACTGAATATCATTTTCAGCAAAAATCTTAAAAATACTAGCAGCCACACCAGATTGGCTTCTCATTCCTATACCAACGACTGAAACTTTTGTTATATCCATATCTATGTCTATATCTAGCTGATAATGCTCTTTATACTTGTTAACTATATTGATGATATTTTTATGTTCAGATACGGGTGCTGTAAAAGAAATACTTATATTATTATTTTGAGGTGCAGTCTGACTTATCATGTCAACATTAATCTCCTGGTCAGCCAGCTCTAAAAACAAGCTTGATATAAGCTTTGGGTTATAAGGGAATCTCCCAATAGTAATCATTAAATCTTCATCGCTAAGTGATAATCCTGTTACTGCTCTTTCTTCCATGGTTTCATCTTGCTCCTTTATAATAGTTCCACCTACGACATCGCTACTTGAACCTACATATATAGGAATTCTATATTTTTGTGCTAACTCTATAGACCTAGAATGCATTACTCCCGCTCCTAAGCTAGCCATTTCTAACATCTCTTCATAACTTATGTGCTGTAATTTTTGAGCTTCAGGAAACATTCTTGGATCAGTAGTATATATGCCATCTACATCTGTAAATATTTCGCACTCTGCTCCTAGTTTTGCAGCAATAGCTACTGCTGTCGTATCTGATCCACCACGCCCAAGCGTAGTAATTGATCCATCTTTAGCAACTCCCTGAAAACCAGCTACTACAACAACTTTGTTATCATTCAAATTCTTTTCAATATATCCTATATTTATATCTTCTATTCTAGCTTTGGTATGTTTGTCAGTTGTATATATACCCGCTTGAGGTCCTGTTAAACCAATAGCTTCGCATCCAATTTCACTTAATGCAATTGCTACTAAGGCTGCAGAAATTTGTTCCCCAGCTGCCATTAATAGATCCATCTCGTAGTCTCTTGGAGCTAAACTCAAATCATTGGCAAGTTTTATCAGACTATCTGTAGTTTTACCCATAGCAGATACAACTACAACCATTCTAGTTCCTTGATTACGTTTATCACATATTTTTCTTGCGATATCTTTAATTCTATTGGTATCCCCAAGAGAAGTTCCACCATATTTTTGCACCACTGTTCTCATAAAAGTCACTCCAAAACTAATTTAATAAATTCGATTATCAATTATAACATTTTTATTTTATCATTGTATATCAAAAATCAAGAAAACCAAGCAATCTTGGTTTTCTTGACGTATTTGTTAAGCTAAATTTTATGTGAGATAAATCTCTTTTTTCAGTATCTTGAAAATAGCGCTTACTAATATTATTGACGCTCCAACTACACTAGCTATTACTATTGGATAAGAGATATCTTCAGCAGCTACTCTCTTTATAAAGATACCATAGAGAGCCCATGACACTACTAATGAAAAAAAAATATCGTTATATTTTAATAAGAATATAATTGCTAAAACTAAACCTACAAGAATAACTATTACAGTCCACAGTTGCTCAGAAAGTCCAACCCCATTCCAATTAATATCAACAAGATATGTTGTTACATTTGCTATAGTTGCTATACTTGCCCATCCAAGGTATATACTGAAAGGCATATCTACCAATAACTTTGATCGATATTTGATTTTTTCTTTACCTATTTCTAACTTGTAATAAATTATTAACAACGATATTAATATAATTCCAGTTAATGCTAAAGAAATACCAATTTTTAAGTTATGCCACGCCAATATCCATAACATATTAGCAAAGCAATTTACTATAAACCATATACCAATATCGTTTACAAATGTATAATCTTCATTATTCTTAAGTACAAAAAACTGATTTATTACAAATCCAAACAATAATAAATAAATAATACCCCAGATTGCAAATGTTATAGGGGCTGGAGCAAATAAGTTTGGATACATATCTGATACTTCTCCTGTATTTACACCATTTACTGGTATAGCATTCGCAAGATAGTTTGTAACAATTACCCCTAGCAATGCAATTAAATTAATCGTAGAATATATTTTAGCTTTCTTTTTCAATCATATCCCCCTACTATTTTAATTTCCAAGTTGGATTTCGTTTATTAAGAAAAGCATCTACTCCTTCAGCAGCGTCCTCTGTTGAACATAACATAGCAAAATAATGATGAGATAATTCTAATGCTTCTTTGTAAGGAAGATTCTCAGTTGTATTAAAAGCTTCTTTACCAATTTGCACAGCAATTGGGCTTTTACTTGCAATCTTCTTTGCCATCTCAAGCGATGCATTTTCTAATTCTTCTTCTTTCACAACTTTATTAATAAGTCCGCACGTAAGTGCTTCATTAGCGCTCATAATATCGCCAGTTAAGAGTAGCTCCATCGCTTTTCTGCGTCCTATGACCCTACTTAAAGGAACTGCTGGGCCGATGCAGAATAGACCAACATTAACCGCTGTAGCTCCATATTTTGAGCTGTCGGTTCCTATAGCTATGTCTGATGAGGCCACTAAGCCAATACCATTTGCAACAGCGTATCCTTGAACCGCGGCAATTACAGGCTTTTTCATGTCTTCAATAGTAACACTCATGTCTTCCATAAGCTTGACCCAATTATGATATTCCCTATATGACTTTCCTTTATATTCTGTTAGATCTATCCCCGTACAAAAATTCCTACCATTTGCATTGATTAAAACAACCCTTATATTGTCGTCACTTTCAAATTCATCAAGATACTTGTTTAGATTTTTTGCTAAATCCTCATTAAAAGTATTGTTACTATTTGGTCTATTAAGTGTAATGATACCTACATGCTCATCTTGTCTTTTTAGTACTGTCTCCATTGTATACCTCCATAATAAGTTACCTCAATCTTTTGACGCTCCTTGGGGTAAGCCCCTGAAGGATTCTTGGGCTGAGTGTCTACTGACTACTCATACTATCCACAAGCGTTAATTCCCGTCCGCCCGACGGTACTAAAGTCTATTTAAGCCAATGCTAATTGCAAGGCTCTTAATTCTATGTTTTTACTAGCGTTAAAATCTCTGTCTATGATAGTTTTACAATCTTTGCAAACATAAGTACGCAAATGCAAAGGCATTATCTGTTTACTACCACATACGGAACATAATTGACTTGACGGGTAGAATCTTTCTACTTTCTGATAGGTTTTAGATTGCCAAACGCTTTTGTATTCAAGAAAATTATTGAACATACTCCAACCTGCATCGGAAATGGATTTTGCAAGTTTATGATTACTAACCATACCCTTGATATCTAAATCTTCCACCCCGATTAAATCTTGATTATTGACTATATCGGTTGAAAGTTTATGCAAAAAATCTTTTCGGGAATAGAAATATTTATTTGTGTTTTTTTCATTTTCACACCCCCTACATAGGACTATATCATAGTAGATTATCTATCTCAAAGGCTGTAAAGAATGAATGTACGGTGTGACACTTTCATCTCCACGGCAAGCCGAAGGGGGTTTTCAGCTAGCTTTCCTAAAAGTGTGAAAAATAGTAATACTTCTATAACAGAAATACATGTAATACTAGCTAATTTACCCTTTTGGTGGTAATGGTATAAAGATTGATGTTTTCTTGGCATACTCTTCGAATTCCTCATCTCCTGAAAACCTTTTCTCCAAAAGGGGAACACCTGATACATACCTCACTAAATATGTAATTGTAAGAGGTCCTATAACGCTCCACAAAGGCGCATTATAAGCTAGTGCAATTATATATATTCCCCACCATAAAAGAGCTTCACCGAAGTAATTTGGGTGTCGAGAATATTTCCACAAACCTCTTTTCATTATTCTCTCTTTTCTATTTTTATCTGCAAGAAAATTTTTAAGTTGTCTATCTGCAATTGACTCAATAAAGAACCCTGTAAAGAAAATAATTATACCTATATATAAAAGTATATTTGATTCTAAACTAACTCCTTTAGTTATGACTGGGGAAGATATTACATATAGAAAAACCCCTTGAAGCATAAAAACTTTGAAAAAAGCATTAAGTGCTACATTGCCTTTCCATTTTTTTCTCATGTCTTGGTATCTAAAATCTTCACCTTTGCCAAAGTTTCTTTTAAATATGTGGTAAAACAATCTAAATCCCCATATCGTAATTAGAATGGGTATATAAAATACATTTCTGCCCTGGTAAATAAACATTACCCAAGCCAGCAAGACAAACCCAGGCCCCCAGGCTATGTCTACTAGTGAATAGTTATCTTTTGCATTTGCAATAAAAAAAATTATTGAAAAATATACAAACACCGCGAGTGCGGCGACTATGTAGGTATTCATCTTTTCATTTCCTTTCTAGTTCACTTCGTAAGCTATTCCAATAGAGTCTTTACCTACTAAGGCTGTTATAACTGCAGATACATTATTTGAAAATATAGGAGGGAAACCTATGACCTCTGTTGCATAATCTACATAATGTCTTAAAGTTTCTTCATCAGCACTATGTATTATTGCATACTCTTTTATACTTTCTTCTTTAACTATTTTTCTAATCTTCTTTTTTAAAGATCTATCTTTAGCAACTGAGCCATTGCCTTCTTTATCTATTGAAATTATGACTCGTAAATTAAACAAATCCGCTACTTTCCCTACTATTGATGGCACCCTTCCAGATTTAACTGCATAACTCAAATCAGGTATTTCTACAAAAATCTTCATTTTTGGTATCACACTCTCTACTAACTGGACTACTTCTTCAAAATCAGCAGACTTCTCAATAGCCAAAGCAGCTTGTCTGACAATTAATCCTTGTGAGCCGGAGTTGGCTCTTGAGTCTAAAATCTTTATCCTCTCATGAGATATTTCTTCTGCAATAGTTTTTACTTTAGAAAAAGTTCCGCTCATCTTTGATGAAATAAACACCCCTAATATTTGATCATAATGCTGCAAAAGGTATTCTAAAGTTTTTCTTATATAACTATCTGTTGGCTGTGATGAAGTTGGATATACATCTGAATCCTTAAGAACTGAAAAAGTATTCTTCGTTGTGATTGTGGTACGATCCAAATATATCTCACCATCAGCGATCATTTGTAAAGGCATAACGAATATTTGCTTCTCTTCAATAAACTCTGTTGGTAAATCAGCTATGGAATCAGTTATGAGAGCTATATCTGATTTTCTATTATTTAAGACATTATACTGAATTTGCATGTCATCAACTTTTGCTCCAGTGATTTTTCCATAATTCCTAAGATATAATGCTACTTTTTCTGGATCATCTGTATGTACATGCATTTTATAATATTCTTCTCTATCGTTTACAATTAATGAATCTCCAAAACTTAACATGTCTTTAGTAACTTTTTTAACTTTAAATTTTTCATTTGGCTCTAAGTCAAACTCTGTGCAATATCTAAAGTTTATATTTTGATGTAAATCAAGCATTTCGATTGGTATGTCATAAGACTCAACTTCTTCATTGATGTAACCAGAAGACAAAAACTCATAAATACCCTCTACAAAGTATACAAACCCTTTTGCTCCTGCATCAACAACATTTGCTTCTCTAAGTTCTCTTAACTGATCCTTTGTATTGTTGACAACTTCAGACAAGTACCTAAGAGAACTGCTTAATAACATTTCAAGACCAAACTTGTCATTATAGTTATTTTTGAGGAAGTCTCCCCATTCTCTCATAACTGTTAAAATTGTTCCTTCTTTTGGTGTAGCTATTGAATTATAAGCATACTGGACTGATCTAGAAAGATTATTAACTAACTCACAAACTGACAATCTCTCTTTATCTGTTGATTCAGTAGCTAACCCCTTTAAATAACTGGCTACTATAGTACCAGAGTTGCCATATGACGCATCTAAAGCATGTTTAGCTATAGAGTTCAATGTTTTACTTGCTGACTTGTCCCTCTCTGCATATCTTATTATATTGTTCATAGTAAATGCTAAATTGCTTCCAGTATCTCCATCGGCTACTGGAAAAACATTAATACTATTAAGATATTTCTGATTTATTATTATCTTTCTGGCACCTGATACGATATAATCATATAATTGATAACCATTAAGTTCCATTGCAAGCCACCTCATTTTTATTATCCTTAATTGATTTTACCATATTAAAGTAAAACAATAAACGTCAACCACTTTAGTAGTTGATATTTAATACTAATTTTATAATTCTTGCAATAATTCTTTATATCCTTTTTCCTCTAGTTTATTTTTTGGTATAAACTCTAAAGAAGCACTATTCATACAATACCTTTTACCACCTAAATGGGTTGGGCCATCATAAAACAAATGTCCCAAGTGTGTTTGTCCAATTTTTGTTTTTACCTCAATCCTTCTCATTCCAAGACTATTATCTTCTACTTCTAGTAATGAATCTTCATTAATTGGTCTTGTAAAACTTGGCCATCCACTACCCGAATCATATATGTCTTTTGATAAAAACAATGGCTCTCCTGTGACTATATCAACATAAATTCCTTCTTCTTTATTGTTCCAATATGGATTTGCAAAAGCTCTTTCTGTTCCATTCTTTTGAGTTACATTATATTGCAACTTAGATAGTTTCTTTTTTATTTCTTTGTCGTCAGGTCTAAAATACTTACTCATGATCAACTATCTCTTCTGGAAAATCATTTAAGTTTATATGACAATAACCACTCGGATTCTTTTTCAAATAATCTTGATGATAATTCTCTGCCAAATAATAGTTATCTAAAGGACATACCTCTGTTACTATTTCTCTTGTAAGTTCAGTTTGCTTATCATTAATAAACTCATCGATCATCTCTTTTTCAGTATTATCAACATAATAAATACCTGTTCTATACTGAGTTCCTCTATCATTTCCTTGCTTATTTAATGAAGTTGGGTCAATAACTTTAAAGAAGTGATTTAATAGGTTCTTTAGACTAATGACACTACTATCATACTTCACGTGCACTGTTTCAACATGACCGGTCATAGATATTTCTTGGTATTTTGGATTTTCTTTGTCTCCATTAGCATATCCCACAGTTGTTTCAATTACACCATTTATTCTTTCTAAGTAAGCTTCTACTCCCCAAAAGCATCCTCCAGCCAAATATATATCTTTAATCATAATTAAAATCTCCTTTACTTTTTTAAATCATTATATAAAACTATTCAGGCTCTTTCAAATTTTTTCTTCATTAGAAATATTCTTTATGTTATAATACAAAATGTTTACTCATTTAAATAATAAGAAGGTGACTACATGCAAACTATTTTAGAAGAGGCTGTAGCATACGCAAGAAACTTTCTACATCAAGGAAAACCTGCCTCATATATCCCTGAATTAGCAAAAGCTGACCCAAATCTTTTAGGAGCAGCAATTGTAACTGTAAATGGAGAAACTTTTTTTTCTGGAGACTATGAGAAATCATTTACAATACAAAGTATTTCTAAACCTATTGCATTAATACTAGCTCTTAAAGACAATAGTGAAAACTATGTTTTTTCGAGAGTGGGAATGGAACCAACTGGAGATGCTTTTAATTCAATCATAAAACTAGAAACTGAAGAATCATCTAGACCATTAAATCCTATGATAAATGCTGGTGCTATTGCAATCGATTCCTTTATAAAAGGTAGAAACACTGATGTAAAACTTAATAGATTATTAGACTTTTTTAGGCTTCTTTCACATAATCCAACTCTTACCTATGATAAAAATGTATTTAATTCAGAAAGTGAGACAGGTTTTAGAAATCGAGCTTTAGCTAATTTCATGAAAGATGCAGGTATTTTAGAAGGAAATGTTGAAGATGTTTTGGAGTTATATTTCAAACAATGTTCAATAGAAATAAACTGTAAAGACATTGCTACTATAGCAACTGTCTTAGCCTCAAATGGCATTAGTCCCTTTACTAATGAAAGAGTTTGCGAAAGGCATTATACCAGATTAGTAAAAACATTCATGGTAACATGCGGTATGTATGATGCTTCTGGAGAATTTGCAGTTAAAGTAGGGTTACCTGCAAAAAGTGGTGTTGGCGGAGGTATAATGGCTACTGTTCCTGATAGAATGGGGATAGGTGTTTTCAGTCCTGGTTTAGATGCTAAAGGCAATAGTGTAGCAGGAATGAAAGTATTGGAGTACCTATCGACAAGGTTAGATTTAAGTATCTTTTAATAAAAATAAAGCTGCCATTTGCAGCTTTATTTTATTGCTTCTAAAAGCATAATATTAAATTGATTCGCATGAGTTTCCATAGGACAATGACCAGCTTCTCCTATTACGTAAGTTCTTAAGCTATCGTTAAGTCTTTTATAGTCATACATTCTTTCCACACTTACCCACGTATCGTTAGCCCCCCAAATTGCTGAAATAGGTATATCAATCTTTATGAACTCATCTTCAGTAATACTCCTTGAAGTTTTTACCATATTAAGTAACGATGTAACTGTACCTTCTAACCTTAAAGGTATCATATATCCTTCTACTTCAAAATTACTAGGCTCTCTTCCATAAGCAGACTTTAAAATTTTACTTACTCTATCTTCCTCAAAATATATGCGATTTAATACTAATTCAGCCCATTTTTTAGCTGGTGGAAAACTTAAAACAAAACTGCTCAACCTGTTATTATCTGTAAACAAAGCTCCATTAACTAATACTAGATTTGAAACCCTCTCCGGATTTGTAACAGTCATTGCTGCTACTGTACCACCACCCATAGAATGACCAACTAAGTTCCACTCAATATCATCATCAAATATATTAAGGAGAGTCCAGACTATTGTAGCTCTGTTTTTCTGGTTATGATCAAAATCACCTGTTTTATCACTCAAACCAAATCCTGGTAAATCAATAGCTATGACAACATAGCCTTCAGAAACCAAGTCCTCTACAGTCTCTCTCCATGAAAAAGAAGACCCTCCTAGTCCATGAACTAGTAGGACATGTCCTTTAGTAGTATCTTGTGGGAACCATTCTCTATAATGAACTCTAACTCCTTGTATACTCTCAAATTTACTGTTTTCGTAATATAATTCAGTGCTAGGCTCTTCCCCAGTGATGCTACCCATGGCATAAGGAAGTATGCTAAATACTAAGAAAATTACAACAAATATTTTCAATATTACTTTTGATATTCTTTTGATAATTTTCACTTTTCAATACCTTCTCTAGATTCAATTCCTTTATTATAATAATGCTTAACTTCTTCCATGTTTGTGATTAAGTCTACATAATCATTTATTTCTTTATCTGCATATCTACCAGTAAGGATTAACTCTATATTGTCAGGTTTTTGTTTTATAAACTCTAAAATATCTGATAACTCGATTAAGTTATAGTAATGTGCAACACATATCTCATCTAATACAATAATATCATAATCACCTGAATGCATTGCTCTCATTGATTTATCTAACCCTTCTTTTGCTAAACATATATTTTTTTGATCAGGCGGGTGTTTAACATGAACTAGTGTATTTGAGCCAAACTGCTCAACAGTAAGCCATTCTAAACTTCTTGCCATCTCTATCTCTCCATACACTTGACCTTTCATGAATTGCCCAATATATGTTTTGTATCCATAGGCAGCCGCTCTAAAAGCTAAACCTAGTGCTGCAGTAGTCTTCCCCTTACCATTTCCAGTGTATAAATGTATTTGACCTAACATTTTTTTCATCTCCGATTTATCTTTCCATTATTTCATCAATTTGTTCTACTAAATATATTGGCTCAATATATCTACCCAAATGAGCTAAGTCATTTCCTTCAGGGGTTAATAAATAGTAATGCATCTCTACTAAGTAGTCATTCACTAAAAATCTTCTAGCAATAAAATAATCTTGATATGGATCATCAAACTCTTCTAATATAAAAGAAATACTACCATCAAAAATTATATGCTTATGCAAGTTAGATGTATTTATTCTGGTCGTCTTGAAGTTAAACCCTTGAGAGCAAACTTGGTCGGTTCTACTTACACTGTAATAAATATTTCCTTTATGATAACGAGGATTACTTATAATACCATTTAACTCTGACAGATTAGGTATTTGTTCTTTTGAGATTAAGACTAGTTCTTTATCATCTAAAAGATATAGGTAGCAAGCTGTATCAATATCCTTATCTTCAATGGAAATAACGAAAATATTCTCATTGCCTATATCATCATACACTACAGTTTTATCAATAATTAGTTGATCATTATCAAGAAATTTTTCCCTAGTACTATATGCTTCAGAATACAAGAGAAAATTGCTTTTATCTTCAAGTTCTAATATATGATCTTCACCTAAAGAATCTCTAAATTTTAAAATTAAAATATCTTCACTCGTTAAATTAGGTATACTAGTAAGATTTATAGTTGAATCTCTAATCATATCAAGCTCTAATAATGAATATGCCTGACTTTCCCTTTGACCAACAAGTAGTTGTGCATTATTTAAATGACCATACACGGTAAAGCTATAACTGTTTTCTCCTGCATTGCAATCAAAGTTGTAATTTCGAAAGTTATGGACATATTTCCCTGCATAATTAGAGATAATTGCTAGGTCTGTTAAATTGTAGTCTATTTTTTTTCCTGAAATAGTTTCACTATCTAATTTATTGTAACTCTCGTACTTTTCCAAGGTTGTCACTTCTACGGAATCAGCCGTACCTTCTTTAAAATGGAAAATATAAACATACTCTTCATCATTGAATTGAACACTTTCGTCAACATCTACAATGACATTGCCCAGCACAGCTGAACCCTGATGTCCAAAATGATTGACAATGTCTTGCCTTGTTGCAGGTATAGATAAGTCGTTAAAAGTGATACTCCGCTCTCTCACCTCAAAGTGCATAAGTTGAACAATCCCATCTAGCTCCACTACCCCAAGATTGAATCCACTAAAATACCCTTCAGCTTCAGGCAACTCATAAATAAATGTATTTCCTTGTACACTTGGATTTGGTAACGCCCCAAGCGCTTTATAGGCTTTATTGCTATAACCTATACATGATATTAAAGTATCGAGATTTTTTGGAGATAGTTCTTGCTGTGGTATTTCTGATGATGTATTACACCCGGCTAAGATAATAAGAAGTACAAGTAAAAATGTCTTAAGCTTCATTAATTCTCTCCTTATATACTTTTTAATGGCAAATTTATGTGTTTAGTTTATAACAACCTTCTTAATAGCTTCTAAGAACTGCTCTCTTGATTCTAGATCACTTGAAGAAATGCTCTCAAAGTTAATCCATTCCATATCATCTATGCCTATAACTTCAAAAGTGCTTTTTACTAATGTAGTCCCTATTGGGTCTCCCCATTTATTAATAAGAGTGTTATTTGTTCTAGAAGACGTTGTAATAACTAGAGTTCTCTTCAAAAAATCTAATGTTCCTACAACTTTTCCACTTTCTATCTTGAAAGAAAAGTTTTTTAGCAACACCTTATCAATAAACCCTTTCAAAATTGATGGCATTCCTCCCCACCATATTGGGAATATAAACATCAACTTATCAGCATTATTGATTATTTCTTGATATTTAACAACTAATGGGTCATTCGCTTCTCCTTTGTTATATAAAGCAAGGTCTTCTGATCTCATTACAGGATCAAATCCGTCATCAACAAGCTCTATGATTTCAAACGTCTCATTATTGTTTTCTAAAGCGTTTTTAATGTTCTCTAATATGGCATAGTTATAGCTTTTCTTATAAGGATGTGACATTATAATAACAGTGTGCATAATTCATTACCTCTTTCTCTTATAAATATAACTCTTTTGCGCTGTGGTCAGTATGTTTTGCCAATAGACTAATCTTCCTGTTTAAGTAACTCTTGTCCATATCTACTAATTCTTCTTCCTTCTTTGATTCTACTATATATCTTGCAAATCTCCATACTCGAGACTTGACTTCAAAGTTGTTTGCTTTTGCTATTCTTCCTAGTGCCTCTAGCAAGGAGCCAATTACAAAATTATCTTTTTCACCATATAACTTAAACTGGTAAAAAACATTGTAAAGAAGATCTACAAAAGGAGTGTTCTCAACCACTAAAACAGCCTTACCTTCATCATTTAAAAAGAACTGCCGATCAAATTCAGTACCTATCTTGCTTAACAGCAATCCCAAATTATCTATACAAAAAAGAGCAGTATTTGGATCATTTACTCCCGGAGATAAAGCCCTTATACCTACTTCTACAAGCTTTTTTAGTCCAGCTTCCAAGTCTTCATTCTTGTTACTATCTTCCCAAATAATAACCATCCCTAATAACTTATCCACTAGTTCATCTTTGTCAATATCACTTTCTTCTAAACCATGTACTGAAAAAATCTCTACATCCTCGATGACCAAATCTCCTATTGCTCTTTCACAAACTATTATAATATTATTATCTAAAGCTAAGTTCCATAGTTTTTTCTCTTCATACAATTGTATAAATCCTGATTCTGTAGCTTTGATTTGAAATGGTTCTTCAGATAAGGTATCTTCAAACCCTTCTGGCTTAATATTGGTGATATCATTATCCTCAATACTCTCTTTAAACTTATTATCAATTATTTCTATGTTCTCTTTAGTTAGTTGCTGTATGTATAGATTGACTCTAACAGATTTAGAAACTTGGTGAATAAAGTAAATGAAAATAAATATTGTAATTATTGCTAATAATATTCCAATAAATGGAGATAAATACAAATTGCCATTTGTTGATTCTTTCATGGCATATAAAGACACTAAACTGTAGACAAATACTGCGCTCATAAAACCAAGAATTCTAGTTGTGAACTTTTTTTCTAAGAAATCCTGAATGGACCTTGGTGATAAATCAGAACTATATAAAGTAAGTACAACCATCATTGTCGAAAAAGTCACTGTTATCATCGTCAATAATGCACCTACTAATGATGTAAATATTGAAACTCCTAAATCTAGCTCTGTTAATAAAAATCTAGGTATATTATACTGATCTAAAAAGTAATTGCTATCCACATATATTACAAATAGAGATAGTATCATAGCAAATATACTATATAAGACTGGTATAAAGTAAAATTTCTTTCTAATTTTTATTAAAAACTTTTCCATAATACACCTTCTTGTTAGTTTTATACTCTTATCCTAGCATTATATCATTAAATAGGCATGTGAATCTTCTCATGTATTAGCTCAAATAAACATATCTTTTAGTCTTCCTTTAATAAAATATAGCACTTAACAGTAATAAAAACAACTGGTCTATTAACTCTCAATCACCTAATATATCCTAGCATGAGAACCCCAGTTGTTAAACTTCGTTTTGTACTTTTATTGACACTTGGACTAAAATATTATAATTACCTATAATATAATATAGTGCTCTAAGTTCTGAATAACTCTCTTCTTCCACTAATCTTCATTTCTTCTTTTTTAATATTTAAACATGCTTCATTCTTATTTTTTAAAAAGTCATCAAATATAATACTATTAACAACTTGTTTCTTATGCTTGCTATATTTTGGGTCATACAAAAGATATGTTGCAAGAACATGTTCTATAATACTATAAGATTTAACACTCTCTACTGACTCAAAATCAAAACCATATAGTTCCCCATTGCTAATTATGAAGTTTCTAAAATTAACATCTGTTTGTTTTAGATTGCTTTTTACCAAGATATCCATGCTATTAAAACTTATTACCCATTCAATCAGCTCAATTAATAGATTTTTAGAACCCTTGATATCATTTCTAGTTTCATAACTATCAAGCACATCTAATAACAGTTCTCCATCAATATATTCAATAATAGTACATTTCTGATCCGGGTATTGCTTCATAAGCTTAGGTATATTTACTGCTTCATTTCGTACATTCTCATATACCCAAACTTCTTTTTCAAATGAAGTGTTTGAGGAGAAGCATTTCTTCACACAAATTTGATTTTCATAAATAACCTTGCTTACCATATTCTTTCTGGATAGAAAATATTCGCTGCTAGTCATTGATTTCAATCTTTATTTTACTATTACTTTTGTAGCCATCTAACTCTTTAACTACTGCTTCAACGGTGTTTTGTAATATCTTTTGCACAAAAGGCACCATTGGAATTTCTTTATCATCTATTGTGAGCTTTATCTTTGAACTATCAATGATACAATCATCTCTAGTGCTCTCTCCTTTTAAAATTGCAACTAATAATTGTCTGCAGCTATAACCACACGCTGTGCAACAATCAGGATCAAAATCAGGCAGTAGCTTGAAAGTTCTTTCTTCAATTATATCTACTATTTTCTCAATATCATCAAGAGCACTTATTGCTCTAATCCCTTTATATTCATCTATATTTTCAGCAATTTTACCAGAAATTAAAAATATTGAATCATCGACTTTGTTATCAAGGTCGTCATATGTAGCTCCAGTTAATATTTTAGGAGTATTTGATGCGCTGTATCCTTCAATAACTAAAAAATCAAAATCGTAAAATTTTGCTATTTGATATATATCTAGTTGGCGTTGAAAAAGCACATCAGTTTCAAATAATCCCCTAGCTGTCACCAGCTCTGAACCTGCTTTTTTATGCCTATCTGTGTTTGTACCAGGTGTGTCAATTGCAAATTCTTCAAAATGAATATCCTTAATGCTGCCAACTGAATAGTTCCTCTTTTTTAGTTCTTTAATTATCTCTTCTATAGTTGTTGTTTTTCCTGTTTTTGAAAAACCAATGACATTAAATACTTTCATGTATATCCTCCTATAAAAAACTAGTTAATACTATACCAAATGCAAAAACAAAACTAATACCCATACTATAATAATCAATGTTTGCAAGTTCTAATTTGACCAAGCTTGTTCTTTTCTCATAAAGCCTAAAAGCACGCATTTCGATTGAAAGAGATAGCGATTTAGCCTTTTTTAAAGTTGAGACAATTACAGGAGTAAAGATATATGCATAGATACTCAACTTGTCTCTTAAGTTTTGCTTTTCAATCTCGACACCTCTAAGCTGTATTGCTGTTAAAGTATCCTTCATTTGTTCAATTAATAATGGTAGAAATCTAATGCCCATTGATGACATCAATGCTAAGTCATATGGTACCTTGATTAAAACCAGAGCTTGTATTAATTTACTTTGCTCTGAAGTAACTAAAATTGCTCCAGACATAATAATTGTTGTAAGTCGAATTATGTACGCTATTCCTTTAATAATTCCTTGATCTGTTAATACTGTTATATTAGATATAGCTAAAATAGTGTTGCCTTGGTTGTCAAAAATACTCTGTATTACAATTAAAAAGAATAGTATTGATATAAATCGTCTTAGCTTGTAGAAGGTCTCATATATTTTTGCTTTAAAAACTAGTGCAAAGATAAATTGAAATAATAAGACAGCAGCCATCATTCTTATATCATGTAGTACTAAAATCAATGTTGAAGTTATTAGTACTACAAAAAGTTTAGTTCTTGGGTCAAACTTGTCGTTCAATTTCTATACCCCTATCCTTTATTCTGTATATATAGTCTGCACAAGAGTTGATGAGCGCTTTGTCATGACTAATAATTAGTGATCCTATATTTTTCTCGACCTTAAGCCTATTAATAATTGAGTACAATTGCGCTCTATTATTGTAGTCCAGTCCAGTAGATGGCTCATCTAATATTAAAAACTTTGGCTCAAGCATTAGTATGATTGCCAAGGCTAATCTTTGCTTTTCACCCTGACTTAAAGTTAAAGTCTTTGATTCAAGTAAATGATCGATATTAAAAAATTTAGTTATTTCTGTGTAATCTTTTTCTTTTTGCTTAGTAAATCTGTAATAAAATAGCAACTCTTCTTTAACTGTTGGGTTAAAAATTTGCTTCTCAGGATTTTGAAAACAATATCCTATTTCTCTTCCTCTTTCAGCTAAAGAGTAATCTCTGATATCTTTATCCAAAAGCTTAACAGTTCCAAAAGCAGGTTTCAAAATCCCCATTATAATCTTACTAAGGGTAGTCTTGCCACTTCCATTTTTCCCCACCAAAACAACACACTCACCTAAATTCAAATTAAAACTAACTTCTTCAAAAAGAATTTTTTCTTTGATTTTGTAAGATATGTCGCAAAGTTGTATAAAGCTATTTTTGTTCATCTTTATCATACCTCATTAAGCGACCCTCTCTAAGCTCATATATAGTGTCAGCTAGTGATAAATTATCTAAGTCATGTTCAACCATTACAACCGTCTTTCCAGACTGCTTTAATGTATGGAGAGCAAGTTTGACTCTCCTTTTCCCTTCATCATCCAAAAATGACAGTGCTTCATCTAGTAATAATACATCAGCACCCATACACATAATAGAAGCAATAGTTACTAGCTGTTTCTCTCCTCCTGAAAGACTATTAGGATTCCTATCAATAAGTGCTTCAATATTTAATATTTCAGACACCAGTTGAATTTGATCTACAATCGCCTCTCTCTTAATGCACAAATTCTCTAGTCCAAAAGCTAGTTCTTCTTTTACTGTAGGAAAAACAATTTGATCATCAGGGTTTTGAAAAACAGTACCAACTAAAACAGATATTTCAGAAATAGAAAACTCATCAATACTTTTATTATTAATATAAATCTTTCCATTGACTTCAGCTTTTTCTCTTTTGGGTATAATTCCGTTGATAGCTTTAAGCAAAGTAGACTTACCAATCCCGCTTTTACCAATTAATCCTACGATTATTCCTTTTTCTATTTCTAGATTAATGTCTTTAAGAATATAGTCATTACTTTTTTCAAATTTTATGTATAGATCATTAATGCTAATTATTGCACTCATTTTATTTCTTTTCCCTGACTTCAATATTTACTACATGTTTGCACCAAAACTGACTAAATGGATCGTTTGATATAACCATTTGATAAGGTCCAACTCCACCCTCTTCTCTTGTTTTTAGAAATTCTCCATTTCGCTTATATGCCAAGTAAACATTATCATCCTCAATTAGTTTCTGATTTTCTACAACGACAGTGTATCCATCTACTGCTTTTACTACAACTGATTCAACTTTATTTAAATCTATATTAAAACTTGAAAGCAGATCTTTAAGAAGCACCCCTGTGTATGTTTGCTCTGAAGCTTCTTTGCCATCTTCTTTAAGTAGGGCAATAAATTCTTGAGGTTCAAAAGCAATAATATCTCCATATGTGATAGTAGCTAAATAGCTTTCCTCTAAAAACAAATCAATTTCAGCTTCTTCACTTAAGTTCACCCTGTGGCTTAAATCTTCTTTGTTAAGCTTTAAGAAGACAGCGATTACTATAACTAGTAACGCTATTACCGCAAACAAAATTAAGTTATTTTTCTTCATTGAGGCCACCTCCTTACAGTTAATTGTTTAACAGATCTTTCAGACCAAATCTTTCTAATCTATTATATATCAAATATGCGATTAACCCTCCTAAACCACCAGACAAAGCTCCAGTTGCTAAACTTAAAACCAGAGGAACAAAAGGCAGTCTAAAGAAAACTAGATTCGACAAATATGTACCACTTATATTTGCAATAACACCAGCAACAAAAAAATCAATATTGCTAGAAATATTTCTTCTAAGCAACACAAAAACAAAATCAACCATAAATCCTGGTAAAGTATAAGTTAATAGACTTACTATCCCATGAGATCCAAACGAACCACTAACTATAACTATAATGGCTTGTGTTAATGCAGTTAGTGTAGCTACACCGCGCTTTTTTACAAAAGCTGCGCTTAATACTATCCAAAACATATAGAATCCACCAGCTACAGCCCCTCCAGGTATAAATAAAGGTCCAGTAACCATGTGAGTCAATGGTACAATAATTGGCTTAGTAGCAAGGCCAAGTGCAGCCATTAGGGCTATTATAACCAGTTCAAATATTGTAAACTTATTTAATGCATTTCTCATATTTCTTCCCCTAACATAAAAAAACTCCTTGAAAGGAGTTTAATAAAACTATCCTTTCCAACAGGAGGCATTTCCGTTTCCAGAAATACCCTAACGGCCTACAAATCTTATTATTTAAACTTAGATTTATATGCTCGGATGTTTATCTTATATTACCATATTTCTAATATCTTATAAATCATTTATAGCTTATTTATTCTTTTAACATAATTATCAATATCAAACTTTCTTCTTAGTCCATTTGAGTTCATATATCTTAGTTTTCCTAATACAGGTCTTTCAGTCCACCCTCTATCATGAAGCCCAAAACACCACGCCACTCCAGTATATGAGTTTGCGTCTCTACCATCTAAGAAGTATTTATTATTAAAATAAATAGCCATGTCATACGCTTCCTGATAACACTTACTCCATTCGATAATTTTCTTACACCAATACATTCTCATGTAATTATGCATATATCCAGTTATTACCATTTCTTTCATAGCAGCATTCCAATAGAGATCGTGTGTTTTTAAGTTCTCAAAATCTTTCAAAGAATATATGTATTCTCGTTTATCATGAGCATGTTTTTTCATTGTCTTATACGCCCAATCATTTGTCATAGATTCAAATCTATCATATCCTTTATTATAATAAACATTATTAATAGCCAACTCTCGTCTAACAATAATTTGCTCTAAAAAATTATCAAATGACTCTATAGTTTGCTCATTCTCTAACTCTTTCTTCTTTTCCAATACTTCTAAAACTAAGTTCTTTGTTGATACTTGTCCAAAATGTAAGTACGGACTTAGTTTTGAAGTTAAATCTAAGGAAGGGTCATTGCTATTACTATAGTTAGATAATTTGTTGGTAACAAACTCTCTCCACAGACAATTAGCTTTTGATATCCCTCCTATGAAATGACCTTGTCTAAGATAATCCGATTCTTTATAACTTTCCATATATTTAAGACTACTTATCTTAGATGAGTTTGCATCACTTTGCTTTTTATATTTTAATTCTGGCAAAGCATCTTTTATTAGATATTCTTCTAATAGTGGTGTGATTTTTTTCCTAAATGTCCATGCCATGTACTCTTGCTTATTAGAAACTAACTCTACAGGAACAATTACTTCTGTTTCTACTATGAAAAATTCCTTTGATTGTTTTTCACACAACTCTCTTACAGAATCACGCCACTTACTATGGATTTTTAAATATCCTAAATCTGTATAGACTTTTAGTGAACTTGTAATAAAACTTTCAAGTGAATTAGGTAGCACTCCAGTAATTATCTCAAAATCATATCCTAGTTCTATTAATTTTGTCTCAACCTCAACTAAACCTTCAAACATAAACCTATAATGTCTATAATTTGCATCTGGAAAACTATCTGTTAAACAAAATACAACCTTAACACAACATCCAAGATTGTTAGCTTCTCTAGTTGCCTCTATTAGTGCTTTATTATCTTCAACCCTTTGGGCTTGTTGCATCCAATAAAGTACATACCCTTGACTCAAAAAATCACCACTCTTCTATTAGTTTTCATCCACAACAATGGTATTCTTTCCTAATCTTTTAGCCTTATGCATAGCTTTTTCTACACTCCATATTATTTGGTCAATTGATGCTTCACTTTTTACAACCACTACGCCAAAACTAGCTGTTAATTTTATATTTTTCTCAAACTCATGATTTGCAATTCTTTGCCTTAATCTTTCAGCTAGATGCATTGCTCCTTCCAAAGTAGAATTAGGGGATATGACCATAAACTGCCCGCCTAGCCATCTTCCCAAGTAGTCAGTTGATCTAATTTCACTACTACATTCTTGTCCTATCTCTACTAATACTCTATCTCCTATAGTATGCCCATAGACATCGTTAATATGATTAAATCGATCAATATCAAATAGTATTAATGAGAGTTGTGTTTCTTTGCCTGTATTTTCCCTAGACATAATCTTGTTTAAAATTCTTAATAATGTAGCTCTACTGTATACGTCAACCAAACAATCTCTTTGCCTAATGATCTCTAAGTCTCTCCTTAAACCATTGGTGACTTCTTTATGTTTTTCAATCTCTGTAATTTCTTTAGATACGCCTAGTACATAATTAATTGAATCATTTTCAATACATGGAATCAAAATTGTGTTAAAAACTATTCCTTTCATTCTTACTTTATACTTAACAGTTTCACCATTAAAAGCTCGTCTATAGTATGCTATAAGCTTTTCCCCATAAATCTCTCCCACCTGGTTGTTAACTGATACCTTATTTTTCAAACTAGTGTCAAGTCCGACTTTTTTTGAAATATACCCTTCATTAAACAAAAAATACATTTCATTTTCTTCTATTTTTAATAAGAAGTAGTCTATGCCTAAGAACTTGATTAATTCATACTGTTCTCTCAAAAACTCTCGTACATCCTGCAAGCTAATATCCTCAAATTTCAAATTTTTACCTCCTATCAGATTGATTCCAAGCTAATAGCCCTTGTTAAGCTTATTATACTTCTTCTATAGTTTAAATTGCTACTATTTTAAGGGAATAAAAAAGCTATTGGTTAGATTTAACCAATAGCTCAATATTTAATCCATCTTAGCTCTCATCATAATTTCTTCTAGTACTTGATAATGCTCAAGTGAAACATGCTTATACATTTGACCAATGAATCCTTCTTGATAATAAAAATCTCTAAAGTAAGCGTTTTCTGTAATATCGTTCCACTCTTCATCTTCTTTCATTAACTCATAAACATCAGTAATTACAGGAGTGTATCCAACATACTCAACATTCTCAAGCGCATTGTCCACATTTAAGAAATAGTTAATAAACAAATGAGCTTGGTATGTATTTTCAGACAATGTTGGAATTACCATTGCATCAACCCAAATATTTGTGTGCATAGGTGTCATGTAACCAAAATCTACATCTCTGCCTTCGTCCATAACAATATACAAAATATCAAAGTAATCTCCAGAGTAAACTAATGCAACATCTAAATTACCGGCAACAATCTCATTTTTAAGATTATCGTCTCCCCATACAGCATAATCCATATTCGATAATAAAGCTTCAGCTTCACTCAATTTAGCGCTATCAGTTGTGTTAACATCATAGCCAAGGTGAAGCAATGCAGCTGCAACTGAGTCTCTACTGGAATTGTACATACCAATTCTAGCATTACTTGGCAACAAGCTATCATCAAAGAGAACCCCAAATCCATGCTCCATTACTACATCTTCATACTCATTCCTATACATAATGCCTATTGAACCGTAAAAATATGGAATCGCATACTCGTCAATGCCAGATTCTTCCATTAATTCGTACACTGCAGGCTCAAACATGCCTTCTTGATAATCTACGATTCTGCTTCTGTCTAATTTGTTAAGCAATCCTTCTTCAGCCATTCTTTGTATCATATAATCACTAGGTACAACAACATCATATTTAGTGTTACCCGATCTTACTTTCTCATACATAGCCTCATTGGAGTCAACTTCTTCAACAATTACATTTATATTATTGTCTTCCATAAACGCCTCAACAACTTCTTCGTTTATATAGTCACCCCAATTTAACACATACATTGTAGTTTTTTCTTGACATCCCATTAAACTTACCATCAACAAGACTGTAAACAGTATCAAACTTATTTTTTTCATTAATTTCTTTTCCTTTCTTTTCTGTAACTTTTTAAATTCATAATCATGATAGTTGTAAATGTTCCTATTATGATTAAAGTATTATAAGCATATGCTGCTGGCGAAAATGTTCTTCTCCCAAGTCTTGAATAAAGCCAAATAGAAAAGTTTGAAAAACCACTGCCAGTTGTAAAGTAACTTATAACAAAATCATCAATACTCATAGTAAATGCAATAAGCGCTCCTGTTATAATACCCGTCTTAATAGCTGGTAAAATAACTTTAAAAACTGCTTGCATAGGAGTACATCCTAAATCCACAGCTCCATAAAAGATGTCTTTATCAAGTGATCTAAGTTTTGGCAAAACACTTAATATAACAAACGGAACACTGAAAAAAATATGTGCAATCAGCATACTTGGGAACCCAAATTTTAACCTCACAAAAGAGAACACAATCATCAATGATAATCCTGTTACTATATCAGGGTTAACAATTGGAATGTTACTCAACATTAGTACTTTTGTAGATTCTTTCTTTGAATTTGCGTTTATACCAATTGCCACTGCAGTTCCAATTACTGTGCTAATCGCTGTGGATATTATTGCTATTAGAAAAGTATTAAAAATTGCTGTTCTTAAACTCGAGTTAGTTATTATCTCTTCGTACCACTTAAATGTAAAACCTGTAAAGATATGAGCAGACTGTGACTCATTCACAGATAAAATTGCAATTATGATTATCGGAAAGTATAACAAGAAAAAGGTCACTAGTACTAAAGGCCATTTTAATATGTTCATTAATTTTGTCATCATATTATCAGGCCTCCTTCTTGTCTGTTAATTATCCTCATTGCACCAAAAATTATTAAGATAATCACAATTGACAATAAGCTACCTAAATTATAGTTATATACTCTTTTAAATAAGTTTTCTATGACATTACCAATTAAAAGTATCCTTCCCCCACCAAGCCTTTCAGGAAGAGCAAATGCTGTAGCGCTTGGCAAGAATGTCATCATCACACCACTAGCTACACCACTGATTGATAATGGGAAAATGATTTTTGTGAAAACTTGTGTTTTTGTAGCCCCTAAATCCACACTAGCTTCAATAAGAGACTTATCCATTTTATCTAATACAGTAAATATTGGAAAAATCATAAAAGGTAGATATATTGATACCATACCTATAATGATAGCAGATCTTGTTCCTAATAAGTCTAAACTAATACCAATGGTATTTAATAAGCTATTAGGCTTGAATAACTGCTCCCATGCAATTATTCTCAATAACATATTTGACCACATAGGGCTTATAACCATTACCAATATAAGCCATTTATATTTATCTCTTATCTTAGTGATCATAAAAGCAATTGGGTAGCCGATTAGAAAACAAATAATAGTCGCTATACTAGATAATGTTAAGGAATTCTTTATCGCCTGTGTATACACGGGCTCATTTAACCTACCTAAATTATCCAGTGAAAATTCTGCTCCTGAAAAGTCTACACCTAAAGTGCTAGTAAATGATAATAAAATCATTATTATAATTGGCACTCCAACTAAAAGATACATTATCCATTTATATGGCTTTGATAACCTCTGTAAGTAATCCATATATTACACCCTCATTAAATGAATCTCTTCAGGACCAACTTGCAGTCCTATTTGCTCATTTATTTCAGGACTCTTTAAAGTATGTACAATCAGTTCTTTCCCTTGAACAATGACACATACTTCATAGTGGACTCCTTTAAAAACAATATCATCTACTATACCTGTAATTTGTCCCTTATCTGGGCTTACAACTTCTAAATCCTCTGGACGAATTACTACTTCTGTATCTCCTCCAATAGGTATATAGTCATCAACACACTCAAATTTAGCTCCTAAAAACTCAACTTCATAGTTGCCTAAATATTTTCCTTTTACAATATTCGATTCGCCTATGAATGAAGCAACAAATCTATTTTGTGGTTCGTTATATATATCTTCAGGTGTTCCTATCTGCAATATCTTACCTTCATTCATAACTATTATTTGATCAGACATAGTAAGAGCTTCTTCTTGATCATGAGTTACAAAAATGAATGTAATACCCAGTTGATTTTGCAAGTCCTTTATTTCATATTGCATTTCTTGACGTAATTTTAAATCTAAAGCTGAAAGGGGCTCATCTAGTAACAATAACTTGGGTCTATTAACAATAGCCCTAGCTAATGCAACTCTCTGTTGTTGTCCACCACTTAACTCTGAAATATTTCTATCTTCATACCCAGACAGTTTTACCATATTTAAAACTTGATAAACTCTCTCTTTAATGCTTTCTTCATTCTCTTTTTTCAATCTTAACCCAAATGCTATATTCTCAAAAACATTCAAATGTGGGAATAAAGCATAATTTTGAAACACTGTGTTGATTTCTCTCATATGAGCAGGAATACTGCTTATATCTTTACCCTCAAACGAGATAACGCCATCGGTAATATCTTCAAAACCAGCTATCATTCTTAAAATAGTTGTTTTTCCGCATCCACTTGGACCTAGTAGTGTAATAAATTGATTCCTTTTTACTTCTAAGCTAATATTATCAACAACCAAATTTTCCCCATATTTTTTTGAAATTTCCTTTAGACTAACAAGTAAATCGCTCATTCCTTACCTCCATATTAGTATAATGGTGGTGACGATACTAACAAAAACTTAGCCTTACTACCAGATAGGTTTGCAACAGTATGCACCCTTCTTGGCTTAGACAAGTAAGCACTTTCGCCAGCACAAATATTATAATTATTCTCTCCTAGTATTAATGTTACCATACCTTCTAGCACATATATAAAAATTTCTCCAAAATGAGGTTCAATTTCTCTTGTGCTACCATTCTTTTCTAAAGCTATAAGCATTGGCTCCATGTCATGCTTTTGGGCATTAGGAATTAACCAACTTATTTCTGAAACATGATCTTCAAGTTTCTGAACAAATACGTCTTCTTCTGAATATACAACTTTAGGATATATACTATCATTAAAAAACTCATGCAAATCTGTTCCAAGTACTAACAATATATCCATAAGTGTTGAAATAGATGGGCTAGTCAAATTATTCTCTATTTGAGATATAAAACCCTTAGATAGTTCACATCTTCCTGCTAACTCTTCTTGAGTAAGTCCTTGTTGTGTTCTTAAATTCTTTATTTTATTACCTATGTTCATCTTTATCACCATGTTTAATAATACTAAATTTTATTCTTATTATCAATAAACAAAAGCTATATTACTATTATTACTTTAATTTGTCAATAAACTCAAAACAAATATTATTAATTTTATTTATCTGGTATAATTAATTAAAATAATAAATGAGGAGGGATTTTAGTGATAAAAGATATATTTTTCAAATTGGAGGAAAATATTGACTCTTATGCACAAGAAGCCCTTGAACATCAATTTAATGAAGAGCCATCTTTAAAGCATCTCAACCCACAACAAAAAAAGCATAGCCTAGAAGACACAGCTTACCACATTAAGTATCTGTCTGAGTCCATCGCTTATGATGACATTAATATTTACATAAACTATGCTAAATGGGTAAAGCACCTTTTTTTAAACAGGAACCTTCCATTGAAATGGTTTCACAATAGTCTAAAATCAATACAGATTATCCTTGAATCCAATTTTGAAACTGATGAGATTTCTCTTATAAATTCTTTTATAGACGCTGCTATTAATGAACTAGAGAATGAGGATAGTTTAAAGAGCTATATCGACACATCGACAGAATTAGGCAGATATGCAAGATTATACACAGAGAAACTTATCGATGCAGATAGAGTAGGAGCCAGCAACCTTATTGATGAACTAATAGAGAAAACATACTCTGTAGAAGATATCTATTTAGAAATATTTGCAAAGTCACAATATGAAATAGGTAAAATGTGGCAGGAGAATAGAATTACTATAGCCCAAGAACACTACTGCACTGCTGCTACTCAGACTATTATGTCAAAACTTTATCCTTTTATTTTTGCTACTAAGAAGACAGATAAGAAGGCAGTTGTTGCATGTACGAAGAATGAACTTCATGAAATTGGAGCTAGAATGGTTGCAGACTTCCTAGAGTTATACGGATGGCAAACATATTATATTGGAGCACAAGGTCACCATCAAAGTGTTGTTGATAGCATAGAATCTTTTAATGCTGATATTGTAGCGATTTCAGCTACTTTAAGCTCACACATATCAGAAGTAGAAGAACTAATAAGTTTTATAAAGAAGAACGAAAAAACGAAAAATATTAAAATTATTGTAGGTGGAAGCCCATTTAATGCTAATCCTAATCTTTACAAAAAAGTTAGTGCAGATGCATATGCAATCAATGCAAAACTTGCTGTAGATAAGTGTGAGGAACTTTATAATGAATAGATATTCAATAATAAGTTGCGACTGGTCTGCACGAATTCAAGAAGTTATTTTCTCATCTTTTGAGTTGGAAAGTATTAGGCCTGGCAAAAATTTATTTGATGTTTTTAATTGTGATACATGTGAGAAGCTTAATAGCTTTTTAAGAGAACTCAAATCAGATAAATATGCATATGGCTGGGAAATGAACATAGATATTAATAACTGTATATATGCAATAGACGTTTCTGGTGCTATTATTGATGATATTTTAATTATTACCCTTGGAGAAAAAGGCACGAAAGTTTTGAAGTATTATGAGGATATGTTAAGAATAAGCAATGTTCAAGCGAATAAAATCAGGGAACTAGAAAAACAAATTGCTGACAATTATAGAACTGAAAACAATAAACATCTTGACAGTATTACAAAACTTAATAATGAGCTTATTAATACAAGAAGAGAACTTGAGAAGAAAAATACGCAGCTTAATTTGTTAAATGATGAACTTAAAAGAATCTCAGTTACAGATGAATTAACATCTCTTTTTAATAGAAGACACTTTTTTGACATTATCGAAAACGAGATAAAGAAGGCTCAAAGACTTGAGTACAGCTTATCTCTCTTGTCAATAGATATTAATTCTTTCAAAAGAGTAAACGACACATATGGTCATAATGAGGGAGATAAACTATTGAAGGACCTAGCACATATATTGCAGTCTAACACAAGAGATGGATTAGATTATGCATTTCGTTTTGGTGGAGATGAATTTTTACTCCTTCTGGGTGACTGTAATGAAAAAGAAGCACTTGAAGTTGGCCTAAGAGTTGATAAAGAATTTTCATCCTATACGGAAATTGCTTCTCTTGCCTATGGAGCAGTTGAGCTCAGACTAAACACTGATGACATTGAGAAAATGATACAGGAAGCTGACATGAAGATGTATTCACATAAAAAGGAAAGTAAAATCAAAAATATTTAACTATTAAGAAAGGTTGTGCATTATCTGCACAACCTTTCATGATAGTTAAAACCCAATTGCTTCTAAGAAAAACATAAATAGTCCGAGAACAATAGCGAATGGCACCGTGTAAATTAAAGGATGATATTTCATATTATTGAAAAAAGTATGATTACTAAACTTGTCTATAACTACTATCCTCTTTTTTATTAGAGTTGTATAAACTGAGGCAAAAATACCAGAGCCAATAATAATTCCAATAACTCCACCAATAAGACCGTCAATATTTCCACTGCCAACAGCACCTGCTACAGTTCCTGGGCAATAGCCTAGTGTTCCAAAACCTATACCAAATAATAAGCCACCTATAATCGAGTTCTTAATTGAACCGCTCTTAGGATGTAATTTAACAATCTTAGCTGGATATAATACACTTATTAAAATCATAGTCACAATAACAGCACTTAACATTATTTTTAAAACTGTAAAGTCTATTAAACGTAATTGATTAATTATCACTTCATATGTAGTCACTCCACCTTTTTGCAACAGAAAGCCAAAGATTATACCAAATAATAGTCCTAACACAAGCTGTAGTTTTTTATTTTTTTGAACTGTATCCATAATAATACCCTCCTAAAACCCAAAAACTAAGCCAGCAGCAATTATTCCACCAATGAAGAAACAAATTGCAGCAATCCAACTTAATATTGACAATTGTGAAGCACCACTTATTCCATGACCACTCGTACATCCTCCAGCCCATCTTGCTCCTATTCCCATTACAATTCCACCAAACATAGCTACAAGTACGCGTAAAAATATACTATCTGCGATTTCAGTTGCCCATAAATCTGGAACCAGTACTACATTAAATGTTCCAGAAAGTCTAGATGAAATGAATGCTCCTATTACAACACCAAAAACAAGCATCCATCCCCAATCTATTTTTGGAATCTTTGTTGCATAATATTCGTTTTTCCCAACTTTTTCTTTATTGAATATCTTAGCAATCATTCCACTTGTTTTCACATAAGAAGTAGAAGCACCCAAAAGTTTGTCTGAAAAAACCAGTGTTGCTACATTCAGCAGACCAATTAACCCTCCTACTAAGTAGGGTGACCAAGTTGCTTCTCTTAGAAAATCCACATTATTCCTCTCCTTTTTGCAACTCGAGATAACTCTTCATTCCTCCAGCCAGGTTAAATATGTTATGATATCCCAACATTTTCAATAAACTTGCTCCGAGGTTTGATCTATTGCCAGAGTTACAAACTAAAATATAATCTTTATCCACGTCTAACTCGTCATATCTATCTCTTAAATCAGGAGCTGGTATGTTTACTGATCCTTCAATGTGTCCATCTTGATATGCTGCTTTATCTCTTGTATCAATAAAAATAAACCCTTCTTGCTCTTCTAGTTCAAGTGCTTCGTAAATATCAACCTGTGTAACCATTTCTGTTGGGTATGCTTTAGTAAACCAGTTTTTCATGCCACCTTTTAGAAAACCAACAGTTCTATCAAGTCCAACCCTATGAAGCCATAAAGCTGTTTCATACGCTTGTTCATCATAATCACAAACAAGCAATATATCCTTATCAAATGGTACTACCCACCCAGCAAATGTAGGTAAGTTCCCATCATAGTCAATGCAAAAAGCATCTGGAATGTGCATACTACCAAATGCTACATACGATCTAACATCAACAACAACTGCTCCTTCATCTTGCCATTTTTCATAGAACTGCTCAGCTGTGAAAGCTTCCAAAGGAGGTAACTCCTCTAGTATCACTGGTCCTTGTCTATTAAAATCACTACATAAAGCAAAATGGTCAGGAACCTCTGGCATTTCCAAAGTTAAGCTCTTAATGAACTCTTCTCTGCTTTCAATTTGTAAAACTGGATTAAACCTTCTTTCATATCCAATTGTACTCATATACTTAGCACCCACTGCTTTTCCACATAATGAGCCTGCTCCATGAGCTGGATATACTTCAACATGATCAGGTAACTTCAAAATTTTATCATGAAGACTATCATATAGCTTGCTAGCCAGTTCTTCCTTTTTGTCAGGAAATAAATCTGGTCTACCAACATCTCCAACAAACAAAGTATCACCTGTAAAAATTCCAACAGGCTCTTCTGATATAGTTGTATCTGTGACTATGTAACATAAATGTTCAGGTGTGTGTCCAGGTGTTTCAAGCACATCAATTCTCATATCTTCTATTTCAAAAGAATCTCCTTCAACTAAATTAATCACAGGGAAATTAGCTTCTCCTGATTTTGGCATGTATATTTTTGCACCTGTTATTTCTGCTAAATCCATATGTCCAGATACAAAGTCAGCATGAAGATGTGTTTGTAAAATATGAGTAATTTTGAGTCCACGTTTATAAGCTTCATCTAAATACATATCAATATCTCTGCTCGGGTCTATTATTGCGCAAATATCATTCCCAGCTAGCATATAAGAACTATGAGCAATTTTTTCTACATAAAAATGTTTTAGTAGCATATTATATTCTCCTTTTTAATCTTTCTTAGGTAAATGCACATCCATTTGAGGATATGGAATAGAAATTCCTTCTTTGTCGAATCTTCTTTTAACCTCTTCTAAAAGGTCAAAATGTACTGTCCAAAAATCACTATTATTAGCCCAAGCTCTAACTGTGAAAATAATAGCACTGTCAGCATGCTCAGAAACTCTAACAAAAGGCTCCGGATCAGGTAGAACTAATTCGTGGCTATTCACAATTTCCGCCAATACCTCTTTGACCTTGTCAATATCTTGCTCATAACCTACACCAAACTTTACATCTAACCTTCTTGTTCCTTTCGTAGAAAAGTTAACTACACTAGCATTCGAAAGATTACCATTTGGAATTGTAATAACCTTGTTGTCTGGGGTAACTAAGGTAGTATGAAAAATATTAATAGCTTCCACTTTTCCAGAAAAGCCAACTGTCTCAATAAAATCTCCAACTTTGAAGATTCTCAATACTATCAATAATACTCCCCCCGCAAAGTTTGACAAAGCTCCTTGAAAAGCCAGACCTACTGCAAAAGATGCTGCACCAATAATTGCAACAAATGATGTTACCTCAACGCCAGCTTGTTGTATAGCCGATATAACAACCAAAACCTTAATTGAATATTCAGTTATGGATAGAATAAATGGTCTTAGAGTAACATCTACATTAGATTTTTCTAGTAGATTCTTCACTAGCTTCTTAGCCCATATAGAAATTTTAAATCCTATGTAGACTATTATTAAAGCAATAATTAATCTTAATACATATGTTTGTAGTAAAGTGAAAAAAGTACCCAAATAAATTCCTCCTTATATATGTTTTATGTTAATATTATACAACAATAGGTATAATAATGTTAGTGTTTTCAGAATAAACTAGCAATATTATGAAATGCTTCTATTATAAGCAAAATTAATAGCTAAGTAAGGTGAAACAGATGGAACATATAACTTTGAAGATCAAGAGTAATATTATGATTATATTTTTAGTAATAAGTGTAATATTTTATGAATTACTATTAAAAATCTCTCTGACTGGTTTTTCTATTAATACAGTATTGTTTTCAATATTTACGGTAGTATTATTTTCTTTAGCTATTGCTACTTTCCTATCCTTAATCACTGCTAAGTTTAGAAGTTATATTTTTGCATTTGTTATGTTTTTTTTAACAGCTGTATATTTCTCTTTTTTTATCTACTTTAAAGTTTTTCAAACTCCACTATCTCTATATTCTTTTAGAGGTGCTAGCGATGTGTATCAGTTTAGAAGTATAATAATTAATACTATTAGTAACAATTTGTTATATAGTTTTTTGTTTTTCTTACCAGTTCTTAGTCTTATTGCTTTCAAAAAAATAAATATTTCTTTATCCCTTAATCTAGGAAAAAAACAACTTATTTTCATGATGATTTTTTCGTTTGTTTTAAACTCATTATTTATTAGTGTATATGCTGATAATAATCTGCTTGTATATCGTCTCCTATACGAGATTAATGATCCATCTCAGAATTTATCAAATTTAGGATTATTACACACATTATATCTTGACTTCTCAAGAAATATTTTAGGCAATAATGTTTCTGAACTTGATTTAACATTTGATGATATAGAGGATAATACCTTAATAGATAACATAAATGATCAGATTACTGAGTATAATGCTTTAGACATAGACTTTAAGGGATTAATATCATTAGAAAAAAACTCTAATATTTTAGAGATACACAGTTATTTTAGTAAACAGATCCCTACTGAAAAAAACGAATATACTGGATTATTTAAGAACCACAATCTAATTATGATAACAGCTGAGGCTTTACATACTATAGCTATACATCCTGAAATAACCCCTACACTTTACATGATGGCAAACGAAGGTTTTGTTTTTAACAACTTTTACAATCCTCTTTGGGGTGTAAGTACAACTGATGGAGAGTACGTTGCTTGCGTAGGTCTTTTGCCAAAACCAGGGGTTTGGAGTTTCACAGAAGCCATAGGTAATTATCTTCCCTATACTATGGGAAACCAGTTTAAATCTTTAAATTTTAACACATATGCTTATCATAATCATACTTACACATATTACAATCGTCATAAGACACACCCAAGCATTGGCTATCTTACCTACAAGGGTGTAGGCAATGGCTTAGTAATGAGAAACACATGGCCAAGATCTGACTTAGAAATGATTGAAAAAACACTTCCAGATTTTATTGATAACAGCAAATTTCATGCTTACTATATGTCTGTAAGTGGTCATTTTGAGTATACCTTTAATGATAACTATATGGCTACAAAGAACAGAAAATTCGTAGATCATTTACCATACTCAGAAAGAGCTAAAGGATATTTAGCAGCTAACTTAGAATTTGAATTTGCAATGAAGTATTTAGTTGAATCTTTAGAGGAACAAGGAATAGCTGATAATACTGTCATAGTGATTAGTCCTGACCATCATCCTTACGGACTAAACTTTGAGGAAATGAGTGAGCTTTCTAAAACACCTATTAATAACATGTATGACGCTCAAAAAAGTGTTTTCATTATTTGGAAACAAGGGATGGAGCCTATCATAGTTGATAAACGTTGCTCTAGTTTAGATATAATACCAACATTATCTAACTTATTTGGTCTTGAATTTGATAGTAGACTATTGCCAGGAACAGACATTCTATCATCAGCAGAACCACTTGTTATTTTTAGAAATTACAGCTGGCTCAATGAGAATGGTTTTTTTGATTCAGAGTTAAACAGGTTTTTCCCATATAATCTTGATTCCATTGAGCCCTCTTATGTCTCCAATATTAATCGCAAAGTCTCTGAAAAGTTTTATTTTTCATCCAAAGTACTTGACCATAACTATTTTAGTTACCTAAGATAAAGGCCTAGTTTTGATCTAATACTTCCAAAGTAGACAGTCTAATTGATTAAAATGAGATATTCTATTTGGAGGTATTTTTCTATGGAAAGAAAAGTAAGTCGTATAGTGACATTCACTTATTGTTGTCATCTATTAACTTTTTGTAGGGTTTTAGGATGTTGAAGTAGGTCGATATTTCTCTACAAATTATTCTCAGAAGAGTATCTCCTTAGACTAATGAGCAATCTAGTCATTACGGACAGAATTACATGTAATAATATTAACCGTAAGGAAAAAGTCAGAGTTACAAATGAATCATCTTACCAAGAAATTTAATATACTTATTGATAAATCAATGTAAGAATAACCTAGTGTGAGACCTATGTTTCAAAACACAGGAAAAGTATTCAAAAGTAAGAGCTTAAAGAGCCATGTATGACTTAAAGCAAACTTAGAGTTGTAAGCAAATTGATGATGGGCGCATGGAAGGATTTTTGTGAACATTAAAAATTGAAGTGTTTCATAAGAAGACATTGATAACATTTGACGAATGAGTAGGAAAAGTAATTAAATATATAAGTTCTATAATGCAAAAAAATTACAAAAAAACAAGGATGCATGGATCCTCTAGAACATCGAAACCATACATCCAAGTATGCGTGAATTTAAATAAAACAGTTGTCTTCTTTACATATGTTTATTCATTTTCTCGGCCTTTATAACTACTTATATCTAGTTCCTTTTGGAACTACACATATAAAATCTAAATCTTCTTCTGATGTATTGATGAACTGATGCTTTTCATCCAGAGGAACAAATACAAAATCATCTTTTTCAATGCTTTGTGAACCTTTTTCTGTCTTAAGAGCACCTTTACCTTTTACAATATAAACTTCATGTTCCCAAGGATGTGCATGAAATGGTGTTGTACTATCTGGTGAAAGTGAAATATATCTCATCTCAAAATTTGGAGCGCCATCTTCTTCTGTTATTGCCCATTGAATAGTTGACTTTGCTTTACCAATTAACTCAACCGGAGTAACATCTGCTTCTTTAACATTCTTACGTGCTATAATCTTCATTATTCCACCCCTACATGCTTATTTTAAGTAAATACTTTTAACTGACTTTTCAATAACTTGTCCGACAACTGCATATCCAGTCGGATTTTCATTAAGCCCATTAATAAGTGTGTCTAAGTCTTCTTCTCCTACAGAGATTAAGAGCCCCCCTGATGTTTGGGGATCTACCAAACAGTCTAATAAATCTTGCTTTATGTTATTATCAACTACAACATGATCTTTTATATGTTCATAGTTTTTGTATGCACCACCTGGAATAATACCCATTTTTGCGAATTCCCTTGCACCTTCTATTATTGGAATCTTGCTTGTATCAAATTCAATAGAGACATTGGCACCTTTTGCCATTTCTAGTGCATGTCCTAAAAAGCCAAAACCTGTTATATCAGTACAACTATTAGCATTGGCTGCTACCATTGCATCTTTAGCAATCTTGTTCAACAAAGCCATTACTTTAATTGTCTCAGAGTAGCCTTCCTTGTCTATTATGCCAGCCTTAATTGCAGTTGTCATAATGCCTATACCAAGTGGTTTAGTTAATACCAAGATATCTCCAACTTTAGCATTAGCATTAGTTTTCACATTTATAGGGTTGACGAAACCTGTAACAGAAAGTCCATACTTTGGCTCTTTATCCTCTACAGTATGTCCACCAACCAATAATGCTCCTGATTCTCTTATCTTATCGTGCCCACCTCTAAGAATTCCGTCAATCTGCTCTTTAGCAAGATCTCCAGGAAAACATACAATATTCATTGCTAATTTAGGTTCTCCACCCATTGCATATACATCACTCAATGAATTAGCAGCCGCAATTTGACCAAAAACATAAGGGTCATCAACAACTGGTGTGAAGAAATCCAAAGTTTGCACTAAGGCTAAATCATCACTGAGTCTATAAACTGCTGCATCATCAGAAGTTTCAATACCTACTAACAAATTTTCATCTTCGTCAATTTTCATTTGACACATAACTTGTGCCAGGACATCTGGTCCAATCTTTGCTGCTCAACCAGCACTTTGACTCATTTGAGTAAGTCTTTTAATACTTTCCATTTCTACCCCACCATTATAATTAATTTTTATATTACTTATGTAGTCTTCTTATATTTTAACATATGCAGAGTAGATCTCAAAGCCTAACTTTTCTGTATTTTCTCTGATATTAGTTTTCTAATTATGTCATAGTTTGTTTCATTACAAAAAACTGCAATCTTACTAGCAAAATTTTCTTTTACATATATTAATCTGTCTTTTGGGTAATACTCAACATCTTTTATATTATCCCACTTAATAAAATTTTCTTGATTCAATTGTGATGTATAACTTGCTGCAGCACCTCCTGGGGATCTTGAAAAAACAGCAAGAAGAAACCCTAGACCACCTATTATTCTTGTTTTCTTAAGCTCTTTTGGTGAAGTCCTAAAAGCTATTCCTCTTTCATCAATTGTGAAATCAGCACTATACTTCCCTCCATAGGCAACTTTCAATAATACGTAAGTTAATAATACTAGAACTACTATAGACAACATAGCGTATCTAAAAGTACCATCAAAAACTTGCCCCTTACTCACTATTGCAATCACAACAAATATAATTAGAGCTGGTAGTCCTAGAGCTAAAAATAGCTGTTTTTTTACTAATCTACTACCTAACATGGGCACAGAAATACTCCATTTTTCACTAATATCAGAATTGTTTGGCATAGCTAGATCTCCTATCTAATTTAATCTCAGTAAGTTTAAACCGAATTTATCTCCTTTACATCTTGTAATTGAATCATTGCTAATTACAATAATCATCTCACATGTAGCACTTACTATACCTCTATCAAAATGTCCTCCATACGTATTAAATTGATTGTCACCTATACATATGTGTAAATGTAAATAGGGTTCTTCATTCATACTTGATACACTACCAATCAAAGATACTATTTCATAGTCAGATTCAAACACCTTACTTTTATATTCTTTAATGCTTGTATCAAAAAAACCTATAGTTACATTATTAAGCGCTCCTATAGCACTAATAGATCCCGATTTAATATCCAAGTCACTTACGACTTTTTTCAGTTCAGTTATAATTTCTTCGCCTGGGTCAAATCTAATAAAAAGCAAATTATCAGTTTTCTTATATTGCATTGTACCTCTCCTCAAGTATTAATATCTGTATAATTTAGAGAATAAGACTTAAAATTCTACGAAACTTTTCTCATAAACTTGATTACCACTTAGTTAATAACTTCTTTAGCACTTTAATTATACAACTTATTGTATATAGTGTGAACAATTTAAAGACAAAAAAAGATTGGTTGAAAGCACCCAATCTTTTTGCATAGTTTTATCTACCTACATTTTCTTTTTCTGAACTTGTATTTTCTATTTTTTCATTTTCTTTAATATTGTCAAAAGCCGTAGAGATCATTAATTTTATTCTGTTTAATTGATTTACCTCACTAGCTCCTGGGTCATAGTCAATTGCCACAATATTAGCATTACTATACTGCCTTCTTAACTCTTTTATAACTCCTTTACCAGTTACATGGTTTGGCAAACATCCAAAGGGCTGCATACATATAATATTCTCTGCCCCAGACTCAATTAGCTCTATCATCTCACCTGTCAAAAACCAACCTTCACCAGTGTTATTACCTAGAGAGATTACTTTAGATGCTTTATCAGCTAACTCTGCTATAGGAATTGGTGCATCAAACCTCACTGAGTTCTCTAGTGCTTCTTTGTAAGTCTTTCTGTAAAACTCAACAAGTTTAATTACCATCTTTCCAATAACTTGTGCTTTCTTGGATCCTGCTAAATAATTATGGCTAAAATCATGATAGTGAGCCATATATAAGAAGAAGTCTAACATACTAGGCATAACAGCCTCTCCACCTTCATCTTCAACAACCCTTACAACATTGTTGTTGGCGATTGGGTGAAATTTAACAAGAATTTCTCCTACTAAACCAACCCTTGGCTTTTTGACATGGTTTATCTCTAACTCATCAAACTCTTTAACTATATTTTTAATATTACTTTTAAACTTTCTTCTGTTTCCAGATTTAACTGATTCCTGGCATATTTTTGTCCACTTCTCATGTAGCTTATCAGCTGATCCTTTGAATCTTTCATAAGGTCTAACTCTGTATAGGACATTCATAAGTAGATCCCCGTAAATTAAAGCCATTAAAGCTCGGTCAATTAGCTTAGGTGAGTATTTAAAGCCGGGATTTTTCTCCATACCAGTAGCACTAAGAGAGATTACTGGAATATCTGGAAAACCAGAATCTCTAAGAGCCTTTCTCAATAAACCAATATAATTAGATGCCCTACAACCTCCACCAGTCTGAGTCATGATAACTGACGTATTATCTAAGTCATAATTACCAGATTGCAAAGCTTCTATTAATTGCCCTATAACAATAATTGCTGGATAACAAGCATCATTATTAACATACCTGAGTCCTATTTCAACAGCTTCTGTATCTTTGGCTGGTAATACAGCCAATGTATAACCGGATGTATTAAATGCTGCTTCTAAAATATCAAAATGAATAGGAGACATATCAGGAGCCAAAATTGTATGGGTTTTTCGCATTTCTTTAGTGAACTTGATCTTTTCATATTTTCTTTCTTTCTTCTTCGCAATAAAGCCTTCTTTTTCTCTCTCAAACATTGCTGCTTTTAAAGATCTAATTCTAATTCTTGCTGCTCCAAGATTGTTTATCTCATCTATCTTGAGTGTAGTGTAAATCCTTGAATGGTCAGTCAAGATTTCTTGAACTTGGTCTGTTGTAATTGCATCTAAGCCACAACCAAAGGAGTTTAGTTGTACTAGCTCTAAATTCTCATTTTCAGCAACAAAATGTGCTGCAGCATAAAGTCTAGAATGATATGCCCATTGATCTAACACTCTTAATGGCCTATCAACTTTTCCAAGATGTGCAATAGCGTCTTCTGTGAATACTGCCATTCCTAATGAATTTACCATTTCTGGTATTCCATGATTTATTTCTGGATCAATATGATATGGCCTGCCAGCCAAGACAATCCCCTTGATTCCTTTTTCATTAATTTCTCTTAAGGTTTGCTCGCCTTTTAACTTTATTTTCTTTTTAAATCTTTCTTGTTCTTCATGTGCTTTATCAATACTAAAAGAAACTTCATCTGCAGTAATGTCAAATTGCTCCATAACCTCTGCCAATCTTCTTTTTAACGCTACATTATCATCATATGGTAAAAACGGGTGTAAAAAGTTAATATTTTCTTCTCTCAATATGCCCATATTATTCTTTATTACTTCAGGATAAGATATTACTATAGGACAGTTATAGTTATTGTCTGCTTCTTTCATTTCTTTCTTCTCATAAGTTAAGCTTGGATAAAATATAAAATCTATTCCCATTTCAATCAAGTCCATTACATGACCATGCACGAGTTTGCCAGGGTAACAAACTGATTCTGAGGGGATAGTCTCTATCCCTTTCTTATATATGTCTGCTGTAGACCTTCCTGAAAGTTCTACTCGATATCCTAAACTAGTGAAAAAAGTATGCCAAAATGGATAATTCTCGTACATATTCAGTACCCTCGGAATACCAACAATTCCTCTATGGGCCTCCTCTTTCTTTAAAGGCTCATATCCAAAGATCTCCTCATATTTATATTTGAATAAATTCGGTAACTCTTCAGACTTGTTTAAATTTCCTGCACCTCGTTCACATCTATTACCAAATACAAACCTCTCTCCATCACCGAATGTATTTACTGTAATCATACAATTATTAGAACATAGCCCACATCTTGCTGTTCTTGATTTTATAGAGAAATCATCTAAACCTTCAGCACTTAATAGTGAACTCTTATAGCCTTTCACATACCTTTCCTTAGCAATAAGTGCAGCCCCAAATGCTCCCATTATCCCAGCAATATCAGGTCGTACAACTTCTTTTTCCGCTAATTGTTCTAAACTTCTTAAAACCGCATCGTTATAAAATGTGCCACCTTGTACTACAATGTTATTTCCTAGTTCTTCTGGTGATTTTAGCTTTATAACTTTAAATAGAGCATTTTTCACTACAGAATATGAAAGTCCTGCAGAAATGTCTCCTACTGAGGCTCCCTCTTTTTGTGCTTGTTTTACTCTTGAGTTCATAAATACAGTACATCGAGTCCCTAGATCTACTGGTTCTTTTGCAAAAATAGCTTCCTTAGCAAAATTCTCAATTTCTAGGTCAAGAGATGTTGCAAAAGTGTCTAGAAATGATCCACAGCCTGATGAACATGCTTCATTCAATAAGATACTTTCAATAACACCATCTTTTATCTTTAAGCACTTCATATCTTGTCCGCCAATGTCTAATATAAAATCAACACCAGGACTAAAGAACTCTGCTGCCTTATAATGTGCAATTGTTTCTATTTCACCTATATCTACTTTAATTGCTGCTTTTAGCAAAGCTTCTCCATAACCAGTTACTGTAGAATTAACAATCTTTGCTTTATTAGGCATCCTACTATATAGGTCCTTTAAAGCTTTCATTGTAGAGTTAAGAGGGCTTCCTTCATTACTACCATAAAAAGTATAAAGCAAATTACTATCTTTATCTGTTAAAGCTACTTTTGTAGTTGTAGATCCTGCGTCAATGCCTAAAAAGCACTCTCCTTCATAGTTCTCAAGTTTTGCCCTAGTAACTGAATGCTCTTTATGTCTATTAACAAACTTCTCATACTCTTCTTTATCATTAAACAATCTTGGCAAGCGCTTTTTTTCAGTTATATCAACTTTATCTAGGTTATCAAGCTTGCCTATTAACTCTTTTAGTGCCAAACTATCGACTTGTTCTGCACTTAAAGCAGCTCCTAAAGCAATGAACAATTGTGAATCCTCTGGAAAAACGATTTGATCTTTATTTAGATTTAGTGTTTCAATAAACCTCTTTCTTAATTCAGATAAGAAATATAAGGGGCCACCCAAAAATGCAACATTACCTCTAATTGGTCTTCCACATGCTAGTCCACTAATTGTCTGAATAACAACTGCTTGGAATATTGATGCTGCTATATTTTCTTTTGATGCTCCTTCATTTAGTAAAGGTTGTATGTCTGTCTTTGCGAATACACCACATCTCGCTGCAATAGGATATATCGTATTATAATCTTTTGCTAGTTCATTCAATCCAGCAGCATCAACTTTCAACAAAGTAGCCATCTGATCAATAAATGATCCTGTACCCCCTGCACAGATACCATTCATTCTTTGTTCTACTCCATTAGTGAAGTATATAATTTTTGCATCTTCCCCACCTAGTTCAATTGCTACGTCTGTGTTTGGATAAAATGTATTTATAGCTTTAGTAGAGGCAACTACTTCTTGAGTAAAGGCTACACCAAGTCCATTTGATATGTTCATACCGCCTGAACCCGTAATAACTACATTTACTACTGCATTTCCTAATTCCCTAAAGACTTCGTATAATAAGAACTTTAGCTTATCTTTAATACTAGCAAAATGCCTCTCGTATTTTTTAAATATAGTATTATATTTTTTATCTAGAACTACTATTTTAATTGTAGTAGAACCGATATCGATTCCTATTAAGTATTCTTTTTGCATTTATGCTCCTCCTGAATTACTTATATGATATAACAGGTTTTTATAAAGTTTTAATTTATCACATAATTATCTACATCAATTAAGTATGTCATTTTATCATTTTTAATTCAAGTGAAATAATCAATTTTACACATTAATTTTACCAAAATAATGAAGCATGACTACTTTTGTTCTATATATTTATTTAGACTTTAGAAATTTATGATTGTAATATATTATTTTTTTTAGTAGGATGTTATAGTGTTATTTAACTCTAGGAGGCAAACAATGAGTAAAATTATAAAAGAAATACCAGGGATACTGCTTTGCGTAGCTCTTGCTGTTATATCAAAACAACTTTCTACCCTATTATCTGTTAGCAGTTTAACTATAGGAATAGTACTTGGCATAATATATGGTAATGTTGTAGGGGTTCATAAGATTTTCAAGAGCGGGACAAAGTATACTCTAAAATCCTTATTAAAGCTTGGAATTATTTTTTTAGGAGCTGACATGAACTTTGTGGCACTTTATGCGAATGGTTTAATGATATTACTATTGGCATTATTTGTTGTATTTATAGGGATTTTTTTGGCACCACATGTTGCGAAAATGTTTGGACTTAATGATAAGTTGGCAATGTTACTGGGTGTAGGATCTTCAATTTGTGGGGCTTCCGCTGTTGTTGCGACTGCTCCGGTAATTGAGGCAGACGAAAATGATACTGCTTTAGCAGTAGCTATAATCAGCCTTCTGGGCGCTGTTGGAGTAATTGTATATCCTGTAATTGGCAACCTAATCAATTTCTCAGACATTCAATATGGTTTTTGGTCTGGTAGTTCTCTACAGGGTGTTGCACATGCATTAGCAGCTGCAGGAACAAGAAATGAACTTGCTCTTGAAATGGCTACTTTTGTAAAGATGACTAGGGTCGTTCTACTAGCACCAGTTACTATTTTTCTAATAAAGTGGAATAATAAAGCGAAAACTGAGAGTCAAGGTCAAGCAAAAGTTAAGATTCCTATATATATAATTCTCTTTATTGTAACAGGGATTTTATCATCTTTAGGGTTGTTTAGCTTTAATATTGGTCAATATACATTACAAAGATGGCTTAAGCTTGCAAGTAGCGATTTAATTCTCTGGGCTATGATTGC
>Ga0334893_1000474_pt1 | contig 54023 bp, 48 predicted proteins | sample GraSluR3_MG_5_FD_207218 | JGI IMG/M metagenome (GOLD analysis project Ga0334893, IMG submission 207218) | Sludge microbial communities from methane-producing bioreactor in Wageningen University, Netherlands - Granular Sludge_09_05-R3 | ecosystem: Engineered > Bioreactor > Anaerobic >...
AATTGGCGATAGGAGAGGGCTTTGGCTTTGCAGCGCTTCTAAGACCGGCGCGTGCTGATTTGCAGATCCTGCAGAAGCTCTTGCAGCCAAGAAGAGGGCAGTAAACATCCCGGGAAGCTAAGATTCTCATTGCCAAACTGCCTTTTTGCTCTAGCATTTCTTTAGGACTGACACATATGTCGAGTGAGCCCCGAGAGATACCCTTGATCTCCACATTAGGCTGGGGATGGTGGCTTTTGGGGCTTTTTGCAAAGGAGAAGAAATGAGCAAAAAGATAGATCTTACATCAGAGCAAGATACAATCGATCTTGCGCACTACATTGCACCGCTTTTGGGTCCCGGCTCGGTCGTGACACTATCGGGCGACCTAGGCAGCGGCAAGACCTTCTTCGTGAAGGCCTTGGGCTCCTTCCTGGGCATCACTGAAGAGATAGACAGCCCATCGTTTGTGCTGCTTAAGGAATATCATTGTGGCCGCTTCCCCCTTTATCATTTAGATCTTTACAGACTCAAGACTGAGGATGAACTCATGGATCTGGGGGTGCTCGATATGATAGAAAGCGGGATCACGGTCATTGAGTGGCCGCGACTTGCCCAAGAGATCCTGCCCTACGAGACGCTTCGCCTTGAATTTGGCTTTGAGGACAGCAGGCGCTGGGTCCAGGTAAGCGCAGAGGATTCCCTGAAGGAGTTCTTCCAGTAAGTTCTTTGCCGAGCTAGGGCTGCAGATTGGCAGTATCTGTCATCACCTTTTGGATGAGCTTTGCCATCTCTGTCTTAGAGAATGGCTTCTGGATGAAGGGAATATCGGGTTGGATGTCTCCATATTTGGCGACGATATCGCCGGCGTATCCACTCATAAGGATGATGCCTATCTGGGGGTGTTTTACCCGAACGATCGTGGCGAGCTCGACCCCGCTTAATCCGGGCATGACCACATCTGTGATCAGGATTCTCGGACGCAGTCCTTCATCTTCGATCATCTCCATGGCTCGATCGGCACTTTTAGCCAGAGACACTTTGTATCCCATTTTGCTGATGATCTTACCGGTGAGATCCAGGATGGAGTTATCGTCTTCCACGATGAGCACAAGCTCGCTATTCCCCTGTGTCATCTTAGGATTAATGTCTTGCATCTGAGAGCCGGGCTTCTCTTTTGACGCAGGTATCATGATCACAAAGCTTGTGCCGCGTCCCGGTTTGCTCTCGACGTGAATGTGTCCGCCGGCTTGTCGGACGATGCCGTAGACAGTGGGCAATCCCAATCCGGTGCCATGCCCTTTTCCGGGACCCTTTGTAGTGAAGAAGGGTTCAAAGATATGCTCCTTGGTCTCGGCATCCATGCCACAGCCTGTATCCTGCACTTTCAGCACGAGGTAGTGTTCTTTGTCGATGAAGGGATGTCTTTCGCGGAAGTCGGGATTTGTGCGATGCTCGAAAGTTGTAATTGTAAGCACTCCTCCCATCTGCATAGCTTCTCTGGCATTGATGACTAGATTCATGATAACTTGTTCGATTTGCCCGATATCAGCCCAGATGTAAGGAAGATGATCTCCCAAGGACAGCTCAAACTCCACATCTTCGCCGATAAGGCGCATGAGCATCTTATGAAGATTTGTGATGCAGGCATTGATATCGACCAATTGCGGCTTGATCACTTGTTTTCTGCTGAAGGTAAGCAATTGCCGGGTAAGGCTGGATGCTCTGAGTCCGGCGTTTAGGATCTCATTGATGTCCGCTGCTAAGGGGTCATTGGAATGCAGATTGTTTAGGATTTCCTCAGCATAGCCTAAGATCACGGTGAGCACATTGTTAAAGTCGTGCGCCACACCCCCTGCCAATTGTCCGATGGAATCCATCTTCTGGGCTTGTCGCAATTGCTCTTCGAGTTCGTGTTTGGCAATTTCTGCTTGTTTTGCTTCTGTGAGATCTTGGAATGTTCCGATCACTTTGGCCAGTTTACCATCGACAGTCTCCGGTATAGCCGCGGCTCGCACATAGATCTTGCGGCCTTTTTGCGTGGTATACCAGCTTTCAATCTCATAGCTTTCAGCTCTCTTTCTCATGTTTTCCATAGCTCGGAGCAGTAATTGTCGCTTGTCATCGGGAAAGCCTTTGATACTCGTTGCCACCAAGTCGCTGATATCATCGGACTCGGGATCTGCGTCGTGGAGGTGATACATTTCTTCTGTCCAATACATAGAGTCATTTTGGACATCATATTCCCAGCCCCCGAGTTTGCCCAATGCTTGCGTAGTCTTGAGGATATCCTCGCTGCGCTGGAGAGCTGCCATCGCCTTTTTACGTTGTTGAATCTCCTCTTCAGTCTCGACCATCTTTTGCTCCAGCTTACGCACCAAGCGCTCATTATAGAGCTTCAATACGGTCTTCTCATCTTCGATTTCGCGGTTTGGGCCGGCATTTTCTGAAGACATGCTTTCCATGACTTCCTGCACTCGCTCAACAAAGATGTCGGGCTCACAGGGCTTCACGATGAAGTCATCAGCGCCGATCTTGCGAGCCAAATCTTCATCTTGTTCTCCGGTGTGTGTTGCAGTGAAGATGATGAATGGGATGTGATTAAGGCTCGGATCTTTGCGGATCGTCCGACAGAGGCTAAAGCCATCCATGATCGGCATCAGGATGTCGCTGATGATCAGATCTACCTTGGCGTCTTGCAGCAAGTCAAGAGCCTCTTTTCCGTTTGTGGCTCGTATGCACTGATACCCGAGTGGAGTGAGTAGGGATTCCATCATATATAGGTTCTCAGTTTTGTCGTCAACGCACAGGATCTTCATCATCGCTCCTAAAATCTTCTAAGTACTCAAGGATCTCATCCGCAAAGCTATCCGGATTGATCGGTTTTTCGATATAAGCATTTGCTCCCGCGGCAAGAGCGTGTTCTTTATCCCCCATCATTGCGTATGAGGTCACTGCCACGATTGGGATGTCTTTGATCTCGGGATTGGATCGAATTCTGCGGGCTACGCTATATCCATCCATTTCCGGGAGTTGGATATCCAACAATATGATATCCGGTTTATTGTAGATTGCCATCTCAATTCCCATCCATCCGCTATCAGCTCCGATCACTCGCAGTCCATGATGCTCCAAGAGATAGCGCATGAGATAGTAGTTTTCTCTATTGTCTTCAATGATCAAGACCAGTTTACTCATCATGTTTCTCCTGATCAAGCGGCAGGCAGATGTGGAAGCTGCTGCCTTGATTGATCTTACTTTCCAAGGTGATGTCTCCACCCATCAGGCGGATTAGTTTTTGGCTGATAGAAAGCCCCAGTCCGGTGCCTTCATACTTTCGGTTTAGCCCGGTATCAATCTGCTGGAACGGCATAAACAGGGCATCGAGCTTATCTTCGGGGATGCCAATGCCACTGTCCTTGACCGTGATGCGCAGTGTATTCTCTTTCTTTTCAGAGATCAATGTCACCGAGCCTTTGTCGGTGAATTTGATGGCATTGCTGAGCAGATTCAAGAGCACCTGTTCAAAGCGCCTTTGATCCACCTTGATAAAGACATTCCGGGTCATCATTTCCAGCTTGAGATCCAGCTCTTTTTCTTCTGCTTGAAGGCTCACCAAGCCGATCACTTTCTCCAAAGTCGCCTGTAGATTTACATCCGATAGCCTGAGCTCCAACTGACCTGCTTCAATCTTTGAGATATCCAAGACATCATTGATGAGAGATAAAAGGTGTCGAGAGCTAGTCTGGATGATCTTGAGCATCTTCTCTTGCTCGGGATTGATCTCACCCGGCAGCTTTTGCAATAGGATGCCAGTAAAGCCTATAATGGAATTTAGCGGAGTGCGAAGCTCATGTGACATGGTCGCCAAAAACGCCGATTTGAGCATATCAGCCACCTGAGCTTGCCTGAGAGCAAATCCCAGCTCCTCAGTGCGATCTTCGATCCTTAGCTCCATCTCTTGATTTGTCTGGCGAAGCTCATTGGTTCGCAGAAGAACCTGACGTCTGAGTATGATGCTTCCGGCGATGGTGATTGCCAGAGTCATTCCTAAAAGTATGATGGAGATCAAGATCCACGTCGGGAGCTCCCACCTCCGAGCTTCGGGTGTCCAATGCTGCAAACTGCTGAAATATACCGATTCAGAATCTGACTTCATGAGTTCAAGATGCCGATCAATGGCGCTAAGAAGATCTTGATTCTTCCCTTTTGGACTTGCAAAATATAGGTTTGATGGATTAAATATCAGAGGCGACTCCACAAGCCTATGCTCTTTGGCGTTCATCCTGCCAAAGAAAACACTCGTGGCAGCAAGATCCGCATCTTTGTCTTCCACGCTGTCTAGGACTTCGTCAAAACTATCAAGTCTCAAAAACCGACTATTGATCCCCAAGCCCGACACCACTTCTTCCAAGATGCTCTCTTGCACGGAGTTCTTGAGCACTGCTATGACAAGCCCATCCAGATCGGTATAGGTCCTAATCCTGAGATCTTTGCGGCTAAAGAGTTGTGACCAGGATACCAGGACCGGGCTCTGATGAAAATCATAGAGCTCAGCACGTTCCTCGTTAAAAGCCACATCCGGCATGAGATCCAGCTCGCCTGAGGATAAGAGCCGAAGATTTTCTTCCCAGGATCCAGGATACCATCCCAAGCTCCAGCCCTCGCTTCGGGCAATTTCCTCAATAATATCCACAAAAATCCCGGCAGGATTGCCATGCTCGTCCACGAAAACTTTTGGGGGATTGTGATAGATTCCCACTCGGATTATGTGATCCTTAGCGCTTAAAAGGGAGAAAGCAAAGAGCAAAACTAATACACTAAACACCTGTCTAAAGGGGAATCCAGCTCTCTGAGCAGAAGCAAATCCCTTGGTGTTGACCGCGCTTATTCTCATAATCCTCCCAGATAAAAGCAAGAAGTAGTTATAGCCACAGAAAACTCATAATTCCCATATAATATAAGCAGTCCATGATATTGTGGCAATTACAAACTTCAAGGAGACAAGAGTGCGATTTGAAGCTACAAAAGCAGCGCAAAGACCTTCACATTATGCTGGCAGCTCAACAAATATCTAAAAGCCGTAAGTCCTTATTTTCTCACCGCTTGCACGCTCGACCGGTGAGCGACCGGTGAGGGGGGCATGAGGACGCCATGTTTTTCAAGCACTTAGAATGCTAAAACTGTGAGGATTATCGCCGATTATGCAGAACTGATGCTCCGAAAAAAGCATTTGAGTCTTGATGATTTCGCTTGACTTATCTATGAGATTTGCAAAAAGTGACTAGATGAAAAAGATAGTTTTTGTGGCGCTGAATAGCAGCTGGAGCCAATCCAATCTTGCTTTGTATTACATGCGAGAGATGATTCGCGATCTTGATTTTGAAAAAGACTTACTATCATTTAGCATGAATGAGCCCTTTATGCAGATCCTGGAAGGGATATATCGCCACAAAGCTGATGTGATCTGCTTCTCAGCTTACATCTGGAATCGGGTGATCCTAAGCAGATTGCAAAGTGAGATCTCCAAGATCATGCCGCGGACTATCTTCGTGGTCGGCGGTCCGGAAGCAGCTGAGTTTGAAGGGCGCGAAAGATGCCACGTCATTCTTGGCACCGGTGAAGCGGCGTTTCGGGCACTGGCTCTTGAGCAATTTGGCTTTTCACGGATAAAGCCGCCGGAGCCTATTCCCCTCAAAGATATTCCCTTTCCCTACATAGCTTCGGACATGGATCACTTGGCAGATCATTTGGTGTATTATGAGGCATATCGTGGCTGTCCATATCGCTGTGTGTATTGTCTGTCATCCTGCGATAATCGGCATGAGGCGCGCTTTGATCCCTTGAATCAGAATGACAGGGCAAAGCTGATCTCTGAGCTGAGCCGACTAGCAGAGCTGATGCCCCGCACTCTCAAATTCATTGATCGCAGCTTCAATGTGCAAAAGGATCTGGCTCACGAGATATACCGCTATATATTGCGGGAAAATCCGGAGCATGACTCCCATTTTGAGATCTATCCGGATCTTTTGGATGAGGAGGATTTTGAGCTTCTGGAGAAGATCCCTGAGGGCAAGATTCGCTTTGAGATCGGCATCCAAAGCACAAATCCCGAGGTGCTCGCGCGTTGCGGGCGACAGTCGGATTGGGAAAAAGCCCGTAAAGCAATGATTCGTCTCAAAGATAAGACAAAAGTGCGCATTCATGCTGATTTGATTGCCGGTTTACCGGGGGAGGATCTCGGCTCTGTCATCAGATCTCTTGATGAGCTATGTGCATGCGAGCCGGCTGCAGTGCAGCTTGGCATGCTCAAGATTCTGCCGGATACTCCGATGCTTGAGATAGCGCGGGAGCGGGGATACATCTGGCTGGAGGATCCGCCCTATCAGGTGCTGGCGTCCGATGCTTTGAGCTATGATGAGCTATGTCTACTGGACGTTTATGCCCATCTCTTGTCGCTGTATTGGAACAAGGAAGAATATGCCGAGCTCTGGCATCATTTGCTCCAGGACCATCCCGCCTCAAAGATACTCAAAGAACTGCAGGACATACATATTCGGCGAGATATTCCCTTTCATAGTGTATCAAAAAAGAGACGAGGGGAGATCATGGAAGAGCTTCGGGATCATTTGTGTTGACGGAAATCTGGATAGTGGATAATTGTCATAAATGGAAAGATCAGGCGTTTTGCGCTGATGGAAATAGTTTTTTAAACATCGCATGATCATGGAGGATCACATGTTGCAAGGATCATACGTCGCATTGGTCACACCTTTTAAGGATGGGGCCATAGATTGGAACGCCCTCGAAACCTTGATCGGGTATCACCTGGACGAAGGCACTCATGGCATCTTGCTTTTGGGTACAACCGCCGAGACAGCCGCTCTTGCTCAGGACGAGAAAGAAGCTGTGCTGAGATTTGCCATGCAAAAGATCGGTGGCAAACTGCCGGTGATGATCGGCACAGGAACAAACAACCTGTCCCAAAGCCTTGCCAATACGATCAAGGCAAAGGAATTGGGGGCGGACTCAGCGTTGGTGATCACGCCATATTATATCAAGCCTACGCAAGCTGGGATGTATGAGTATTTTGGGGAAATTGCCACGAAGGTGGATATCCCGATCGTGATCTACAACGTTCCGGGTCGCACCGGAGTGAATATCACAGCAGAGACCGTCGTGCGCTTGGCAAAGGACTTCCCCAATATTCTTGGGGTGAAGGAAGCCAGCGGGAATCTGACACAAGCAAGCTGCATTATCCGCGATGCACCGAAGAATTTTTCTCTCCTGAGCGGGGAGGACGCGCTGAACCTACCTTTGATGGCCATCGGCGCTAAAGGATGCATATCAGTGACAGCCAATGTGGCACCCAAGCTGATGAGTGAACACATCCAGAGCTGTTTGGATGGGGATTTTGCCCGTGCGGCAGAGCAGCATCTGAATCTGGCACTGCTCAATGAGCTGATGTTTATCGAGACAAATCCCATTCCGGCAAAGGAATCCTTGGCGATGATGGGCAAGATCCGTGCGGAATTTCGCTCACCAATCTGCAGATTGCAAGAGGCAAACCGAGAGAGATTGACAGCAGGGCTGAAGAGCTATAAGCTTATCTGAGAAAAAATATATCAAGGATAAAATGATGAAGAAAACCCAGGCAAAGCATGGTTTTGAGCTGGTTCAGAGCCATGAGATCAAAGAATTAGGAACTGTTTACAATCGCTATCGCCACGTCAAGAGTGGTGCGGACTTGATTCACATGGCTTGTGACGACACAAACAAGGCGTTCAATATTGCGTTCAAGACTATCCCTGAGGATGACACAGGATGCCCCCACATCATGGAGCATTCGGTGCTCAACGGGAGCAAGAACTATCCGGCAAAAGGCACTTTTATGGAGCTGATCAAGGGAAGTCTGAATACTTTTATCAATGCCATGACCTCTTCGGATTGGACTTCCTATCCGGTGGCCTCAACCAATGATCAGGATTTTATCAATCTGATGAGGGTCTATCTGGATGCCGTGCTGCATCCTCGGATCTATGAGGAGCCGAAGATCCTGGATCAAGAAGGCTGGCACTATGAGCTCTTTGAAGAGGGCGGCAAGATCAACTATCGTGGCGTGGTCTACAACGAGATGAAGGGAGCTTTTTCCTCGATCGATGGGATCATGGGCAGGATGTGTCAGCATGCACAGTTTCCGGATACACCCTATGGCTTTGAAAGCGGAGGAGATCCGGATGCCATTCCGCAACTGACACATGAGAAGTTCAAAGCTTTCCACAAAAAGTATTACCATCCGTCAAACAGCATGATATGGCTCTATGGAGATATGGATATCGACAGCACTCTGAAGATCATCGACGAAGAATATCTTAGCGATTTTGATGATCCGGGCGTGAAACTGGAATATCCCTATCAAAAGCCATTTGAGAAAGCGCAGAAGCTGTATCTGGAGTATCCGCTTTCCGATGATAAATCACCCGAAGGGCAATATTACCTTGCTCTGTGCTATAGCTTTGGCAAGATCACCGATCCCTATCTTTCTGGGAGCCTTTCCATCCTGGGCGAGCTCTTGATGTATACCCCCGCTTCACCGCTGAAGGCTGTGATCCGCAAATCTGGTCTGTGTAAAGATTCGCAGATCATGATGCAAGCAGATATCTTGCAGCCCAGCCTGAACATCATCTGTAAACAGGTCAAGAAAGAAGATCTGGATACGCTGGCTAAGCTGATCCGAGATGAGATGAAGCGCATTGTGGAGGAAGGATTTGACAAGAAACTCATTGAAGCCATCATCAATTCCAAGGAGTTTTTCCTGCGCGAAGCTCAGATGCAGGGCTTTCCCAAGGGACTCTTCTACAATCTGCAAAGCCTGGGGCACTGGAATCACGGCGGGGATCCGCTGGAGCAATTGTGCTTTGAGAAAAGCCTAGCGCATCTCCGCAAAGGCATCACCGAACCGTATTTTGAGAATCTCTTAAAGCAGGTATGCGTGGAAAATCAGCATCATACTGAGATCCACTTTGAACCGCGCCCGGGTCTCATAGCACAGCAAGAAGCAGCTATTCGCAAAGAGCTGGATGACTATCAGAAGACCCTGAGCCATGAAGAGATAAAGGAGATGATCAAGTTCAATCAGGAGCTCAAAGCTTGGCAAGAAGAGCCGGATACGGAAGAAGATCTGATGAAGATCCCGCTTCTGAGCTTGGATGATGTGGATCCCCAGGCGGCATCCTCACCAACAGTAGTGGAAAACCTCAAGAGCCATACCCTGCTGAGCCATCCGATTCAGACCAATGGGATCGTCTATCTTAAGCTGTATTTTGATATGTCCCATGCCGCGGCGGAAGATCTGCCGTGGGTGAGTCTTTATACACAGCTTTTGGGACAGATAGATACCCAAAACCATGGCTATGCGGATCTGGGCAATGAGATTCGCAATCACACCGGCGGTATCATGCTTTCCTTGGATATCCTTAATAGCTATCAGACTCCGGATGAGATCCTGCCAAAGCTTATCCTAAAGGGAAAAGCCGTTTCAGAAAAGACACCACAGCTCATGGATCTCATGGCTGAATATGCCACCCGCCCGATCTTTGAAGATCAGTCCCGGATCAAAAGCCTGATCCGCGAAATCAAAGCCGGCATCGAAGAGATGGTCATCTCCCGGGGAGTCGGGGTAGCCATCAACCGGATGTTCCGCCCATTCTCACAGTTGCATGCGCTCAAGGATAGGATCGGCGGGCTGGACTATCTGGGCTTTCTCACCGAACTTGAGGAGAATCTGGATAATGATATCGATAAGATCATCGGTGAGCTTAAATGGGTGCAGGATCACTTCTTCAGTCTCCAAGGCTTGATTGTGAGTCTGACGGCAAATGAAGAACTGATCCCAAGCATGAGTGAGCAGCTAAAAAGGCTCTATGCCCAACTTTCTGAAGAAAGCTATCAGCCTGCAGAGCTTGTGTTTGAAACTACACATCAAAACGAAGGAATCTCCGCGCCTGTGAAGATTCAATATGTGGTCAAGGGTGGCAACTTCTTCCGTAAAGGATACCCATATTCCGGGAAATTGCGAGTGCTCTCAAACATCCTTTCAAACGAGTTTCTATACAAGGAACTGCGCATGAAAGGCGGGGCATATGGCGGAGGCGCGGGCTTCACCCTGGATGGATATCAATATTTCTACTCCTATCGGGATCCCAATCTCAAAGAGAGCCTGGAAGTATATGACAGCGTTCCGGATTTTATCCGCAAGTTCCAATGCTCGAAACGGGAGATGGACAAGTATATCCTGGGAGAGATCTCACAGCTTGACTATCCCAAGACCCCGGAAGCCCTCGGAGCTCAAGCAGATATGGACTATCTCACGGGCTTTACACAAGAAGATCGTCAGCAGATCAGAGACGAAGTCCTAGGCACTAAGCTGGAAGATCTGAGAATCTATGCGGACATGATCCAAGCCATAATGAACAAAAACCACTATGCTGTCTTTGGGAATGAAGCCAAAATCAAGATGGAGAAAGATCTCTTTGATGTGATCACTCCAGTGTTTAAGAAGTGAAACAAAAAGATAAGAAACGCACAAAACGATATACCGGCAGGCTGAAAAACATCAGCTTGCCGGATATGGATGTCCTAGATGATATCCCCATGCAAAATGAGTATAAGACCGCTCGCATTGCCAGCAAACGCGGGCTTAAGCTCAAAAGCGGCATCTCCCTCCAAAAAGGCAGAGTGATCGAAGTGATGAGTAATTATCAATGCAAGATCCAGATGGAATCAGGCACGGCCTCTGCTACCATCGGCGGTCGACTAAAGCAGTATCAAAACGCCAGCAGCGGGATCTTGGCGGTCGGTGACTATGTTGAGCTGGATACGTCCAACCCGCCCCAGTATCGAGTGGAGAACATCCTGCCCCGCAAAAACAGCCTGAGCCGCTATAGTGGAGGAAGCTTCCAAAAAGAGATCGCACTGGCGGCAAACATCGACCAACTCGTGATCACCAGTTCATGGCGAATGCCGGTGTTTAAGCCGGGATTGGTGGATAGATATCTGATCCTTGCGGCAAAACACAAGATCCGTCCGATCCTTGTTCTAAACAAGATTGATCTTTGTGAAGGCCTTCAGGAAATGGATGAGGCAGTGCAGTATTATCGGGAATCCGGTATCAAGGTGATCTACAGCTCGGTGCTTTCAGGCGAAGGGATTGTGGAGATCAAGGAAGAACTAAAGGGGATGGACACCGTCTTTTCCGGGCATTCAGGAGCAGGGAAAAGCTCATTGATCAATGCTCTGGAGCCGGGGCTACAGCTCATCACCGCTGAAGTAAGTGACTACAATGAAAAGGGAAAACACACTACCACTCAGGCAGTAATGCTGCCCTTTAGCTTTGGTGGAAACTTGGTAGACACACCCGGCATCAAGACGCTAACTCTGCACCAGGATGATGCTCCCCTCATTCCGAGGCTGTTTCCCGGCTTTGATCGGTTTTATCCTCACTGTCGCTTTCGAGATTGTAAACATATTCAGGAAGAAGGATGTGCCGTGTTGGAGGCCTTGGAAGACGGGAGAATAGATCCCATGCGATATGAATCCTATATCTGGATCATGGAAAATATATGAGAAACTTTGCAGTATACATAAACCCCGGTTTTTCCGATATTAATAGCATCTTCAAGCTTCTGGACAAGATCCGAGAAGAAGATTCCGCGCTCAGCGGCAGAAACAGTGACTTGAGGTTCTTCGGAGATGTCGGACAAGAGGATATCCTGAGCGGGCATGTGGAAGTCTTGGACCTTATAGGAAGCAAGGTATTGATACCGATCGACTGCATCTTAGTCTTTGGCGGAGATGGCACAATCCTCAGAGCGAAAGACTTGGCGATCAATACAAATGCTCCGATCTTGGGGATCAACGTCGGCTATCTGGGATTTCTTTCCGAAAGCACACTGCCTGAGATCAGTCGGTCAATCCGTGATCTTGTGGCGGGGAAGTATAAGATTCTGCAGCGCATGCTGATTCAATGCTCTCTTAAGCGGGATGGCAAGACTATCTTGCACAAGAAAGCGCTCAATGACGTGGTGATCTACAAAGGGGAAAACCCCGGCTTGATCTCGTCTAGAGTCTTTGCGGGAGGCAGGTATGTCTTTGATGCGCGCTGCGATGGAATGATCGTCAGCACGCCGACGGGATCCACTGCCTATTCCCTTTCAGCGGGAGGCCCGATCTTATCTCCTCAGATGAAGGCCATGGTCCTAAGCCCCTTAAATCCACACATACTTTCTATTCGCCCGATGGTCTTTCCGGCGGAAGAGAAGCTTTGCCTCAGGATTCATGGGCTTTCGCAAAGCACATGGTTGCAGGTGGATGGGCAACACGTCTCGCCTGTGTATGACCAAGATGAGATTCATGTCACAGCCTCGGATGAGCATGTGAAATTCATCAAGCTTTCAAAGCGAACCTTCTATCGGATCCTGCGCAATAAAATGCATCTGGGAAGATAAATGCTACGCGAACTATATATTAATAACTACCTATTGGTGCCGGAATTGAGGCTGAGTCTTGGAGATGGGATGACCGTCATCACCGGAGAGACCGGAGCCGGGAAATCCATCCTGGCGGGTTCGATCGGTTTGATCTTTGGCGATAGCGCTTTGGGCTTGGAGGCGTGGGACAAAGCCCGTCCCATCTACCTTGAGGCAGTATTCGCGGTCGCAGATAGTCAGGATTTGCAAGAGAAACTCCACGAGATAAATGCCGAGAATGATGCAGAACTAATCCTGGCCAGAGAGATCTCCATTGCCGGGAAGTCCAGTTACTACATCGGCGGACGCAGAGTCGCAGCAGCAGTCATGAAGTCACTGCGTGTGCTTCTGGTGGATTTTCATCATCAGCGGGATCAGCAGAAGATACTTTCCCCATCCCATCAACTGGAGATCTTGGATCGCTTTGCCGATACTCAGGCTCAGCGAGACGACTTTGCTCAAGGATTCAAGGAGATCAAGCGCTTACGGCAACTTCTGGAAGAGAAGGAACGCATGCAGGAAGAGCAAAGGCAGCGCTTGGAGCTCTTTCGATACCAATATGATGAGCTACAAAAGGCAGAGCTCAAGCCGGGCGAAGACCTTGCTCTGCAAAAGGAGTATGAGCTCTTATCTCATAGCGTGGGCATTTTGGAACTGGGGCAAAGCATCAATCAAGATCTCTTCGCCGATGAAGACAGTGTCTTTGATCGTTTGGCACATTACAATTCCAAGCTGCAGGAATACCGCTCTTTGAACGATAATTTGGGCAATGCGGCTGAATCTTTGCTCGAGGCAATGGAATCCCTCAGATCTGTCTCGGAGCATTTGGACGGCCTCATGGATACGCTCAGCTATGATCCTGCTCGTTTGACACAGTTGGAGAGCCGGCTCGATGAAATCAATGCGCTATTATACAAACACAAAGTTAAGACTGTGGATGATTTGCAACAGCTCGTTATCGACCGCGAGCAGGAACTGCAAAGAGCAGAAAGTTTTGATCTGGAGATAGCTGACATACGTTCACAGCTAAAGCAGGGACTGCAAGACCTTCAGAAGGCTGCAGAGAGCCTAAGCAACAAACGCAGAAAGGCAGCCAAAGAACTGGCAGCCAGATTGCAGACGAGCATCCGGCAGATTGCCATGAAGGATGCCAGGTTTCAAATAGAGATTGACAAGTTTCGCAAAACCCAGAATATACAGACTGATCTGCTTTCCGCATATTCAGAAAGCGGACAGGATAGTGTGAATTTTCTTTTTTCTGCGAATACCGGGATGAGCCTGAATGCTCTTTCAGCCGTGGCGAGCGGCGGGGAGATGAGCCGCATCCTTTTGGGAGTCAAGGAAGTGCTTGCTGACAAGGAGTCTCCTCGGCTTGTGATCTTGGATGAGATCGATTCCGGCATCGGCGGCAAGACAGCAGAGAGTGTGGCAAGATGCATCATGAAGATTGCCAAGAAGCATCCGATCCTGTGCATCAGTCATTTGGCGCAGATTGCGGCAGGGGCAGACACCCATATTGCAGTGGAAAAGAGCAGTGATGACAAAGCAGTAGTATCCCTAAGGATATTGGATGCCGAGCAACGCACGAGAGAGCTTGCCAGGATGCTATCAGGGAAGATAACAGATGCATCTTTAAAGCATGCAGAAGAATTGATAAGCGACTAAGATAAGAGGATATAGTGGATATTTCAGCGAGACGCAGACTTCAAGGAATCTCCTTGTTTGTAGTTTTTTTGGCCTTAGCAGCTGCCCTTTGGGAATACCAAGGACGCAGCCTGAGCAAAGGCTCAGAAGAGTTTTTTAGAATCAGTGCCAACGAATATCGGGATCTTAGGTTCATAAACAAAGCCCGTATCAGCTTTAGCAGTGCAGATCTTGACGTAGCCCAAGACGGCATTGTCCGGATCATGGATAGATATTCCAAGCAGCGCATCCGCCGTCAAAGCGAAGGCAGCTATGGCGCATATCTCTTCACGGTTTCCCAATCCGACCTTCAGGATGTGATCGGGGAATTGCGGCAGATCGGCAATGTGGGCTCTTATACTGAGCAGATAGACACCGCATTGGTAAATCTGGATTTTGATTCGGAGCGCGCGCGTCTTGCTTCCTACGAAAGAGAGCTTGATGATCTGGACAAAGTTCGCTTGCCTTCAGAGCAACAGAACGCCCGCAAGGAGACCCTGCATCGCCTCATCCAGACTTCCAGAAACAACCTTGATAAGCTACGCGAGGGCGAAAACGTCCTTTTGTATCTGAGCTCGAGACCCATCCAATCCAGCAGTGGCTGGCAGAGGCTGGCCTTTGGTTTCATCAAAGTCTTTGTCAAATGGTTGATCATTTTATTCATCATTCTTGTTTTAGTCAGCTTGGGCACCAAGCTGCTGATGCTTTTCTTCTCGATGCTCGGCCTCAAGGATTCGAGCGGCACGGGGTTTAACTATGGTTCATATAGTGGCTACGGCAGCTACAGCAGATCCGGCAAGAAATCCAAAGACAAACGCAAAGTAAAAAGAGTCTATCGCGATAAGAGCAGTCCTAATGATCATAAGGACTCTGAAAAATAACTCGGCAATACATAGGAGTATGAAATGAGCTTGTTAGCTTGGCAAATGTGGATGATCATTGGCATCATCTTCATCATCATCGAGATCTTTGATCCCGCTTTTTTCTTTGTTTCCTTGGGGATAGGAGCCATCATCACCGGCCTCTTGAGCATGATCCCCTTCATCCAAGGGAGTTTATGGCTGCAGATATTGCTGTTTGGCATATTCAGTTTTATCGCGTTTCTATTCATGAGAAAGTTCGGCAAGAAAGTGCTGCAAAATCCCGGAAGCGAGACCAATGTCTTTGCCCTCAAGGGCAAGCCCGGACGAGTCAGTGTAGCTATCCCCCAAGAAGGGAGGGGCTATGTGAAGATCGGCAGTGAGGAATGGGTCGCCATCAGTGATGATGAACAGCCGATTGAGGCAGGCAGCAAGGTGACCGTCATCGAGATAGATGGAAACAAACTGATAGTTAGGAAAACGGATTCATAGATCACAATCAAACACAGATATCAAACCCAAAAATGTCAATTTCTGACAAGGAGAAGCTATGCCCTCAAAGCGTTTCTTACTGGTTATCTTCGCAATATCACTAATACTATTTTCTTGTAGTTCCAGGGATAAACCCATCCTGCAGATTGGGATGAACGTGGAGTTCCCGCCCTTTGGTTACAAAGTTGATGGGGCATTTGCCGGGATCGACGTGGACATTGCTCACAAGATAGCAGAGAAGATGGATCATCCATATGAGATCATCAATCTGGAGTTTGAGAACATCATCCCTGCCATCACTCGAGGTGATGTGGATTTTGCTATATCAGCGATGAGCATCACGGAAGAGCGCTCTCGCATCTTGGAGTTTTCGCAAGCATATTTCCAAGTAGACCAAGTAGTGATCGTTCCGGTAGACAGCGAACTGCAGATAGAAAACATTACTGACATCGGTAGATATAGAGTGGGCGTCCTATCCGGCAGCACCGCTCAGATACTGATCCAAGAAGAGCTTCTCATGAAAGACCTGATCCCCAGAGAAGAGCTTGTGACTTTCGCCAGCAATACAGATGCGATGAACTATCTGATGGACGGGAAGATAGACATGATAGTTAACGACGATGTAGTGGTTCATGGTTTTGGGCAAAAATATCCGATCAAGATCGCATATAGCATCGAAACCGGTGAGGAGTATGGCATAGCAATGCCAAAAGATGGGGAATACAATAGCAAGATCAAGGCTGCACTGCAGGATCTGATAATCAGCGGAGAGCTGAAGTCAATCATGCAGACACACGGCTTCTAAACTTTTCCGAGGGCAATTAAAAAAGCGGGGCATTACGCTCCGCTTTTAATTTCTCCAACGCTGGGATATCTATTCGCTAATAGGCTCTACGCTTACGAATTTCTTGCCTTCTTTTTTGGTGGTGAATCTCACATGTCCATCAATGAGGCTAAAAAGAGTAAAATCACGACCGATACCAACGTTTGCGCCGGGATGAAACTTGGTTCCCTTTTGGCGAACGATGATATTGCCGGCGATTACGAATTCACTGCCGTGCTTTTTTACACCACGATATTTTGGGTTGCTATCACGACCGTTACGACTACTTCCAACACCTTTTTTATGTGCCATATGTCACTTACCTTCCTTACGCCCGAATATCGGTGATCTTGATATCTGTGAATTGCTCACGATAACCCTTTTTCACACGATAGCCTTTGCGGCGTTTGTGATGATAGATTATCTTCTTTTTACCTTTACCGTGTTCGATGACTTCTGCTACGATCGCGGCGCCTTCGACTACGGGAGTGCCGACTACGACTTCGTCATCCGTGCGGACGAGAAGTACGCGGTCAAACTCGACTGCCTGACCAGGCTCTGCCGTATTCAGCAAGGGAACGCGAAGAACTGCGTTTTTTTCAGCCCTAAACTGAAATCCTTTAATGTCTACGATGGCGTACATTGTTTCTCCTTGATTAATATCTTAGAAAAGCATCTTTTTTTGCACCACGATATCTGTCAAGAGGAAAAGCGTTTATCAGCTTTGAGAGGATGATTAGATACACTCAAATCACGCCTGTAGAGATATCTCGGTTGAAGCTTTGATCTTGGAGAAATGGCTCTGGCTGATCCCTGAAACTCAATAGGGAAGTGGGCATGGCATGGGAGATATCCCTTCATATGAATCATGATCTAGATAAAAGGTTGAGCTTGGTTTACACATTATGGGCGGATAGGGCTAAGTCCTTGTATTCTCATCCCTTGCTCACCGCTCGGGTGAGCGACCGGTGAGGGGGGCATGAGGACGCCATGTTTTTCAAACACTTAGCTAGCTGTATAAACCCGAAAATCAGACTTCCGACCAGATTCACGCTGTCAGATGGGCGTCATGGGAGAAGATCACATGGTTCTTTTGGGATAGATCACGATGCTTGCCCGATAGGGACGCTCGCCTTCTCTGAGGCTGCGATTGAGCCGGTCAAAGAGTTTTGAGCGGGATTGGCGGATATTTGGGGGGACTGTGATGCTAAAGAGGGTGCTGGTGATTTCGATGTCCTCTTCATCCCAGATCCTTGCCAAAAGTCGTACTTCGATCTCTTCGTCAGAGAGGTTTTGCACCACGTAGCCCATCTCAATATACTGTGAGCCCCAGTCATCAAAGCTGAGCTCACTGATGATGAGCTTATCGGTAAGTTTTTGATGGTCTCTTCTTTGCACCCAGATGCCAAAGATGATGGCGATGATCGCCAAAAGCAGGACACTACCTTTGAGTTTGTAGCGTTTGGGCCACTCCATTCGGTCAAAACTTCTCATGATATCATTCCTTTAGAATTTAAATTGCCAAGCCGCGACGATGCGATGATCCCAGCCGTTTGTTTTGAGGCTATCATGAGTCAAGAGGATGTCGTGATGTGCCATCAAAGGGAAGAGAACGCTGCTCTGGATCTGATATTCTTGGCTTTGCTCGCCATCAAACCAATAGGCATTTGCTTCATCGATTTGTCCTCCAAAGATATCATGATAGTTGTCCTGCCAGGAATCTCCTTTGGAGCCGCGTTTGCGCCATGAAATCTGCGAATCAAGGATCAGATATGGCATCAGCGGTATGTTTGCCTCAAAACTGAGATCCAAGACATTGGATCCATGGGGATAGCCGAGGCTTCTTCGGTCGTGGGAATACATGGTGTGATTTGTGAAATGGGCGTATGTATAGGGGCGCACAGCTGTAGCCTCAAAGCCCAAAGTGGATGCTCCGAGGGGAAAGCTGATCCCGCTTTGCAGGGCATATTTATTTCCCCACCATGAGCTAAAAAACTTGCCATAGCTAAATTCATCCAAAGCGATCTGGGCATAGAGCAGCGCATCTCCGGGAAGGCGGTGATTGACCCCGCCATAGACGAGCATATTGTCTCGATCCCATAGATCGTGCTCGACCGAGCGCCAAAAGCTATTTGGCATCAAGTAGTTAAGATCCATTGAGCGATTTCCGTAGACTACGGTTTCTCCTGCGAAAAACTCGGTATTTTTCCATGGAAAGAAGCTTAGTTGATGAAGAGCGATAAATTTATCGGGATAGTGCCGGGAATCGATATGGGGATTGTCATGGATAGCATAGGTGCTGTCTGCCATCAAGCTGGCGTGCATGAAGCTAAAGCGAAAGATGCCGATCTCGGCCTCAGCTTTGAGAAAGGCATAGTCATTGACACGATCATTGAGGATGATGCTGCCGCTGATGCTGTTTCCGATCTGGAATCTGCCCCGTCCAAGGGCAAGGTGGTATTTATCCTTGTAAAAGCCGAATTCGCCGCTGAGATTGTCGAGCTGGATGTGTTTGTCAAAGCGCTTGTAATAGCCATCTATGAGAGGATCAGACTCTGCAGCATCTAGATCTCCATAGAAGGCACCATTGTACCAATATGTCCTCAGGCGTAGATAATCTGAATATTTGGCATTGATACGCCAGCCTTTGTATAAAAAACCGTAGTCTCCGGGATCATTGAGGCTGGCTTCATAGCCTGCGAGAATCTGTAAATCCGCGGCAAACGGATCGTGCCTATAGCTGAGCAGATTGCTCCTTGGAGCACCCGGCAAAAAGGCTTCATAAAGGGAGTTGCCGATCTTTGACCAAGACACAAAGGGGTGGTGAAGGCCTTCATCCATCTCGGCAAAATCATGCTCATAGAGATGATCCGGAGAGGAAAGAAGGCTGTGCCTGACTTGGCTGCGTATGCTTGATCTAAAGGTGGATTGTCCCCGCCGAGATTGTGCTCCCAGCGGGGAGATCAAAAACAATCCTGCCAAAAGGCAGATGCAGAGCCTAGGAATCCTTTCTGTCATCCTCAGGGATATCCATATAGTGAAGGCGACGAACGATGAGCTCGATCTCGTGCACGCTGACCTTGAGCTCACGTGCGATCTCTTTGTTTGTCCAGCCATCAGCTAAAAGCCGATTGACCATCTTGCACATGGTGTCTGTGTCCAAAATCTGGCTGGCTTCTTGGATCTCTTTCTTTTTGGGTTTGTGCTTGAAGAGACAATTGCCAAAAATCATTATACAAAGAGTGATTAGAAGTGCCACAAAGATGATGATCGTGATGATGATGTGCTCGCTTGCCCAATCCGCTGCTTTGCCGATAAAACTGGGGCTTTTATCCTGAAAATCAGAGGGGTCAAGAGCTTCTCGGATTGGCGGAATCAGCGCGGTGGCAATGCTATCTTGCTCTTCTTCATGGATATCTTCCGGCATGAGGGGAATATAGTGATCTTCTTCTTCTTGGGGTACCGACTTGTCCTCAGCTTGGGGCTTTTTGCCGCCCGGGAGGATAAGTTCTTGCGCGGCATCGTAGTATGGGCTGGATTGTGGGATCATGGCGAGTTTTTCGGCGGCTCTCTGGCTGCCTCTCTTGATCAAAAGCTCTCCCCAATGAAATAGGATGTCGTAGTGGTTAGGATAGTCAATGGCGAGCAGGTGAAATTCTTTGTCAGCGCTGGCGAGCTTGCCTTTGTCACTATAGAATTTTGCGATCGTGAGGCGCTCATTTTTGCCGCCGGCTTTGCTGAGGAAATCCAGCACGATGGCATTCCTGTCGCTTAGGCGCATGGTCTGATAATCAAGATCCAGTCCGGTGTGGATCATGATTCCCGAGTTTCCCATGCTGATCCGGTCCAGGAAGGTACCTTCCAGGCTGTGTGTCGGTAGGCTCCCTTCGAGCCTTTCAATGCCAACGAAAAATCCTCCGCTTTGTCTTTCAACGATAAAATCTGAATCACGCTCGAGCTGGATGACCAATCGGCAGACTACGCCGTTATAGTCCTCAGCCCGAATCTGGGTAATGGAAACTGCTGCGAGCAAGCTGATGCCAAAGAGTAGTAGCATCATGAACAATCGCTTCATAGTATCTCCTTTATATTTATAAGATAACAGTCTGTATTTCTGGATTTATCATTTGGGTGGCGTCGATGGCAATCTGCAGTTCTTCATTTGTGGGGATCACCAAGATAGACACCGGGGAATAAGGCTGCGAGATGCATCCTGCTTCTCTGCCCACTTTTCGGTTCTGATCGTGATCGATGTGGATGCCGATATTTTCCAGGCGGTTGCAGATTCTTTCCCTCATCTTCACAGCGTTTTGTCCGATGCCACCGGTGAACACGATGCCATCGACTTTGATCAGATTCGCAGCATATGCTCCGATGAACTTGCGGATGCGATAGGCATATGTTTCCAGCGCTTCCAAGGCATCTTCATTGCCATCATCAGCGGCTTGTTCCACGTCTCTTAGGTCACTGGAGATTCCGGATAAGCCCAGGATTCCGCTTTTTTTGTTTAAGATCTCGCGCAGAGCATGAAAGTCGAAGCCCCGCTCTTCCAAATAGAAGATGATCGAGGGATCGATATCTCCACTGCGAGTGCCCATCATCAGGCCTTCTAGGGGAGTGAAGCCCATGGAAGTGTCGATCGATCTGCCGGCCTGAATGGCGGTGATGGAAGCTCCATTGCCAAGGTGGCAGGTGATTAGATTGGTATTTTCCGGGCACCGCTTTAGCATCTTCAGTGCGATGCCCGCTACATAGCGATGGCTGGTGCCATGAAAGCCGTATCTGCGGATGCGGTATTTGTCATAGAATTCCCGAGGGATGCCATATAGATAGGCGCTCGGAGGAAGAGTCTGGTGAAATGCAGTGTCAAAGACAGCTACTTGGGGAATTCCGGGGAAGAGCTTCATGGCTTCGGTGATCCCGGTCAGATTGGCGGGATTGTGCAAGGGAGCCAGCTCAATGTTCTCAGATATAGCCGTAATGACGGCATCATCGATCAGCACAGAAGCTGAATATTGCTCGCCGCCATGCACCACCCGATGTCCAATGCCTTGGATCTCTTTGGCTGAGGAAAGGATCCCCGCCTTGTCATCCAAAGCTGCTTCCATCATCAGCTCAAATGCAGCTGAGTGATCCGGGATATTGCAGCGTTTTTCAAAGGTCTTTTTGTTTGCTTCTTGCGTGATGTTTCCCTTTTCAAGACCAATCCGCTCTACCAAGCCCCTTCCCAAACTGATCTGTTCGGGCATTTTGTAGACTTCATATTTCAAAGAGCTGCTACCACAATTGACCACGAGGATCTTCATAGTTACACATCCTTAATGTATTTAGGACAGATTATTGACTCCACTAAAACAAGTGTATCCGATCAAATCTGAGTATACGGGCACTTTTTTTGAGATTGTCAGATATGGCAAGCTTTTTTTGGTATAAAAAAATGGGTAACAGAAGTTACCCATTTTTAAGGACTGCACTATTTGGATGTAGATACTGAAATACTTATTCTGTAATTTCTACAGCTTCTTCTACAGCTTCTACACCTTCCTCGGTCATCTCAGCGGCTTCGTCCATGACTTCTTCGGTCATGGTCTCTTCAGCTTCTTCTTGAGGTTGGGGTTGGCAAGCACTAAAAGTGAGCATTCCAATCAACATCATAGCGAGTAGGGAGATTAAAAGAACTTTTTTCATCATTTCCTCCATAAGTTAGTGACCTGCTATGCAGGCGTTACTTAGGTTTTTTTTGTTGTTTTGTTTTGGCATATAAAAAAAGAGTGCCGTTTGGGGTTGAAGATGGGCGCGCAAAACGCGGCAGCATCTTCACACAGTCCTTAGTCACGACTATATACTTTTGAATATTGGCGTCAGGTTACAAATGCTGAAGATCTTGGCAAGTTATTTTTTTACAGTGCAATATCCAAGCCTAAGTGGACCATGCCTAAACCTATGTTGCTAAATCCTTTATCCCTATATCCCAGGCCATAATCAAGGCTCAAGATACCCAGCCGAGTGCCTAGCTTGATCCCAAAACCCAAGGCCAATAAATCCAGCTTTAGGCTGTCATCCGGTAAATACAGAAATCCTTGATCATAAAAGACATAAAGCATGGTGTCGGGATTGATCATGTATCTCATCTCGGAGTTTATCCAGCCCAGTTTTCGGCTTCTAAATTCATCTTCCCGATAACCACGGAGACTGCCATATCCCCCCATGCCAAAGAGGTCGTAATCCGGGGGCTGCATTTGTTGATTTGTCTTGTAATGAGCTCCCAAATAGCCGATGAATCTGCCCTTGATGGGGATGTATTGCCGAGCTGAAAGCTCGACTTTGGCATGATCTTCCCGCTGATCAAAGATGTAGTCATAGCTTGCCGCAAGATGTTTTCCGGAGATCGGGATGCGGTTTCCGCGGGTGTTGCCAAACTCCCAGAATGCACCAAGGCTGGTATTTATGTCTGTCTCGATGTCGGAGAGTGAGTTACCCGGGCTTATCCTGCGAGAGCCAAGGCTGATGCCGATCTTTTGATAGAGGCTTTCGTAGTATAGATCTATTTCCCAATCAGATCTGATCCAAAGGCTGTCTTGAAGCATGCGGGAGATGAAGAGATCTGCTGCCAGGGGAAGAGCGGGATGTCCGGATTCGTGGTAGGAAAGGCTCAGTTCGCTATATTCCGAGGGTGTTCTTCGCCAGAAAAGGCGGATGCCGCGATCAGTTCCCCAGAGGTTCTGAAAATCCACTTTCACCATCCCTGATAGCCTGCTCGATCCTTCGCCCTCTCCCAAGCCTATGACACCCTCGAGGAAGGTCATCCTCCCTTCATCTATGCGGATCAAGATGTTCTCCTCATCAAGTGGAAGTATCGTGCAATCGCGGATGTAGCTCTTTGACTTGATGTTTTCTTCGGCTTGACTGATGATATCCGGAGTAATGACGCTTTGTCGTGCTAGTCCGGAATTCTTCAGAAGTGTGCTTTCTCGTGTGGTGTTATTGCCTTGAAAGTGAAAATGTTGGGGCATCAGGATGCCGCCTTCTTCGATCCTCAACCAAGCGGTGAGCTCTTCATCAAGAACCAAGGAGTCAAGCCGGACCGAAGCAAACAGGTAGCCTCTTTGGTGATATACGTCCAAAACTCGTTTGAAGACTGCTTCGAGGTCATTCAAGGAGTAGCTTGCCCTCTCGGAAGTGAATGCCATCTCATGGAGTTTGGATTCCGAGAAGTGCCTGACACCCTGATATCTGAGCTTTAGACCGGAATTGTCCTGCAAGATCCGGGGGCGAAACAGCAGCATAATCTCGCCATCTGAGATGGGGATAAGCTCAGGAAGATCGATGCGGATGAAGTATAGATGCTGCTCATGAAAGTAGCTGTAGAGATTGTTAAGCGCATCATCGATGAGGGCTGCATCATAGTCCTGTCCGATCTGAAGTCCTGATGCTTGGATGATCTCGCCTTGCTGATCCTCCGGAAATCCGTCGATGCGGATCTCTGCGATGGTGATGGCGCTCAGAGCTTGGCTCATCATAAATGCTATCAATATGACGCGCCAAGCCTTCACTTCAGTCTCGGTCGGATTTCAGCACAGCAAGAAAGGCTTCCTGGGGCACGGTCACATTGCCGATTTCCTTCATCTTCTTTTTGCCTTCCTTTTGCTTTTCGAGGAGTTTGCGTTTTCGGCTCACGTCTCCGCCATAGCACTTTGCCAAGACGTCTTTACGCATGGCATTGATAGTGCTGCGCGCAATGATTTTGGCACCGATGGTGGCTTGCAAGGCGATCTTAAACATGTGCCGCGGAATTACCTCTGAGAGGGTGCTTGTGATGCTTTTTCCCCATGAATGGGCTTTGTCTTCATGGCAGATAAAGCTCATGGCATCCACTTTTTCGCCATTGATTAGGATGTCTACTTTGACTACTCTTGAGGTGCGGAAATCCTTGAAGGAATAGTCCAAGGAGGCATATCCCCGGCTCACTGTCTTGAGCTTGTCATAGAAGTCAAAGATGATCTCAATCAAGGGCATCTCATAGTCTAGTGCCACACGTTTTTCGTCGATGTATTGGATGTTCTTCTGGATGCCACGGCGTTCTTGCGCCAGCTTCATGATGTTTCCGATATAGTCTGTCGGAACGATGATTTCGGTATCCATAAAGGGCTCTTGGATATAATCGATGTTTGAAGGATCCGGAAAGTCGATGGGATTGTGAACCTCGATCTCGGTCCCATTTTTGAGCATGATCTTAAAGCGAACGCTCGGAGTGGTGGCGATGATGGGGATGTTGTATTCCCGCATCATGCGTTCCTTGATGATCTCCAGGTGCAGCATGCCGAGGAAGCCACAACGGAAGCCATAGCCCAGAGCGGCGGAACTTTCTTTTTCATAGACCAAGGAGGCATCGTTGAGCTTGAGCTTGGCGATGGCATCGACGAGATTGCCATAGTCATCTCCATTGATGGGGAAGATGCCGCTATAGACCATGGGCTTGGGCTCGAGGAATCCCGGCAGGGCTTCTTTGCAGCCGTTTTTGGCAGTCGTGATGGTGTCGCCCACTCGGGCATCTGCCACTTCTTTGATGTTGGCGATGATATATCCCGCCTCTCCGGTGAGCAGCTCTTTTTGTGCTTGAAACTTGAGCCCCAGATAGCCGATCTCTTCGATGTCATACTCTTTGTTTGTGCTAAAGAGCCGAATCTTGTCGCCTTTTTTGAGGCTTCCGTGAAAGAGTCTGACGAGCACGACCACGCCACGATACATATCGAAGTATGAATCAAAGATCAAGGCTTGAGCGGGAGCATCTTCATTGCCTTTGGGAGCGGGAAGCCGCTCGATGACAGCGTCCAGAAGCTCTGTCACGCCCAGGCCGGTCTTGGCACTTACTTTCATGATCTCGTCCTCACCGCAGCCCAAGATCTCGATCATATCGTGCTGCACTCCGTCCACGTCGGCTTTGGGAAGATCTATCTTATTCAAAGCAGGGAGGATATCCAAGTCATTGTCAAGCGCCAGATACAGATTGCTCATGGTCTGAGCTTCGATGCCTTGTGATGCATCCACGAGCAGGATGGCGCCTTCGCAGGAAGCCAGAGCCCGGGAGACTTCATATGAGAAATCCACGTGGCCGGGTGTGTCAATTAGGTTCAGGATATAATCCTGCCCCTGATATTTATGCACCATGCGAATGGCATGGGATTTGATGGTGATGCCCTTCTCGCGTTCCAGATCCATGCTATCCAAAAGCTGAGCTACTTCCATGCCCTTGCCGATCACGTGGGTATCCTCCAAAAAGCGATCCGCCAATGTGGATTTCCCGTGGTCGATATGAGCGATAATGCAGAAGTTTCGTATGTATTTTTGTTCCATGCTATGTCCTTAATATTCTAAAACCTTCCGCTGCCAAGCAGATATAGTCTTAAGACATATTTTGCATGGGGCATGATTTGTCAAGCAGGGATTACGAAGATGGCTTACAAAGCGGGATGCCGGGTCGCAAAAAAAACTTTGTTTGTGGAATATATTTTGTATGATCTAAAAGATAGATTAGGATATAACTAAGAGAATATATGCAGATAACATTATCAGATAGAGCAGCCCAATACCTCAGAAAGAAAGAGGACTTCTTTCTTTCCAGAGCTCGTGTGCCCAGGATTGTCTTGGCAGAGCGCAACTGTAGCGGGGCGAATTTTCGCCTATTCTTCGAGCCTGCTCAGGATGGTGATGCTTGCATAGAAGCAGGTGGTCTCAAGATCCGGGTGCCGAAAGAGCTCCTTGATGAGTTTGCGGGATTTGATCTGGATCTGGAGACTTTCTTTTTCGCCAGCAGACTCCTGATCGTCCCTCAGCAGCAAAGTTTCAAGTGCGATTGTGATCACAAATGCAGCCATGCTTCGGACGCATGACAAGATAGTAATTAGGAAGGAATATATGAAGAACACGATTTTAGTAATAATGCTCAGCCTCGTGGGGATGATGCTTTTTGCCGCTCCTCACAGCTTTTTGCCGGTCGAGCTTCAGCAGCCTGACGGCAGCAGCATAGATATCTTTGCCAGTGGTGACGAATTTCACAATTGGCTCCATGATAAAGACAATTTCAGCATCATCCAAGACGATGAAGGCTGGTATGTGTATGCCGCGCAAGATGGCGAAGGGGTCAAGGCGACCGATCTCATATTTGGCAGGGATTTGCCCGCTCAGCGTTCGCTTCAGCCGGGAGTGAATCTATCTCCCAGCAAGATTCAAGAACGCTATGATCGCATGGCGTCCATGCGGGACTATTCAAACGGCCGCGCGCCACATCAAGGGCAGCTAAACAACTTGGTGGTATTCATCCGCTTTGCCGATGATCCGCCATTTGCTCGGCCTTTTTCTTTTTACAACACCATCTTCAACGATGAGAGCCCAAGCGCGAACTCCATGAAGAACTACTTCACGGCTGCATCCTATGAGCAGCTTTCCGTAGATTCTTTTTACTACCCCGAGCCCAATGACGAAGTGATCCTGACCTACATCGACAACCATCCCAGAAACTACTATCGCAAACAAACTGCCGCCAATCCCATAGGCTATGACGAAGATGACCATTGGGAGCGCACAGAACGGGAGCACACTCTTTTAGCAAACGCGATAAACTATGTTGCCGACGATATTCCGACCAGTCTGGATTTGGATGGAGACGATGACGGCTATGTCGACAATGTCTGCTTCATCATCCAAGGCGCGACAGATGGCTGGGCAGAATTGCTCTGGCCTCATCGCTGGGTGCTCTATGGTACAGAAGCATATATTCATGGCGCCAGAGTCTGGGACTTCAACTTCCAGCTGGAAAACTCACTCAATAGCAGCGGAGCAAGCGTCTTGGCGCATGAGATGTTCCACTCCTTGGGTGCCCCGGATCTGTATCGGTACAATAATAATACCATCACACCCATCGGCTCATGGGACCTCATGGCGAGCAACACAAATCCGCCGCAGCATATGAGCGCCTGGATGAAACATCGCTATGGCCAGTGGATCGATGACGTGCCCTGGATCACAGAATCCGGCAGCTATACTCTGCATCCCGTAGCCAGCTCTGCCACAAACAATATCTATCGGATCCAATCATGGCGCAGCAATGAGTCATTTGTGCTCGAATATCGCAAGCCGGATGGACTCTATGATACTACTTTGCCGGGTCAGGGACTGCTGGTCTATCGGCTTCTTCCATCCGTGGAAGGGAATGCTGACGGCCCTCCGGATGAGCTTTATATCTACCGCCCCGGCGCAAACAATACTACCACCAATGGCATGCTGTCCCAAGCTGCTTTTTCCGAGCAGAATCTCCGCACGACGATGACCCAAAATACCATCCCCAGCGGCTTCACAGCCATCAATTCTCCCGGGGGATTATATCTCTACAACGTAGGATACGCCGGAGAGAGCATTACTTTCGACGTCCGCATCACCGATGTGCAGCTCACTCACCCCATCGGGGGAGAAACCTTGTTTTCCGGAACAAACCGGAATATAAGCTGGATCTCCAGAACCTCTGTCGGCACGGTGAAGCTTGAATATAGCACTGATGCCGGGCAGACATGGGAACTCATCGCCGATAACGTGCACAATAATGGCTCATACACGTGGAGCAACATCCCCACTGTCGATTCCGAAGAATGCAAAGTACGTATCACCCTAAATTCAAACGGGGATTACGACAGCTCAATGCACACCTTCAATATCATCGGCTCAATGGAGGCTCCAGAGACTATCTCTCCTGCTCATCAGGAGGAAGGAGTTCCCACAAATCCCTTATTTTCATGGGATGAAGTTCCCGGTGCGGAAGGCTATTACTTCCAGCTTAGCCGTGATCCCGGATTTGAGAATATGGTGATTACTCTGGTGGATCATTCCACTGCTTTCTACCAGGGCAGCGGCTTGGAGCCATATAGCACCTTCTATTGGCAGGTTGCCAGCATGGGCGAGATCGGAATCAGCGCCTTTAGTGACCCTGTCGAATTCAGCACCGGAGCTCTGACGGAAAACCCATCAGTGCCCAATCTGGTGCTGCCGCAAAACTATGCTTCAAATCTTCCCCGCAATCCAGAGATACGCTGGGAACCCAGCAATCTTGCCGAAAGCTACACCCTGCAGATTGCCGGAAACCCGTTCTTTAGTAACCCCGTAGTGGAAATGACGGATCTGATGCAGACCTCCGTCATCACTCCGCTTTTGGACCCCAATAGCAACTACTATTGGCGTGTGATGGCTCAAAATAGCTATGGAAACAGCAGCTTCAGCAGTGCACGTAGATTTGCCACCGGAGATTGGGTGGGAAATGATGACGCTCATAGCCCCGCTTTGCAAAACAGACTAAGCCAAAACTACCCCAATCCCTTCAATCCCGACACCATCATCTCGTTTGAAGTGAAGAACCCCTCTGCTCCCGCAAGCCTCGTGATCTACAACACCAAGGGCCAAGAAGTGCGCAGCCTCTTTTCGGGCATCCCCGGTCAAGCTAAGATGAACATACATTGGGATGGCAAAGACAAAGATTCCAAACCCGTGAGCAGCGGCATCTATCTCTATCGACTCAGAACCGATGACTTTAGCCAGACGCGTAAGATGCTGTTAAGCAAGTAATAAATAGACCACCATTCATTGAATTAGCAGTCTCGCAACGAGGCTGCTAATTTTTTGCTTGCCTGTCGGCATTTTCCGATTATCATGATCATAGATACTTTAAGTAATGGAGGTTATCATGAGAATCGTACCGTATCGCAGAAACAATGAGATCAGGCCCATGAGCAATATGCTCAGTCTCTTTGACGACTTCTTCAACCATGTGTTTGAAGAAGAAAGCTCTGATGATAAGTTCCGGGCTATGGCAATGGATATTACCGAGCACGATAAAGACTATAGCATCGTGGCAAATTTGCCCGGATTCAAAAAAGATAATGTCAAAATATCTGTTCATGACAATCAGCTCATGATCGAGGCTCAATGCGATGAAAAGCATGAGGAAGATAAGGGAACTGTATACCGCTGTGAACGCTATAGCGGCAGCTATCGAAGAAGCCTGATGCTTCCCGAGAATGTGGATCCAAACTCAATCTCCGCCAAGATGGAGGATGGAGTTCTGACCTTGGTGATTCCAAAGAAAGAGCCGAGCCCCAAAAAGGAGATCGTGATCAGCTAATTTTTCCAAAAAGGCTTAACAATCAGGGCGGGAAACCGCCCTTTTTTTGTTCCATGAACTAACTAATCTAGGGGCGGATTCCAGCTAAGGGAGCTAAGGGGGGACAGGAATAGGGAGAAATGTGGGTGAGGGTGGAAATGTGTGTTGTATAAGGGGCTCTTGCATTATAGTATGAGTGGAGTGAGATCAGAGCTCGTCGATATACCACCAGAACTGTGAGCGGGGTATGTTATACTTTTCTCTATAAGGCTTAATATAGCTGATAACGTAGTTGTATGGAGGGTCTAAGATAAGCTGCTGGCAAGCAAGAATAGCATTGTAGAGGTCTTGAGAGCCTTCTGAGAAGAGTAGTTCTTCTGGTTCGGACATATTCATGCACATAGAGAAATACTCGTCTGGTCTGAAGACACATTTTGCTTCGAGAGCGTATTTGAAGGCATCGAGGTACATGGGATCGGTATCGTTTGCAGGTCTTATCCACATTATTGAACTCCTTTGATGTTATAGTATTGGTTTTCAGCATGGCATGAGTGGAATGAGATCAGAGCTCGTCGATATACCACCAGAAGTGGGAGCGGGGTATGCTATACTTTTCTCTATAAGGCTTAACATAGCTGATAACGTAGTTGTATGGAGGGTCTAAGATAAGCTCCTTGCAAGCATAGATAGCATTGTATAGGTCTTGAGAGCCTTCTGAGAAGGGTAATTCGTCTTCATCTGACATATTCATGCACATGGTCATATACTCGTCAGGTCTGAAGGGTCTGAGCGTATTTATTCTATTAAGAAAGGTATCCAGGTACATAGGTGTAGTGTCGTTTGCAGGTCTTTTCCACATTATTGAACTCCTTTGATGTTATAGTATTGGTTTTCAGCATGGCATGAGTGGAATGAGATCAGAGCTCGTCGATATACCACCAGAAGTGGGAGCGGGGTATATTGTCTTTGGTTCTGACGTGTTTGATGAGATTAAGGACTCCACGTTTAGGGTATCCGATAATGAGGTCACGGGCAGCGATCATGGCGTCTTTGAGCTCTTGAGAGCCTTCAGAGAAGGGTAGTTCGTCTTCATCTGACATATTCATGCACATGGTCAAATACTCGTCATCTCTGAAGGGTCTGAGCGTATTTATTCTATTAAGAAAGGTATCCAGGTACATAGGTGTAGTGTCGTTTGCAGCTCTATTAATCATTTTGTAACTCCTTTGATATTGTAGTATTGGTTTTCGGTGTTTTCGAGACATTTAGCGATGGATTCCGGTTTGGGCTGGGAATAACAGCCGCGAATCGCCTAAGTCCTTATTTTCTCACCGCTTGCACGCTCGACCGGTGAGCGACCGGTGAGCAAGGCATGAGCAGCCCATAAATTGCAAGCATTTACGGCTATCAATTCTGCTATAGATTTGCTCGATGGAAGATTCTTATGGAAGCTCAAAAATGCTGCCTTCTTTGTGGTAGCCTAGCTTATGATAATAGCCATCCACGCCGGACATCACATATACATTTTGATTGGGAAAGATCGCCCTAAGGTGCTCCATCAAGCTTTTACCGATGGCATTCCCGCGATGTTCTTTCATCACCAGAAGATCACATATATAGATGTACAAGCCACAATCATCCAAAGCTCGGACATATCCGCACAGGCAGTCATCTTCATATGTCACATAGCTGATGGATTGCTTGAGGGCATTGAGATATCTTGGTGCCGCTGTGTCTGAGTGATAGCAGCTCCAGTCATCCCCTTCGTGTTTTAAGAGCGAGATCAGTCTATCGGCGTCTCGCAGGGCGTCATAGCGCAAGATTTTCATCGTAGTTCTCCTCACAGGGACATGATAATCTTTTGCCGGCTTGAGCCCAAATAGAAAGAGTCATGCCTTAGCTGCTTTTGTGCAGTGAAGGCAGTAATATCTTGTATAAACCATGGTATGCAGATTTCTCTTGCCATGAAAGCCGCCATGTGAGAGATTGCAACCATATATGTATTTGGAGGTTACAAATGCAAGGATTGAAACGCATTGGATTCTACCTGACGATCAATTTTCTGGTAGTGATGATGCTATCCGTGATACTCGCCTTTGTTCCCATGCCGCAAAGTACTGTGATTTCAATATTGATCTTATGTGCTGTGTTTGGCTTTTTGGGTTCGTTTATCTCTTTGGCGCTCAGCAGGACTATCGCCAAGGCATCATACAAAGTGCGCGTCATTGGCCCCGGAGACATGGATCCCAAGGCTCGCTTTTTGTATGAGACGATCGAAGCGATGGCACGGCATTCATCGATCAAGATGCCGGAAGTGGGAATCTACCCCTCTGCCGATGTCAATGCTTTTGCGACCGGTGCTTCAAAGGATAAATCCATGATAGCCTTTTCACAGGGTCTCATGAATCGCCTTTCTGAGGATGAGATCGCTGCTGTAGCAGGCCATGAGATGGCTCATATCAGCCAGGGAGACATGGTGTCCATGACCCTAGTGATGGGATTGGTCAATACTTTCGTGATGTTTCTGGCGCGCATAGTAGCTTTGGGAGTCGATATTGCCCTACGCGATAATCGTGGCCGCGGCGGCTTGGGCTTCTTTGGATATTACTTTGTGGTGATGCTTCTACAGAATGGATTGATGCTTTTGGCGATGATCCCTGTGTCCTACTATTCTCGATATCGTGAATACCGTGCGGATAGAGGTGCTGCTGAGCTCACCGGAGCAGGAAGTATGATCTCAGCGCTTCAGAAGATCGAAGAGTTCTATCAAATGCCCAAAAAACAAGACAGTTTTGCCTTGGCGAAGATAAATAGCAAGAGCAAAGCTTCGCTCTTTGCTACACACCCACATATTTCAGACCGCATCGAGCGGCTAAGGAATCTTTGATGAATACAGAAAGACTGCGGATAGAAAAGATCGCCATGGGCGGGATGGGCCTGGGCTTTTGGCAAGATAAAGCCATCTTCGTGCCCAATACAGCCATCGGTGATGAGATAGATTTTGAGATCACTCTAGAGAAGAAGGACCATGCATTTGCCAAAGCTGTGAAGTTTCATCAGCGCGGCGAGGGAGTGATTCCTGTCAAATGCGAAGCCTTTGAAGGTAAAGAGCCATGCGGAGCCTGTGATTGGTTGATGTTGGATTATCCGACGCAGTTGAAATACAAACACAACCTTGTTCAGGAGCTTTTTCGTGAGCAATCGATCGAAGTGGACCCGGTGATTCCCTCCCCCCAAGAGAATCACTATCGAAACAAGGTCTATATGCCCGTGGGAGAAGGCTATAGCTATGGCATGTTTGCGCGCTACTCACATCAGATCGTGGAGCATGAGACCTGCCTGAATCATCCCCCCATATTTGATGAGATAGCCCGGACTCTGATGCAGCTCTGCAGGAAAGCCAAAGTGGAGATCTACAACGAAGAGAGTCACAAGGGTTGCCTCAGACACATCGGCCTGCGCTGCAATCGGGATCAAAGTGAGATCCTTTTGATCTTGGTCTGTCGCAATGGGCGCTTGCCTTTTTCCAAGACCATCACCCAGGGTTTGATCGAAGCTTTCCCGCAGATCGTGGGGATCGTGCAAAACATCAATCGAGAGCGAGGAAACGTGATCCTAGGCCCCGAAGAGAAGCTACTCTGGGGAAGGGATTATCTCAAGGACACGCTTTCCGAGATTTCCTTTAGGATCCACTATCGCAGTTTTTGGCAGGTGAATCCCGACACCATGGAAGAGATTCTCAATCTGATGAGAGCAGAGCTAAAGGGATCAAAAAGATTGATCGATGCCTATTGTGGGATCGGTGCCATTGGCCTTAGCTTGGCTTCATCCTTGGAAGCCCTGCTCGGTATAGAGGAGTTGGGGGCGGCGATCGATGATGCGAAACAGAATGCGGCAGACAATGGATTCGAAAACACCCGCTTTATCGCCGGGAAATTTGAGCAGATGATCACTCAGATCAGCGAGGAATTTGCCGCGGACGCGATAGTCTTGGATCCTCCGCGCAGCGGAGTGCCTCAGAGCAGTCTGTGGGCGATCCGCAAGGCTGAGATCAATAAGATATTGTATCTTAGCTGTTCTCCGATGAGCTTGGCGCGTGACATGAAGATTCTTCTGACAGGCGACAAATACAAGCTCAAGAGTTTGCACTGCTTTGATATGTTTCCAAACACATGGCACATTGAGAGCTTGGCGGTATTTGAGATCCAAAAATGACCAAGATCCTCATCATCCTGATCTGCGCCATGAGTATGCTGCTCTTAAGCTGCGATTTTGATGATGCAGACAGCTTGAATCGGAAGGAGATCACGGATCTCTTTTACGACATTGAGATGGACTTCAATCTCGGTAATGTCTTTGGCATCATGGATCGGGTGCATCGAGATTATCTGCACAAGGGAGATATCACTAGGCATCTCAATGAAGAGATTCTTGACCGGATGGGGAGATTCTCACTTGTGGATATTGAAGTGATATGGATAGATCTCAAGGGAGATTATGCGGTGGTTCACTCGCGCGATGTCTATCAATCTGAGATCGAGACCGTGACCTACACTGAGCCTGAGGACACAGGATACTTTTCCTATCTCAAGCGCATTGGTGGTACATGGCTGATCTATGGGAATCAACTGTTGTTAAAAGAAAGCATAGCTGCCAATAAGTGAAGGCCGGTTTCGAGGCTTTTTTGTTGACACAAGAGTCCTCATGCTTTGCTTTGAACATAGGACAATATTTGTTTTAATGAGCGAGGTATTATGCGCAAAAAATGGAAGTTAATCGCCATCATTATCGTGGTGATATTGATCGTAATCGGTTTTAACAGATGTCGCAAAGGAGCCGGCAGTCAGCTTGGTCAGATCGACGGATACGCCAATGAACACACGGTTGCAAGAGGGGATATCGATTCCAAGATAGAGATCACCGGAGAGCTACAACCCGCCAGCACGGTTGCTCAGAAATCCCGTGTTTCCGGGAAAGTGGTAAGATTTTATAAAGATGAAAATGATCATGTGAAGATGGGAGATATCATTGCTGATATCGAGCCGGATTACAATCAGGCAAATACACTATTTAACACCAAAGCTACTCTGCAAAGAGCCGAGCTCACTCTTCAGCAGGCGACAAAAGATTTTGAAGACAAGACCGTGCTTTTGGAGAATGCTTATATATCTCAAGCTGATTTTGATAGCGCGCGCGATGCTTTGCGGGTGGCACAGATCCAATATGACCAAGCCAGCAGTCAATATGAGATGATCCGGGATCTGGACGTTCCCGGCACAGTGATCCATATGTATGCCACCAGCAGTGGAACGGTGATCGAGCGCAAAGTCAATGAAGGCGAGATGGTGACTTCCAGCATAAACGCTTTTGGTGAGGGCACGGTGGTCATGCAGATCGCTGATCTTTCAAACATGGTGGTGCTCTCAAACATCAATGAAGTAGATATCGCGAAATTTGAAGTGGGACAAAAGGCCAACATCAAGCTCGACGCTCTGCCCTACGAGAATTTTGAAGGTGAGATAGTCAAAATCGCACCCAAGGCGGTTACTGTCAACAATGCCAAGGTCTTCCCCGTGGAGATCAGCATCAATGCAACCGGGGATTTGGTAAAGCCCGGCATGACAGCCGCTATGAGCATCCAAGGAGATTCACGTGAAGATGTGATTGTTATCCCAATTGGAGCGGTTTTTGCAGATGAAAACAACCAAGATATTGTGTATGTGATCCCTCCAAAACCGGAAGGGGAAGAAGAAGCTCCACAAACGAACACTAGTCCGCAGGCGCGGGTGGTGAGATTGGGAGCCAATGATTTTCACAAAGTAGAAGTAATCTCAGGCCTTGAAGAAGGTGAGAAGATCTCTCTTAAAGAGCCTGAGCTGAATATGAATATGCAGTTTATGATGCGATAACAGGAGCAAAAACTAGTATATGATACAGATAGAAAAGCTAAGCCGCCACTTTGGTGCGATCAAAGCTGTGGATGAGATTAGCTTCACGGTCGACAGTGGCAGCATTACCGGGTTTCTTGGTCCCAATGGGGCGGGTAAAACGACGACCATGCGGATGATGGTGGGTTATTTGCAGCCTAGTGCCGGGAGCATAAAGATGGATGGGGAAAGCATCTTTTCGGATCCTATCCTCACCAGCACGAAGATCGGATATCTTCCTGAGCATAATCCGCTATATGACGAGATGATTACGCTTGAGATCCTCAGATACATCGGGGATCTGCGCAAGATGGGAAAAGCGAAATATAAGGAAAGGCTGGAGTTTGTCGTCGAAAGCTGCGGCCTCAAGGCAGTGCTTACTCAGAAAGTGGCGACTCTTTCCAAGGGTTATCGGCAGAGAGTGGGCTTGGCTATGGCGATCTTGCATGATCCTGAAGTATTGATCTTGGACGAACCCACCAGTGGTCTGGATCCAAATCAGATCCTTGAGATCCGCGAGCTCATTCGTAGATTGGGCAAAGAAAAGACCGTCCTCCTCTCATCGCATATCATGCAAGAAGTTCAGGCTCTATGTGATCGGGTCTTGATCATCAATAGTGGCAAGATCATCGTGGATGATGAGATCGCGAATCTGGGAAGATATCTAGCGGACTATCAGAGCTTGAATCTGGAGCTTGAAGGCGAGAACGTGGATCTGCAGGGGATCTTTGATGATATTCCGGGGCTGAGGATCGAGGAGAATATCCAAGAGGGAAATCACTATAAGATCCGCCTTAGCATTCCCGCTGAAAAGGATCTCAAGCATGAGATCGCCAGACGGGTCACCGCCAAGGGCTGGCTCATCGTGAGTCTCTATGCCCACAGCAAGAGCCTGGAAGAGATCTTCCACAATCTCACCAAATCCGGTGGACAAGCCGACGATGGCGCTTCTTTTAAAGATCCCAAGCCGGAACTGCCCTTGGAGGCCTCCCATGAGGTTCCTCCCTCCGACGCGGGAGAGACTGAGGAGGCTATTCTCGGACAAACAAGCCGGCAAGACACAGACAAAAAGGGGGAATCCCAATGAACGCGACCTGGACGATTGCAAAAAAAGAATATCAACTCGCGATGCGCTCGGTGACTTCCTATATCGTGTATGTGCTATTTTTGGTGATAAGTGGGGCGACTTTTGCCACCACGGTCTTTAAGATAAACCTAGCAGAGATGAGGAATCTCTTTGGGGCGATCCACATGCTCTATGTCTTCTTTATCCCAGCCATCACAATGGGCAGCATCGCCAAGGAGCGCAGCAGCGGTACGATTGAGCTCATCTCCACCCTGCCGATCCGCTTGGCTCAGGTGGTGTGGGGCAAGATCATAGCTGCCTTTTTGCAGATCTTGACTTTGATGTCATTTAGCGTGCTTTATCTGGCGATCATCATGGTGCTGGGGCAGAATGTGGATTATGGAGCCATTATCACCGGCATTTTGGGATTGCTTTTGGCGTCTTTGGCATATATCTCGATCGGGGTCTTTGCCAGTTCGCTTCCATCAAATCAGATCTTGGCATTTGTCATAGCTCTGGCGATCTCTGGCTTCTTTTATGCCATCCGTTTTGTATTGGTGGTCATGCCGCTATCGGTGGTGAGATATATCCAGTTCTTTAGTTTTGAATATCATCTCTCAGGCTTCATGAGGGGTGTCTTGGATCTTCGGGATATGATGTTTTTTGTGGCAGTATGCATGATCTTCGCCTTTTTGGCAGAGTTTAACCTACAGAGCAAAAACATGATGCAGGAGCGCTAGGATGAAAAAGACATTTAGCATTACCGGAAGCCTGTTTATCAAGATCGGCATCGTCGTGGTTCTTCTGATGGTGGTGGGTTTTTTGAGCTTGAGATGGGATCTGTCCCGTCAGAAGGCATACAGTCTCAGCCCTGTCAGCAAAGACGCTGTGCGGTCTTTGGAAGATGTGATGGTGGTCAAGCTATTGTCGTCACAAGAGCTCCCGGCGACGCTTAACTCCCTGGATCGCTATACACGGGATCTTTTGAACGAGTATCAAAGCGCTTCTCGGGGAAAATTTCGCTATGAGTTTGTCAGACCATCCAGTAGGGAAGAGCTCTATTCATTGGCGCAGAATAGCGGGCTGAGCAGGGTTCGCTTTCAGATCTATGAAAATGATCAGATTACGACTACAGAAGTGATCTTTGGCTTGATCTTTGAGTATCAGGGCAGGGTCGAGGTCATGGATCTTTTGCCGAGAATCGAGCCTCAGCTGGAGTATCAGCTCACCATGCGCATCCAAAGCCTGGCAGCGCATACGCTTCCGAAGGTGGCGGTATTTCGAGACACTACATATTACGAGTTTAACACAGAATACTTTGAACGTGCTCTTTACTCAAACTTCGATGTCAGAGACACCGATCTTATGCGCCCGCTATCCGGGATGGATGCCCTATTGTTTACAGGGACCGCGCGGAACATCCGGCAGGAACAGCTTTACCATCTGGATCAATACATCATGCAGGGTGGCAAAGTGGTGTTTTTGCAGGACAAAGTGGACACGGATGGGCGCTATCTTTTCCCGCTGGATACAAATGTCATCGATATGATCGAGCATTATGGCTTTAGGCTCTCTGATGATGTGGTCTTGGATATGTACAACGATAAGCAGCAAGTGGGACTGGGCAACATGGTGAACTATCCTATGTATCCCGTGCAGCGAGGCAGTGATCATATGATCACGCAGAATATCGACAATATCATCATGTATCTTGCCAGCGGCATCAGCTTCGCCAGAAGAGAGGGCGTGAGCTTTGAGCCTATCTTGCAGACTTCACCGTATTCCGGCTGGATGCGCGCACCGGAGTTTGAGATCTCACAAGATCTGATCTATAGCCCTACGCTTGAAGATTTTAGCGCGGGGTCTATCACGACCGGGGCTCTTTTGAAAGGCGCATTTAATAGCTATTTTGCTGATAGCGATTTGGCAGATGATGATCCGGATTTCGTCTCAAGTTCACCGCAGATTCAGATGGTGCTTTTTGGCGATAAAGAACTGGTGATAAACACCGATAGAGAGATCTATAACGACCGCGTTAACATTATCCTAAATGCCCTAGATTATCTTACAGAGCGAGATAGCATGATCCACATTCGCTCTCGCCACCTTAGCTCATCCCCGTTGAGTGTGACGCGCTTTATGCGTGAGATCGGCATAGATTGGGGAGATCTGGGGAAGATCGAAACCAATATCAAGAACATCGTGAAGGTGATATCCATCGGACTTCCATCCTTTATCCTCGTGATGATCGGGCTCTTGATGGCATTTCGCAGAAAACTAAAATTGAGGCAGTATAATGAAAAGATCTAGACTCATCCTGCTGGCTTTTTTGGCAGTATTGCTGATAGCTTATATCATCTTGAGGCTCAATAACCCACAAGAGCGTAGCCGAAAGATCTTTGGAAATCTGGCAAACAGCGCCGAGAAGATCCGCATCTGGGACGATGAAGGCAGCATTGATCTCCTTCTGAAAGGAGATACGTGGTTCTTTGAAGATCCCGTTACCTGGGAAGCAGACAGCTTGAGAATCTCTCGCTTCTTTGATGAGGTGTTGAGCGCGGATTATGCCATCACGCCCATGAGCTCAGGTGAGGACGCCATCCGAAGATACAGATTGGAGGATTCCGAGGCCTTGCACGTGAAAGTCCAAAGCGCTCGCCAAGAACGGCATGTGCTCTTTAGCAACATCGGAAACGCTTGGGATTACTTCCGCTTTGCCGATGATGACAATGTCTATCAGATCCGCAGCAAGGTGGTGCAGAGCTTTCATCCGAGCATCATAAACTGGCGATCTCCGCTCATTGTGCACTATTGGGAAGAAGAGATCAAGGAGATCAAGGTCGATTATCCTTCAAACAAATACACGTTATACAGGCTGGGAACGCAGTGGTATTACCGCGATGCGAACAACGAATTTATGGTGGATTTTGGCAATCACGCCTTGGTCAAGATTATTAGCATTTTGCAAAACTTCCGCAGCTACATCTTCATGGCCGGCGATGATGAAGAGAGCATGGAAGCCTTTAGCGAGCCGATGGCTACAGTATGGATCACGGACATGGACGATAATGTGCAGAAGCTCAGCTTTGCTCGCTTTGATAATTCTCGGCATATGATGATGATAGATGATGACTATTCGATCATATATCAGGTGGAGTTCAATTCCGTCTTTCGGTTCATGCGTCCACCTGACTTGTTTAAAAGGATATCCTACTAAAATGCAGATCATCAGATACAAAAAGCTCGATGAGAGGCTCTATGCCGGGCTCATAGAGCTGTGGTCCCAAAGGGGAATCACCAATCCTCAGCGCGCAGATAGCTTTGAGGCGATCTCGCATTCCTTGGAGCACACAGGTCTCATCATCGCGGCAGAAGAAGATGGGCAAATCCTCGGTGCTTTGTGGGTAAATCACGATTATCGTCGGCTCTATATCCATCATATGGCAGTGCGGCGGGAGCAGGAAAACCGGGGGATCGGGCGCGCGCTTTTGCGAGATGCGCTTTTGATCGCCAAAGAAACCGGCTATCAAGCAAAGCTGGAAGTACATCGCGACAATCCTGCTGCCCGGCACCTATATGCCAGCATGGGTTTTGCAGATTTGGATGGCTATATCACCATGATCAAGCGGGAATTGTGAAAGAAAAGATAACCATTATTGGCGGAGGTCTTGCCGGATGTGAGGCAGCCCTGCAACTTTCTGACAGGGGCTTTGAGGTCGAACTTTGGGAGATGCGCCCCAAGAAACAGACCGAGGCACACAACAGCGGCGATCTGGCAGAATTGGTCTGCAGCAACAGCCTAAAATCCACTCGGTTAGACACCGGTGCCGGCTTGCTTAAAAAAGAGATGAAGTTCCTCGGCGCCAAGCTTTTGGACGTCGCGCATGAATGCAGAGTCCCAGCAGGACATGCCCTGGCTGTAGATCGGCAGCTTTTTGCTCGCAAAGTGACGGAGCTGATCGAAGCTCATCCCCGGATTCGGGTGATACGAGAGGAAGTCTCTCAGATCCCTTCAGGGAAGGTGATCTTGGCGACAGGCCCGCTATGTTCTGAGCCCATGATGCGCCATCTCAAAGAGCTTCTGGGCGAGGAGCACCTCTTCTTCTTTGATGCCATCGCTCCCATCGTGGATGCGGATTCCATCGATCGTGAACTGGTCTACGCCAAAGCGCGATATGACAAAGGGGACGCGGATTATCTAAACTGCGCCTTCGAAAGAGATCAGTACTACGCCTTCGTGGAAGCGCTTCTTCAGGGCGAGAAGCATGAATCCCATGAGTTTGAGAACGAATTTTTCAAGGGCGATAAGTTCAATTTCTATGAAAACTGCATGCCGATCGAGGAGCTGGCACGTCGCGGGAAGGACACCCTGCGCCATGGCGTGATGCGTCCGATGGGGCTGGAGCTTCCCACGACGGGTAAGAAAGCCTTTGCTGTCCTGCAGCTGCGCGCTGAAAATAGCGACTTGACGGCATACAATCTGGTGGGCTGTCAGACGATGTTGCGCTATCCTGAGCAGAAGCGCATCTTCAGACAAATCCCGGGCTTGGAGAATGCCGTCTTCCTGCGTCTGGGCTCCATCCATCGCAATGCCTATCTGAATTCTCCAGTGATTCTAAACCCGGATCTCAGCCTTAAAGTGCGCGATGATCTGTGGGTCGCGGGTCAATTGAGCGGTGTGGAAGGCTATGTGGAATGCATCGCCAGTGGCATGCTGATCGCGGGGATTATCGCAAATGGCTATAGCTCACTACCCGAAGAGAGCATCCTGGGACAACTCTGGCGACGGCTAATTCAAGATCCGGGCAAGCAGCGCTTCACACCTGCCAATGCGAATTTTGGACTGCTGCCGGCGCTCAATGACTGCCCTCGGGATAAGAAGCTAAAGCGGCAGATGCTGAGCAAGCGCTCTTTGGAAGCACTTGCCGAACGCTTCCCCGATAGGGAAGCCATCGCGGATGATTTTGACACAGAAAATCCCAAAGAATCTTAGGAGAGATAATGATGAAGACGAAGCTACTTATTCCTCTTATAATCATGTGCCTGTGCATTCCTAGCATTGGTTCTGCACGTCTTTTTGCTCGCTGGCACACTTCCATGGGGACTTTCACGGCGGAGTTGTACGATGAATTGGTGCCGATCACGGCATTGAACTTTCGAGATCTTGCGGATTCCGGCTACTATGACGGCTTGATCTTCCATCGCGTTATAGACGGCTTCATGATCCAAGACGGATGCCCATATGGCACCGGATATGGAGGCCCCGGATACACCATCCAGGACGAGTTTCATCCCGATCTGTCCCATGATCATGCCGGAGTGCTTGCTATGGCGAGAACAAACGCTCCAAATAGTGCAGGAAGCCAATACTACATCACTGTCGCCCCGGCTTTGCACCTTGATGGCGGCTATGCCATCTTTGGTGACATCATAGAAGGCTTGGAAAATGTCTTGGCAATCGGAGCTACACCCACGGATGCAAACGATCGTCCGCTGACTCCCGTAGACATATATTCCCTGAGGATCTTGGATCTGCAGATCGGAGAGTTCTATCCCTCGCTGGATGAAGTTCTGGAGCTTATGCCCGATCAATATCAGATCTTTGTGGCGGAGGCTTACACACAAGAAGCTCAATTGAGCTTTGACTGGTATGTCGATGATGTTCTCCAGGCGGAGACGAGCTTCATGCTGGAGACTTCCTTCTCGGGGGGAGGGCTACACACAGTTCGTTGCAATATCGTCTCTTCAGACAGCATTTCCTTTGAAGCTGTCTGGCAAGTGGATACAGGCAGTTCCATTGATGAAGAGCTCAGCCCCGAACTTGCTGAGATCTCCTTGTGGACAAGCCCCAATCCTTTTGATAGTCAGATAAATATTGAATGTGAGATCAAACGATCCTCGGTGCTGAGCCTTGAAGTATTCAACGTCAAAGGTCAGAAACTACGCAGTCTTGCCGCTTCACAGATGCCAAAAGGACGCCACAGCTTTGTCTGGGATGGCAAAAACGATTCCGGGCAAACGCTAGCTTCTGGCATCTATCTTCTGCGCATGCAAGTCGGCAAGTCAATCATCTATCGCAAGATCAGCAAGCTCTAAGTTCGTCGGCGAGATATCCGCAGCATTGCTTGAAGATCAGTAATTAGGGAGAGTCAATGGCATATTCACATGCTCTAAAAAAGAGATACAGGGATATCCTCAGCGATATCCGCGCGCAGGGACTTTGCAAGACGGAAGCAGAGATCACCGGACTGCAATCCGCTGAGATCCTGATAAAAAGCAGTGATGGCTCTGCCTCTGCGAGCAAGATCAATATGTGTTCAAACAACTATCTTGGTCTGGCATCCCACCCTCAGATCATCAAAGCTGCACACGATGCTCTTGATAGCCGTGGATATGGCATGGCTTCCGTGCGCTTTATCTGCGGAACCCAAGATGCTCACAAAGAGCTGGAGCGCCGTCTGAGCACCTTTTTGGGCACGGAGGACTGCATCCTCTTTGGCTCCTGTTTCGACGCCAATGCCGCGGTCTTTGAGACTCTCATGGCTGAAGGCGACATCATGATCTCAGACCGCTTGGTGCACGCCTCCATCATTGATGGCATGAGCTTGTCTCGGGCAGATCATGACACCTACAAGCACTCGGATATGCTTCATCTAAAGAAGAAGCTGCATAGATATAATGATCGAGAAGGCAAGATCATCATCACAGACGGCGTCTTCTCGATGGACGGAGACATCGCCAAGCTGCAGGATATCGTTGATCTGGCTCAGAAGCATGACGCCATGATCTTCTTAGATGATTCTCATGCTACCGGTTTTTTGGGCGAAAACGGTCGTGGATCTCATGAACTATGCGGCGTGCTGGGCAAGATTGATCTGATCACGACCACCTTTGGCAAGGCTCTGGGCGGAGCTTCCGGCGGTTGCGTAGCCGGCAGAAAAGACTTGGTGGAGCTGCTCAGACAACGTGGCAGACCTTATCTTTTCTCAAATAGCTTGGCTCCGATGATGACGCTTGCCACTCTCAAAGCTCTGGATCTGATCGAGCAGGAAAGTGATCTCAGGCACAATCTTATGCAAAACACTCAGTGGTGGCGAGAACACTTGGAAGCTGCTGGATTCATCGTAGTGCCCGGAGATTCACCGATCGTGCCGATAATGCTCTATGACGCTGCTTTGGCGCAGAACTTTGCTTCCCGCCTTTTTGAGGAAGGCATCCATGCGGTGGCTTTTTCATTTCCGGTGGTGCCCAAAAACCAAGCCCGCATCCGCACTCAGCTTTCCTCTGCCCATAGCAAAGAACAGCTCGATTTTGCTCTTTTAAAATTCATCAAGATCGGCAAAGAAATGGATCTCTTGGGCAAGAGCAAAGCAGAGCTGATGGCGAGAAATACTAATTAACAATGGAGAAAGACATGGAAGACAAACTGCTGGATTTTATCCGCGAAGAATTTCTGGATGACCCGGATCAAGAAATCGATATCGATACGAAGCTCATTTCAGGTGGGCTGATAGATTCATTTTCCTTAGTTTCGTTACAGAGCTATATCGAAGAGGAATTTGGCAAGAAGATCCCGGCACCCCGGATCACGGCGGAGTCCTTTGACAGCATCAGACAAATGGTGGATATCATCAAGCAATTCTAGACCGATTGCCCCCAATCCACGATGATAGCACTTGAGTATTTTGGGATCCTGATAGCCGGCTTGGCGCTGTATTGGGCTATCCCGCACAATCGCCTCAGATTGTCAGTCCTGAGCGCCTTAAGCCTGCTTTTTATCTGGCTTTTGGATCCCATGTCCGCACTGGTTGTCATCGGACTTTCAGGCTATACATTTATCTTTGGCGGTATCATCCATCGGCATCGCGACAAGCCGGGATGGCACACAGCAGCGGTGCTCGGAATCCTCTTATTGCTCGTCTTTTTCAAATATCTGGGCATGCTCAGCCGGATCTCAGATGCCTTCTATCTTTTTTTGGAGAATCTGCCAAACTTCAGTCTGCATCGGCTTTTCTTGCCACTGGGCATCAGCTATATCACGTTCAAACACATCAGCTATCTGACCGATATCAAATGGGGGATGATCTCACCCGGCAGATTTGATGTATTTCTCTTGTACAGCAGCTTCTTCACCATCTATTTGGCTGGGCCTATTGAGCGCTATGAACGCTTTGCGCCCCAGCTTGAAACCGCTGCTAAGCCAATCCGGCAGGATTGGCATGAGGGCTCAAGGCGCATCGCCATCGGGCTTTTTAAGAAGCTCGTGATTGCAGATTGGCTGGCATACTTTCTGGCACCAATATGGAAAAGCCCTGAGGCATACTCAGCTTGGCAGTCTCTAGCCGCTCTTTTTGCCTATGCCTTTGTGATCTACTATGATTTTGCCGGCTACAGCGATATCGCCATCGGGGCATCAAGACTATTTGGGATACGCATCATGGAAAACTTCGATCGCCCATATCTGGCGGGCAATATCAGTCAGTTTTGGCGCAGATGGCATATCTCACTTTCCGATTGGATACGGGACTATCTCTTTTTCCCTCTGTCACGCCTGAGCAAGCGCAAAGTATGGAACATCTTCTGGGTTCCGGTAATTGCAATGGCGCTCTGTGGATTGTGGCATGGGGCAGACAGCCGATATCTTGTATGGGGAATATGGCATGGCTTGGGGCTATCAGCGCTGCAGATATATCTTCAGCTCAAGCGCAGAGCCGCAGCCGGATCCAAAAAACGGTTAAACTCACTGATGAAATGGATCGGGATGCCGACGACGCTTTTCTTTGTGTTCTTTGGCTGGCTCAGTTTTCGCGCCTTTGGCTTGGCTCTGGCTCTGCGAATCTTTGGTGATCCTCAGGCGCTGATCCTGATCCCGGTGATCTTCATTCTGCTTATATTTCTGCAGGACACTCTTCAAAAGAGCTCTGTTTTATTGGCTAAGCTCAGTTGGCGACTTGAATATACTATCTACACATTGATCTTGACCATGATCCTATATTCTGCTGTGCACTCGGACTTTATCTATGCGGGTTTTTAGTAAAATAGTCCTGATTCTTGTACTTCTGATAGCGTTGGGCTTTGTGGCTCGGGAGATAAGAGAAGCAAAGACGGCCAAGCTGTCCACTCATCTGAGATCTGATGAAAACATCAAGGTGTTGATCTTGGGAGATTCACATGCTGTTGCGGGAATCGATCCGGACTATATCCCGGATTCGGCAAATTGGGCACAAGTGGGAGAAGAGCTGGAATATAGCTATTACAAGCTAGTGCATGCCACACGGGCACACGCGCCGAAGGAACTGATCCTCTCCTGCAGCTATTTCAATTTCCTAGCGCCTAATGACACAGAGTGGGAGATGCAAAGGCGCTATCATCCGCTTCTGGACAAAGAGTTTTATCAGGCAAAATCCGCTTTCAGAGAAATGGATGCCTCGATCCGCTATCATTATCTGAAAGATATACTCATGCCCGCTTATCTGCCCATCGGCATCTTAAATGATGTGGCTCTGCTATACGGATCCCCGAATTTCATCGGGGCATATGACAGACGCCGGGGCACAACCATCGGGGATATACGCTCCTTGCACAAAGCTGTCTCAAGGCACTATTACGATGGAAATGGTCTTCGCGAGATCTCAGCGCTGCGCGTTTACTTTTTTGATAAGATCATCAGTCATTGCCAAGCGCACGACATTCGCCTTTGGGTCGTAAATACTCCGCTTCATCCGGAATATACACTGAGCGTTCCGCCTCAGATCTCGCGCCCATATTATGAGATCATCAAAGACAGGCATGAGCATTTCAGGTTTTTGGATCATAGCAGCATGTCTTTGCCGAATGAGATGTTTTTTGATTATGATCACCTCAATCATCATGGCGCGCAGCTGCTCTCAGATCTCATCGCGGCAGATTTGCAAACGGATCACTTGCTGCCATAAACAAATAAAGCGATAAATCTATTGACAAAAATCCTGCCTTCTCCTCTCTAATACAAGATTTATAATTAAGGACGAAATATGGCACGGCTTTTCAGTAAGGACTATCACGATCGCTCAAACAGCTGGTACTTCAATCATGCAGTCATTCCGCTGAGTGAAGGGGATCTGTGGTATTGGCACACCGTTGATGAAGCCGGCAAGATCCTCTTTAGATTCTTCCCAAGCAAAGGAAAAAGGGAGTATTTTAGCAAGTGGGTGGAGGTGCTTTATGATCCTGTCTCACAGACAATCGACCACTTCCACTGTGCAGAATGTGGCGAGGATGAAGGCTGCCGCCACTATCTGTCGCTTCTGCACTACACATACCACCATCTCTCTGATGAGATCCTAAACGATGAACTCATCCAGACCTGTGATGGCGACAGCATGCGTGGCAATCTCCGCTGGCTGGATCTTATCCAAAGGAGTCAGCTCGAGATATCCGGCATCTACAGCCCCGATACAGACAAGGTGCGGATCTACCACAGCTCCTATGGCGAGATCGATATGCCGGGGCTGCTGAAACTGCTCAAAAAGCCATCCACGTCTAGAGATGCCCTCGCGCAGAACTACTCAGCGCTGAGCGACTATGATCTCAAGCTCTTTCTTTGGTTGGATGAGAATCGCGCAGCATACAGTGTTAAGGGCAAGTTCTGGTCTATATACAAGAGCAAAGTCCCGATCCTGCTATCCCAATTGGAGATAATGACCGGAAAGCTGATCATCAAGGAAACCGGCGAAGATCTGATCTTCGCGCCCAAGCCATATCCCCTCGCTTTGCGCATCGAGGAGTCCGCCAAAGATGCATATAGCCTCTCGCCCGTGCTCGTGGATGAACTTTCGGTGTGGTATGCCGGAAATCCCACTTGGCTCTTCTTTCGCAACAAGGCACACAAGGTCTGGCTGCCTTTCAAAGATGAAGTCACGGATGCCATCTTCTCAGGGCAGATGATCCTATCTGAAAAAGACCTGGTTTACTACCGCTGCATCGTCCACAAGATCTTGGCGAAGAATGGTATATATCTGGATTTTGATTCTGCCATCCCGCTTCCGAGCATCATCGATTCCGAGCCCATATCGCGCATCTATATCCGCTCTTATGGGGATCATATCGCTCTTGAGGGCAGCTTACTCTTCGATCCCGATCATGAGATACCCATCTCAGTTCTAAAATTTGGAAAACCGCTCGTCTATACCAGTCCCAAAGGAGCCGATCCGGAAGATAAACATTGGTATTATCTGACCTATGAGCTCACGGACAAAGTACAAAGCCTGCTTAGGGATCTGCCCGATTCTCAGATAAATGAGTTTGAGCAGAATGCCCGTTTGGTTTATCCCGCAGATCGATACAACGAACTCCAAAAAGCCATCTTCCGCCTTAGCGACAAGGATTGGGATGTGGTCATTGATGAAGAACTCAGCACGAGTTTTGTAAACAAGATCAAGCTCGAAGTGGAGTTTCAAGCAGAACGCAGTGATGACATCGATTGGTTCAGCTACGAATTGACCTACAAGCATGCCGATATTACATTTAGCCACGATGAGCTCAGGCGCTATTTCCGCTCTTCAGATGAGTTTCTGCACACTATCGATGGCAGGCTATATTTCATCAGCAATCCCGAAATCTTCCATGAAATGGAAGCCTTGGTCTCAAAGAGTGAAAACGATGGCGATGAGGTGTATCGAGCCAGAATCCTCAATCTGCCATATTATCAAAGACTTCGGGAAGAAAACCCGGCATTCAGAATGATCGGAGACGATTTTCTCGAACAGCTTTTTAGAGATCTTAGAGCCAGACAACTAAAGAAATCACCTGATCTGCCATACTACCTGCAGACGGTTTTGCGCGGATATCAAAAGGCGGGAGTTGCCTGGCTGAGGATGCTGATGCACTATCGTCTCAACGGGATCCTTGCCGATGAGATGGGACTCGGCAAGACCATCCAAGCTCTCAGCATCATCCACACTGCCCCCGAAAACAGCGTGAGCATGGTGATCTGCCCAAAGACTCTGACCTACAATTGGGCAGCTGAGATCGAGAAATTTCACACCAATATCCCCTATGCCATCGTGGAAGGCCCCAAGGCTCTACGCGCACAATTGCTATCCAGCCCCAATATCAGATTGTTCCTGATTGGCTACTCCATGGTGCTCAGCGATTTTGACTTGCTCAAAAAGATGAAGTTTGAGTGGATTGTGCTCGATGAAGCCCAAAACATCAAAAACGTCTCGGCACAACGCACCTCCGCAATCAAAAAGCTAAACTCTCAACATAGATTGGCACTATCCGGCACCCCGATCGAAAACAAGCTCACAGAGCTCTGGAGCATCATGGACTTTCTCATGCCGGGATATCTGGGCAGCCTCAAAAAATTCAAAGACCGCTATGTGCTCCCGGAGGACGACCGACAAACTCGCCTAGCCCTGCATCGCGCCACCAGCCCATTTCTGCTGCGCAGAGTCAAAAAAGAAGTGCTGCTGGAACTCCCGGACAAACAGGAGCAGGTATCCTGGTGCAAGATGAGCCCCATCCAAGAAAAGCTCTATCTGCAGATCCTTGAAACAGTGCAAAAAAAGCTGATGCCACAAAGTCAGGAAGAGCTCAGCTATGTGCACATCCTCGCTGCTCTGACCAAGCTCAGACAAGTCTGCAATCATCCGCATCTGGCAAATCCGGATATCCTCCCGAGCCCGGAGCTCTCCGCCAAACTGGAGCTGCTCGTGGAGCTGGTGCAGGATTCCATCGATGCCGGTCACAAGGTCTTGGTCTTTTCCCAGTTTGTGCAAATGCTGGGGATCATGAGAAAGGTCTTTGACGCTCTAAGCATCCCATATAGCTATCTGGATGGCAAGACCAAGGATAGAGTCGCGCCGGTTCATGATTTTGAAAATGACGATGATATCAGACTCTTTCTGATCAGCCTCAAGACAGGCGGCACCGGGCTCAATCTTACCGCGGCAGACACGGTGATCCTATATGATCCCTGGTGGAATCCAATGGTGGAAAATCAAGCCATAGACCGCGCCCATCGCATCGGACAAAGCAAAAAAGTTCAAGTCTTTCGTCTCATCACAAAATCGAGCGTGGAGGAAAAGATCCTAGCGCTCCAACAAAACAAGATTGAGCTCTTTAACGAAGTAATCGATGGCGGCACGGGAGTGCTCAAGACCTTGAGTCTGGAAGAGCTTAAACAGCTTTTCAGCTGATCTCAAATGTCGGGTGGCTTGTAGCAGCCCACAGTAGACGCGACATCTTGTCGCGTGGGGTGGCATCCGTCAACCGGGCAGGTAGCTAGGATAAGCTTCTCAATTCTCTCAACCCTCTAAACCTTCTAAAGCTAATCTGTGCAAATTTGTGTCAATCTGTGGTCAGATTATAGATTCCGGGTCAAGCCCGGAATGACTAATGTGGGTGCGGTTTTTAGCCGCCCAAGCGAGCAGGGAGCTTCGTTTCTATAGATTCCTGATACACTTCTTAGCCCCACAAAACTGCTGAGCAATTTTGCGGGGACCCCAAATCGCTACGCTTCGTGTTCTGGAATGACTAATCTAGGGCAAGTGGTGAGGATATGGAATGACTGGTTTGGGGGACGGTGGTGAGGGTTTAGCCTTGCGCAGGCCAACGACGACCCCCTAATTGTACATCGTAAATCGTACATTGTACATTCGATTTTCGGCTCAGCCGCAAATCGCCTAAGTCCTTATTTTCTCACCGCTTGCACGCTCGACCGGTGAGCAAGGGGTGAGGGGGGCCTGAGCAGCCCATCTAGTTGCTTGTAATATATGCTTTTACGGATTTGGTAAAATGCGCCCCCAGTCGGGTTCAACTTCACTGTCTATGCCAAAGCCATGGAAGCTGTTATTGTCTCCATCATACCAGATTTTGCGTCCTTGTGTGACGGGACCTTCTTTGGTGGCGACAGCCATGATAATCTTGTAGGGAGCGATATTCACATAGCTGGAAGTTTCCACCTCTCGGAGGGATTCCATCATCTGTTGAGTATAGATAGCTGAAGGTTTCCAGGCGATCGCAAAATCCCAATTTCTGAGGATCCTGTTGCTGATTCCGATCTCGGTGAGGGCTGCGTCGACATTGAATCCTCCGGCGCTTTGGTGATTCTTGACGTAGTCATCCACATAGTTTCTCAGGGCGGCTACAGCCTCGCGCGCGGCAGTGGATCTTCTTTGGGTCTGATATCTATTCCATCTGGGAACTATCAGGATTGCCGCTACTATGATCACTATCGCTATAGCCACGGTGTAGTATTTGATTTTTGACTTCTTTGTGTCTGCCATTTTTTCTCCTCAAAAAGCGTTTTGTGATAATATAATCAAGTCTGGCTTTCTGACAATAGCGGATGAGCGATACTAAATGGATTGTGCTTAGGTGATTATTCATAGGATGTGTATGCGTGCTTGGATTCGCAAAATTAGTATGAATTTCAAGTGATTTTTCCCCAAAGAGCGAGCGGCACTTTGTTATTGACACAATTGTGCACTCCAAAAAGATGGAGGAACTAGAAAAAAAGCATAAAAAAAGAATAGATCCCATGGAGGAATTATGAAAACTGGCGGATGCCGCTATGGAACTCACCGAGTAGTAGAACCCAAGGGCGTATTGCCTCAACCCGCAAGAGTCTTGAACAACGACATGTCCGAAATTTGGGACAATGAACTTTTGATCGAAGTGATCCGTCTGAATGTGGACAGCGCTTCTTTTCACCAGATCAAGAATAAGCTGGTGGGACAAGGTCATCAGGATATCGAGAAAGCCTTCGCAGAGCATGCGATAGATCTTACGCAGCGCACCGGAAAGCACAAAAATGAAGACACCGGCAGCGGCGGAATGCTGATCGGCAGAGTGGTTGAGATCGGCCCCAATTTTGAAATGAAAGACAAAATCCAAGTGGGCGACAAGATTGCCAGCTTGGTATCTCTCTCTCTTACTCCTCTGAAGATCGATAAGGTCAAGAAAGTTCTCTTGGACAAAGATCAGGTGGAGATCGAAGGCAAAGCAATCCTTTTCTCCAGCGGCATCTATGCAAAATTGCCGGATGATATGGATGAAAATCTTGCCCTATCCGTGCTTGACGTGGCAGGAGCTCCGGCTCAGGTCGAAAGATTGGTGCGTCCCGGCGACAATGTGGTCATCATCGGCGCCAACGGAAAGAGCGGAATTCTTTGCAACGCAGTGGCAAAAGAGCGTGCCGGAGTATCCGGAAAAGTCATAGGCATCGTCAGAAACGAAAATTACATCCCCACTTGCAAAGAAACCGGCTGTCACGAAGTGATCATCGCTGACGCCACAGATGCTATCACCATCCAAAAAGAAGTTTCTCGCCTCACAGACGGCAAGATGGCTGATGTGGTGATCAACGTGGTAAACATAGAAGACACAGAATTGCCCACCATCATGGCAGCACGTGATCGCGGTTTGGTCTACTACTTCTCAATGGCTACTTCCTTTACCAAAGCAGCTCTGGGAGCTGAGGGAATCGGAGCGGACGTCGATATGATCTTGGGCAATGGTTATGCTCACAATCACGCCATGACATCCATCGATCTTCTGCGTCGGAACCCCGTCTTGATGAAGCTCTTTAAGGAAAGGTATACCGATTAAGGAGATATAATGAGCACTATCGATATTCGCACAATCGCCACCGAAGAAGAGTGGAACGATTGGCATTGGCAGCTTAAGAATCGGATTACAAGTCCGGAAGAGCTGCGCAAATACATCAGTCTACTTCCGGAAGAAGAAGCTGTCTTTGCCAAGCGAGGATTTTCCTTTCGCATGGCGATCACCCCATATTATCTGTCCTTGATAGATCATGACAATCCCAATGATCCCGTGCGTATGCAAGCCATTCCTCGCATCTTTGAGAGTGAATATGACGCCTCTGATATGGCAGATCCTTTGCATGAAGATGCAGATGCTCCCGTGCCGGGAATGACGCATCGCTATCCGGATCGAGTGCTTTTGCTGCTCACCGACCAATGTGCCATGTATTGCCGCCACTGTACGCGGCGCAGAAAAGCCGGAGAACACGATGCACCAATGCCCCGAGAAAACGTGGACCAAGCGATCGAATATATCCGTGAACACACCGAGATCCGCGACGTGATCCTCTCCGGAGGCGATCCCCTGACCTTGGGAGATGAACGCCTGGATGAGATCCTGGGTCAGCTGAGCAAGATCGAGCATCTTGACATTGTGCGGCTCGGCACTCGCACACCGGTAGTGTTGCCCATGCGCATCACCGATGATCTGATGGCTGTGCTTAGGAAGTATCCCTTCGTGTGGCTAAACACTCACTTCAATCATCCTCAAGAGCTTAGTGACACAGCTGCGAGCGCCTTGGCAAAGATCGCCGAGGGGGGCCTGCCGATGGGCAATCAATCTGTATTGCTCAAAGGGATCAATGATCATGTGGATGTGATGAAAAATTTGGTTCACAAGCTGGTTAGAAACCGGGTGAGACCATATTATATCTATCAATGTGACCTATCTGAGGGCATTGCCCACTTCCGCACTCCCGTCTCCAAAGGAATCGAGATCATCGAATCCCTGCGGGGGCACACCAGCGGACTCTGCGTTCCCACCTATGTGGTGGATGCCCCCGGTGGCGGTGGCAAGGTCCCGGTGATGCCAAATTACATTATTTCTCAGATGCCCGGCAGGGTGATTCTCAGAAACTACGAGGGCTTCATCACGAGCTATACCGAGCCCGGATATGAATATCAGGATACCGGTATCTATTCAGATACATGCACTGAAGAACGCGAGAGCAACGAGGGCGTGATGAGCCTGCTTCGCGGCAAAAATGTATCCATCGGCCCGGCAGAGACCGGAAGAAACAAGCGTCGCAAACCCTAAGGACTTCTCTTGCCGATGAAAGAATTGATTTCCACCGGGGCATGTCAAACCATAGCCTTGGTGGGAATCAGTAAGAATTCAGGGAAAACTACTCTTTTAAACAGCATTTTGCATGAGTTTCCCGCGCATGATTGGGGAGTTTTTTCCACAGGATCAGATGGAGAGGAAAAGGATCGCCTTTTTAAGACTCCCAAGCCGCAGGTTCAGATCCCTGCCAATGCTCTTTTTTGCTGCGATGCACAGAGCTTGGATCTATGTGGGAGCAAGATTCAGCTCTTAAGATCCGAAACCTATACGGGGCGCAAACTGTATCTTGCCAAGGCGATGACCCCTCTCGCTACTCAGATCACCGGTCCTTCTTCAGTTTCTGAGCAGATGAAGATGGTGAAGCTGATGCGGTTCTTGGGGGCAAGGAAGATTTTGATAGACGGCTCACTGGATCGCAAATCCATTGCTTTGGAAGATGCCGTGGATGCCTTGATCCTGCTTATCGGAGCCAGCTTTGGCAAGATTGATGAGATCATATCCGAGATTCAGCGTTTGCTGCGGCTTACATCTATCCCCGTCAGCGTTCACAAAAAAGATCTCACACAGAGCTTTGATCATGTGGATCAGATCCTCATTTCAAGAGGAGATGTTTGGTACAAAAGCGGACTGAAGAGCCTGATCAATCA
>Ga0334893_1000475_pt1 | contig 53852 bp, 47 predicted proteins | sample GraSluR3_MG_5_FD_207218 | JGI IMG/M metagenome (GOLD analysis project Ga0334893, IMG submission 207218) | Sludge microbial communities from methane-producing bioreactor in Wageningen University, Netherlands - Granular Sludge_09_05-R3 | ecosystem: Engineered > Bioreactor > Anaerobic >...
TTTGTTTTTGCAGTCAATCGTCGCTGTTTTTTCTCTGCCATTAATGCTCACTCTCCTATTAATGATATTTTATCATTTAACGGCATTAGTTGCTAATGACTGCGACATTATTCAGCTTAACATATCGCTCTCAAAGAGTTTCTCAATTGGTTTCTTGAGGCGATAATGGGTTTTCTTGTGCCTAGCTTCACACTCTTTTAGCAGTCTGGCATTAAAGTCTTCAAGATTATCAATTGTCGGTTCAGGAACAAAGAGATTTCGTCTGAGCGTCCCTACTTTATTTTCAACATTTCCTTTTTCATCCCTGGTCCTTAAAGCAGCTGATGACATTTGATCAAACCAGATGGCTCTAGGTACATAGCCTATGAACTTAAAAATAGTCACCAGGCCTTCTAAAAGAGCTTCTCGGGTTTCGCTTCTTGTGGCTATGGCAAAACCTGCGTTTGATTTTGGAAAAGATAATACGAGCTCGTGAAACTTGTTTATCACCCCGTTATCATAAGCTTCAAAGCTAGCAAAATCTACTTGAGCTTCTCCACCAGGATGATTAAGTAAAAGATGAGCTTTCTTCTCAGAACCATAAAGCTTTTCTCTTTCTTCCTTTACAACATTTCTAATGGTTCTCTCTGAAACATCGAGTATTTTGGGATGCTCCTGTTCTAATCGATCAAAAATCCGTTTGGCTGTGTGATGCTGCTTATGATGCCTCGATTGATCTTCCATAAGCCATCCTCGTATTATTGGCCTTAATTCATCAGTCTTATTGGGTCTACTTGCCTTATGATTTTTCTCATTAAAGTCATCCATCTCTATGTATCTTTTCACTGTGCGATAGTTCTTGCCGGTCATTCCACTTATCTGTGCATAAGTTTTTCCTTCTAAAAAGTATAATTCTCGGATATAATTGATTTGAGTAATTGTCAGCACGTCCTTTCCTCCCTACAAGTTTAGTCACTTAATAGGGTATTATTTAAGGTTTGTACTGGCAATTACTTTTTGTATTTTGGGTTGCCATTCATTGCAGTTCTAGATTACCATAAACATAACGAAGTATATTTCAAAAACATATTGCATATATATATAATAAATTCCATAAATATCAATTAATGATTTGACATGGGTAGTTAAGAATGATAAAATGGCAACAATAATTAATCGATTAAAAAAAGAAAGGAGAAAAAGGGATAAAAAACTAATGGAATAATGAAAGGATGAACGAAGTGAAAAAAATTATTGTTTTATTTACATGTTTTTGTTTGTCATTAACTTTTGTGGGTGCAGTTTTTGCCGATGATACTAACTCTAATATCAATATTTCGAAAGATTCAATAACAGATGATTATTTAGTGAATACTAAATCTGAAAATACAGAAATAAAAGATAATAAAGAATATTTTGTTGGGGAATATATGGTAGAAGATGCAAAGTATAATATAGAGGTTATACGTGATATAAAAACGCACGAAATCATATATATAAAAGTTGCAGATGGTAAAAATGTGTCTACATATAATTTCGGAAATGATTATATTGATTATAATGGAGAAAAATTATATTTTACTATCGATGAAATATCCTCAATAGAACCTGAGTTTAAAAATAGTGAGTCGTTTTCATCTTCACTTGTAGATAGAACCAATTATACCTGGATGCCCATTCGCACAACTTGGTATACATACCACCTTTCTGATTATATAAGCACAGCACCGACATCTACAATAGCTTCATTATTTATCTTAGGATTTAGTGGTCCCTGGAGTAAAGCATTAGGAGCAGCGATAATAATTCGAGATTATCATTATGGTAATATACTATACAGATATAAAACTGATTGGAAGATGAAACGTCAATATTGCGGTGCGCAAGGATATTATGGTAAATATGCTCATAAGTATTGGCATTATACGATAGATGGAGTCTATATACCTGGAACATACAGCCTTTATGAGCTTTATTAATAGGATAATAAATATGTATAAACGAAAACGAAATAAAATCCATATAATAATTAGCATTATAGTATTTGGAATTATGATAACAATAATATTCTCTCAAAAAACACTGGAAGGAAAAATGTTTTTTTCTCAACTTACTTCTGTATTTGCTCTCGTTTCTGGTGCGATCGATTCTAAATATAATAACGAAATTTTTATGTTTAAATTTTTAATAATGATGGCTATATTTATGTTGATTGTAGTAATATCTTCTTATTTAATTTACTTTTAAATTAAATAAAGCGAACTGGTCCTATTCTTTTCAAGATGTTTTTGGGAAAGACCCTTTCAAAGTGGAGCTGGTTACAAATTAGGTTTATAAAAGTTTTCTAAAATAAATCAAAAAGTTTTTATAAGTGCCTGTGGATATCTCTGTTACTAACTTGTTACTAACAAATGTAACAAATAAAAAAGCACCTAAGAGCCTGAAACCCTTGGTACTCATAGCTTTGATTGGTGGAGATAAGGGGACTTGAACCCCTGACCTCCTGACTGCCAGTCAGGCGCGCTCCCAGCTGCGCTATACCCCCATATGAATTACCTAAATAATATAACATAAATATTCAAAAAAATCCATATTATTTACTCAAAATCGCAATTAAAAACTTCAACCTAATGAAAAAACTTTCTATATTGAAAAAACCCCTTCCAAGCATTATCATTAATACATAAATATCAGTCATGCACTCGCCCTGCATGACTGATTATAGGTTTGTATTACACTCCTTGCTGTAATGCAGGCTCTTCTCTTTGATGCCCGTGAAGCCATGCACGGGCTTATTATTTTGTGATAAAATATCCATAGAAACTTATATTTAAAACGGAGGGATATAAATGATATCCGAGGTATATAATCAATCTCAGTTTTTAACAGTCAAAGCAGCTTACCTATATTATATGAAAAACATGCCACAAAGCAAGATAGCTAAGAAGCTTAACATTTCAGTTCCCACAGTATCGAGACTGCTGAACAAAGCAAGAGAAGACAAGATAATAGAATTTGTAATAAATGATCCTTATCTCGAGTGCATCGAGCTGGAGCAGGATCTTATGAACAGGTTTGGATTAAAAGAGGTTATTATAGCCGCTGATCCGGTAGAAAACAAGATAGAAGAAAAAGAAGATGCTCCAGACAATCACAAGAAACTAGTAGCACTAGAGGGAGCGAGATATCTGCAAAGAATAATCAAGGACGAAGATATTTTAGGCATAGCCTTTGGCAGGACCATGTATTACATGATCCACTATCTTAACCCGTGTCAAAAGGTAAATGCTCAATTTGTGACTTTGCATGGAAGCCTTAACAGCTTAAGCGATGAGCTTGATGTAGCTTCTTTGGCACGCAGGATGGCCATGGCCTTTGGAGGGGAAAACAAGGTTTTGTACGCGGAAGGCTTTAGCAGCAATGAGAACCTGACCAAGCAACTGAAAGAAGAGAAAAACGTTAAAAAAATAATTGATCGGTTCAAAAAAGTCACCATATCCATAACAGGTATAGGATCTTTTTATCCGGATCTTAAATCCCTCTTGGTCTCTTACGATTTTCTTGAAGAAGAGGAACTAGATCACCTAACAGAAAAAGGTGTAGTCGGAGATATGGCGCTTAGATTTTTTGACAGCGAGGGCAATGAGTGCGACACGGATTTTAAAAATAGAACAATAGCCATAGACTTCGAGTCTTACAAAAAAATACCTCTTAAAATAGTGATGGTATCAGGAGTGCATAAAACCCAAACTGTAATATCTGCTCTCAAAGGTAATCTTATTGATGTGCTGATAACAAATTATTCCCTAGGCAAAAGCATATTGAATAATGGCGAATTGGAACCCCATGTTTAGACTCTTGCCAATCAAGGTATAATAATAGGTAAGATTAAATTTGATTAATAATTTGATCAATACATAAGCAAAGGAATTTAATTATGAAAAAAACGGTTTTTATTATGATGATATTTTTTGCCCTAGTATTTTTGGGTGGATGCGCAAATGTCACAGATACAGAAAATGAAGTTATGCTTATTTCACCTGAAGAAGTCAAGTCTATGATGGAAGAAAATGAAGATTTTACTCTCGTAGACGTGCGAACCCAGGCAGAATATGATGAAGGACACATTCCTGGAAGCGTTTTAATTCCTGTAGACGAGCTTGAAGAAAGAGCTGGGGGAATTTTAGCTGACAAAGATGCAAAGATAGTCATTTACTGCAGAACAGGCAATAGAACAAAAACAGCCGGTGAAATCCTAAAAAGGCTTGGTTACAGAAACCTTTACGATTTAGGTGGAATAGTAGATTGGCCATATGAGACAACAAGATAATCATGCATTGGAGGAATACGTTATGGATGCCATTGATAAAAGGAAATCAGTCAGAAAATACAAAGAAACTTTTTTAAGTGCTGACGAGATAACTAAAATACTGCATATGATTGAAAATCCTATGACAGGACCGAATGGAAACGAGATAGAGCTGGAATTCATTGTGGAAGACTTGAATTCACGAAAAGGAAAAATTGGAACTTACGGGTTTATCAGCGGCAAGTATGGAGCAATTCTTGGGTGGTGTCAAAAAGAAAGACTTGCCTATATAGATTACGGTTATGTTTTAGAAAATATATCGTTGAAATTGGTAGATATGAACCTTGGCACCTGTTGGCTCGGCGGATCTTTTTCCAAAAAAAATGTTATTGATGCAATGAGGTCTTCTCAAAACGGTACAAAGAACATACCGGCAATTTTAACTGTGGGTTATGAGGCACAAGGGAAAAGGTTAAGAGATTTTCTAATAAGCGGCATAAAAAGAAAACGAATGGATTTTAACGAATGCTATTTCGACAAGGATTTAAATATAATTGACGATAAAGATAAAATAAAGATACTTGAAGCCGTCAGATGGTCGCCTTCGGCAATGAACAGGCAACCGGTAAGGGTCATATGGGATGAATCAAGAGCGCATTTCTATCTTGTCGATGCAAAGATTGAACTCAGGTACATTGATATGGGAATTGCCATGTGCCATTTTGAGAAAAGAGCCAAGGAAATGGGAATGAGCGGAAGTTGGCTGATTGACAGCAACGCGCCGGATACAGATTGGTTGTATATGAACACATTCGGGTTTGAATAGGTCGCACATTACTAAAAACTTAAAAAACAATCAAAAAAATTATAAAAAGGGGTTTACTTATAAAAAAAACCTGTTATAATAATAAGTACAAAGCAAGAAGAGATAAAAGGAAGTGGCTTTAATAGGAAAGGAAAAGTACAAGTTGCTTAAAAAACAATTTAGAAAATCCAAACCGATTATTTAAAGCAAAGTTCGTTGGAAGAGAATATCAAGTTTTTTAAGTTGTGATGATAGTAAGTCTTATTGAATACATGTCTTATGTAAACGATGAGCAACCGATACATTGCAACAGGTATTCAAAGATATGAACTAAAAACCTTAAAATCTTAGAAGCTTTGTGAAAATCCATTAGCCATCAGAAAGGAAATTGTATGACTAATGAATCAATGTCTTAAGGGACGGCAATCATAATTGAGTTGATTGACTGTCCCTTAAGACTTTTTTGTTGTCAATAGTAGAACAAGCCTTGTCTTCGATTGATATTGACATGAGCTCTGACAGGGGTTAAAATATAACAATAACCAAATAAATCATATATAAATAGTAGGTAATGATGGGAGAGCAAAAATGTTATATACTAAAAAGAAAATATTGGATGAATATTTAAAAAGCCTAGAGAGCGTAGCTGTAGCTTACTCGGGAGGGGTGGACAGTACATTTTTGCTTAAGGCTGCATACCTCGTGTTGGGGGAAAAAGCGGTTGGGGTAACAGCCACTTCTTCAACGTATCCTAAAAGAGAGTTTGAGGAAGCGGTGAAATATGCCAAAGCAATCGGAGCAAAGCACATTGTGATTGAATCTGAAGAATTGGATATTGATGGATTTTCTGAAAATCCAATTGACAGATGTTATTACTGTAAAAACGAGCTGTTCATTAAAGTTGGTGAAGTAGCAAAAAACATAGGTTTTAAAAATGTGGCAGATGGGTCCAACCTCGATGACATCGGAGATTACAGACCAGGAATGAAGGCAGCTGCAGAACTGGGCGTTGTAAGTCCGTTGAAATACGCAGGTTTAACCAAAGAGGATATCAGGGTTTTATCAAAAGAAATGGATCTTCCAACATGGGATAAACCAGCTTTTGCTTGTCTGTCGTCTAGATTTCCCTATGGAAACAAGATTACCTCGGGAAAATTGACGATGGTGGAATTGGCGGAACAATACCTTATGGACATTGGATTCAGACAGTTGAGAGTCAGACATCATGAAAACCTGGCGAGGGTAGAAATCGGAGAAAAGGAATTTGTGAAAATATTGGACAAGAACTTGTTGAATGAAATAGATGAAAAATTCAAAAAGTTTGGTTTTTCTTATGTTTGTCTCGATATGAAGGGCTACAGGACAGGGAGCATGAATGAAGTGTTAGATAAAAATAGTAAAACAGGCTAAACTAAAAGCATTAAGGGAAGGTGATGTTATGAAAAAAAATAATTTGGATATAAAAACAAACATGGTCCATGGCAGAAGATCGTTGGCAGAGGTAACCGGTGCAATCAGCATGCCTATTTATCAAAGCGCCACCTTCAGACACCCTGCCTATGGAGAATCTACAGGTTACGATTACTCCAGAGTTCAAAATCCTACCAGAGAAGAAGTCGAAGACGCCATAGCTCTGTTGGAAGGTGGAAACAGAGGATTTGCTTTTTCAACAGGCATGGCTGCAATAGCTGCTATGATGGAGCTGTTCTTTCCTGGAGACCATATAATAGTATCAGATGATTTGTACGGCGGAACATACAGGTTATTTGAGAAAATCAACAAGAAAAACGGAATAGAAGTATCTTATTGTGATACATCAAGAATTGTTGAATTGGAAAACAATATCCGAAAGAACACAAAATGTCTTTTCATCGAAAATCCTACCAATCCGATGATGAAGGTGACAGATATAAGGCAGGCAGCATCTCTGGCAAGGGAAAACGGCTTGAAATTAATAGTTGACAATACATTTTTAACACCCTACTTTCAGCGGCCACTCGATCTTGGAGCAGATATGGTAGTTCACAGCGGAACTAAATATCTGGGAGGACACAACGATACCCTTGCAGGATTTTTAGTGACCAATGATGATGACGATGCAGAAAGGATTGACATGATCCACAAGACTATCGGAGCGGTTTTGTCTCCATTCGACAGTTGGTTGATTTTGCGTGGAATCAAGACATTGGGTATAAGGATGGAGAGACAGCAGTCAAATGCAATGAAAATCGCACAGTGGTTAAAGTCTAATCAGCATGTAGAAGAGGTATACTATGTAGGTCTAGAGGATCATCCCGGTCATGAAATCAACAATAAGCAATCTGAAGGCTCAGGGGCGATGATATCCTTTAGAGTTAAAGATGTGAAAAAAGCCAGAGATATATTGGGACGTTTAAAAATCATATCATTTGCTGAAAGTTTGGGAGGGGTGGAGAGTTTGATTACTTACCCGATAGAGCAAACCCATCAGGCAATACCCAAGGAAATAAGAAACAGAATAGGCGTGGATGAATATCTGCTAAGGCTTTCTGTCGGAATCGAGGAAGTAAAAGACCTTATAGCTGATCTGGATCAAGGCATAAACCGGGTGTGATGTGGTGAAGAAGATGAGACTGTTCGTCGGAATTGAAATCGATAAAATATTGAAATCTCAAATATCAGCATTGCAAGATGATTTGAAAAAACATGTGATTAAAGGAAAGTGGAAAGACCCATTAAATATTCATATTACTTTAAAATATCTAGGACCAGTCCCAATTGACAAAATCGAAACAATAGGAAGAGAATTGGAAAGACTATGCTCCAGAATACATAGCTTCAGTTTGAGGCTTGGTGATATTGGTTTTTTTTACAAGGCAGAGAGAATAAAAGTAATGTGGCTAGGGGTGAGCGGAGACTTAGTTCAACTTCATGACCTGTATTCAGGAGTAGAAAATTCCATGGAAAAGCTGGGTTTTGAAAGAGAAAATAGGGATTTCAAGCCTCATGTAACATTGGCTCAAAACATCGATTTTAATGACGACGGTCCCATTAAGCTGAATTTTATTAAAAAAAGTGATTTTGAGATTATCCATGTAAAGGAAATCTGTATTTTTGAAAGTGTGAATATTGATGGAAAACTTGAATATGAAATAATCAGAAAGTATCCGTTTAAGAATCAATAGAAGACCTAAGGGTCTTTTTTTGCGTTAAAGCATACAAAACATATTGACAAACTAATATATGCGTGCTAATATTATCAGAACAACGCATAGTAAACATATATATAATATAATAAATGGAGGGGATTGCAAATGGGGCATCCGACGATACATCCAACAGGTACTACGATATACAATACTGAAAAAGCTTATGGGGGCTATACGATTTATCAAGCTGCAGGACAAGGCGCGATTCTGATCGACATGAACGGCAAAGAAGTACAGCTATGGGAAGGCCTGAGCGGTTTTCCAAACAAAATTTTACCTGGAGGATACGTTTTAGGCAGCAGGGGGCAAAGAAGTGCAAAACACGGTGTTCAAGATGAATTAGACTTGGTACAGGTGGACTGGGAAGGGAATGTTGTTTGGAGCTTTGATAAGAATGAATATGTGGAAGATCCCGGTGAAACACCAAGGTGGATGGCAAGACAACATCACGACTACCAAAGACAAGGGTCTTCTACCGGTTATTACAGCCCGGACCAAACACCTGAAACGAATAAGGGAAACACCCTGATACTCACCCATGAAAATGTGATCAACACTGAAATCTCTGAAAAAGTCCTGTTGGACGATAAAATCATAGAGGTAGACTGGGATGGCAACATAGTTTGGGAGTGGAGACCTAACGAGCATTTTGAGGAAATGGGATTTGGAGAAGCGGCGAAAAATATTTTATACCGAGATCCAAACTACAGACCTTCCGGAGGAGGGATGGGAGACTGGCTTCATATAAATACCATGTCGACTCTTGGAAAGAACAAGTGGTATGAAGAAGGAGACGAAAGATTTCATCCGGATAACATAATTTGGGACTCTCGAGAATCAAACATAGTGGCTATAATAAGTAAAGAAACCGGCAAAATCGTATGGAGACTGGGACCCGACTACGACTCATCTGAAAAGCTTAAGAAAATTGGATGGATAATAGGCCCACATCACGCCCATATGATTCCCAACGGACTGCCGGGTGCAGGCAATATCCTCATATATGACAATGGAGGGTGGGGAGGATACGGCGCCCCAAACCCGACGGCGCCTACAGGGAGAATGAATGCCAAAAGAGACTATTCCAGGGTGCTTGAAATTGATCCGGTGACACTGAAAGTAATATGGCAATATACTCCCGCGGAAGCCGGGTTCATTACCCCCCTTGATTCTTATAGATTCTACAGTCCATTTGTAAGCAGCGCCCAAAGGCTTCCCAATGGCAACACCTTAATAACTGAAGGGTCTGATGGCAGGCTCATGGAAGTTACTAAGGATTATCAGCTGGTTTGGGAATACATCAGCCCTTATTTTTTCAAGGGTGGAAGCCTCGATAAGATGAACATGGTATATAGAGCCTATAGAGTGCCCTACAGCTGGATACCACAGCTTGAAAAGCCAAAGGAAACAAAGATCGAACCTATCGACATAACCACTTTCAGGGTTCCGGGAGCGGCCCAAAGCGGCTTTGAAAGGAAGGTCAAAGTGGATGGGATTATTGAAGCAAAAGGAGAAGACGACGAGGCTTTGTTTTGTGTAATATCCGATACTGATTCAAAAATTTAAGGGAGATGTCTGCATGAACAAAAAAGTCAATAATCTTAATGTTACGGGAATCATACTGCCGTTAATCATACTTTTGGCTTGGCAATTGAGTGTACAAAGTGGGATGTTTCCTCCGGCGATTTTGCCGCCGATAGGGGATGTGGCGAGGGCATTTTTAAATATGATGGAATCAGGTCTGCTAGTCGGAGACATACTTGTCAGCCTAACCAGAGTATTAAGGGGGTACCTGTTGGCAATATTTGCAGGAGTGACTCTCGGAACACTTATGGGGACTTCAAAGCACATAAACGATTTTTTCACACTGACCTTAAATTCAATAAGACAGATACCCATCCTGGCATGGATACCTCTGATAATATTATGGTTGGGTATAGGTGAAGAGTCTAAAGTGGCTGTGATTTTTCTCGCATCATTTTTCCCAATACTTATTAATACTATCAGCGGAATGCGTTCTACACCTAAAGGATTGGTAGAGGTTGCTGCCTTGTATAAGCTTAGCGGATGGATGACTTTTAAGAAGGTTTACTTCCCTTCTGCCCTTCCCCAGATATTCGTAGGCTTGAAGCTCGGATTGGGCATTTCATGGGTTGCAGTGGTGGCGGCAGAGCTTATCGCTGCAAGCTCGGGTATAGGATTTCGTATAAGCGACGCTAGAAGCATGATGGAGCCGGATGTCATGATTGTCGGAATGATATCCATAGGCGTTCTTGGGGTATCTATGGACAAGGCCTTGACCTTGCTTCTTGACAGGATTACGCCTTGGAAAAAATAGGAGGAGGAATTCGATGAGGGGACTGGCAATAAAAGATTTAAATAAAATATTTTCCACCAATTGCGGTGATGTAACAGCTCTAAAGGATATTAACCTGGACATCAAAAAGGGAGAGTTTGTCACTATATTGGGCCATAGCGGATGTGGAAAGAGCACTTTGCTAAAAATAATAGCCGGACTGGAGTCCGCTTCTTCAGGCAGCATAACTTATGGTGAAACAAAGATAACCGGTCCCGGCACGGATAGAGGCATGGTTTTTCAGGAGCACCGACTGTTGCCTTGGCTTACTATAGATGAAAATGTAGGCTTTGGTCTTGTTAACGAAAGTAAGGCCGTTAGAGAAAAGCTGGTTACAGATCATTTGAAGATGGTGAAACTCGATGGGTTTCATAAGGCATACCCCCATCAATTGTCTGGAGGCATGGCCCAAAGAGCAGCTATCGCAAGAGGTCTTGTAAATAATCCGGAAATCCTGTTGCTGGATGAGCCTTTTGGAGCATTGGACGCCTTGACTAGGATTCAGATGCAAAAGGAAATACTTAAAATTTGGGAGTCGGAGAAGACCACGATGATCATGGTCACCCACGACATAGACGAAGCGATATATCTAGGGCAAAGAATCGTTGTTATGTCCGCCGGACCGGGTAAAATCAGGTCAGTAATCAACGGGGATTCATACGAATCCAAAGATAGGGGAAGCTTGGAATTTGCCCGAATAAAAAAACAGATACTGGGATATTTCTTTGAAGAAGAAAATATAAATCCTGAATATATGATATAAAGGAGATAATAAATCATGAACAAGTATATAAAAGCCATAATATTGACTATCATAGCAGGGGCTGTATTTGCCGGATGCACTGCAGGTGGCGGAAATGGTTCTTCAGCGGATGATTTAAAGGAAGTTAAGCTGGGATATCCCATAGGAGCCAATGATTTTATAGACGGGGTAGGGGGGCTGGCTCTGGAACTAGGCTACCTGGAAGAAGAACTTGAAAAAGAAGGTTTTAAGCTTAACTCACAGGGATTCACAGGAGCAGGACCGGCTGTCAATGAAGCACTGGCCAGCGGAAACATTGATTTTGCTCTTTATGCTGATTTTCCGGGGATAGTAATTCAATCAAGAGGAATTGATACAAGACTTATAAGCATAGTTAATACTCAAGGACATGCGGGCATAGTAGTAGGAGATGACTCGGGGATTGAAAGCGTTGCAGACCTTAAAGGTAAAAAAATTGCGTATCCAAGGGGTACCTTTATTCAAAAATATCTTTTGCAGGCTCTTGAGGAGTACGGCTTAAGCGAAGACGATGTAGAGCTTATCAATATGACTACTGATGCAGAAGCGGCACTTGTTAGTGGAGATGTAGACGCCATAGCTTATACAGACGGAGTCATAGCGAACCTGGCTTTTGAAAAAAATATTGGCAAAATAATAAATACCTCGCGGGAAAATGACGACTGGACAGGTGCTTTTGTCCTTATAGGGAGAAGTGATTTTCTAGACGGCAACGAAAAAGCAGCAACCGCATTTTTGAGAGCTTTTATTAGGGCCAAGGAATACGCGGTGGAAAATCCACAGAGCGCATACGAGATATTTGCTGAAAAATCACGAATCAGCATTGAAACAGCTGAGTATCTTTACGGTTCTGATGAAGGAGCTTTTGAATTCTTTTCTTTGGAAATTGAGCCCTTGGGGTTGGATAAAGTAAGCTCAAACAAGGACTTTTTAATAAACGAAGGGCTTATCCAAAATGATTTCGACGTTTATCAGTGGGGAGATAACAGCTATTATGAAGAAGCAAACCGATAGAGCTGTCATTTTGCTGGATGAAACAATGCAAACAATGTAAAATGGAATAAAGGAGAGTGATGCAAATGACGGTGTATCCTGAATCAGTAATGAGGGAACAACTTGGATACAGAAGCAAGGTAAAAGAATTTTTATCCGGTGATATCACTGAAAAAGAGTTCAAACCTATAAGATCCTGTTTTGGTATATATGAGCAAAGACAAGACGGTAAGTATATGGTCAGAGCTAAGATACCAGCAGGCGTTTCAAGCGTAAAGCAGCTTGATAGCCTTATAGAAATCGCTGATAGATACGCTTGGAATCTTCTTCATTTCACCACCAGGCAAGATATCCAGTTTCACGGGGCTTCAATCGAGGACACGTCAAACATACTGGATGAACTATTGGGCATTGGAATAGTTACAAAGGGTGCCGGAGGCAATACGGTTAGAAATATAGCTGCATCTCCATTATCTGGCGTAGATCCGGAAGGGGTATTCGATGTAACTGAATATGCGCTCGGAATAAATGAACACCTTATTAAAGACCCTTCGGCATTTAAGCTCCCGAGAAAGTATAAGATTTCGGTAAGCGATTCATGGAGAGACAGTGCAAACGCAGCTATAGCAGATTTAGGCTTCATAGCAAAGGAATTAGATGGCAAAAGAGGTTTTTCCGTATATGGAGGTGGTGGTTTAGGACCAAATCCATCAAGATCGCTCCTCTTAAATGAATTCATTGATGACAAAGTGATTCTTTACCACGTTGAAGCTATGAAGATCCTGTTTCAAAGGGAAGGTGACTACGATAACAGAAACAAAGCCAGGATTCGTTATATTCTTGGCAGGCTGGGGGAAGATAAGTTTAAAGAGCTATATAAAGATATTCTCCAGGAGTTAATCAAAAACAACGACTTTGATTTGACGGTGGGATATGACATTGATACAGAAAAAAAACGACCTGTAATCAAAATAGATAAAGAAGACAGACTTTTGCCACAAATCCAAAGTGGAAAATACAGTGTCTACATTCATCCTACAGGCGGTTACATATCCACAGATGATTTAAAGTCGATAACAGGTTTTTTAAAGTCTCTTCCTTATGAAACATCCATAAGGCTCACAAGTACCCAAGGCTTTTATATAAGGGATTTATCCCAAAGTGACGGAGAGACGTTATTAAAAGTTATTGAAGATATAATGCCGGATTATCCCTTGGCAAGCTCTGTTTCCTGTACAGGAGCTGGCACATGCAGGGTTGGCATGCTTAAATCTAAAGAACTTTTAGGAGAGATCGTAAAGAGATTCAATGATGAACAACTAGATACAAAAAGGCAGCTTCCCCGGATTTTTATTTCAGGATGCAGAAATTCATGTGGCCAGCATCAAAAGGGTGAAATTGGATTGTGCGGAAAGAAGAAAAAAATAAACGGCAGAGCTATGCCATTTTATGCTGTTTTTCTGGATGGATCGGTAGAAGAAAAAAATACTAGGCTAGGGACTGAAGTAGGAGATGTACCTGCAAAAAAAATACCGGAGTTCCTCGTTGCCTTAGCAAAGGTCGTAAAGGAAACCGGTAACTTAACAACAAACGAAGTGATTGAATTAATCGAAAAGTACAACCACTTCGAAGAAGATATCCCTGAGGATATGTATTTAGACTATTGATTTGAGAATCATTATGGTAATCTCATGATGTAGCTTTCCATGGTATCATAGTCCATGGTACCAACATAACCAGACATTATGTTGCCTTCTTTATCGATGAAGTAAGAGGTAGGGATACCTGTTACGCCGTATAAGGAGGCAACTTCATTTTTTTCATCCAACAATATCTTGAATGTCAATTCGTAATCATCCCTAAACCCTGAAGCGGCCGCAGCATTTTCTCCTACATTGACAGCTAATATAACGACTTCACCTTCAAAGTCTTTGTGGATAAGCTCCATGTCGGGCATTTCATCTCTGCAGGGACCACACCAGCTTGCCCAAAAATTCAAAAATACATTTTGACCTGAGTAGTCTGATAGTGAAACCGTATTTCCCTCTAAATCTGTAAGTGTAAAGTCAGGAGCTGCAACCGGATCTTGGCTTTGTCCTTCTTGTTGTTGATTATTCGGCAAAGTCGATGAAAGACCGTTATCCTTGTTTACAACTGCAAATGCTATTACCAAAACTATTATTGCGGCCAGGAGCAATATCAATATGTTTAAAAATTTCTTATTCATTTCAACAATCCTTTCTAATAAAAATCAATAAAGTCCAGATATGTTCCCAACACTCCCACTTTATCGTTAAATATCAATATACCCATTATTATGAGAAGTATTCCACTAATTAGCGAGACATATCTCAAGTATTTCGAATATTTTTTGAAGTACTGCGAAAACTTCTCTATTAAAGCTGCAACAAGGACAAAAGGCACTGCGAGCCCTAAAGAATAGAAGCCAAGCATGGTTATTCCCATAGAGATTGTCTCCATATTTCCGGCAAAAATCAATATTGACGAAAGTATAGGTCCTATACAGGGGGTCCACCCTGCAGCGAAAGCCATGCCCACAAAAAAAGAGCCTGCTTTATTTACTTTGCCACTCAATGGGAAAAGACGTTTTTCGTAATAGAGCTTTTTCAATTTGATAAATCCTGTCAAATGAATTCCGAGAATGATTATAGCTATTCCGCTAATCTTTTGAAATAGAAGCTTGTTTGTTATCAGAAGACTTCCCAAAGTTGTTACTGAAGCGCCTAAAACCATAAATACAAAACTAAATCCCAGGACGAAACCTAAAGATTTGGCAAGCAGATGCGCTTTTTGCTCTCTCGTGTTTATTTCACTAACGGCTGAACCGGTCAAGTATCCTATATAAGCGGGCACCAGGGGAAGCACGCAGGGAGATAAGAAAGACAGGAGACCTCCTGCAAAGGCCATTGCAATTGATATGCCATTCATAGTTCAACCTCCATTTATATTTTTTATTTGCATATAAGTTTATTTTACAGATTATATCACATAAAACAGTGACTTCAGTCATTTAGAAGAATTTTAATGTAAATATAGGGGTATAAGATAGGTATATAAATATATAAGGTGGTTTTGGTCGTGAGAATATATAGAAAAAACAAGTCGCTTATACTTTTGGTGATAATTATAGCTGTGGTATTGGTGATATCAAGCGGATGTACATGGTCGTGGGGCGGAAGGGACCCTGGACCTGAACCTGGACCTGACCCTGGACCTGACCCTGGACCTGACCCTGGACCTGACCCTGGACCTGAACCTGGACCTGACCCTGGACCTGAACCTGGACCTGACCCTGGACCTGAACCTGAACCTGAACCTGATCCTGACTCCAGTACGGATATTTATGTAGGACAGAAGCTTATAATACCAGGCAGCGTTCAAAGAGAACCTGAAATATCCACTGTGGTACGGGAAGGAACCATCAAAGGTTCGGTGAGCAAGAAAATCGCTATCACTTTTGATGCCGGTTGGCTTTATGATCAAACGATGTCTTTATTGGATGTTTTGGACAGATATGATGTTAAGTCTACTTTCTTTTTAAGGGCTCTGTGGGTAAAGGATAACCCCAAACTGGCTATGGCCATCCGTGAGAGAGGACATATAATTGAAAACCATTCACTGACCCATGGCCATATGAGAGAAATGACTACATCTGAAATCAATGATGAAATGACCCAATCTACTAGAATAATCAAGGAAATTACAAATAGCAATCCCTATCTATTCAGGCCTCCATTCGGTGAATATGACGATAATGTACTTAAGGTATTGGGACGGCAAGGATACCCATATACTGTGATGTGGACTGTGGACAGTCACGATTGGGCGGAAGAAATCCGGGGAACAAAAGTAACAAAGAACTACCTGGTTTCGAGAGTTTTAGACAACGCCACGGATGGAGGCATCATTTTGATGCATGTGGGAGGTTACCACACTGTAGAAGCTTTGCCTGAAATAATAACAGGGCTTAAGAATAAAGGGTATGAGATAGTCACTGTTAACAGCATGCTGCCAAAGCCTCAAAATTATGAATACACAGTCATAAAAGGAGATACCCTCTATTCAACATCACTGAAGTACGGAGTTTCTGTAGAAGATATTCAAGGAGCAAACAATATGAAGTAAGGCAGGAGCGAGATGAGGATATGTTGACTACTAGTGTATTGAGAATTATTATGACGAGATCATTAAAACCCTTTGTTTTCAGTTTGGAGTTGCCAACAGACCCGGAGGTTAAGTCAAATAATGATTTGGGTCTTTATCTGCATATGCCCTTTTGCAGAAGCTTGTGTAGCTTTTGCCCATACTGTAAGGTTCTATACGATAAGGCACTGGCACTAGAGTATGGGAGAGCGATGAGGAAAGAAATAGCTATGGAAGGGGAAAAGACCAAGGGAAAAAGGAATATAACGAGTATCTACCTAGGAGGTGGAACTCCTGCTTTAATGCTGGATCAACTGGATTTGATCCTTGAAACAATAAGCATGCATTTCAATGTGGATGGAAAAATTGGAATTGAGCTTCATCCCAAAGATATAACGATACAAAATATCGATAAGATAAAATCCTTGGGCATTAATATGGCTAGTGTAGGGGTTCAATCCTTCGACAAAGCATCCCTGGCTAACCTAGGCAGAACGATTGATGATACCGAAAAAAGATTAGACATTATAAAAAAAGCAGACTTTAAGGTGCTGGATATGGATTTGATATTTGCCATACCGGGACAGTCGGAAAAAAGTCTGATAAAGGATGTGGAGACCTGTTTTAAGCTGGGAGCCACCCAGGTTTCTACATATCCATTTATCGACTTTTCTTATGCTGACAACAAGTACAAACCACCTGGTCAAAGAACTAAAAAACGGCTCTTAGAGGCTATATCTAAATACTGCTCTGAGAACAACTTGGATAGAAAGTCAGTTTGGACTTTTGCCATAAAAAATAGTGAGAAATATTCATCAATAACCAGAAATCAGTTTATAGGATTCGGTGTTTCAGCAGCTTCCCTGAATAGAAGCTGTTTTAAAATAAATACATTCTCCATACCGGATTATATTGATAAACTCGAAAATAATCTCGAACCCACATCGTTAAAGATAGATATGAATCTTAGGCAGAAGGCTTCTTATTATTTGTTTTGGGCAGCTTATTCTTTAACAGTAGACAAGGAAGACTTTGAAAAAAACATTGGAGTACCGATTGAACGATTATACAAAAATGAAATTAAGATTCTGAAAGCATTGGGGATTATAGAGGAGGAAGCAGATGTTTATAGCCTCACCGAAAAAGGAGCATATATATTCCACAGAATCGAACAACACTATACAAGAGCCTACATAGATAAGATGTGGAAATTAAGCATTAGCGAAGCTTTCCCAAGCAGACTTGTGCTAAAATAAAATGCCGCTAAATAAGCGGCATTTTTAGCTTTCCTTGGTCCACCTATGGGGTACCAGGAGCGCAATTATAGTAAATAGTTCAAGTCTTCCCAGTAGCATTAAAAAAGAAAAAAGGAGCTTGCTCGCCTGGGAAAATTCAGAATAATTCTTTGTAGGTCCCACAAGTTCAAATCCAGGACCGATATTGTTTAGAGTTGCAGCTACTGAAGAAACTGCACTTAGCATATCGATTCCTTCCAGTGATATCAGTAGAGAACCGATTATAAAAATGATTACATGAAGAGCCATAAAACTGTTGATTCTGGCAACTACTTCGTTTGAAACTGTTTTTTTTCCAAGCTTTACAGGGGCAAAAGCTCTAGGATGAAAGATTTTTGATATCTCACGCTTTATTAGCTTAAAAAGCATTAAAACTCGTATAACTTTCATGCCTCCGGCAGTAGAACCTGCACATCCTCCAATAAACATAAGAACTAAAAGTATGGTTTTGCTAAATGTAGGCCAAAGGTCGAAGTCCACTGTAGAATAACCTGTTGTGGTTATGATGGTGCTTACCTGAAACAGAGCATCTCTAGCAGCATAAAAAAGGCTGTTATATTGGGTCGTTATTAAATTGACTGTTATCAATATCACTGAGGCTACAATAAATCTCAAATACATCTTCAGCTCATTGTCAGTCACTATCTCCCGGAATCGCTTGGTATAAAGGAAGAAATGCAATGAAAAGCTGACTCCGGCAAGAATCATGAAGATACTGATCACTATGTGAACATAGGTTGAAAATCCACCTACGCTGTCGTTATAAACACCAAAGCCACCAGTTCCCACGGTTCCAAATGTATATACAGATGCGTCGAATAAGCTTAAGCCGCCAAAAATAAGAAAGATTATCTGAAGTAGGGTCAAGGATATGTAAGAGACGTAAAGGGCTCTTGCCGTATCCTTTATTCTTGGAGCAACTTTGCCGGTAACCGGGCCAGGACTTTCCGCCTTGAAGATATGAAAGCTGCCCATGCCTAAAGCAGGTAGAAGAGCTACAGTAAAAACAAGTATCCCCATTCCGCCTATCCAGTGGGTGAAGGAACGCCAAAACAAAATGCTCCGAGGCAGTATTTCCACGTTGTTTATTATGGAAGCTCCGGTTGTGGTAAAACCGGAAATGGTTTCGAAAACCGCATCTATAAAGGAGGGAACGCTTCCGGACAAATAAAAAGGAAGCGCTCCCAATAAAGATACCAATATCCAGCCATAGGTTACGATCGCCAAGCCTTCTTTAGCTTTGATTTCTTTTCGTGTGGTCTTGATCCTTGAAAGAACGAAGCCCAATAACAAAGTTGAGATAATCGCTATTAAAAACGAGGAAAAGCTGTCCTCCTTAAGAGTATAGGCTATGAGCAATGGAGGAAGCATCAAAACTGAATCAATTATCAGAATTGAACCCAATACTTTTGCTACGATTCCATAATTCACCGAGAAGTCCTCCTTTGCCAGGTTTGAATAGAGTTTTCAAGCTTTCGATATCCTCTGCCAATGTAAATACAACTATCCTGTCGTTCTCTCTGATTATAGAGGAACCATTGGGTATCTCGACTTTTCCATCTCGGATTATTGCGCCGATAATTAAGCCTTTAGGCAAATTGAGGTTGTGTATCGGCTTGTTTATGTAAGGCATCTCCGGAGAAACGATGATCTCGGTTACTTCTCCTTTTCCTCCCAGTAGCAACGATACAGAAGCTACCTTGCCGCCACGAACATATTTAAGAATGTTGCTGGCTGTTATATTTACCGGATTGATCGCTACATCGATGTCAAGTTTATCAATAATCTTAGTGTAGTTTTGTCTGCTGACCTTGGCGATTGCTTTTGATACACCGTATTGCTTTGCCATAAGAGCCATAAGGAGATTCTGTTCGTCAAAGCCTGTTACGCCCACGAAAGCATCCATTTGCTCGATGTTCTCCTCTTCTAACAGAGTTATGTCAGTGCCATCGCCGTTTATAACCAATACGTGATCGAGCTGCTCTGCAAGTTTTTGAACCTTTCTTCTATCTTGATCTATTATTGTTACCTTGACTTTGGATTTTGCAAGTACCTTTGCTAGGTAATAGCCTACGTTTCCACCGCCAAGTATCATTGCATTTTCAACCTTTTTCTCGACACCTTTAAGCTGAAACCTTTTGCTGAATCTGTCGATATGTTCACATAAGCCAATAACGTATATGACGTCACCTGATTGCAAAGCTGTTGAGCCATCAGGGATAATCAGGCTTCCTTCTCTCGAGATAGCTGTTATCAACAGATTTTCCATGCCTTCTATTTCAGATATCTTTTTACCTGTAAAATTTTCAAGGTTCCCTGTTTTAAAGTCTATCATCTTGACTTTTCCACTGGCAAATTCTCCGGAGTAGAAAGCAACGCTTCGCATAAGGTATTTAGCTATGGTATTTGCCGTAGCCAAGTCTGGATTTATTACCAAATCTATACCCAGTTCCTCCTTTATGAAGGACATTTGCTCCATATATTCAGGATCTCTAATCCTGGCGATGGTTTTTTTACATCCCAGTTTTTTCGCAAATGTGCAAATTACTGAATTTGTAGCATCACCGTCAGTTGTAGCGACAAGCAAATCGAATTTGTCGATGTTTAGTTCCATAAGCGATGATACGTTGATGCCACTTGCAACAACTGTTAAAACATCCAGGTGTTCGTTGACTTTCTCAATTACCTTTGGATTGTCGTCCACCAGTGTTACATCCATGTTTTCCAAATTCATGGTCTTTGCAAGTCTGACACCGAGTTTGCCGGCGCCTACAATCATAACTTTCAATTTTAAACCTCCGAATCAATTATATAATCTTGACATATTTGAATATAATAATAGATTATATCAAATAAAACAATACCTAAATGGCAAAAATAAAACTTATTATCCCTACGTTTACAGTATAACATAAAATATTGGTTTACAAGGCAAATGGTTATAGTCATAATTATAAAGGAAAGCCTCGAGTTTTACAATGCGGAAAGACGTTTTAAATATTTATAAATTTTATTAAAAAGCGGTTTTCAACGACACAAAAAAAACATATAATGAACAAGTAGAAACTTAACTAGGAGGGCTTATTTTATGGGTATTGAGAATTTTAAAATTTCTGATGAATTAAGTCGGGTGCTTAACGAAGCGAAGAGCGTTTACGTTCCCCGAACAAGAGAAGAATTGGTTGAATTGGCATTTGGTGATCCCACAAATGACAAATTCGATGTAGTATACTCGGTTAAAGGAAAAGGAATGGTCAAAGAAGCAGATGTGGTCAGGTGTAAAAACGGAGCAGTTATTAATTATCCGGAAGACTACATGAGAAGAAGAGACCCAGACGCTATGTTGGTAGCAGATGAAAATGATACCGACAAACCAAGATATGACGACGTCTATAACGAGGACTTCAATCCTTTAAGGAATGAAACCTTCAATTGGTTGAAAGAACAGGACATTATCGTTATGCCTTTTATGGCAGGAGGCAAAGAGTATGGTTATGAAGCCTTATTGGTTGCGCCTCGCAATGCAGCTTTTTTCGCAGCTGCTCTTGCAGATCTTCAGGGATTTGTGGGGGAAAGAGAAGTACCTGCGGGTTTTGAGCCAAAGGCAGTCGTATATTTGGCGCCACCTTTCAGACATACTCACTTTGACGGGAAACAGGTGGTAATACACAATAGGCTTGAAGGCATGCACGAGGTTTTTTCTTACAACTTGTATCCTGGTCCGAGTGCAAAAAAGGGTATTTACGGGGTACTGCTTAATATCGGTGAAAAGGAAGGATGGGTTACAGTACATGCATCGACTGTTAAGGTGATTACGCCTTACGATAACGAAATCGTCATAATGCACGAAGGTGCTTCCGGTGCAGGCAAAAGTGAAATGATTGAATCTGTACATAAGGAAATGGACGGAAGAATCGTTCTCGGACAAAATACTGTAACAGGGGAAAAATTCTATATGGAACTTTCCGAAACATGTGAGCTAAGGCCTGTCACAGATGATATGGCTCTATGCCATCCAAAAATGCAGGAGGGAAGCAAGAAGCTTGTAGTAAAGGATGCAGAGCAGGGTTGGTTCCTGAGGCTAGATCACATTACAGAGTACGGGACATCTCCGGAGCATGAGAAGATATTCGTTCATCCCTCGGAGCCGCTTATATTTTTAAATATAGACGGGGTTCCAAAAAGCACATGCCTTGTGTGGGAACATATAAAGGATTCGGATGGAAAACCTTGTCCGAACCCTAGGGCAATACTCCCTAGAAGGCTTGTCCCAGGAATTGTTGAAGATTTGGTAGAAGTGGATGTAAGAAGCTTTGGAGTAAGAACTCCTCCTTGCACCAGGGAAAACCCCACTTACGGAATCATGGGACTGTTCCATATATTGCCACCGGCATTGGCGTGGCTATGGCGTTTGGTCGCCCCTAGAGGCCACAACAATCCAAGTATAACCGCAACAAAAGGAATGACAAGCGAGGGAGTAGGTTCATATTGGCCTTTTGCAACAGGAAAAATGGTAGAACAGGCAAATCTGCTTCTTAATCAGATTAGAAATTCACCAAGCACCAGATATGTGCTTATACCCAACCAGCATATCGGAGCTTACAAGGTCAGTTTTATGCCACAATGGATTGCAAGGGAGTATATAGCAAGAAGGGGAAGCGCCAAGTTTAAGCCTGAACACTTAAAAGAAGCTAGATGCTCTTTGTTTGGGTACGGTCTGGAGTCTCTAAAAGTTGATGGACAGTATATAAGGAAGGCGTTTTTACAGCCAGAAACCCAGTCGGAGATTGGCACTGAGGGTTATGATGCGGGAGCTCAGATTCTAATTGACTTCTTCAAACAAGAACTGGAAAAATTCAATACGCCGGAACTGGATCCTTTGGGCAAAAAAATTATAGAGTGTTTCTACAACGATGCTCCACTGGAAGAATACATAAAGCTAATCCCGATGAGATACTGATTATTACAACCCAGCTGATTTCAGCTGGGTTGTTTGTTGGGGTCAAGTTTGACAAATCACTACAACCCCTGTATTATGGCACGTAAGAAGATACGTTGCTAAAAAAGAGGTGGTTTTGATGTATCATGATGATAATCTTCCGATGCCTTCTGTATTTCTTTCTCTTATCCCAATAGCTGTAGTCGTAGCAGTTTTGGGTTTTTCAGTATTCGTTGCCGAAGCTGAGCCCCATATCGCATTGTTTTTGGGGGCTGTTACCGCAGGCCTGGCAGCATATCGCCATGGTTATACTTGGAATACAATAGAAGAAGGTTTTAAGGACAGCATAAACAGAGCTATTTCTTCTTTAATCATACTTTTAATAATAGGCATGATTATCGGAGTTTGGATAGCCAGCGGTATAGTTCCCGCCATGATGTACTATGGATTTGAAATATTGGTGCCTGAGTGGTTTTTGCCTATAATTCTAATTTTGTGCAGCATCATGTCTGTAGTCACAGGCAGTTCTTGGACAACCATAGGAACGATAGGCGTCGCAGCTTTAGGCATAGGACAAGGGCTTGGGATACCTCCTGCCGCTATCGCAGGAGCAGTTGTATCGGGAGCCTTCTTTGGAGACAAGATATCTCCCATGTCCGACTCTACAAACTTGACACCGTCGGTATTGGGTGTGGATCTGTACGATCACATAAAGCATATGCTCTACACTACAGTACCCAGTTTTATAATTTCCTTGATAGTATTTGGAGTCATGGGCTGGTTTTTATCCGAAGGAACAGTTGATGCGGAAACCATTGCTTCCTACCAGAATATCCTTTCTGAAAACTTTGAGTTTTCATTGCTGCTTTTGCTTCCTCCCGTTGTCGTAGTGGCATTGATTTTGAGGAAGACGCCGGCTATACCAAGCCTGATTGCAGGAGTCATGCTTGGAGGTTTTGTTCTTTTGAATGTACAGGGGCATAGTCTAGAAGATTTTCTTCATATATTGTATGATGGCTTTGTCATACAGACAGGTTGGGAAGAAATGGACGAATTGTTGTCTACAGGCGGCATGACCAGCATGTATTCTGTAGTATCCTTGGGAATAATGGCTCTGGCATTTGGAGGAATAATGAACAGATGCAACATGCTTAGGGCATTGGTTAGCAAGATGACCGGCCTGGTCGGAGCACGAGGAAGATTGACCGCTACAACGATAGTAACAGCACTTCTGATAAACATATTTGGCGCCAATCAGTATTTGGCTGTAATAATACCGGGGCAAATGTTTGAAGGTGCATATAAAAGGCTTGGGCTAAAGCTCAATAACCTTACAAGGGCTTTGGAAGCTGGAGGAACCTTGACCGCACCTTTGATTCCTTGGAACAGCAGCGGTGCGTTCGTTATATCTGTAATGGCAGTTAATCCACTGGTATTTGCACCCTATGCAGTATTGTGCTGGATAACGCCCTTAATAACGATGATATATGGTTTTGTTAACTTTAAAATGGACAATATAGCATAAAAAAACCGACTATTGTCGGTTTTTTTGTGTTTTAATAGCCTTCGATAAAGCTTCTCACTTTATTGATCGTCAAACGGCTTCCGCCTCTGTTTTGAACATCTTCGATCATCATTGAGGTAATATAAGGCGTCTGTTGGCTTTTGTCAATTGCGACGAACCAACCCAGCTCATCTTTTTGAGCAGGGTTTTCCGGGTTATCGACTTCCGCTGTTCCTGTCTTCCCGGCGATCTGCCTGCCGGAAATATAAGCGTCATGTCCCGTTCCCTGAGGGCTTTCCACTACTTTGTCCAATAGGTTTGAGATTTTGTCCGCTGCATCTTTAGTTATGATTTGATTTTTTACGGCAGGACCGCTATCCATAAGCAAAACAGGATTGACAAGCTTCCCGCCGTTGACAAATGCGGAATACGCTACAGGTAGATTGACCACATTGACCAGCACCTGACCCTGGCCATAACCTGTATCTGCTAAAAGAACCTCAGAACCGATATTTTCATTATTTGCGAGCTGGGATTTTTTTAAGCCGTATTCAAGACTTAGGTCAACACCGATGCCAAAATCCTTGGATTTTTCCAAAAATGTTTCAGCTCCAATTTCCAAAGCGGCTTGTGCAAAATATATGTTGTCAGAATAAACCATGGCTTTTTCCATATTCACGCTTCCACTTTGAGGAGTTACTCGTGTTACATAATAGCCACCCCAAGAAGAATCCTTCTGCCAAGTCTTGCCGGTCACGTTGATGCTGAAATTTTCATCAAGGACAGATTCATTTAATCCTATTGCAGCCGTTATGGGCTTGAAGGTAGAACCTGGAGAATATGTGTTTGAGAATCTATTAAACAATGGCTTGGCATCATCTTCTACCAATAAACTATATTCAGCATTTGACATTCCAAGTATGAACTTGTTTGGATCGTAAGAAGGGGAGCTGACTATAGCAACAAGTTCTCCGGTTTCGTAGTTCATTACTGATGCTGCGCCTTTTTCTCCAGACATTTGAGAAAAAAGCTTGCGCTGCATCTCAGCATCTATAGTCAAATTTATCGTCTCGCCGGCTACCGCATCTCGCTTAAACACCGTGGTCTTTTGATTGCCATTGCTATCTGCGATCGAAAACTCAACTCCAGGGATGCCCCGCAGCCTTTCATCAAATATCTTTTCCAAGCCTGTTTTTCCTATCTTGTCGTTTGCAGAAAATCCGAGAGGCTCCAAGTCTTTTAAATCTGACTCACTGGGATAGCCTATGTAGCCCGTCAGATGGGCAGCGGATTCTTTAAAAGGGTAGACCCTGTCGCTTACATCCCTGTAAGTCGCGCCGCTGTTTTTAGCTCTGATTTCTCGTATCTTGTTTTCACTATCCTTGGGAACCTTCACAAGATCTACGAAAGTATCATCACCCACCCATGAAAGGGACATTCGATCGTTAATATAGCTTTGGGATATCCCAAAAGCTTGGGATAGATCTAGGACTATTTCATCTTTCATGTCCCCAAGTCTTCCAGGAACAACGCCTATTTGCAGTACGTAGCCGTTTTGGGCAAGAGCTTTGCCGGTACGATCGATTATTTCCCCTCTTTGAGGGGAAGCATGTCTTTTAATTAAGACGTCGCCTTCAGCCATTTCATTCCAGATGAGAGAGTAGTCCCACTGGATTTTCCAAGAGCCTGCATCTGATTTAATCATTGGAAACTCAAAGGTCGACTCTAAAACACCATAGGCAAAATCGAACTGGATGTCGACGGGAACTTCTATCCGGTCTTCGTTTTCGCCGGCAGATTTGATATCATCTGGGCTTAGGGCCATATCGTAATTGATAGATTGTACTTGAAGGGTTTCATTAAAATCATAATACTGCCCAGAAAAGTCATCTAAAGAGATGCCGTTTTGAGTATTCTCATCTACTAAATCGTACATTTTCTCGTAATCTAACTTTGCCCAATCAGACAGGTATTTTTCTAAAATTTCTGCGGGGTTTTCATTACTGCTACATCCTGAAAAAAGCAAAATGGTGATTAAAATCAGCAAAGTGGTTTTGGTTGTTTTATTTAGCATAGTATCCTCCTGAAACTTAATTTATAATATGATAATTAAATTATACCATAAACTAAATACGTAAAGCATTGTGACAAGTTGTGCAAGAATTACAAAAGGTCCGTCAACTTGACGAACCTTGAATATTTTTAGTGTATATAAGCGAACTGAAAAATGAAGTGAGGGGTATTGAAAAGAGTATTCCAAAGCTTCCCACCAAAGCCTGTAGCACTTCAACGATGATCATCTCCCTGTTCAGCAGATATAGAAGGGACGAGTCGTAAACCGTCAAAAGCAGAACCATGGATAGTGAGCTTCCTATATATGCAAGTATCAAGGTATTAGACATAGTTCCCATAATGTCTTTGCCTATATTTATTCCCGATCTGAACAGTGCCTTGGGCCTTATGTTGCGAACGTTTTTTTTGACTTCCCAAAGTGATGAGGAGATAGACATCGCCACATCCATGATAGCTCCCATAGCGCCTATTATTATTCCTGCAAAAATAATCGCTCTAAGATTGATCGGTGTCTCAGTAGGCAGATAAGACAAATAAACAGCTTCGTCGTTTATTACTCCTGTTAGGGATAGGGCGCCATCCATAAATATGGTAATGCCCCCGGCTATCAATACGCCTCCAAAGCAGCCCAATATGGCGCTGAGGGATTTTTTGTTGTATCCATTCAATATAAGAAGAGTAGTAAGAATGGAATATAGGCATACCAAAATGGACCACAAATATATATTCTGTCCTGAAAGAATTGAAGGGATGAACACGGCAAATACTGCACCGCAGGTAAGTCCCAATGTCAATAATGTATTAAAGCCCTTTTTGCCGCCAAAAGCCAGCAAAGCGATTGCAAATACTATTCCTAAGATCAGTAGATTGTCAGTTCTTACATGTTCGGCAAAATACCACTCTGAGGCACCGATGCCTGCGTCTATAATGAGTATATCGTCTCCGGGGGTCACTTCACGGGTGCTATTATATGGAGGAGTGGATTCGATCGTTTGTAATGCAGTTACGGTTTCTCCCTTGGATTCACCGGAGGAAATCTTTGCTTCGAAGATAATCTCGATTATTCCTCCACCGGACTGATCTGCAAAGTAGCTCTCTGTCGTTTTGTCGATTATCTCTTCTACAGAAGCTCTGACTACAGGCATGTCGGTATCTTCATCGAACCTTGCGATATTGCTGCTTAGGTATCTATTTGCAACAAAAACAGTGACAATTGCCAAAATGACGGTTAATAAATACAATATCCGTCTGTTTAATAGATTTAGTTTCATAGTTATATACCTTTCATGATGTTTATTGAACTAGTCAAGTTTAGCACAAGCGGCAGATAAAATCAAAGACTAAGCTTAATTATTCCGTGTTCCGTTTTTTTGGTGCAATCTTTCTCAAAAGGGTATATATATATTAAATAATGCTTAATTTTAGAGTTAGAGGTGGATGTCATGGATTTTTCCAGAATCAGCCTAAGGGTCTTGACGGTTGTTTTAATTGCTTTGATTTTTTCAGGAGCTTTGGCCGGAAGCTATAAAGCTCAAAGCGATAACTTGGTAATGACTATTAATATTGAAGGAACGATAACAGCTGGTACGGCTAATCAGGTTAGAAGAGGTATTGAAACTGCCCAAAATAGAAATGCTGAAGCGCTATTGATTTTAATGGATACGCCGGGGGGGCTGGTGGATGCCACTCTTAATATCGTCCAATCAATATTGAACTCTCCGGTGCCGGTAGTCGTCTACGTCTATCCACAAGGAGCGATTGCAGCTTCGGCAGGAACATTCATACTTGTAAGCTCCAATGTGGCTGTAATGTCGCCAGGAACAACAATCGGGGCGGCAATGCCTGTGACCATTTCTCCCGGGGAAGGGGGCAGTACAGCGGCGGACGATAAAACGATCAATTTCTTGGCTGGACATATCAAGAGCATAGCCAGGGACAGAGAGAGGCCTGCCGATATTGCAGAAAAATTCGTAACGGAAAATCTGACATTAGATTCTACAGAAGCCTTGGATGTTGGTATAGTAGATTTTATAAGTGGGACTTTGCCGGGACTTCTTGAGGACATCGATGGATTTGAGACAGTCGCCGGAGGAGAAAATATAATTCTGCAGACCGCAGGAGCTGAAATCGAGAATATCGAGATGAGTCTGATTGACAAGATAACAAGCCTAATAAGCGATCCACAGGTTGCCTTCCTACTTATACTGTTGGGCATTTACGGATTGATTATAGGATTTGGAGCACCGGAGACTTTTTTCCCCGAAGTCTTGGGAGCCATAAGCCTTGTTTTAGGTTTATATGGCCTAGGGACATTTGAAGTAAATGTTTTTGCGGCACTATTAATAATCTTGGGGATAGTATTGTTTGTGGCTGAGGCTTTTACTCCCACATTCGGGGTACTAGCCATAGGAGGGATAATCAGCATGGTCCTAGGAATAATGTTCCTGCCTGTAGAACCGTTGATGCCTGTGGAGTGGATATCCAGATTCAGATTCTTTGGCATAGGCATCGGGATAGCAAGTGCAGGAGTGATGGTCGTAATACTGAGAGGCATAATCAAGCTTAAGAGATCCAAGGTAGTCATGGGAAATGAAGAGTTCAATACCCAGGCTGCATTGGTAGTAAAAGAACTTAATCCTGTGGGAATGATTAAAGTCAAAGGTGAAATATGGCAGGCGGTAAGCAAAAGTGGAGAAAATATTCCCGAAGGATCAGAGGTCGTGATATCAGGTCGCGACGGCATGAAGATACTTGTTGAAAGAATTGATGATAAAACCAAGATCAAGGAGGGTGATTAGATGTTTTTCTTGAATGAAACCGTATTGACGATCACTGGCGTAATGATAGTATTGCTGTTTATCCTTAGCATGTCTATAAAGATAGTGCTTGAATACGAAAGAGGCGTGCTATTCAGGCTTGGAAGATTGGTAGGGGTAAGAGGGCCCGGTTTGATCTTAATAATTCCATTTATCGATAGGATCACAAGGGTATCTCTTAGGACAATAGTAATCGACGTGCCCCCACAGGAAGTAATAACCAGGGATAACGTCACTTGCACAGTAAACGCGGTATTGTACTACAGGGCCGTAGCACCGGATAAGGCAGTTGTAAATGTGGAAAGATACCATGACGCAACGAGCCAGTATGCCCAGACAACGCTCAGAAGCGTCGTCGGACAGGCAGACCTTGATGAATTGTTGTCCCAAAGGGAAAAACTGAACAAGATTATACAGCAGATAGTTGATGAAGCTACAGATCCTTGGGGAATAAAGGTTACAGCTGTGGAGATAAAGGATGTCATCCTGCCAAATGAAATGCAAAGGGCGATTGCGAAACAGGCTGAAGCAGAACGTAACAGAAGGGCGGTAGTCATTCAGGCTGAAGGCGAAAAACAGGCTGCGGTAAGACTGGCCGAAGCAACTGAGATTTTATCCGGTCAGGAAGGAGCTATGACCCTTAGGATGTTGAGGTCTCTGTCAGAAGCGGCAGATTCCAAATCCACTACAATTTTGTTCCCGCTTCCAGTTGAGCTAAGAGCACTGCTTCCAGACCCTGAAAAGATAAAAGTGAAGACTGATGCAGGAAAACGGAAAAGGGAAGAGATAAGAAGGCAGGAAAAGCTTACGGAAGAAAACAAAATTGAAGTTGATGAGGATTTAAAAGTCGAAGAGAAAAGTGAAGAAAGCTGATAGCTTATACAAAACCGGGTTGTCATCTCAGAGACATCCCGGTTTTGTAATAAACGGCTATTTATTTTTCATCTTCTGGGCCTTATCTAGCACCATTGATTCTAAATCTTTCTTATATTTTTCTACACTTGCATATATGGCATCATCGCTTGTTGCAAGTATCTGTGCGGCCAGTATGCCGGCGTTTTTTGCACCGTTTATCGCTACTGTGGCAACAGGCACGCCCGGAGGCATTTGAACGATTGAGTATAGTGAGTCAACTCCATCTAAGGTACGGCTCTTTACAGGGACTCCTATCACAGGTAATGATGTCAGGGAAGCTACCATTCCAGGAAGGTGCGCTGCTCCTCCGGCACCGGCGATTATAACCTTTAGCCCTCTATCCACCGCGCTCTTTGCATAGCTATAGAGCCTGTCTGGAGTTCTGTGAGCTGATACGATGGTCATTTCATAGGAGATGGAGAATTGGTCTAGGATTTCTGCAGCCTGTTCCATGACCGGTAAATCAGAATCGCTGCCCATTATAATTCCTACCATTGGTTTCATGAGATCATCCTTTCGATGTTTTTTCAGATATGATTTTTAAAACTGATTGAGCTTGATCAGCAATGCTTAAGGCTTCATCAACTGTTTTTGCCAATACGGTAAAATGTCCCATTTTCCGTTGGGGCTTTGTAGTGGACTTGCCGTATATATGAAGAGTCAGTCCCGGATAAGACAATGCCTCGGATACACCCTTTACCAAAGGTTTGCCTTCGTGACCATCTTCACCCAATAAATTTCTCATGACCACGGGGCTGTGCAGGTCTGTTTTACCGAGAGGAAGACCAAGAACGGCTCTTACATGATTTTCAAATTGTGAGGTAATGCAGGCTTCAATAGTATAATGACCTGAGTTGTGGGGTCTGGGAGCGACTTCATTTACTAAGATATCACCATTTTCATGAACGAACATCTCAACGCAAAACATGCCCACTCCATCAAACATATGACAGATTTCTTTTGCCAGTTTTTCAGCATCTCGCGTCTGTTTATCGGTTATATTTGCCGGAGCGATTGTTTCATATAAAATACTGTCTCTATGTATGTTTTCGGCAACAGGATAGGCGACTATTTCTCCATTCATTGTTCGGCAGCATAAAACTGAAATTTCTTTTGTAAAAGGGATAAACTGCTCCACATAAAGAAGATTTTCATCACCATTTAGGGAGCTGTATGCTTCTGAGATTTCTTCTTCAGAATTTACCAGGTAGTTTCCCTTTCCGTCGTAGGCTCCTGAAGCACTTTTAACCATAAGAGGATATCCGTATTCTGCGGCAGCGGCTTTTATGGATTCAGTGGAATCTGCTTTTTTAAATGGACCCAAAGGGATGGAGTTATCCTGGAGAAGCTTTTTTTGCTGGTACTTGTTTTGGATAGCCTCAAGGCTTTTAGCTTTGGGATAGACGATATAACCATTATCCTCCAAGTATTTTAGTACTTCTGTTGAAATATGCTCAAATTCACAGGTCAAGACGTCTGTTTTCTTGGCAAGTTCTTCCAGGGCAGCTTTGTCATTAAAGGCAGCTACGATTGCCACGTTGGCTAGCGGGGATGCGGGGCAGTCAGCTCCGGGATCTAAAATTGCAGTGCCAACCCCAAGCTTTGATGCTTCGCTTATCATCATCTTGCCCAGCTGGCCTCCGCCTATTATACCTATTTTTTTTGATAGATAGTTGATTTCCATTTTATTATGATACCTTTCCTTTGTTTAAATTTAAGCTAATTTTAACATGAGAATCTTTTTAAAACAACATATAGAACTTTGTTTTTAAATAAAATTCGTATAGCTACGAATAATAAAATATAAAATTTAATTAATGTACATATTGATAGGGCCAGAAAACAAAAGACCTCTCTATTAGAGAGGTCGAAGCGGTTGCGCTAGCCTGTTATATCTATGGAGCCTTTAAAGGTCTTGTTGATAACATAGTAGCACTTGTTTTCTTCCGGTTTTACGTAAATCTCGATCTTTTTAATGTCCTTGACTTTGTTTCCTTCTGATTTCCATACATTTTTAGCTTCTTTGGAAAAATCGCACATGTCTACTTCATTGCCGGCAATCTGTAAAAAAACACTTTCTTTCATTGTTGATCCCCCTTGTTTTTTGATTGTATAAGTATAAGTTCATTTTGAATATTATTTACCTATAAGTATGACTAATTTTGTCTTATTTGTCAAGTTGCGTGACTTTAAAGGTTTGTGAAAGGTTTTGTATTTTGTAATATGCGAGGGATTTTCAGTTAGTGTTTGACAAAAATCTGAAAATCAAGTACGATTAAATTGTGGAAATCAATGAGGCAATTTTTTTTCGTTGGAATGTAAACGATAACACAACGACAAAGATTAAATAAATTACAAACGGAGGTCGACAAATTTGATAATTATCGGTGAGAAGATCAATGGTTCTATTCCTTCAGTAGCAAAGGCAATAGCAGAAAGAGATGCAGAGTTCATAAAAAACCTGGCAAGAATACAGTCAGATGCAAAAGCGAACTATATTGATGTCTGCGCATCCGTAGATGACGACATTGAGCTTGAGACGATGAAATGGCTAATAGACCAAGTACAGGAAGTTACTGATACTCCAATAGCTGTAGATAGCCCAAACGCCAAAATCTGCGCTGAAGCCATCAATTTTTGCAATAAGCCGGGGCTTGTCAATTCTGTTTCTTTGGAAGGCAGCAAAATAGACGATGTATTTACCGTGATAGCTGACACCAAGTGGGAGTGTACAGCTTTGTTATGCGATGACTGCGGGATTCATCCAACCGCTGAAGCCAGGCTAAATGTTTTTGAAAAAATTATGGCAAGGGCAAAGGAATATGGAATAGACCCTTCCAGACTTCATATAGATCCTCTTGTGGAAATGGTTTGTGCTTCGGAGGAGGGCATAAAAATGCTGGTGGAAGTTATCAGCGAGATAAAGAGAAGGTATTCAAATATCCATATAACGGGAGCGGTAAGCAACGTCTCTTTTAACCTGCCAATCAGAAGAGTGGTCAATCAGGCATTTACGGTTCTTGCCATGAATGCGGGTATGGACAGCGCCATACTGGATCCTACGAACAAAGATCTCATGGGTATGATATATGCAACAGATGGCCTCTTGGGCAATGATGAGTACTTTATCGAGTATATAGGAGCTTTCAGAGAAGGTATATTTGGAAATAAAAAGTAACAATAATTATAAAACACCAAAGATCAAAGGAGGAATTCAAAATGGCAAAAATCGATGAAGTTAAAGCAAAAGTAGAAGCGGGAAAGACAAAATTAGTACCGGGTTTGGTTCAGGAAGCTTTGGATGAAGGCAGCGCTGCAGAGGATATCCTACAGGCTATGGTAGAAGGAATGGGAGTTGTAGGAGAGAAGTTTTCTACAGGAGAAATTTTCGTTCCCGAGATGCTTATTGCGGCAAAAGCAATGGCCAAAGGCGTGGATGTGCTAAAGCCACATATGGCTAGCGACGGAGCAACATCCCTTGGAACGTGCATAATAGGAACAGTAGAAGGGGACTTGCACGATATAGGAAAGAATCTTGTTGCAATGATGGTAGAAAGCGCAGGATTTAAAATGATAGACTTGGGCGTAGATGTGACTGCCACAAAATTTGTTGAAGCAGCTAGAGAAAATGACAATGTTAAGATTGTTGCTTGTTCCGGACTTTTAACAACAACCATGCCAGCCCTTAAGGAAACGGTAAAGCAAGTTAAGGATAGTGGTCTGAATGTAAAGGTTTTGGTGGGTGGCGCGCCTGTAACCCCTGAATATGCAGAGCAGATAGGTGCAGACGGATATGCGCCTGATGCTGGGAGCGCAGCTGTTAAAGCAAAAGAGCTTGCAAGAGGATAAAAATCAATAATTCGGGGAGGTAACTGACTATGTTAACAAAAAGACAAAACTTGATTGAGACAATCAGAGGAGGCAATCCTGACAGATTTGTTAATCAATATGAATTCATGAACTTAATTATGGAGGCTCCCCTGGGGACCATGGCAGGCCCGGGACAAACTATAAAAAACGAGTGGGGAATAACATTCAGCTGGCCTGAAGGGCAGATAGGAGGTTTTCCTGTACATGACGAGGAACATCTGGTATTAAAAGACATAACTGAATGGAGAAAATACGTTAATGCACCGACAGTTCAATCATCAGACGCGGCGTGGGCTGCAGCAATAGAGCATGCAAATTCAGTAGACAGAGATGAAGAGTTCGTAACCGGTTTCGTAGCTCCCGGTCTCTTTGAAATGACCCATCACCTTATGAGCATGGAAGAAGCCTTGATAGCCCTATATGAAGAGCCGGAAGCCATGCATGAACTGATAGATTACATCATGGAGCATGAGCTTGAATATGCGAAGGTAATGATAGAAAAAATCAAGCCTGACTGCATATTTCATCATGATGACTGGGGAAGCCAAAAGTCATCTTTCATATCCCCTGAAATGTTTAAAGAGTTTTATCTTCCGAGGTATAAAAAAATCTATGGGTTTTATAAAGAAAATGGCGTGGAGCTGATTGTCCATCACAGCGACTCTTATGCTGCCAATCTTGTCCCATTCATGGTAGAGATGGGCGTTGATATATGGCAAGGGGTTATGACGACCAACAATACTCCTGAGCTTATAAAACAATATGGAGGTAAGATTAGCTTCATGGGGGATGTGGACAGCGGGGTCGTTGATTTTCCCGGCTGGACTCGTGAAATACTAGAGCGTGAGATTGAGAGAGCATGCAAGAACTGCGGAAAACATTATTTCATTCCAAATTTGACCCAGGGACTTAATTTCAGCTCTTTTCCCGGAGTATATGACACCGCAACTGAGATTATCGATGAGCTGAGTAAAAAGATGTTTTAAAAATAAAGGAAGCGCCGTTCAAGCTAGTAACCTGAACGGTGTTTTTTCAATACATGATGCCGCCGATGTAAGTGACTGTATTTGGTCCATTGTTATACTTTAAGCCATTGTCTTTCATCAAGGATATTACGTCTATTCCGTGAGCTTCCAAGGATATTATTTTATCATCCGGTCGACGGCAGGGCTCCCCATCGATATAGGTGCATTTTTTGCATAAGGCGCAAGCCCCCACACCGAGAATTTTAAATTTTGTTTCCTTGCTTATTTCATTTTTTACATCCAGCAGCTTGTGCTGAAAGTCTATGGCGGAATCAACCATGCCTTTCCAGTCATATAGGTTTTTAAGTTCATAAACCTCGTATAAAATAATAAAATTATCGTAAGATGAAAAATCCTTTTTAATCTTCTCCAAGTCATCTATTGCAGGAGGGCAAGCCCAGTTTTTGCCATAATATCCACACCGGTCCTGTTCGCACATGCCCCGTACTTCCTCGCTTAGCTTAATCGAGCTTATAGGGATATCGTGAAAGTTCTTTATGTGCTTTGATATTAAATCATGTATGGTTGTCATAATTAACCCTCCATTCTATTTGATTAAACAGTTAAACCAATTCAAGTTTACTTCACTATGTGATTCTAGTCAATCTGCATTATTAGCATTAATTGCTATGAAACCCTTTCTAAACTCAATGAAATTAGTATTAATGAATATATATAATTTTACATAGAAAAATAGTTTCGATGGAAACAAAAGCGAGCATATTGATAATTTAAAATTTTTGTGATTGTAAACAATATCAGAGGGTATAAATGCGAATATAGAGTAAATTGTAATGATTACAATTTAAATATCGAACTAACCTGGAAGGCTGTGAAATGTCTTGGAAACATATTATGATATTTTAGTAGATGAACTAAAGAATAAAAACCTGCGCCTTTCTGCTCACAGACTAAAAATACTGCAGTACCTGTGTGAAAACCTCAATCATCCTACTGCAGATCAAATTTACGTGCATCTTCAAAAGGATGTGCCCACCCTTTCTAAGACTACAATTTACAACACGCTCCATGTACTCCATGAAGCGGGGCTGGTAAGGGTGATAAATATTGAAGATAACGAAACCAGGTACGATATAATCATCGAGAGCCATGGACATTTCAAATGTGAAAAATGTGGATCGATATTTAATTTTAAGGTGGATTTCAATGTACTGGAAACAAAAGATTTAGCTGGGTTCAAAGTTAAAGACAAAGATGTTTATTTCAAAGGTGTTTGTAAGAAGTGCCTTTTAAATATTGAAAGTGAAAATTGAAGGGAGGAAATATTGTGAGTGAACAAAGCAAATGCCCTGTAACGGGTAAAACTTCAAATCCGACTGTGGGAGGAGGTGGCACGTCAAATAAAGACTGGTGGCCTAATCAGTTAAATCTTAAGATACTGCGTCAAAACTCCAATTTAAATGATCCTATGGACCCTGAGTACAATTATGGAGAAGAATTTAAAAAGCTGGACTTAAAAGCTGTCAAAGAGGATCTTTACAAGTTGATGACTGATTCACAGGATTGGTGGCCTGCAGACTACGGTCATTATGGACCGTTGTTCATACGTATGGCTTGGCACAGTGCCGGAACATATAGAATGGGTGATGGACGCGGGGGAGCAGGAGACGGAACGCAAAGGTTTGCGCCTCTTAACAGTTGGCCGGACAATGTCAATCTCGACAAAGCTCGCAGGCTTTTATGGCCGATCAAGAAAAAATACGGCAATAAACTATCATGGGCGGATTTGATGATTCTCGCAGGCAACTGCGCGCTGGAGTCAATGGGCTTTAAGACATTTGGATTTGCAGGCGGGCGTGAGGATGTATGGGAGCCTCAAGAAGACGTTTATTGGGGTTCTGAGTCCGAATGGCTGGATGACAAGCGTTACTCAGGAGAAAGAGATTTAGAAAACCCTCTTGCCGCCGTTCAGATGGGCTTGATTTATGTAAACCCTGAAGGGCCAAACGGGGAACCAAGTGCAGTAGCATCCGGTAAAGATGTTAGAGAAACCTTTGCCAGAATGGCGATGAATGACGAAGAGACTGTCGCTCTCGTTGCCGGCGGACATACTTTTGGAAAATGCCATGGGGCTGGACCTGCTACACATGTAGGACCTGAACCGGAGGCTGCTCCAATTGAAGAACAGGGTCTTGGTTGGAAAAGCACCTTTAAGAGCGGAAAAGGCGGAGATACTATAGGCAGCGGCATCGAAGGAGCTTGGAAACCAAACCCGACCAAGTGGGACATGGGCTATCTTGAAACCTTGTTCAAATATGATTGGGATTTAGTGAAAAGTCCAGCTGGTGCATACCAATGGAAACCTACAGATCCGGCTGCCGCAACTACAGTGGAGGACGCACACGATCCAAATAAGAAGCATGCTCCCATGATGACTACTGCGGACCTTTCCTTAAGGATGGATCCTATTTATGCGCCTATAGCAAGGAGATACAAGGATAATCCGGAAGAATTTGCAGATGCATTTGCAAGGGCTTGGTTCAAACTGACACACCGTGACATGGGACCAAAATCCAGATACTTGGGTCCAGAAGTGCCTGGAGAAGATTTGATTTGGCAAGATCCCGTACCGGAAGTTGATCATGAGCTGGTAGATGATAATGATATAGCAGAATTGAAAGAAAAAATACTTGAAACCGGCTTGGCAATATCACAATTGGTATCTACAGCCTGGGCGTCAGCTTCCACTTTTCGTGGTTCAGATAAGCGGGGAGGGGCCAATGGTGCCCGAATAAGACTTGCACCCCAAAAGGATTGGGAAGTAAACCAACCTGATCAGTTAAGACTCGTTTTAGAGAAGCTTGAAAAAATCAAAGAAGATTTTAACGGCAAACAGTCAGGAAATAAAAAAGTGTCTCTTGCTGATCTTATAGTGCTTGGCGGATGCGCAGGCGTGGAACAGGCAGCCAAGGAAGCTGGCAATGAAGTAAATGTTGATTTCAAGCCTGGGCGCACAGATGCAGCTTTGGAACAGACAGATGTTGAAGCCTTTAAGGTTCTCGAGCCAAAAGCAGATGGATTCAGAAACTACGTGAAAAAGAAGTATTCTGTATCGGCCGAAGAGATGCTGATTGATCGTGCCCAGCTATTGACTTTGACTGTACCGGAAATGGCTGTTCTTTTAGGGGGCATGAGAGTGCTTAATGCGAACTTTGGGGGCTCTCCCCACGGCGTATTTACCGATAAGCCCGGTTCGTTAACGAATGATTTCTTCGTTAACCTTCTTGACATGAATACAGAATGGAAGCCGGTATCAGAAGGCTCGGAAGTTTATGAAGGACTTGATAGAAATACTGGTAAGCGCAAGTGGACAGGAACAAGAGTCGACCTGGTCTTTGGCTCAAACTCAGAGCTAAGAGCTATATCTGAGGTATACGGAAGTGATGAGTCTAAAGGCAAGTTTGTTTCTGATTTTATTTCAGCCTGGAACAAGGTTATGAACGCAGATAGATTCGATTTACTAAAATAAAAAGATAATCGCTGCAACAAAGAAGGGATGGCTAAGGCCGTCCCTTTAATTTGTAACTAGCATCAGGTTGAAAACAAAAAAACAGCCAAAAAAATGCAGAGATAAACATGAAGCGCTGACTGATTCCTGCATAACTTGGATATGAAACCATCAATAAAGGAATTACTAGAGCTATCGATGATACGGCAAGAGAAACTATTCTTTGAGAGCTTCTACTCATTATTCCCTGACCTATTGCAAGCAAAGAAAAGCTAAACCCTGTAGCAGTTGCAAAGACTGAGTGAAGCATGTCTTCCTGAAGGTTGATGGGAACCCCGTCGACCAATGGTCCATGTTTAAATAGACCTGTAAGTATCAGGCTGGTGGCAAAAATAGTACCGATAAACTGAATATAAGGAATTCTGGTCTTAAGACAGATATGCATGGAACGAATCCCCAAAAGCATAAATACTATATTCATTATCCAACCATGGGGAGAACTCTGGGCTCCTAGGTGGCTTGTTGTATTTGAAAAAACCGAGTATCCTTCGAAGCTAAAAATCGGTAAAAAAGTTGATACCGCAATGAATAATACGTATATACCTACTGATATGATCATGCTCATGGGCACTTATCCCTTCTATATTTCGATAGAATCACTTTCCTAAAGCTTTTAGGAGCTTAGGAACATATTTAAACGGGGCTGCAGCGGCAGTCACCTGGCTGACTGATCCTGATAGTATCAAGTCGTATAAAGGGCAGTAAAAGAGCCACGATCCCACGGCGCCGGTGTGACCTATAATCTCGGGCACAGCTTGAAAAGGAGAAAGAAAGCGTGGGGTTTTAAAGCGCATCATTCCCATGGAGTATTGAATCGGCCAGCCGGGCGATATCGGGCTTAGGCTAAAGCCAAAGGTTTGCCAATTTTTTCTCATAAGGTCCAAGGTCTCTTTGTTTTTAAACAGCTTTCCCTCCAAAAGGGCTCTCATGAAAGAAACTTGGTCTTTGACAGTGCTGTTTAAGTCGCCAAAGGACCTCAGCGCTTTTGGCTTGTCCTCAAGCGCCACGTCACCTATCCAGATTGTGGATGCCTTTTTATTTGCTTTTAGTGGAACAGAACCCGGTAGATAAGTGTTGTTTAGATTTAGGGGCTTAAATATAATATCCCGGTACACTTCTTCAGCAGGCTTTCCGGCTGTGGCTTCGATAATAGCTGTGAGAAGCTGGAAATTTGTGTCGGAATAACGGATTTTATACTTGTCTTTGTCAAGGCTTTGTGGTGGAAACACAGGTGAATTTTCTTCCCTTACTATTTTTATTATCTCTTTGACAGACCAGCTCATGTCCCTGACTTCCAATACCTGGTCTATTATCGTCTTCTCACCATCGGCTTTGATTTCGAGATAATCCGGAATTCCAGACGAATGAGTCAGAAGATGTCTTATAGTCAACTTGCCTGTATTGTCCGCACAGCCCATGGTATGTATCCCCTTAATTAGATCTGTCGACAGATGCTTGGTTATTAAATCATCGATTGACAATAGGCCATCCTCATGAAATTTAAGAATGCAGCAGGCTATGTAAAGCTTTGTGATGCTGGCAATCCAAAAAGGCGTCTCAACGTCCATCGGGGTGCCGTCCGGGTGTGCGATGCCTTCTGCTTTTGCCCAAGCAAAAGAACCGTCCATGGTTTCAGCAGCCATTATTACGTGTCTGACTCCTTTGGTTTGGGTCATCTGCTTCAGAATATCATCAAATATTTTACCATGTTGCTTGTTAGATAATTTTTTCGACATGGATGTCACTCCTTTATTCTATTCTCCATCGTAATGTTCGACATGTTCTTGTACTTTATAAACCTGGTCAATTCTTTCCCCAAAATTCCTAATGCGCCTCCTGACTTTATAAACTGGGATAGCTAGAATTTGATTATTGACTTATTTATATTATACAATTAAATATATAGTTGTGAAAAAGAAAAATATCATTAAATTTACAATAAATCCAGAGGAACACTTGACAAAGGGCCAGTAATTTCGTAAAATTAGTAAAAATCAGCTTCAGCAAGCTGAGACATTCTTTTATCCCTGACGGGTAAATGTGGAAGAAACCACAGTGGGATAAGAGCATATATTAGCCGACCGTCTGGGCAGCATTTCGATATCGAATTGGTGCTCTTTTTGTATTCGACCATTACCGGCTTCAAGTATAGTGCCGATGGAAGATGAAAAGATAAGGGAAATGCTTAACATAAAATTGGAGGAGATGTATTATGGCTAGTGGCATATTAGCTTGGAAAGATTTTAAAAATGGAAATTGGCAGCAAGAGATAGATGTCCGTAACTTTATTCAACTTAACTACACGCCCTATGAAGGAGACGACAGCTTTCTTGAAAGCGCTACAGAGCGCACAAAAAAGCTGATGGACAAGCTGGTTCAGTATCAAAAGCTAGAAAAGGCCTTTGGAGGAGTGCTTGATATTGATACAAATCACGTAAGCTCGCTAATTACATATTCGCCGGGTTATCTCGATAAAGAAAAAGAGATTATCGTAGGCCTTCAAACGGACCGCCCGTTAAAAAGAGGAGTCAATCCATTTGGAGGATTGATGATGACCAGAAAGGCATGCGAGGCATATGGCTATAAGCTCTCGGAAAAAGTAGAGGCCGAATTTCGTTATAGGACGACTCATAATGACGGTGTATTTCGTGCCTACACTGACGAAATAAAAGAGGCGAGAAGGAGTGGAATAATAACGGGTCTTCCCGACGCTTACGGAAGAGGAAGAATTATCGGAGATTACCGGCGGATTGCGTTATATGGAGTGGATTATCTGATTGAAGAGAAAAAGAAAGATAAAAAAGAAATAGGAGATAAAAATCTCGATAATGAGCAGATTCGCATTTTGGAAGAGCTGTATCAACAGATCACTTTTTTAGGATATTTGAAGGAAATGGCTCAAATGTACGGCTATGATATTGCTAAACCTGCCAAGGATGCAAAAGAGGCGATTCAGTGGCTTTATTTTGGTTACCTTGGATCTACAAAGGAACAAAACGGAGCAGCAATGAGCTTGGGGCGAGTAGGAACATTTTTAGACATATACATAGAAAGAGATTTGAAAAACGGCACATTAAATGAAGCCCAAGCACAGGAACTTATCGATGACTTTGTTATGAAGCTTCGGATGGAAAGACATTTGCGAACACCGGAATACAATGAGCTTTTTGCAGGAGACCCAATGTGGATCACTGAGGCGGTCGGGGGTATGGGTGAAGATGGAAGAACGTTGGTTACTAAAAACTCCTATCGTTTTCTTAACACGTTATACAATTTAGGATTTTCACCGGAACCTAATCTAACGATTTTATGGTCTGAAAGATTGCCTGGAAGCTTCAAGAGATACGCAGCGAAAGTCTCATGTGAGACAAATTCAATACAATACGAAAATGACGACGTCATGAGGCCTGTATTTGGAGATGATTATGGAATTGCCTGTTGCGTTTCGGCTATGCGATTGGGAAAAGACATGCAATTTTTCGGAGCTAGGGCAAATCTTCCCAAGCTGCTTTTAATGAGCTTAAACGGAGGCAAAGATGAGATGACAGGAAAGCAGATAGGTCCTTCTTTTCCCGCCTATCAGGAAGAATACTTGGAATATGACAAAGTCATAGAGCTTCTTGACTTGTACCGCAAATGGCTTGCAGGAATGTATGTCAAGGCGATGAATATCATCCACTACATGCACGATAAATATGCCTACGAGAAAACACAAATGGCATTGCATGACACCGACGTCAAGAGGTATATGGCTTTTGGAATTGCAGGTCTGTCCGTGCTGGCAGATTCCCTTTCTGCAATTAAATACGGAAAGGTACGCTGTCTGCGGGATGAATCAGGGCTGATAAAGGACTATGAGATAAACGGAGAATATCCTGCCTACGGAAATGATGATGAGAGAGTCGATGAAATTGCTCGGGAGCAGGTAAAGCTATTTATCAAAGAACTTAAAAAAATACCTGCCTACAGAGATGCAGAGCACACTCTATCAGTTCTAACGATAACATCAAATGTGGTTTACGGTAAAAAAACAGGCTCTACTCCTGACGGAAGAAAAGCAGGGGAGCCTTTTGCCCCTGGTGCAAATCCAATGCATAACAGGGAGAAGAGAGGTGCCTTGTCTTCACTTAATTCTGTAGCTAAAATTCCCTATGCTAGTTGCAAGGACGGAATAAGCAATACGTTTTCCATAATACCGAGAGCCCTTGGAAATACTGACGAAAAAAGATATGAAAACCTTGTGGCGATTTTAGATGGATATTTTGCAAAAAAGGCACATCATCTCAACGTGAATGTGTTGAACAGAGAAACGCTGAAAGAGGCTTATGAAAATCCACAGATGCACCCTAATTTGACTATCAGGGTATCAGGATATGCGGTTAATTTCCATAAATTATCAAAGCAGCAGCAGCTTGAAGTAATATCTAGGACATTCCACGAATCAATTTAAATATCAGCAAGGGCGGATGAATCTGTTTCTGAGAGGGTGAAAATACCTAGACATAAAAAAGTCAGCTGACTCGGTAGAGTCATGCTGACTTTTTAGAATTTCTTTAGGGACAACCCATAAGGCTTAATGTCTGGTTTGTGAGTGCGGTTTTTTAGAACGTGGCTGTCCTAAGACTTCAGCCATCACTATGCTTTGACGCAAACCTGTATTGTTTAATTTGTTTTTTAGTGTAAATTTTCTCGATGAATTGACTCTCGCAGCAGATGGCTTCATATCTTGATTAAAAGTTCTTGAAAACTCATGTGAGCGATTCGTGAATTCTTTGTTTTCTCTATCTGAATCACCACGCAGTTCAGCTTTTAAGCTTTCAATTTGCTCGCTTCTACTGGTCTGTTCTTCCTCATCGAAATCTTGGGTGTCCCGGTAGGTGTTTTGTTGACCCATTTGGTTCATCCTCTCAATCTGATCAGATAAAACACTAGTAAGGGTCGGTTTTTTTTGGGCAGTCTTATGTTTATTGCGGTTTCGGTTTTGCAAAATACTGGAACCGACGATAAATATAAAGGCTATCAGTGGACCGAAAAGTTCATCCATTATTCCACTCCTTCCATCCTAAAAGGATTTAATGACTATTCTTTATCAGAGTCATCTTCACTCATTCTTCCGATAGAATCACGCATTTGCGTATCCGCACCGATGTTGCGGTAGTTCATATAATCCATAACGCCCATTTTTCCGGTTCTCAAGGCTTCAGCAAGAGCAAGAGGTACTTTGGCTTCTGCTTCGACCACTTTTGCGCGCATTTCCTGAACACGGGCGATCATCTCTTGTTCCTGAGCAACGGCCATTGCACGACGTTCTTCTGCTTTAGCTTGTGCTATGTTTTTATCAGCTTCAGCTTGATCTGTTTGAAGGATCGCACCTATGTTTTTACCGATATCCACATCTGCAATATCTATAGATAGAATCTCAAATGCTGTTCCCGCATCCAGTCCACGGTTAAGAACGTTACGTGAAATAGAATCAGGGTTCTCTAATACTTGTTTATGGGAAGTAGCGCTACCGATGGTGCTTACGACCCCTTCACCAACACGGGCTATTACTGTTTCTTCACCTGCTCCACCTACAAGGCGCTCAATATTTGCACGCACGGTAATTTTGGCTTTTGCCTTTACTTCGATACCGTTCATTGCAATACCTGCGATAAAAGGTGTCTCGATAACCTTTGGGTTAACGCTCATTTGCACAGCCTGCAATACGTCACGACCTGCCAAGTCAATTGCCGCGGCACGCTCAAAGCTTAATTCGATATTGGCACGTTGAGCTGCAATCAGCGCATTGACCACACGGTCCACATTACCACCTGCCAAATAGTGGGATTCCAATTGATTCGTATTGGCATTTACACCCGCTTTGTGGGCTTTTATTAACGGACTGATTACTTTGATTGGTACAACTCGACGCAAACGCATACCGATAAGCGTGAAGATACTAACTTTTACCCCTGCTGCCAATGCACTAATCCACAAAGCAACCGGAATAAATGTAAATAGGACAACAAATGCAAGTACGATGATACCAATTAAAATAAGTGGTATCAAATCAGCGATATTCAACATATTTATTCCTCCTCATTTTTAATTTCCTTAACAACGACACGACTGCCGTTTACCTTAACAATTTCAACGGCTTGATTATCCGTTATAAAGTTTCCTTCGGATACGATATCAATTCGATTGCCATCGAATAATCCTGTACCTGATGGTCTAAGGGGTGTGATCGTCTTTCCTCTTAAACCAATTAGTTCTTTTCTCTCTTGGACGGACACGTAGCCACGATCCAGGGTCTCCCGGTCTGATAATACGATATGGCGCATGAATCCCTTCTGCAAGCCGATTTTTTTATATAAAACAACGGCTACAGTAATAGTAATCATCAAAGCAGTCAATACGCTCAAGCCCATAGCGAATATATCATCTGTAGCGAAAAACAAGGAGCCGATTATGCTCATAACGCCTATTCCGCCTAAAATCCCTCCCGGGACAAAGAACTCTGCGACAATCAGCCCGATCCCGATAATGAGAAGAACAAATACCTCCATCCCTGCCAAACCGGCTACGGCGTGGCCGTAGAAGAATAAGGCCAATGATATTATGCTGACGGAACCTGCAACCCCAAAGCCTGGTGAGTAAAGCTCTATTACAAGTCCAAGGCCTGCAAGGGTAAGCAGGATTGAAACAACCAGTGAATTGGTTAGAAACCTGGCTACATTTTCTGCAAAGCTTATTTCCGCCTCGACGACTGTTGCACCGGATAGCCCCAAGACATTTAGCAATTCTGATCGATTATTTACAGTTCCCTCAGAATATCCAACTTCTATTGCCTTTGTCGGGCCCAAAGTCAAAAATTGCCCTTCGGGAGCATTGAACTCCGGTAGATCAATGCTTGCATCTGCCATAGCCTCTGCATAAATACGGTCCCGACCTCCAGCCTCGGCGGCACTGCCCATGGCTTCACGCCAATAGGATTGAGCCTTTGCGTCTGCCGCGCTGCCATCCGCTGTGATAATTCCGCTGGCTCCCATAGTTGCCTGGGGATTCATGTAAATGGTATCTGCAAACAATGCAATGTAGGAACCTGCAGACAGGGCGCGTGAACGAATGTACGCAGTAGTGGGGATAGATATATCTTGCATTATCTGCCCGATGCTATCCGCTGCTTCTACTGAACCGCCCGGAGTATTGATTTCAAATATTATGTGATCTGCAAATGCTTCACTTGCCTCTCGTGTCGTACGTCTTAAAAAAGCCTCAAGTCCTTTTTCTACTTCATTTTCTATAGGAATGACATACACGAGCTTTCCCATCCCTTGTGCACTGACTGTAGGACTAAAAGCATATTGTGCTACGCTAATCAGCATAAAAAGGATTATTGGATATACTGCATATGATAAAAACTTTTTCATCGTTACACCACCTCCTCCCTTAATAATAACATTGACGACATGAATGTGCCTAATTAAAAATTATATCTTATATTGATACCCCTTACAATGGAATATGGAAACAAATATTTAAAATTGTTATTATTTATATATGAACATCGATGGAGGCCCTTTCGCTGTACAAATAAGCTATGGAGCGTTTGTTCAATTCGAGAGACATCTCCAGGGTGCCATCAATGGATTCTTTGATATGTGCTCATTTCTCCTTGGTAAGGAGAAACTAAAGCCAGAGGATTAGATTGCTTTGCCTTCAATGTCAACCGGTATCCTCCTTTTTTGACGGTTGCTTCAAAAGAGTCTTTAGTTACGTGGTAATCTATTATTTTGTAGCCCTCGATACTGGTAAAGCGATATTCTGTTCCCTCGTGATAAAAAACGAGAAAAAAACCTTTTGCATGTTTACCCAGTATGGGCACGGTGGCGTAACTAAAAACGAAAGAACTGTTTTCCCAGTCATTGGCTTGAACCCATACGTATTCTTTTGGGAACCCGGTGCCCCAGTCTTTTTCAATATAGCCGTCTGCAGAACTGATATTCCACGACTGGCTGCCAATACGAAAATGGCCGTCCACCTTGTGATCCATGCTTATTATAGAGTGATTGCACTCATTGGGGAAATAAGTCAACCAGCCCATGATATTTGGCTTTAAGAAAGATTTCTTAATGGGGGTAAATTCACCAAAATGAAAATCACCACGAATCTGGATGCCGCTTTTCTCAAAATCCAAGACCATGGCGGTTTGGGAGAGCTTGTTTTTTCCTATTTGAAGAATAAAGGGATCGGCTGTCCATTTAAGTTCGTCAATGGGATATGAAATATACGATGTGCTGCTATGCAAGTTATCTTGGAATTGGATAAATGCATGTCTAGTCTTTTCATGGGTCGTATAACCCCATATGACGGAAAACATCAATCCATTTTTCTTATCATCGATTTTGCAGAACCATCCTTCAAAGGCTCCATCCTTGCCTAAGCCCACCATTATCCCGAACTGATTCATGATAACCTCATTTCTTGTAAGCTAAAGTAAGCCTACAAATTTTTAGCGAAGCCTTGGAATCTTCACAAAGTAATACGATATACATAGATATATACCATTATTTCTGTAAATTTAACATGAAATGATGAAAATGATGCTGTACAAAAAACACTAAGAGAGCATTCATGTTAATGATTATGTACAAGCAGTAGTATATTCCTTTCACGGGACCTGGAAGCCAGGTGATATCCCACATCCATACCTGATTGGGACCTGTTGCACAATGTGTCGTAGTATTCTTGTTTATGGGTAATTTTGCATAACTGCGATGATTCATTTGTACAAATTATATTAAAACCCGATAAAAACTTGAATATGATGACGAGATGATCTATTTGATTTCAGAAGCAAATAGATATATTGGCAGACTAGATGAAGTCACAGATACATTAATTTCACCTAGCTGTTTTTTCTACAGGTGTCCTAGAAAAGAAGCAGCGCTATCTTCTCAGATAGAGGGGACAAGGGCAATTTTCTCTGATTTGATTAAAGCCTAAGCGGGCATGGCTGATGAAGTGCCGAATGATGTAAAAGAGATTGAGAATTATGTGAGGCAACAAGCTATGGCTTTAAAAGAATTGAAACCTTTTAAAGCAGCACTAATCCACAGTCAGTTTGAAATGATCCACCCATTTTCTCCGGCAGCATGATAATATATTAATCTTAAAGTTTATCTGAAAACATGAAATAAAATATTGCAACAATAAGGATATTGTTGGAAGCATCAATGTTTGTTTTGCCATACTACTAAATTCCATTGATTACTATTAGGTTTTAGCTTATAATTATTGAAAAAACTATGACGAAGGTGATTTAATGACACTTCAGCAACTTAAATATGTAATCAAAATTGTCGAATGCGGCTCGATCACCGAAGCTGCTAAGCAACTTTTTATAACACAGCCCAGCCTATCGAGTGCCGTTAAGGAACTTGAAAGAGAATTGGGGCTTGAGATATTTTTTCGGACGTCAAAAGGCATAAGCTTATCTGCCGAAGGCACGGAATTTCTTTCTTATGCACGTCAGATCATAGAACAGACTGAGCTTATGGAACAGAGATATATGGGGAAAAAGCCTTCAAGAAGACTCTGTTCCATATCCACTCAGCATTATGCTTTTGCAGTAAATGCCTTTGTAGAATTGCTTTTGGGCTTAGATGTAGATGAGTACGAATTTACTCTTCGGGAAACAAGGACATATGAAATCATTGAAGATGTCAAGAACTTGCGAAGTGAGATCGGGATATTATACTTCAGCGATTTTAATGAAAAGGTCATCAATAAATTGCTTAAGGAAAACCACCTGGCATTTACTCTGCTTTTTGAAGCTGAACCCCACGTATTCATAAGCTCCAAACACCCACTTGCAACAAACACCCTAGTTACTCTTGAAGATTTAAATGAATATCCTTTTCTGGCATTCGAACAGGGAGAGTATAACTCGTTTTATTTTTCAGAAGAGATCCTAAGCACTGTTCCCAGAAAGAAAATAATCCATGTAAGCGACCGGGCTACGCTATTTAACCTTCTTATCGGATTGAATGGATATACGATAAGTTCAGGGTTTCTAAGCCGGGACCTAAATGGGGACGGTATTGTATCTGTGCCCCTTGTAACAGATGAACGGATGCGCATAGGCTGGATCGCCAACGAAAAATCCCATCTGAGCCGATTGGCGCATGAATATGTAACTATGCTCGAAAGAGTAATCTGTGATTATGGATATAATAAAAATATGAAATAAACAAAAGAATCAAGCCTCTGCTTTAACAAACAGAGGCTTGGCTCATGATGTGAGCAATGTACTTACAGACTCATAGATTCTACGGGTAATATATGGGTTGTTCATCGTGTATAGGTGAATGCCGTCAACTCCATTGGCTGTTAAATCGACGATTTGGTCGATTGCGTAGGCTATACCGGCTTCTAGAAGTGCTTCTGGATTATTTTCGAAGGTGTTGATGATGGATAGAAATTTTTTAGGCAGATCAACTCCGCAAAGGCTGACCATGCGTTCAATCTGTCTCTTGTTTACTACAGGCATGATGCCTGCCTCAATTGGAACATCTATGCCGGCAATGGCTGCGCGCTCTCTAAAGTCATAAAAATAGCTGTTGTCAAAAAATAATTGTGTTATAAGCTGATTGGTACCTGCATCCACCTTGTATTTTAGATTGTGGATATCTTCAATTGCAGTCGGACATTCCAAGTGATTTTCAGGATAACAAGCTGCTATTATATTGAAATCACCATTATCTTCTATGAAGGATATCAAATCACTTGCATGCTTAAAATCATTCTTGGGAGTGAAGGTGGGGTTTTCATCACCCCTTAAAGCCAGGATATTTTCAATGCCGGCGTTCTTTAAATCATCTAAAACTTTCAAAGCTTCTTTTTTATCTAGATTGATACCCGGAAGATGTACGACGCTTTCAATTCCGTATTTATTTTTTATAGTGGATGCGATTTCAAGAGTTTCGGTGTTATTCTCACTTCCGCCTGCACCAGAGGTAACGCTTATAAAATCCGGTGCTAAGTCTTTTAATTCCTCAACTGTGGAATAAAAGCTTTCGACGGAACCGCTTTGTTTAGGAGGAAATACTTCAAATGATAAAACTCTTTTCTGTTTGAATAATGCAGATGTCTTCATAATTAAAACGTCCTTTCACGCTATTTTTATAGATTTAATATTTATACTCTGTTTTATAAATATTAGCATAAAAGCTAGACATTGAGTAATACCTGTTACATATCGGCTGCCATAGCTTTAGACTATGTGACTAGGCTATTTATTTAATTTGGCTGAATTTCTTATGATGCTTTAGCCTTAATGTAATCTAGTGTCTGCGGATAGACTTGTTAATTTCAATCTTTTGTTACAGCGGTTAGCGGACTGGCTTTGTGTGATGAAGAGGATTCATCAAGCTATAAGTAATATTGGAATAAAACTCGTTTGACGCCCTATGTAGCAGTTGTTAAAATGATAATATCAATTAAACTAGAGAATTCAAGAGTATAAATAGAAATCGCAAGATGATTCATTGTTAGAACCATGCATTTGGTTTATTTGGGGGAGATGATACATATGCTTACGGATATTCAACTGGTTTTTATTATTTTGGCATTGACCATCCTGTGTTTTCTTACACCACGCTTCCGCTCGGATATGGTGGCCTTGTCATCATTGATGGCACTTTATATTACCGGACTTTTGACGGTTCAAGAAACGTTGTCAGGATTTTCCAACAGTGTGGTTATTATGATTGCCGCACTGTTTGTGGTGGGTGAGGGCATTTTTCAGACAGGTCTTGCAGAGAGAGCTGGCAATTTGTTGGTAAAGCACACAGGGAACAGTGAATTTAAAATGACCATATTTATGATGCTTCTAGTTGCACTGCTTAGCGGTTTTATTAGCAACACAGGTACTATCGCTATCTTTATTCCCATGGTAGTCAGCCTTTGCCGAAAGATGCAGATACATCCGGGAAGGTTGCTTATGCCTTTAGCCTTTACCAGCAGCATGGGTGGGACATTAACCCTTATAGGAACAGCCCCGAACCTGCTAGCTAGTCAGACGCTGGTAGATTACGGATACGATTCACTTACATTTGTTTCATTTACAGCAATAGGTGCCATTGTTCTTGTAGTGGGTGTCACTTACCTTTGGTTTATAGGTCGTAAAATGCTGGACAGACCACATGAAAATGCTGCTCATAGCGCCAATCAATCTGAAGATATTGATCTTTTGAAGGAATACAACATAAACCAATATATACATAATATCAATATACCTGAAGGATTTGAAGATGAGGGAAAGACTCTAAGGGATATAAAATGGGGATCAGTCTACAATATCGCGGTACTTGAGGTAATCAGAAAGCCTGCAAAGAAACAGTTCATTCTTCCTAAGTCTACTCTGCGATTTTCGGCAGGAGCCGACTATTCACCAAAATCAGGTGATTATCTTATCGTATATGGTGACAAGGAAGCCCTTTACAAGCTGATTGAAGATAAGGGCGTTGAAATTACTGAGGAAAACGACTTTGAAGATCTTAAGCTTGAGAAAGCTAGATTGGCGGAAGTTATATTGACGCCCCAGTCAGCGCTTATTAATCAGTCCATAGAAGACATTCGCTTTAGGGATAAATATGATTTAACGATATTAGCCCTTAAGCATCAATACAAAGATGCAAGACGTCCTGATCAAAACGAGATGCTTTTGTATGGTGATACAATGCTTGTGTATGGGGAGTGGAAGGATATCAATCTATTGCATGAGGAAAAGAGAGATACGGTTGTGTTGAGCTATGTCAGAAAACCCGCAGCTGCCCTCCCTCATCCTGGGAGATCCATTTTGGCGGGGCTAATTCTTTTATGGATGATGTTTATGATGGTTTTTGAAGTGCTGCCAACTGTTATAACCGTAATAATGGCTGCCCTTATCATAGTATTTACACGCTGTGTACGGCAGACGGATCACGCATACCGTTCTATAAACTGGCATACTGTCATTCTAATAGCGTGTATGCTTCCAATGGCCACTGCTCTTGAAAAGACAGGGGGGATTGAGTATATTTCTGAAAGACTGGTTGCTGGTCTAGGTGATGTTGGGCCTCTGGCAGTAATGGCTGGACTTTATATTATATCATCGGTCTTTAGCCAGTTTATTAGCAATACTGCCACAGCTGTGCTTTTATACCCCGTTGCCATCATGACCTCTCAGAATTTAGTGGTAAGTCCTTATCCAATGGTTATGGCCGTGGCATTTGCAGCCAGCATGGCTTTTGCAACACCCGTGGCAACACCGCCTAACGCCATGGTCATGGCTGCCGGAAAATACAAATTTATGGATTTTATGCGAGTAGGAGCACCAATACAGCTCATAACAGCTGTATTCATTATTTTACTGCTGCCTATTTTTTTCCCGTTTTAAAAAAGATAGCAATCTGCTCATTAAAGAGAGCTTAGGATAAAAGGGTGATATAGAAAATATAAACGAGGCACCTATAAAATTTGTATAGGTGCTTTGTCTATGTATCTTGAACTGTAAGAGGAATATCAGTTTCTTTGGTAGAAGTGGCTTTATGAAACCTTTTGAAGTGGTACATCTGATTATCGGCTTCTACAAGTGTTTTGTTGAAATCAATCTTTTCTCCTCCTTGAAAAATGCTGCACCCATAAGAGACTGTTGGCAACGGGTTGCCTGTATCGCGTTTTTTTGTAAGAGAATCTGTCATAAGCCTGAGTTGAAATTCAATCTTTTCTCTATCTGTTTCACTCCCTATAATAGAGAACTCATCTCCTCCAAAACGATAGCAGGTGTAATGCTCACTAAAAGACTGTCGAATAATCTCCGCCACTGTTTTAATAACTTTATCTCCATAATCGTGCCCATATGTGTCATTGACAATTTTGAAATCGTTGATATCTAGGATGATAAGAGAAAACGCCTTTGGTCCTACTAGCTGTTTTGCTGCTTTATCAAAAGCAGCTCGGTTGTAGAGACCGGTTAATGTGTCGAAGCTATTGTCAAATTCAGATATCATTAAAAAATATAAAAACAAAGACAATGTTACGCAATGCCAAGAGGAATAGGCAAAGGGAAATACAAGTTGAATGCTCGTGCCTAAAATAGTGAAAATAGACAATAAAATCATCTTGCGCATTATAGGATAACTATACTTTTTACATACACCTAAAGTGGTGATGATGAGTAATAAAAAATTTATAATGTAAACTGATATAAAAATAAAAAAGTAATCTCCCCTTATGTACTGGTTATTAGTATCAACATAAAAAATGAATTTAAATAGTGGGGATAAAACTGTAGCAATGATGTTTATTAATGTTGGAATCAGCAAAAGCATATGTGTTTTAAGAGTCCTCATGTTAAAAATCGCTATGATTGCAATAGGAATCATAGGCGTAAGTGCAAAGCCGAGGATGTTGCTTAGGATATTCATGCTTCGAAGACTGATACTGCCGTTGTTGGCGAATATCGTACCGGCTTCAGATAAAATTATAATAACGGTAAGGATTATTCCAATGGCAAATGGTTTTTTACGATATATGTTCAAAGTAGTATTGGTATTCAACAAACCGAGCAAGAGAAAAAGTGCGGCTATGTCTAGAGTATAAGTAGCGATATACATTATGGATTTGAGCCCCCTGGAGAACAATTGATTTTATCTTTAATCATATTCACTAATAAGACTAATGCCAATATCAGTAACATAGCGAACATCACAACAAAACCGAGTTCTGAATTTTGCAAAAAATATCCTGGGCTTTGTATCAATGTATATATTAATGCTCCAGTAGACAACAGATATAGCTGATGACTCCATGGTTTAAGCTTCAACAACCCAAATCCAGCAGAAATCAACCCTGCTGCAGTAGCAAGTTCTGCAAAGATATGAAGCAATAGCCTTGCTGGCTCAGTTGCTAGCTCAGGGATGGCTCCTAAAAGATAAAATACTATCCACATCATAAACATGGAAATACCAACCATAATAGAATAAATTGCTGCTGATTTTCTAAGCATATGCAACTCTCCTTGTATATTAGTATTTGTCAGAGTCGTAGCGCACTGACATTATATTCCTGTTGATCCTTCACGCCACATGGGCAAATAGAACTGTATCGACTTTGAATAGTTATGCGAAATTCACAGGTCGGATTTGTTGCAATATGATAGAGTAGAGCAGTGGGGTTACCACCGCCCCCTCATCAAACCGTACGTGCGGTTTTCCCGCATACGGCTTTCCGATATTCTTCTTCCTTCAGCATTCAGCCGCAAATACTTGCTAGTCCTGCCT
>Ga0334893_1000476_pt1 | contig 53637 bp, 79 predicted proteins | sample GraSluR3_MG_5_FD_207218 | JGI IMG/M metagenome (GOLD analysis project Ga0334893, IMG submission 207218) | Sludge microbial communities from methane-producing bioreactor in Wageningen University, Netherlands - Granular Sludge_09_05-R3 | ecosystem: Engineered > Bioreactor > Anaerobic >...
AAATTGTTATTTCTATCCTGTTACCATCTGGATCTAATATGCAGCTCTCATAATATCCATCACCTGTTATTCTAGGCTCTCCTACAATTTCATACCCATCACTTCTAAGCTTAGCTGTGAGCTCATCTACTTTTTCTTTGCTTCCCACTGAAACAGCAAAATGAATTAACCCAAGATACTGCGAAAAGCTATTATTTAAATTCAAAGGAATGTTTGGCATTTGCATAATCTCGAGCCTACAACCTGAATCAAACATCAAAAAATATGATTCAAAGGATTTGGATGAATTAATATATTTACTTCCTGAAGTACATCCAAAATATTCTGTATAAAAAAGTTTTAGCCTTTCAATATCTGAACTCCAAATAGCAATATGTTCAATCTTCATTTTCATTATCCTTTCCAAAAGAAAAATATGACAAAGGCTTTATAAAATATTAGGCTCTAGATTATCATTATATGCACTGCAAATCTATTTTATCAATATTAGGTATATATAATTATGATTTTATCCAATTACAATTACTTCAATCAACTTAGTAAACTTTTCCAGCTCTTGTGTAGATAATATAGCCTTATAGGTATATAAAGCTTCTGCCAATATATTATTGCCGCTTCTACTACTCGGTTCGTAATCAATTGATGTAATCGAGTTTCTTTTAGCCAGTGCCGCTACTTCTCCTAAATTTAATTCATCTAGTATTCTTAGAATTTCATCTTCCGTTAAATCCGCATCTATTAAAACATCCTCTAAATCGCCCAGAGATTTAATCTCTAGCTTTATGATATTTTTCTTATCTGAGAAATGTCTGCATTGCCTTATTTCATCTATGATTTTTCTGTATTTTTCATCTTCCATCTTAATTCCAAAAGAAACTATAAGCTTGTTTGAATTATCATAATATCTAGGAACAACAAAAACTCTATCCAAGGTATTGTTTATAATTGAATTTTCAATCAAAACTGCAAGTTGATTTAAGCTATTATTTAAATACTTAATCAAGGATTCATTTAAATTTAGATCCACCTTAAGTCCTTCTAACCCTGACTTAAGTATATCCTGAATTTGAATTTTAGATTTTTTATTAAAAATAGTAAATAGCTTTTCTAAAGAGCTATCATCTATTTCTAAATGTCTATAGTCCTTGCCTACAAGCTCACATCCTAAAGCTGATAACAGTACCCTCTCATAGATATTAAAAGGTATATCACTATAATTTTTATCATAACCACTTAAAAGATTATGGATGTCTTCACTTGAAAAAAAAGAACAAAATAAGTTTTCATAATATATCCATTCTAAATATTTATTTATAAATTCAATCCCTTTTAAGGGTTCCATTTTCTGATGCACTGGATAATCTGCAGTGATATGAATTTCATGAGCTCCAAATTCTGGGTAATATAACTTAAAAAATCCATTTATACCATCTTCAATTGTTGATTTATAAAACACATTATCTGTTTTTACCAATTTTCTCAAGATTGATTTATGGAGCAATTTTGAAGTTATTTTTAGCTTATCTATTTGCTTTAAACCTTTAGTGTAAATATTAAAAATTCCTTCTTTTTTAATATCTTCTATGGCTAAATCTGGATTCTCATAGGTTTTTAGATATACTCCGAGTGTAAATAAAATCGAGGAAAGTAGCTGGGAAGCTGCTTCAATTTTTATTGAGCTACTTTCTGAGCCGTTGTACTTCTCTGTTTGTCTCGCTAATAGCAATAAACAATCAGTTTGTATACTCTCTACCTCATTTGTTGTTAGAAGGTTAACTCTAAAACCCTCTTCTAAAAGAGACTGAAAATAATCCTCGCTTTTCAAGAAGTCTCTATTAATTTTTTTAACTATTTCAATATTATTCAAGTGAATCCTCCTCATCCAAATCAGTTTTATCCTCTGTAAATTTTTCTTTGTACGCATATCTTAGTGTTCTAGCTAGATTATTTAATTCTCTTCCCGATAATAGCTCGAGTGAACCTTGACATATTGAATCATATGAAATCTTCATAAATTTTATAAGCTCATCATCGCTCATTAAGTCATTAGTTTCATTTTTATAATAATAAAATATTTCTAATAACTCATGGATTGTCTCTTCGTAATTGAGCATGGAAATGTATGGAGAATCACAAAATGCTAAAATGATTTTTTCAATCACTCCTGCTCCAAACTCCATTCTTCCGTTATCCTTTAAAGCCGTCACTCTCGTTTCTACTAATGCTGCTGCTTGGGTGTTTGTTAATAGTAGATTATATTTTTCTGTTATATCATTACATGACAAAACTTCTGAAACTGCTTGCTTCAAAAGCAAATTACTGTTTAATAACGAAAGTTCAAAATTCATATTAATTTCTCCTATAAATTATATTGACATACAAAAATAAATGTGTTATGATAAATTTGGATTAATTTGTTCACAATTCTATATATTTAAATTATATCTCATTTTCGAGATTTAGCAAGCTATTTCTATAGCTTCTTTTTTTTGAAAAAAATTAGAACCTTTGAAGGCTCTAATTTAAATTTTCTTTGCTAGGTATCTTTTTTTGTATTTTACTTCTGCATATTTTGCAATTTTTTTGATAATCGTATAATTGATTGTCCCTCCCAAGGCTCCAATCAAAGGAATCCCCTGAATGAACTTTCCAACTAGCAAAGCATCAGATAAGGTTTTAGCTGTATCTTTCACCAATAAATCTAAATCAATATTCATTTCTAACTTCTTATCAATAGAGTCTCCAAGCATTGATACTTCATCATTTAATCTCAGCTTTTCCTCTCCTTCACTCATAGCTGCAGCTATTAGCTTAAGAATAAATGCTTTTTCCTCATCACTATCATATTTATATCCATAATTAAGTGCAATCTCATATATCGTCTTCATTATCACTCCAATAAATATAGGAATATCAGGAAGACCCACACCAAAAAAACCTAAAACACTCCCCTCTACAAATGATAATGAAGTATTTAATCTTTTAGAATCTCTAGCATATTTATCCAGCTTGTTTATACTTTTTCGATTGAGATTTTTATCTAAGATATAATTGTTAACTTCATAATCAGACATAAGCCTATCTTTGTTATAAGTTTTTTCTATAACTATATTTCCTTTTTCAAAAACTAACTGAAATCCTTTGAAAAATGCCGATTCCAATGTGTCCTTAAGCTTTTCAGGGATTTTATCCTGCACTTTATCCATTACAGGGGTAACCTTTGACTTTATGAGCTTATTTTCCTTTTTATTTAAAATTTTTTCTTCTTTTTTGTTAAGTCGCTTAAATTGCCTGCTCAGTTCTTTAGACATAAAAACCACCTTCTATTTCCTAATATTTTAAATTCCCAAATAAGCAATAAATAATTCTAAAATATATAACATCAATATTATTCATATAAATTTAACTTAAGCATACTATATGAGTACCCAATTTTATGTATGGGTAATAATATAACAAAGTATTTTCATAGTTTAATAAATCGAAGGTTTTAGAGTGATTTATAAATGAATAGAGGTGTAATCCATGCTCAAATTCATAAAATTTTTATCAATAGCTTTTACTATTACAAGCTTGTTAGTTGCATGCAATAAGCTTGATTATTCTAGCGATATGGCTTATATAAAAACTCAAGAAAATATAGATTTTTTTATAGTTCCAGATATTCATCACTTTTCAAAATCAATCTACGATGACAAAGAAGCTTTTCAAAATTTTCTTGCAACTAGCGACGGAAAATTAATTAAATACAGCACAGAAATAATAACTAGCATCAAAGAAGATATCAAAAAAGAAAAGCCTGATTTTCTTATTCTTCCTGGAGACTTAACAACTAGTGGAGATAAAGAAAGTCATATTGAGCTAGCAGAATTACTTAATGAAATAGAACAAATAGGAACTCAGGTTTTAGTCGTTCCAGGAAACCATGATATAGAAAACCCATGGTCTAGAAAATTTATAGGCTCTGATGTCATAAAAACTGACAATATTTCATCTAATGACTGGAAAGATATTTATTATCAATATGGATACAGCCAAGCAATATCAACAGATAAAAGTTCTGTAAGCTATTTGGCTGCTGCCTCTGAAGATTTGTGGATTCTTATGCTCGACTCCACAATTTCTAATGAAAAATCAAAAAATCTATATCCTATTAAAGGTGGAGAGATTTCAAAAAATACTCTTACTTGGATAAATAACTGTAGTGAACTAGCAAAAAAAAATAATGCAAAACTAATGGCAGTAATGCATCATAATCTTCTTGAGCACAGTCAAATTTTCAATGATAGCTATACTGTAAACAACAAAGAAGAAGTTTTAGATAGCTTTATAAATGCCAATATTGACCTAGTACTTACTGGGCACATCCATATCCAAGACATCAAATCATTTACAAAAAATGAAACTACAATTTATGACATCGGAACTAGCAGTGCCCTTGTTTATCCCAATCAATATGGAACACTTAAATTCAGTCCAGCTAACGGCTATACTTATAATACAAAAGGCATCAATCTGGATATACTAGCAACTGAATTCGATAAAGAAGCCTTTAAGAATTATGTCATATGTGTATTCATGGAGCAATGCTGCAATCAATATAAGGATTGCCTAGCTGAGCTAGATGAATTAAATGATGAAGATTTGGAAAAAGCTTATAGTATTATAGTTGAAATGAATAAAATGTATTTCTCTGGTTTTAGAAATAATGCTTTAATTAATATCACAGCTTCTGAAGGCTTTAGTATTTTAAAAAATGTATCAAGCTGCTTTGCCCAGGAATATGTTCTTAGCATGCTAAATGATGAATTCGAAAACAACAATACTTTATTTATTCCTTTTTCCAATTGAATCTGTTCTTTTTTTCTTTTTCTTTGCAATTGAGTATCCAAAGGTACCCAGTGAATTTCCAAGTCCATAGTAGGTTCCATGAGAGTAGCAAATTGGATTTGCTTGAGAAAGATTGAATTTCCCTTTGGCATCTAGATATTTTTCGTCAACATGAACTCCTAAAACTTCAGCCATAAACATATGATGAGAACCTAGATCCTTAATTTCTATTACTCTGCACTCAATATTAACAGGACTTTCTTCAATCATAGGAGCACTTACAAACTCTCCTTTTATAGGTGTAAGTTTATTAATTTTAAATTTATCAAAATCTCTTCCAGATTTCACTCCGCAAAAGTCAGTTTCTTTTGCAAGCTTATCCGTTGTTAGATTAATTACGAATTCCTTACTTTCTTTAATCAGTTCATAGGAATATCTGCTAGGTCTTATCGAAACATATACTAATGGCGGATTAGTACAAAGAGTCCCTGTCCACGCTATAGTAATAATATTTGGACGCTCCATATTACCACAGCTTACCATAACTGCAGGTAGTGGATACACCATATTTCCAGCTTTCCATAATTGCTTTGACATTTAAATCATCCTTTATTTTTACATATTGAATTTCGATTGTTTCAGATTACAACAAAATATAAAAAACTTTAAATATTTAATTTTTTATACCACCCTTTAGATATTTATAAATCTATCTCCAATAATATTGGCGTATGATCTTGTCTTGGACCAGAATCAACCATTTCAGATTTTTTAACCTTATCAACTATTCGATTACTTACAAGCCAATAATCAATTCTCCAACCAGAGTTATTTATTTTACTTGTTTTAACCCTCTGACCCCACCAAGTATACACATCCGATAAATCCCCATGTACATATCTAAACGTATCAGTAAAACCTTTTTCCAAAAGATTTGTGAAACCCAATCTTTCCTCATCAGTAAAACCAGGTGAATTTCTGTTATTTTTAGGATTAGCCAAATCTATTTCCTTATGAGCTACATTATAGTCTCCCGTAGCAACTACATATTTTTTCTTATCAAGGCTCTCAAGATAATCTGCATATTTATTATCCCAAATCTGACGTTGTTCCAAACGATTTAAACCATCTCCTGCATTAGGAGTATATACTTGCGTCAAGAAAAAATCATCAAATTCCAAAGTTATGATGCGACCCTCAAAGTCCATAGTACCTGGAGCTCCTATATTCGGATAAGTAACAGATGGATTTAACTTTTTCTTGTACAAAAACATAGTACCTGCATAGCCCTTACGAGCTGGCTCGACTGAACTATTCCAAACTATTTTATAGTCAGGAAATATATCTCCTAAAATTTCTAAATGTTTTTTAGTAGGTCCATTACTTGCTAGTTTTGTTTCTTGTAATGCAATAACATCAGGATTATAATCTTTAATTTTATTAAGTACACCCCTAGATAATATAGCACGAGCTGAATCACTTGTCAGCGCTGCATTTAACGAATCAATATTCCACGAAATAAACCTCACAATTTTATCCTCCTATTTTCTTGATAATCATTAAATCATAACTCATTAACAATATATAAACCTAGCTTTGATAAATTTAAGCTTATTTAATTTATCAAAGCCAGGTTAACTTCTTATTTTTTCTTTATTTTACTATATTTAATAGCAAGTCCTACTAATTAATATTCAAGCTAACCATCCTGAACAATCTAAAAATCCTTTCAAAATTAACCAATGATTATATTTTTTCTTTTATCAGTTTGGTAATTTGATAAATTATTTGGTTTTAAAAAAATCTCCAATTTTCAGTTCTACCTTAGACAATGAAAGAATGACCTCTTATCCAAGATAACATCTATGAAGAATAACAATTCTTATTCTCATTCATTTGGAAGTGCTTCAAACTTTGGTACTTTTTCAAGCTCAATATCCCAATTTGCTTTATTTGCATAATAGATATGTCCTTGCGGCTTTATGTTTATATCACTGTCAATACTTCCTGCAGGAACGACCAGTAATTTTCCATCCATTTGTATGTTTGGCAAAGCCGATCCACAAATAGTACAAAAACTTTTTATGTGCCCTTCTGAACGAAAATTAAAGGTTTTAGATTTTTCTTTACCAGACAACCACCTTAGCTTGGCTGTAGAAGAAAACAAATTAGCTGCATGCACTGAACCTGTATCTTTACGACATAGCTCACAATGGCAAAGATAAAAATTTTCAAAATCTCCTTCTATTTCATAAGTAACTTCACCGCAAAGGCATGATCCTAAATATTTCATAATCAGCTCCCCCTTCTTATATAAGCTCATTGCTTCATTAAAAATTCTACACCGTTACTTTATATTAGCTCATTCTTAACATTATTAATGTAGCATTCAACTTACTACACATTATACCCATGAGTGACTTATATTTAGTTAAATCGTTCAACCATTTTCACAAAACGCACTTTGAATGGTTATCAGAAAGCACTATTTCTGTTTCCAGAAACTAGAAACACACGAAACTATCTCGTTGAGTATAGGCTGAAACCTCAGACAGCTCTTGATTCTATTCACTATTTTCTTGTCAGCAGACAGACGGTCTCAACGTGCATGGTATGTATAATTCAGATATTAGGGTTTATCAGATGTTATAATTCCTACGCATTTAAAAAAATATTTACTATAAAGATATCACAAAATAGTAAACTATGTTTTATAAATTGTCCTATATTTGTCACGATGATTTTAGGACTAAAAAAGAGAGTAGCCTGTTATGGCTAATCTCTTTTAATGCAAAAAAATAGAGCGACATAACTAAGTCATGTCCCTCCGCAAAACCATATGGTTTTTCTTTGTAACATAATATTATACTTGTTTGCTAAATATGTCAACAATATTTATCAAGAAATCGAATGAAGTTCTTAATGTATTAGAAAATTTGTAATCAAAATCTCTATATACTCTATCAAAAAAACTATTTAAATTTTCATTTATATGTTTTTTTACACCCGTACTAGAAACTATTTTTTGATGAGAATATATTAATGTACATAGTTGTCTTATTCTTTCATTCTTGAATTTATTTCTTCTTGTTTGTTTAGAGATATTATTATTCTTATTTATGTATTTCATCATTATATAATTGGGATCATGTTTACTATTACTACTAATTAAATCATTCAAAATACAATTATTATGTGCTGCAGCATTTCTTATATCTTTTACAGTCATCATTAAATAATAATCATCTAATAAATCATTTGATAATAACTTTTCAGCACAAAATCTATAAAAAGACAAGAAACTTCCAAATGATATTATTTCAACAAATACCCACACTGGTAGCCTTAGTTCATACTTGTTAATTAATGCATTACAATAGACACTTCTCTTATTTCTACAAAATTCTTCTTCAAGCCTTTTTTTATTTTTTTCTGATAACTGATTTATATATTCTCCAACAATAGTATAGCCATCTTCATCATCTAATTTACTAATAATAGATAACAATTTCACTTTAGAAAAGTGTTCAATATTTAAAGCCATTTCTAAAATTATCATTCTTAATCTAGTGTCTACGATAGCTAAATCTACTAAATAAGCAAATTCAAGATTTTCGTACTTACCCTTATTTTCTCCATATTGATATTTTAAAAAATTAGTTCTATATGATCTCAATTTAAAATAATTATTGTTGTTTTCTAAATAAGTTTTCGCATCCTCTTGAGACATTTTAGAAAATCTGATATTTTTAGATTCCAAATGATTTATTTGTTCATCTAGTGTTAATTTCTTTTTCATAATGTGCATCCCCGTAATCATATTGAAAATAATAAAACTATTCTATTTATATTAGAATAGCTTTAATATATCATATTCACAATGTATAGACCATTAAATTATTTATTTAGATGATAATAAAAATTATAATTCCTCTTTATTAATTACATAGTGCATTAGATTTCCAAAATAATAACTATACAACTGTATATCATAAGTGATTTCATCCATATTAATTTTGTTATAATGTACAAAGTTAAAATTGGATACTACTTTAAAATTTAAATCCAAAATATAGTGTTTAAAATTATTAAATGTGTTCTTTAAGTTTTCATCAACAAGTAGCATAGGATAAATACTATAAGAATGTTTATCCAGTTCATCTACCTTATCTCTAAGATAATTGATATTAAATGTTTTCTCAGACCTAGAACTTAAATCCATTTCATTAAATTCTTTTACAAAATTTGTGATATCTTTATTAATGTTTTCTGCATAGGAAATTGCATCTGAAAATTTCTCCATCCAAAATTGAGTCCTTATTTGTGTTAACATTAACTTCATTTGTTTATTATGGGATTCTTCCATTAATTCTCTGTTCTGCTTAAGTGTAAAATAAACTCCTGTTATTGTAATAATCCCTCCCACAATTGCACCTAAGAAAGCTATCCACGCATCTGATAATCCAATCCCAAATAAATTATAATCATTAAATGCTAATGTAAAACCAAAAATTAAGATTCCTGATACTACCCCATAAAAAAATGATATACCGTTCAACTCTATTCCTCCTTTTTATTAACAATTATATCAAAAGCAAATAAAAAAAGCCCTACCAATAGAGGTAGAGCATAATCTTAAATTTCTATATTATTTTCTTCTCTTATAGCATCAATCTTTCCTTCTGTCAGGATATAAATAATCAGCGTGGCAAACGCAGAAACTATAGCTGTAATTTGAGCTATTTCAGCTTCAGTAAAATTAATAGCTACAAGTATAGCCGTTATAAAACCTATAAGAGCTGCCCAGAACTTCCTGCTAGATAACTTCCTTTTCCAGTCTATTTTCATTTAGCACCTCCACATTTTTCCGCTATATTATTTTGAACTACCCACATTTTCCAGTCCCAAGGATATTCTTTTAAATCAGCAATATGTCTCTCTGGACTATTAATAATCTTTAATTTAGCAAGGTTATTGATAGCAGCTATCCCATAGCTCAAATCTTTTTCAGTTACTGGTTTTCTTTCTTCCATTTTTTTGCCCTCCTCAATCTTATTTGTGAAACTAATTCCCTTGAATCTGCGAGCATAAGGAAATATATTAGTTTTTTCTAAAGTAATTCCATTCCTACTAAAATTGCAATGAATCCACTTTCCATCTCCTGCATAAATGCCGACATGGTTTGTGCCTGGTGAATCGGGTGTCTGCATAAAACCTAAATCACCTACTCTTAAATCTGCATGTTTTATTGAATTGCTATTATTGAATTGATAATAAGTTCCATCTTTTACATTAGCTCCTGCATATAAGTAGCAGTATCTTACAAAGCCTGAGCAATCTAACTCCTTAGGTATAGATGGCGGAACAGCCTTTGCTCCTAACCTATATTTAACACCTTTACTTTGAAGCATGAGAGCTGCTTCAAGAATTTTATTTCTGTTTATCAAAACCTCACCTTCTTCTTTGTCATATTCATAAAGCTTATACTTTTCAATGATGTTTATTAATTTACCTGGATATTTTGGGTCAGTAGCATATCCAGCTTTCCATATCTCGGTACATGCTTCTTCATAATCCTTTGAGCTTCTTACTTTTTCATAACGCTTAGTAAGTAAAAACTTAGAATGGTCCTCAACTGACTCAGAAAAAGAATCATACGCTCTAAAGTAAGCATTAACTGTTATCTCTTTTCCTTTAATAAATTCCTTAGTGGGAAAATTTATTTTTTTACCAGTCCATCTAGAATCTGCTTTTATCCCAAACAGATTATTACCTTTTATGGCCAGCTTAGACTTACCTGAATTACTTTCTAAAATTGCTTGAGCAATTGTCAGAGATGGTAAAATATTATGCTCTAAATATCCTTTTATAGCTCCAGGCAATACTCTATTTATGAAATCTTGCATATTAAACCCCATTTCTGAAATCTTCTGAACCCTCAATTAACTCTTCGTTATTTTCAATTTTGTTTTTAATAATTTGACTTCTTATTTTGCCTTTAGAGAGATTTTCAAACCCACTCTTAGCAATTATAGCTACGAGGACTATTTGTGCCCAGTTAGTCAAAATTTCGAGGTTATTTGTAGCTGAAGAGGTATCATTAGTTCTTATTGCTAAAAAAGATGCAATAAAAAAGGCACCTATCACGATGCCTACAATAATAAAGAGAGTTAGCTTGCTAGCTTCTACATATCTTCGTTCTCTTTTCTTATATTCTTCCTTTTCTTTAGCAGCTTTAAGTTCTGATTCAAGTTCTGATATAGATTTTCTTGGTGACATCATTGCCTCCTTTTACTTTAATACTAATCCTACAATTAATCCTGCTGAGCCTGTAATTATTGCACCTAAGAATAATTTCCAGTAAGCAATCAGCGCATCTCCTGGAGCTTTTTCAAGTTTATCTAATCTACCATCATGCTCTTTAAGTATTCCAACTGTTTCTTCTACTTGTTTTGCCATATATTTGATATTACCAGAGATATCAAGAATAGCCTTAGTCTGCTCATCTTGAGAATCCAACCTATGATGAGCTGATTTAGTAGATTGTTCTACTGCAACCATTCTTTCATTTATAGTATTTATACTTTTTACTATGTCTTTTTGATTATCATGAAATTGCTGAAAGTTTTTTAGTGTCATTTCATGTACTTGACAAACCTCCATGTATTCACCTGCTTTCTAAAAAAGAGCCCGAAGGCTCTTATTATTATGATATAAGTTTTCTGTACTCAGATTTTATGTGGTCCTTATTCATTGTCGCATATATCTGCGTGGTGGCTACAGATTCGTGTCCTAGAAGTGACTGAATTACAGTAATATCCATCCCTGCATTTATGGCCAAGGTAGCAAAAGTATGTCTTAAAAGGTGTGGATGAATAGCTGATTTTATCCCTGCTTCTTCTCCTAATTTCTTTACTATTAGTTGTAATCCTCTAACTCCTAATCTACCATGAGGATTGCGCTGAGAAACAAATAAAGCGGGTGTTTTATCCTTCCTGGACTCAAGATATTCGGAGATAAACAACTTAGCTCTAGCACTAAAATAAACAGTCCTTTTTTTGTCTCCTTTTCCTAAAACTGTTACTGACCTCTCATGCATATCTAAATCATCGATGTTTAACTGCTGCACCTCTGAAATCCTGCACCCAGAGGATGCAAGGAATTCAACAAGGGCTTTTTCTCTTAAATCTCCACAAGAGTTCTTAACTTTCTCTAGCTCCTCAGGAGTCAAAGCTTTCCTAAGGTCCTTTTTATTAATAGAAGGAGTCTTAATCTTTTTCATAGGATCTCTTTCTATTATTTCCTCATTACAAAGCCAACTGAAAAATGACTTTAATACTGACATAGTACTTACCATGCTACTTTCCTTTAGATTCTTAGTTTTAGCAAGGATAGCAAGGTAATATCTAATGTCATGCGTTGTAATCATGTTAGCGGGCTTAACCACAGTATTGGCGAAGTGCTGCAGTTTTAGATTGTAATTGTATAAAGTATTGCTTTTTACACTATCAATCTTTTTTGATGCAAGGAAATATGAAATCTTTTCTTGCAAATCACTTACTACCAATTCATAAGATTCTTTTCCAATCGTATATCCGTTGAAAGCTTCATCTAAAACTGCTCTAAGCTTCTTTGAATCGATATCAACTATTTCTGATATATCTCCCATAATTTTGATGATTACCATTTCCTTATTGTCCATCTCGAGCACCTCCAGCTGGTAGGATAACTACATTCCTTAAATCCTTATCTGGTTCTGCAATCCATGCACAATCAAAGCAAATAGCCTCGTCACAAAAGTAAGCATAAAACGGATACTCAAATTCTTTCCCACACACATCACATACATTTTTAGTCTTCATAAAAACTTAACCTCCATGTACATTACACGCACAAAAACAAAAAGTTTTTATACATGTAAAAAATGGAGGCTATATTTCACAATTTTAAACTTTATCTAAAAATAAATACTTGTAACCATTAGTATGACTTATTCCTAACTAATAGCGAATAATATCGACTATTGTGTAATAAAAAAAGCACCTTATTTAGTGCTTTTCTCTTCTTCTAATTTTTTCTCTTGTTCAATAAATTCTTTCATCTGTTGATTAACCCAGGTTGATATTTTTATTCCTTTTCTTGCTGCATACTCACAAAACTCTTCAAATACTTCAGGATCTAAAGAAATATTTTGCCTTCTGGTTGCCATTTAATTTCCCCCTAAACCTATGGTCATTAAGGGGATTATAATAAAAAAATAACATTTTGTCACCAAAGTGTGTATTAATACACACTAATACACACTATTAAACTATTGTGTTTTAAATCCCTAATTCTCTTCTAGCTATTTCAATCTCAACTTGTGCTTTTAAAGTTGTCTCTGTTCCGTCATTCATTACTATAACTCTATGTGGTACATCTTCCAATGTTGCTACTTGTCCCATTATTACTATTGCCCAATTCGTTACCAATCGTTGTTCTAATTTAGTCATTTACATTACCTCCATATCAATTAAAAGTTCTAACATTAACAATTCAATTTGTGCTTTTTTTACTTCATCATCGCTAGGTTTAAGCGATTCTAAATATATTTCATAGTCTATTTCTTCTTGGGATTTCCAACCTATATTCAATTCCTCGAAATTAGAAATATCGAAATCTTCTTCAATTCCCTCGATTAACAAAACATTTAAATTTCCATTTATTTTTTCTGCCCCCAAAATACTATCTGCAATAATTTCAAGACTTTTACCATTCGGTAAATTACCAAGGTTAATTTTGTAAACATTTTCATTTTCTTTAATATAAACAACTTCGTTCACGAATCTATATTTAATTAAAGAATTGTCTTGTTCAGAATAGAGGATTCTCATACTACTTCCACCTCCCTATCGCCACCATATCAATTACTCTTTGTGTCCCAGTTCTGCCAGTAGACCCGAACTCATTCACCCCATTGTGAACGCATACAAACCTATATGTTGATGTGCTACCCTCTATAGGTCTGCTTACTAAATTCAAAAGACTTTGCAAGGCGTTACCATCACTATCTGTAAACCAAACATTCCCTGTTACCATAGGCTGCTCTAGAAATGGCGATGGAAAAGATAGAGAGCCACTGTTATTTGTGTTTGCTGCAACACTCAACCCAGTAGTTCTTTGGGTAAAAGAGCATACTTGTGTGCCATCTTGAAATCTAATCCATCTGCCATTTGCATTACTGCCACTGCTGTGTATGCTTTTATTTTCTAGCAAATCAGTTACATCCAACTCAATCTGTGCCATTTGCGAACTAATGTCATCGGCAAATGCATCTATTTTTTCATTATCAGAGACAAAATCCTCTCTCTTGGGATACTCGTTCCCTGCCCACTTATTAAGTTGTAAAAAAGCTGTTTTTAATAAACTTGGCATTATATCACCTCTCTATTCTTTATATGCTTCAAACTCATCCCACATTAGGTTCAGAGTATCCCACATATCCCAAGTTTTGTTATATCCATCAAATTGGTCCCAAGTCATAAATATAAACTCATATTCTATTCCGACATGAGCTAATACTGCTTCTCTTAAGATTACTTTTAAATCCTCTAGACCTTCTGGTACTCCCATTGTGCCTACAAACTTTATAGTAAGATAAGTATCTTCAAAGTGTTCAGTTACTTCTACCTCACCATTTGTAAAAGCTTCAGCAATTGATGTTACTAGTTGTACAGTTGATAAATCATCAGAACGATATCTTCCTATGATTGCTGACCTTCTTAAATCAACTTTTTTTCCATCGGAAAAACCTATGTCAAATGCTTCTTCTTCTCTTTTCAGTCCCTCATCTTCAGCAGTAACAACTATAATTTCCTTTTCAAGCTTGTTTACATCAGCTTGTACTTTGTCAAATTGTGTTCCCATAGCTGTTATGTCTACTTCATTGCCCTCAGAGTCAAAATACATGCCATCTGGAAGCTCACTTTTTATAATATCTTTATAGTTCGTTGACATTTATAACACCTACTTCTGCCATTTCAGTAGATAAAAGGTCCACATTAGATGAAGGAATCGAAACACTAACATCATAGACTCCGTTTATATCCTTAACTTTATCAATAATCCCAGATACGAGTACCTCAGTTCCTATTTCTAAAGTTGATATATACTGCTCTATAGCTGATATAGCTAATGGCTGTAATGTAGCAAAACTAAATCCTGCTTTAGGTTTTATACTTACAGTAACATTAATAGATTTAGGAGTAGGCTTAAGCACATGCACATCTGCAAGCATTGGCCTTTTGCTTAGAATATAATTCAATACTGTAGTAACTAGCTCATCAGATGGGATTCCAGAAGCTGTTGCAATTAAAACATCTACTGTATTGTTTCCCCTTGGAACTGGAAAAGCCTTAGCAACTGTTACTCCAGGTACATCAAGAGCCCATAATTCATAATCTGTAAAGGTACCACCTCTTGGAGGCTTTCTTCTTCTTAATAAAACCCTTTGCCTGTATACTTCTAAATCCTCAATGTCTGTTCCATCTGATAAATCAACCTCTTGCCTTACAAATTCTAGACCAGTCGGAGGATTATTAATAACAGTAAGACTACCTGCAGGTAAATTAGCTTCATATCCTGTAATATCAGTTTTTACATTTACGCTAACTTCTAACTGGCCAGCAATTAAAGTAACTTCTTGCTGAGTTTTTGAAATAACTAGCTTACCAAATGCATTAGGATCAGTAGAAATAATAGTATCTTTTGGAATAACAATATTACTTGCGTATGCTGTTGTTCTTCCGAGTATCACAGGACCTACAGCAGGGGTAGGCATTTTTCTATCAGTATTCCAAATATAGCCATGCTTAGGAAGATTTTCTTCATCGGCAGTCTGAGGAAATGCCTGGTTAAGAATGTACTCTTGGTTGTAATAAATCCCCTCAAATTTAGATGCATAGATCTTAGCTTTTACTGCTATCTCAGATGCAGAAGAAATTTTATCAGCACCTATGGCCAGAGCAAATTCAGCGAGTAGTTCCTGAGTTAGTCCATCTTGTGTTTTTTTATAAAAAGACAACTATACCACCTCCTTAATAACATTAGCTTCAAGCCCTAACCATTTAAAATAAACAGTAACTTTCATTCTTTTCTTTGTATAATCTAGCCACTCAGGCACTACATCAACAATTTCAATATCTTCTTCATCTTCTAAAGCTTCATAAACATAAAACTTTGCCATGTCGAGCTGCTTGCTCTTCTTTTCTTTGTAAGTTAAATAAAGCCTAGAACCTAGCTTTTCATCATATAAAAAAGACCCCCTTCTAATAGAGAGTCTAAGTAATATACTTTGCTTCTTGGCATCTAGACCTTGAACTACTTTAATATCATTATATTGCTGCACTAAATTCATATCATCAATCTGATAATCCTTCATCATAAAGCATCATCTCCACTAAGTATTTCTGTAGTTCCATCAGGTTTAATTACTAGCTTTCTGTTTAAAATAATTCTTCCGTCATTACATAGCTTAATAGTTGCACCGCCTTCACTATAAAGTAGGGTTTCTCCTTCTTGAAGTGTTACATCAGATACTGGCTTTAAAGCTCCACTAACCTTATCCTTGACCTTAATCTCTTCATCTAAAACCACATCGGAAGCTAAAGCCATGTTAGGGTCAGAATAAGGTTTAGTTATAATAAGATTCTGCCCTACTTTAGGTTTAGACATAATACCAAAAGTAGCAGTTTTAAGCATCCCTCTGTATTCCCCAGAACCCTCAGCACTTACTTTATTTGATGATGTTGTAATAGTCCCTATATTAATACTATTACTATTAAGTCCCTTCTTTGTCATTCCTCTTGCCACTATAATCCCTCCCATAGAGGTCTAAGTCTTACATACTTAACATTTCCCTCATTCTCATTTTTAACATGTCTGTATCCTACAATAAAATAGACTCCATAAGTTCGTGTATTCTTATCACTAACCTTAGCAGTCTTATTTACCTTAATATCATTTTTCCCATGTACTTTAATCTCAAGCTCAAAAGAACCTTTCAAGCTATCTTTCACATTTCTCTCTCCTATTTTTTCTGCATTCGCAGGATCCTTTGCATCTGCATCTTCTATTACTTTTCTTCTTACATATCCATATTTTTGCAGTGTAGCTTCAACGAATTTCGAAATAAAAGACTTTTTACCTTGTCCTCTAACCCAGCATTCACTTTTAATGTCAGCACCTTTTTTAGTTTTCTTAAATCCTAGCATAAAAATTGCACCTGGAATAAAATCATTAGAAAAAGTAATATAGGGTTCTTCTTTGTAGTTTAAAACATCAGCAACTATTTCACCACTAGCAGTACACCAAAGCCACATCCCTAGTTTTTTAGCTTCTTCGGATAACAAATCCCACTCCGTTGTTCCAGGCTCTACAGTTATTTTTTTAATAGGCTTATCAAAAGCAGGATTTATATTTACAGTAAACCCATATCGTCCAGCAATGTTTTGAGTTAGTGAAGTAAGGGTAATATTTTCATATGTCCTTGGTTCTGCATCATTCTCAAGTAGCAGCATAGATAAATCTCTTCCGATTATATCAACTCCATAACTTCTTTCATCCCAAAACTCAATCACTTCATCAGATATCCCAGTAATAAGCTCTCTAAATTCTCCAGTTGATTCAACCTTTTCTTTCAAAATAACTATGTCATTATCATCATAAACCTCTGAATATCCTCCTTCTCCTTGCTCATTTTTAATATTTGAAAGAGAAAGTCTAAACTCATCAGCAGGTATATCCATACTTATTTCATAGCTATACTCTTTTATCCTCTTAACCGTCCAAGCTTTATTTTTCTTCCTGTTTTTTATATATGCTTGTAACTCACTCATAAAATCACTTCGCTTTCACAGGAATATTCAAATTCTTTCCAGCTATAATCAAGTTAGGGTTCTTAATGCCTTTATTCAATTTAAGTATTTCATCAATAGTTGTACCATACTGCTTAGCAATTCTGGTAAGAGTATCACCTTGTTTAATCTTGTAATCTATATTAGTTATTGGAGTATCAGCATTTTCTTTAGTGCTTTCTAGCAATTTAACAGCATCATTTACAGTATTATTTTGGACTACTGTTGGAATACTAACTGCATTAGCTACAGGTGGTTTATTCTCCTGAAAAGTAAATGAGTATTTAACATAGTTTGGTGTAGGTTCTTGCATTAGCTTTAATTCTGTCATTTTTACCATAGTAGGTGATAAAGTAGGATGCTTTAAAAGTCCAGCTTCAGTACCATAAAAACACTTAACAGCCATTTTTGAAAACTCTTCATAAGCTCCTTCGCCTACAAATTCTCCTTCACCTTTCATTTCTCTTATTATTCCTAGTTCTTCTATCTCAACAAAGTTAGTAAAAGGATAATGATTTTGAACAGTCTTTTTAATAAAAGATGTTTCAAATGTCGTTGGATTGTTTGGCCAGACATAATCTCTAAATTGCATAGCTGATAAAAGCCTGTCCGAATCGTCTTGCCTCAATATTTGCTTCACAGTTTCACCTACTTTCCGTTATAACTTTTTTAATTAAAAAACCACCCTTTCGAGTGGCTTTAAAAATTATATTTAAAACATCTTTCTTAATATAGCTCTGTCAAATACCGACATCATAAATTCCTTAACCTCACTACTAGCATTTTCTTTCTTCATCATTTCTTCAGCATCCTTTTTCATAGCTTTAATTTGATTAAGAGATTTACCTTTAGTCATATGGATAACCTCATTCAAAATAACCACAATATCATAATCTTCTACTATACTCTCTCCTGCAATCAGCTTTAGAGCTTCCATAGCTACGAAATTAGCCATCTTCTTATCTTGTAGTGTCTCACTTGCTTTTAACATAAACTCAGCCTTTTTATAATCATTATCACTTGGTACATTCCTAGAGTCTCTTTTAACAACAATACTACCTTCGAAATACTTAATAACCATAGTAGTATCAAGATTTAATACCCTACAAAACTCTAAAACATCCTCATAAAACATAATAGCAAGTGATTTAGTCTGAACTGCAAACCCAGAGTTCTCAGCCTTAAAATCAAATAAATTCTTACCCTGCAAAACAATATAAGGTATATTACTTTGTCTTACTCTCCAGTAAGCAGTATACTTTGATAACCCTAGTACTTGAGCTAAATCATTAATAACCATTACAGGTATACCTTTATAAGTTTTTCTTTGAAGCTCAGCAATTGGTTCTATAGTTAATTGAGTAGGTTCTTGTTTCACTCTGAAATAATTATTTACTAATTGTCTTTGAACCTTCCATGCTAAATCATCTGTGAAAGATTTTACTAACATTAGGTAACCCATTTCTGTTAAAAATATCATGTCTCTTCTAAGGGCATTAGATATCTGCATTATCTTGTTTGTACGAATTTCGTACGGACTGATTTCAAAATAATCTTCATCTTTTACAAATTGCTCTTTGTGCTGATTGAAATTCCTTTTTGCTGTTCCTTTTGGTCTATTATGAACTTTATCTACATCATCAAGTGTTACCAATCTCAAACCATTATATTCTTTTACTTCAAACTCATTATTTGCAATTTTAACTGCATTCATTTTAGACTCTCCTTTCAAATCTACTATTATTGAAATGAGCAATCTATAATGCTATAATATATTTAGCAATATTTATTGCTCTTGTTGAAACACTCGTAATTCTGGGCAAAGAATTAGCAACGGGTGTTTCTTATTTTTTTGATAAATCAATTTTTCCTTCAGCATACATCACCATTAATTTTTCTAAAACTTCATTCATTGCTTGATTATTTTTTATACAAGCAATTTTAAATTCTTGTGAAATTTTAGAATCAATAGTAGTAGCAAAAGTTTTTCTTTTTTTATTTTCCAAGGTTCACCTCCTTCCAAGGATTAAACTAATTATATAGTTAACTAGTTAACTTGTCAAGGGGTTTTAAAATAACTCTATCAGATGTCGGATAAACCGACTTCCGAAAACTATAATATCCTAGGAAATATTTAATATATATTATATAATTTAAAAAAAGGGGGTATAAAATGGACAATAAGCTATTAAATCTTAAATTTATTTCTGTATTATCTTACTTATTGAGCGGTATATGTGTTTTAGGTGCTATAGGTACTATTTACACCAACCTTTATTACAATGATACTTGGTTATATTTATTAGCCTCATGGAATTTCATTTATGCAGTCATTTTTTTTAGAATAGCTCAAGACATAAAAGCAGAAAAACGCTGGGCATTTGACTGGGGAATAAGTCTCGGTATTTTGGAAATTTTGAGTCAATTATATTTTTTATTGCAAGGAGAAACAGCTGTGCTTCTTACATTTTCATTATGGTTAATCCTTGTAATAGGTCTATATAAAAATAAACAAGTCTTTGGAGAGAAATAATTTCTCTCCTTTTTTATTTTGTTGGAGTTCCCATTCTTCGCTCAGTCCTCTCAATTTCTTTTCTAGTAGAGCTAAAATTATTACTAGTAGTAGTTATTACTCTTCCAGGAATAGTAATTCCATCTAAAAGCACTTTTACACTTACATGAGGATTACTTTTTACTTCTACTGGTACAGTAGTATTAATTTTCATTTCTGCAGCTTTCATTTTATCCATTGTATCGTGCATTGCTGCTATTAATGTCCCGTTTATTTCTTTAGGTTGAAATCTTGCTGGTGTAGCAGGATATTTTTCATGTCCTCTAGGTTTGAAATATTTACTAGCTTTATCCTTAGCATCTTCTGATTCTTTCATAATAGCTTTGTTGTATGCAGTTATTTCATCAGGCTTCATTGATAAATATTCTTTGTTTTTATCCAAACCATTTTTTGATATAGCTGCAATCATAGCCAATGAGAATATTGTTCCCGTATAATTAATAAATTTACTTAATCCAGCTCCAACAGTGGCTGGCCCAACAGTTTTAGGCATACTTGATTTTGGAGTTGCACTAGTAGCTGGTGCTCCTGGCACTGTTTTTCCTGGTACTTCACCATTTATATTCACAACAGCCGCATTTACCATCATTGTAGCTACTGACTGTCCTAAGTCAGGCAATCCACTAGTTTTAGGTTTTCCTGTGCTAGTTAGCCACGAAAACAATTCCCCTATTCGTTTAGCAAAAGTAAGAGCTTTTATACTAATATATGTCCCTCCAACTACCTTTGCTCCTGTAGCAACTGCCTCTCTTTTATCTGCTCCTTCTTCTCCTAGAAATCCCATCATAAAGTTACCTACAGACTCAGCCATAGCTGCCAACTGTGGATTAAGAGCTTTTAGATTATTCACCGATTCGTCTAATGCATTTTTCCACTCGTCTATTGGCGTGAGGTCTATGCTATTTATCTCATCTATCATTAACTCTCTTTCAACCATCATCTGTTTCTTTATTTTTGGATTAGTTTCAGCGTTAATACTATCATTTAAATCTGCCAAATCAGTTTCTAGCAGTATTTTTCTCTTAAATGGTTCAAATATAGCATCCATTAAAGGGTCAAACTGATTTGCATAATCAATACCTACTCCAGTTATAGCTTTCATCATAATTTTTAATTGAGTCATTCTATTATCCATCTGGTCTATATATGCTTCTTTAGCATTCCCTTTTGAGTTATTTACAATAGCACTATAGGTCTTTTCAAAATCTTTAACATTTTGAATTAATGGAGTAAGAGCAATAGCAGCCTCCTCTGAACCTAATATTTTTTTCAAGAATCCAGCTCTAGCTTCTGATGTCATACCTTTCTTTTCGAAAACTGCAAATAAATCTTTTACAATATCAAGTAAATCTCTCGTATGACCGTTTGCATCTTGAATATTTACTCCAAAACTTTTAAAATCTTTGATAACTTCTTTATCTACAAATTTTCCAAAAAGCTGTTTCATAGCAGTAGCTGATTCAGCTGCTGGCATATTATTTTTTGTGAGTTGAGCCATAGTAGCATAAACAACTTTATAATCAATTCCTGCTGCTTGTGCTTTTGGCATAAGACCAGTACCTAAAGATGATGCTAATTCCTCATACTCAACAATACCAGCTTTTATAGTTGCAAATTGGACATCCATTATCTCTGATAAAGTACTATCATCCATAGCGTATGCGTTTTTAGTTCCCATTACAGCTTTAACTACTGCAGATATATTATCAGTTCCTCCTGCAACTGCCCCTATAGCAAATTTTCTAGCTGCACTAGCAGCATTCTTAGGGTCAAGAGAAGCAGATATTGAATCATACATACTTTGAGTTATTTGAGTGAAATTCTGAGGAATAAGTTTCCAAGTTTGGATTATATCTTTAGTCATAACCTTTTGACTCTGAGCTGTTTGATCATATAGTGTATTTATCTTAGCTATTCCAGCATCTAATTGAAGTAAATCATTCGATACAATAGCGGCATATGCAGCTGTACCTGCTAGACCAGCTTTAAATGTTCTTCCAATAGCCTTATCAACAGCACCTAATTTATTGTTTAATTTATCTGCTGCATTGGTTATTTTAGAAAATTGAGCAGTGATACTATTTCCTGCTCTTTCCGTGTCAGATTTTGTTTTTAATACATCACTTTTAAACCGACTTAATGTACTTTGATATTCATCTTTCGCTCCAAGAACTATACCGACTTCTTTAGCTTCAGCCATTATTTTTCACCACCTGCCAGCTCATTGAATCTATTTTCATCAAAATTTTGATTAATTTCTATTTTATTATCATCTTTTATTTCATCCCCACAACAAGGACATAATGTTTTCTTAGCACTAGTTTTACACTTATCACATAGCCTTGACTCATACTCCTCATTGTCTATGTGAATATTTGCTAAAATCCATGTTAATTGTTCATATCCTCCCTGGATACTAGGGTCATTTGGAGATAATTTAAGATCTTTCGCAATTCTCCATCTAAGTCTTTCAAGTGTATTTTCTTTAATTTTTTTTTTAATTCCTCAAAATTCTCAGTTGAAATTTCATCTATAGTGTCAGATGCTTCAGTTTGAATCTGAGTCCATTCTTCAAACAAACTAGAAATAACTGATAGTTCTTCAGATTCTAGTTCCTCACGAGAAATAATCCTTGAGCTTAATTCGAGAGGACTTCTTAAAGCAATGCTTAATTGCTCCAATTGATACATTAAGTTCACAATATCTGGATTCATAACATTTTCTTTGCTTAATCTTTCTGTTAATTTGACATTAGCTTCAATAAGCTCTCTAGCATCTAGTCTTACGATAGCCACCTCAAAATTCTGTCCAGGATAAGTAATAACTTTATGTTTTCTAATATTCTTTCTTAGTTCAGATACTCTCATAGAAATTCCTCCTAAAAAATAATAAGGACCCTAAGGCCCTTATTTTTTCACTCTCTTAAACTTACTAGCCATTACCTTCATATTCTCAACTGTCTTATCTTTTAAGTTTCCTGATTCTCCTATTGTCTGCCAGTTACATTTTAGGTACATATCAGAGCGGTCAGGCTTTTCTATAATAACATCGAAATCTTCTAGCTCATCTAGATATATACCGTCTGTCAGAGCTTCATCGGTAACATAAGCTCTTTCTATTTCTAGATCATAACTAGTCTTAGCTCCATAGGTTCCTACTGAGTCTTTTTCTCCAAAAGCATCCAGAGTCTTAGTCTCTTTATTCTTATTCGTTCTGTAGCTCTGTATTACAGCAACCTTCTTGCTTGCTCCATCGGTAATGATACGAATATAGATATCATCAGATGTAGGAATTCCGTTATTGAAAAGTTGTAAATCCATATTAAATTCCAAATTTTTCACCTCCTAAATTAGTGCAGTTCCATGAAGAAAGATAGTATTAAGTGGCAATACTACTTTGTACACATAATTAACATGCACACGAGTTCTTTTATCAGGCTGTCTTTCAACACTGATTATTTGAGGAGATTCTATAATCTCTGCTCCTTCGTATACTTCTAGTTGCGCTATAGCATCGGCTTTTATTTCTCCTACAGTTGAATTCCCTGCTTTTTCTCTTGGATGAAGAGTTGATAACCTATTTCTAAGGCCTCTATCAACAAAATCTTTAACCTTAGCAACAGTTCCTTCTTGATACTTATTGTCTGGGACAGCTGGAGAAACTCCATCATCCTTAGTATAAGTAGTCACCCATCTATCAATATATACTTTACCGTTTATAGTTCTAGCTGCAGCTAAGCCCCCAGCATATAAAGCTTCATAATCAGCATCTTCAAAACGATTATAAAGACCACCGAATAACTCTGGAGTTACTTGTATATTATGAAGTGGCATAGCAGGGTCAAGTTCTAAAGCATCATAAGCTGCACAAGCGGCCGCAAAATATACTGAGCTAGAATGAGCAGTCCCTTCCACAGAAAGCGGCACAGATGCCCACAGTGTTACTCTCCCAGAATTAAGAGGTAACGCTAAAGCAACCCAAGCTGAAACACTAGCTGCCATTGCTCCTAGATGCGCTCTTCTTTCTTTTCTGTTAGTTGAACATACATCACAATGATTTCTAACATGTAGATGAACATCAGCACTTATACTGTCGCATATAATAATCTCAGGTGCTTCTTCTGTCTTTAAAATGTCTAGTGACTCTAAATATTCATCCTTAGTAGGTGCTCCTTCAAGTGCAGATATAACAGGAACGCATACTAATTTATTAACTCCTATTAGAGTAACTATTCTTACTAGTTTTGCCATTTCAGATTCTTTTCCAAAAGATGCTACTGCATCAGCATATGTCTGAATTGCATATGGTTTAGGTTCTAAATCTGTACATACATCTGGGTCAACTTGTGCCACTATTCCCATAGGAAAACAAGTACCAGGAAAGCCCATAACTTCTTTTGAAACTAGGGATTCAGAAAAAACCCCTACTCTTTCGGTATTAGGAATACCCATTAATCAACATCTCCTTCCGATGTAATTTCATTAATAACCTCATATTCAAATTGCTTTTTCCATAAAAAATTCAAAGTTAGCACATTTCTAGAATGAAATAACTTCTCCTTTTCTTCATATGGGTCTACAGAGGTTGAACCCTCTTCATAGCTTTTAACCTTAAATCCTTCTACTTGTTTTGGATTAAATAAAAAAAGAGCTGTAAGCTCTTCATTAATTCTTTGAATAGTATCTTCTCCTCCAAGTTTAGCAGAATCAGAATTCCAAATATGAATATCAAAATACAAATCCGTATCTTTACCTTTTGTTTCAATTGCCTTATCGAGAGTGAACTCTATTCCTAAATAACCATTATCCATGCCTATTTCATTAGTATTGATTTGTGCCTTAGATACAGTTACAAGTGGTTTCTTTAAAGGCAAATCTCTTTTAATGTTAATATAACCTGCTTGAACTTCTACCCATGGAAGTAATGTTTTTATTTCGTCAATTACTTTATCTCTTGTTTGATTTAACATTACAACCCTCCTAAAAATTCCTCTAATACTTCATTTGCTATTTCAACATATCGCCCTGAGTTGATTACTGATTTAACTGCATCCTTTAAAAAAGGCCTTGGCCTTAGTCTTGATGTGCCATTGTGCACCCAATAAGCATAATTTGCAATTTCAATATCAGCAAATACTTTATATTTGCCATTTGATATTTTCTTTATTTTTAAAGCTCTCTTAAGCTGTCCAGTATTAACTGAAACTGGATAAGGTTGAGAATATGCTCTTCTTACACGAATTCCTGCATCTAGTCCATACCTATGTCCAGCTGATATAGCTAGCAATCCAGCCATTAGGTTTTTCTTACCTAGTTTTGTAATTCTTTTACTGCTCTTCTTTTTATTCATTATGTTTTGATTCTTAGGTCCATTTACATTATCAATAGCTTCATGCAAGACTTCACTGCTTATTTCTTTAACAATTTCATCAGCCGCCTTAGGCATAATCTCCATTACTTCATCAATCATTTTTTCAAAATCATCGAATCCATAAGAGTAATCAGACATTTTGAATCAACTCCAAAACTGCAATATAAGCAAGTGGCTCTTCTCTGATATCATACCTTTGGACATTTTTGATTCTAAACTTCATGTTTGTATATTCAATATAATCATCTTCTCCTAATTCCTTAATATTGTAAGTATTAGGACCATAATATACATAATCATATTTTTCTATTTTACCAATTAGGTCAAGAATAATCTGGTCAACATTATCAGCTTTTAAACTATCTTTAGGTATCATGAAGCACTTAATATCAGTTATTGTTTCAGTAGAACTTAAATAGCACTCATCATCACAATCAGGCTCTGATGGATTATCTACATGCCATAATGGATTTCCATATCCTGTTGATTCATTGTAGCAGGGACATAATATTCCAGGTGTTTTTTTTACAATCCTAGCAGTAACACCTTCTTTTTCTATTCCTTCATGCCACATTTCAACCCATTCATTCATGAGATTATCCTCCATACTCGTTAACACTTAAAAGCAATGGATTAACATAAGACTTTCGACATCTACCTAATATCTTTAGTCCTTTAGACTTTAAATCGTCTGCAAACTTCAAATAATTACTTGTAGAAGCGTCCTTAGAAAGTTTTATAGGACCTATACCGATACTTTTTCCTTCTGAGCTGGATGCTTTATTAGATACTATTTCAGATGCAGTTATATAAGCTAAGCCTAGTTTAACTTTCATCTGTATCTGAGAATCATCAGATTCTAAGCATTCGCTTTTCACTTCGTCAATATAAACTGGTATAAGGTCAGTAATCCATTGCTGAACTGTTGCTTCAGGTAAAGATGAGCCTGATAGTCTATTAATCATTTCTATATCAGGCAAATTCATTTAAGCACCTGCCTTAATCTTATCAATGATTTCTTGCTTCTTATCATCAGAATCAATATCTATTTCTCTTTTAGCCGCTAGTTCCTTAAGTTGTGGAACAGTAAGCTTATTTAAATCAATTTCATCATCATCTGGAAGTTCTTCTCCATCTACTTCAATTTCATCATCTTGAAGCTCTTCTTCATTTACTTCACCAAGAATGCCTTCTTTGAGCTTTCTTTTAACAAAACTTGTAGCCTCAGATTCAATTACTTCTCCAGGTGGAAAATCAATGCCATTTTCAAAATCATAGCATTCTGAATTGCTTTTATTTATATACAACATTTTATATCCCTCCTAAAAAGAGGGGTAGAATACTACCCCTTATTCAATACATTAGCTGCTTCTTTGAAAAGTTTAGCAAAACCAGAAACCTGAGAAATTACTGATCTAGAAATTTGCTTATCTATAAGCTTATCTGATTCAACTGTAACTCCCATTTCTTGAACTTTCTCAATAGCGTATCTTGTATCAATTCCAATAATTTTACTTGCTGGAACTTCATCAACTATATCCATATTGATTCCAAGAGGAGTGATAAGCTGACCATTCTTTTGAAAATCAAATCCAGCTTGAGGATCCTTAAATTCAGGAATAAGCAGGAGGTCAACAATACCATTAGTATCAGCAATTAAAGCATTCATCTTATATGGTCTTTTCATAGTTGCCCAGAATCTTACCATTTCAGCATATCCAATTGTTCCTGCTGTGCCCTTAATTGTAGAATCTCCTACAGTAAAAGAAGGAGCAGGATTTGTATTACCATCTCCATTTATTAGCACATTAACCACTTCTTCAAGCTGGTCTACTGCTATTTGTGAAGCTATTTGTCTTAGAGCAATAGCGAATATATCTATTTTCTTTCTTCTAATAGCCTCATAGGTAGTATCAAGCTCAACCCCAAACTTGAAGATATTAACTTCTTGCTCTTTTGTCTTTAAAGTAGTAACAGGAAACTTAGAACCTTCTGCTACTCTTCTAAGTTGCTTTTGACTAGTATCTGTATCCATATAGATAGATTTATAAGTATCAGAATCTATCTCAGTAGTAGTAGCGATTAACTTAGGAAGTATACTTTCTTTTTCCAAAGCTGTTCTAACAGTTCTAGAGATAAACTCTGGGAAAAGAATTGATGATTCAGTTGTAGTGAAGAACTTTTCAACTACATCTGATTTTGCACCTTTTACTTTTATATCAAAACGCTTAAGCTGTCTTTGAAAAGCATCTAGGTTCTCTAGTCCTTTTACACCTTCATATTCAGAACTTGGGTCAAGCTCTTCTAGTTTCTGAGCAAATGTTTTTCCCTCTGCTGTAGCTGCTTGGTAAATCCCTTTTTCAAGCTTTAAATTATCGTATCCCATTATATAGCCTCCTTTATAGTAAGAATCCAACTACTTTAGCAGTTGTATCTACTTTCATAACTAAAAATTCTCTTCCATTTGTAGCATCAACTTTAACTTTTCCTGTTCCATCAGCTGCCAATTTAGCATAACCAACCGCAGGGTCTGCACCTGAATAAGTGAATTCCACATATCCTTTTAGCTGAACTGTAACAGCTCCATCTTTTTCAACCTTAATTGCCTTGCCATGAATTTGTTGAGTATCTGCACTTAGTGCTACAGTAGATGAAGCACTAATCTTTACAGGCTTTAGTTCATCAGTTGATGCTAAAGCACTGTTAAAAGTGATACATTCTTGCATAAAACTATCAAAAGCTATTCTCATTTAAAACTCTCCCTTCTTAACCTTCGTAAACTGAATTATCAACAAAAGAATTTTTCTTAGTTTCTTTTGATTTCATTTGTGATTCAGGTGGATAAAGCTCATTAACTTTATCTTTATATTGCTTTTGAAAAGCCTTAAGCTCCTCAATATCACACTTATCAAACACTTTTTCCATCATTTCAGCATTAAAGGACTCACCTTCTGCCATTTTCCCAAGTCTTGAACATTCTTTCTTTAGATCTTCAAGATATTGTTCTCCCATTTTTGCTTTAGGTCCTAAATCAGATACCTCTTTTTTTAGTTCCTCGTTTTTCGTAACTGCCTCCTCATAAGCACTGACTTCTTTTTGTAGCTCATCAACACTAATTACTATTTCCTCAGATTTCTCATTTTGAGCTTTTTCAATTAAACCTTTTAAGTATTTCAATGATTTTTCTCCTCTCTTTTGCAAATTAGCAATAAAAATAGTCGATTCTTTAGAATTCGACTTATTAACAGATTCAGATATTAATTTTTCTTTTTCTTCATCGACTTTTGATAAATCAAAGCCTTTTGTAATCCCTGCTGCAGGTTGAGCAGGTACTGCCACAAATGAAACTTCATACGCATCTTTTGGGTCTCTCATTCTGAGGTAGCATACAGTTTCTTTACCTTCAACCTTGTAAGTTCTGCCCTTAAGATGTGAGCAGTTATCAAAATCAAAGTATGAGTTCTTGCAAATTGAACACTGATAGTCATTAACGGAAAAGCCTGCTGAAACTTCTTTGTATATCCCAGCTTCTATATTGTCTATTAGCACATCATTTTTCTTAAGAGTATAAGCCCATCCTTTAAGCTGATAATATGCTTCTGCATCTGGATTAGTAGATACTGTCTGAGTAGCTATTAATTCCGTTTTGTATATTCTAGAATGTTGTCCTCCAGCTTTCCAGTTGTGGTCTACAATCATTGTTTTGCCAAGAAATAAAGATTTAAGCTTTTCTAAATCTTGAATCGAAAAGTATTCTTTATCTCTATCAATGTTATTGTCGCAAATGATAAGAGGATACACATATACATCATCTTCGATTAGCTCCTTCTTAGAATATTTATTAATAAGACTTAATTCTTCAGCATTAATTTCCGTTAAAGTATCAAACTCAACTAATGATTTCATAAAAAGAGGTCTGTCTAAGTCTTTCAAATCCTTATACTTCATATTTCCACCTCCTATCCATTTTCTTTTAGATATTGTCTTAGTGATCTAGGTTTTTTTCTACATCTGCAATTAGGATGAGTGTCATATACAACCTCAGGTCCTTCTCCAAGCTTGTACCATTTTTTATCAAGTGGTTTGCATATAGGTGCGCATGCATCAGGAGCAGCACTCCATTGTTCGTATGGAATATTCATTGTCGAATACTCAGCAAAATCTGCTTTGTCTAAAGCAATTGAACATTCAGAGCGAGCAAGTCTCTCCCAGTCCCATCTCTTGCCACTGAGTTCATTGTGAATAAGCCTAGCTATATCCATAGGGTTTTTACCCTCAGAAGCTCCTTCAATTAGTATCTCTTTAATATTTTCTCTAATTATTTCTTTTCTTTCTTCCACTCTTTGAAGACCTTCGTACCTTATCATTTGAATATACGGATGCTCATAGTCATTTGCATGGTATGAAGATTTAGGAATCTCAATTTCTTCTAAATCTCTATCTTCTTGAGTGATTTCTTCGTTAGCTGTTTTATTTGCCCTTCTACATCCATAGTTCCAGGCTTTCTTTAAATTCTTTTTATATGCCCCATATAGCTTTATTCCAGAAACTGATATAATAGCTTCTACTTTCTCCAATTCTTCAAAAACTTTATGTTTTTTATAGTTTTTTTCTGAATTTTTAACTATATCTACTATTTTTTTCTCAGTTTCCTCTAAAATATCACTAAAATCTTTAGACCATTTTAATTCTATTTGATATGCCTCAGGGTCTGGATTAGGGTCTGACAATAAATCTTTTGTAGTACATTCACAGCCCTCATAATGCCTTATTTCTTTTTTTTTAGAATAAGTAAGGCTTAATGGGTCAATTTCTACTGGAGCAGGAGGTTCTCCTACTGCATTATCATATCCTAGTTCATTAGCTACATCGTTTTGATTTATGATGTTTTGGTCTCTAAGAGTCAGAAGGTTATTTATTTTCTTCTCCTTAGCCTGCTCTTTCATAAGGTCAGCTCTGGCGATTTCTACCATGTCTTGAAGATTTACATCCTGCCAGTTAATTTCATAGGATATATTTAACCCTTTAACTGCAAGCCAAGTATCTATAACTTTGTTTATTACTGGAGTCACAGTAGTTCTATAATGCTCTATCTCCGAGGTTAGAAAGTCAGCTTGTTGCTGTGACATTCTTTCGGTAGAACTCCAGCTGATTCCTAGTAAAAATGGTGGTAATCCTGTTTTTGCTATAATCTGCTCAAGTAATTGTCTTACTGGAATTTCTGATTCAAGTACTGGAGCATCTGCCCCTATTACAGAAACCTTAAGATTGCCAACTCCAACAATATCAGCAGCTTTACCTTTTGATTTTAAATCCATTACTTTGTTCCACTCAGTTTTAAGTAATGAGTGCATTTCTTCGACCACTTTAGAATCATCTAAATCCTTAGGTGAATCACATGTTACTGAAAACATTAAATTACCGAATCTCTCCCAGTTAAGCTTAGTTGAATTAAATACTGTAAGAAGTATTCCAGTAACAAAAGGCATACTTCTTAATAGGCTTACACCATACGGACTATCTTTTTCAGGAGATAACGGAGTATAAAGCATAAGATTTTGATAAGGAAGTTCAACAGGTTCTAATTCCATCTCTTGTTTTTGACATATTAAGTAATCAAGCCGATTATTCATCTGCTTTAGCTCAATAGTGTCAATATCTACTACCTGCAGTGCGTAAATATCTTCCTTGAACTTATCTAAAACAATTTCTCCAACGGATGAGCCATTTTCTAGAAGCTGGTCGAAATAGTTATTTATAAAGGCATAAATACCTTTTTCAAAAGCCCCAACCTTTACATCCTTAAGAAACTCTTCAATAAGAGCTTTTCCTTGCTCATCTGTAGAATCAATGTCAAATTCACCTATAAGCCTAGTAAGTCTATTTATAGCAGTATCTATAACTGGAACTGCTTCTCTCATAATCCTATAAAGCTCATACTCTGCATTCTTAGGTACATATGAATCGAGGATTTGAAAAGGGTGACTAAATGTAGTTCTAGTTTGAACTGTAACTGAACGAGTACTTGTTTCCTTTTTCTTTTTTCTGAAGAAATTCATTTTTCATAACACCCCCTTTCATCTATCTATCAGTGCTAGAAACAAATAATTTAACCTTCTTCTTAAGGAATATTGGTCTTAATATTGTAAAAGCAAAATATCTGTCTGCATCCATGGCATGGTCATTTTCTTTTAGTGGTTTATCTTCTCCTTTTGCCGCTGCTTTAGGGTCCCATGAATATGAAGAAAACTCTCTAAAAGTTTCTTTACAGCAGTCATTAAATAGAAAAACACCCATCTTTAAAAGGGTGCCCACACTTCTTATTCCATCTAATACATCATTCTTAGCCTTTATAACTCTGTGATTTCTTTTTCTAAGCTCAGCTATAAATGATGCTGCCGAAGGGTCAACAATTATACCTTCAACCTCATAACCTTCTATGAACTTCTCATAATCATCTGCAAACTCTGAGTCTGTCTTTTGCTTTCCTTCTTTTCTTCCAGAGTAATAATATTCTTTAACCTTGTACCATTTACCTAAATACTCACCATACATACCAAATGTAGTAGGATTCTGAGTACCATAGTCGCAAGATACATAAAACTTTGAGTAGGTTCTATCTTCTGATGGAACTATATGATCATCTTCTGTGAACATATCATATATGATTCCTTCAGCTAGTACCCATAGTCCAAGGATATACCTCTTAAAGAATACACCTGAATACATCTTTCTATATCTTTCCTTAATCTTCTCAGATAAAGAAAGATTGTCATCCATAGTAAAGTGTAGATAAAGAATGTTCTTATCTATAGCTTTGTCTATCCAATCTGTCTTGAACCAGTGAAAAGGTCCATTAGGGTTACAGTTAAACCACCACTTAGACCCATCAACCGAGCATCTACCAGTTGCCTGATTAACGAAACTCTCAGGCATAAGTGCAACCTCATCGAAGAAACATCCAGCTAAAGTAATACCTTGCACTAAGTCCTGTGAGCGTTCATCTTTACCGCCAAATATATAAAAGAAATTAGTTATATTTTTTCTAGATACTATGAGCAAGTTGTCTGCTCTTTTGTCCTGGACTTTATAGCCTCTTGATTTAAGCATTAGCTTGAGCCAGAACAAAACATTTCGCCTGAAAGAGCCTATTGTCTTTCCACACATGCCAAAGTTTTGATTTTGAAACTCTGTCATTGCCCATATAACATATGATAGTGACATAGATAAAGTCTTACCGCTTCTTATAGCTCCATCTGCAATAATTCCATCCATATCTGACACAGGAGATTCTTTCATCCACCAAGTTAGTATTTTCTTTTGCTTTTTACTAAAAGGCATGAACTTAAAAGCTGCTTTTCTAGTCTTCATCGTCCCATACCTCATTTACTTCACCTTTAAGAGCTTCTAAGAATCCATCATCTTCTAATTCTTCTTCACCCTCAAGTTTATTCTTTTCAAGTTGAAGCTTTTCTCTAGCAATATTAACTTTCTCAGTTTCAATTTCAAGCTTTCTTCTAACTTCATCAGTAAGAAAATCAAGCCTGTCAGATAACCACTCAAGAGCTTTCATTTTATCCAGTAGTTTAATTGAAACTCCATCTTTTCCTTGTTTAACCTCAGAGAGTATAGTTCCATCTACTTCGTATGATTCTTTGAACTTTACAGTATTCACAATTTTTGTAAGCTGAACCTTTTCTCCATCTATCTCAACTTCTACGGGGCCAAAAGCACCCATAACAGGAACTTCTTCTCTTCCGAACTCTAAGTAATCCGTAATATCAGAAAAGGCTATATCCAAGTATTTCTGGAATATAGCCATCGGTTCAAAGGAAAGAGCATCTCTAATACTTTTTTTAAGTCGGTCTATTTCTTTTTTGATATGAGGTTTTTTCATAAGATTTGAAGCTGTAAACCTAGCTGTATCTTTACCATATCCAGCTTTTAAAGCTGCCTTAGTTTGATTCCAGTACTTAACATAGTAAAGGCAAAATAACTTTTGCTTATCTGTAAGGCTAGAATCATCTTCTGACTCAACTTCAAGTTGTGGTTTTTCCACTTCTTTTTTAGGGTGCACCCTTTCGCTTTTTGTGTGCACCCCTGTTCTATTCCAATCGTGTCTTTTTTTCCAGCTTTTTACTGTATTAATTGAGACATTATATTTCTCTGCTATCTCTTTATATTTCATGCCTAGCATATAATCATTTTCTGCTAGTTCTGCTGGGGCTCTTATATCTGCCACATCACCACCTCGTTATTTCTAAAAATAAAAAAGCAACTCATAAAGAGCTGCTTATATATTGTCTACATCCCAACCTAAATAGTTTATACCTTTATCAATGAATTTTGATAAGTGCATTTTATTAGTTAAATACATTATTTGTCCATTTCTATCTTCTTTAAATGACTTTACATGTTTTAAATATTCTTGAAATACTTCATCTTTAGAATATTCCTTTTCTCCATTTAATTCAATCTCTGCTCCAACATAGTAAAGTGTTTGTATATAGTCTAAAGTATCTTTGGATAGAGTTTCTAAAGCGTTATACATAACTTTTAAATAACTAGTATCTATTGATTCATTTAATCTCAATGACTCAACATTCTTTTGTGTAAAATTGTTAGAATCAATATTTTTTCTTTTAATCATACTGGTATTTAGTTCCATTATTTCTTCAATTTTATTTTTATGATCTCTTAGCATATTTATTCCCCCTATTTAATATAATTATATTAATTATATCAGATTAAAGAGAACTAAATACATATCTTGCCTAAAAGGTTCCCAAAATACATAGGCTTATATGCTTGTTATAATTTAGTATTTTATTTTGGTTAACTATTTTAGCAAACCTCAAACCCTTTTGATATCTATATATCGTTTCAAGATATCTGGGACCAATAAAAAATCCCATCTACTACAGTGTAAATGGGATTTTAGTTCCCAGGTTTCGTCCTGGATTGTTAGGAGGATTTTATGAAGTAACCCACTTACAATTATAACTCACAATTATCTAAAAATACTGCCATAAAACTGACATAAAACTGACACGAAACTGACATTGCTAAATAGATCTAATAATAGGCATGTCCTCTTCAAGTGCTCTAATTCCAAATAAACCTATCTTTATTTTATTAATTGCATTATGTTTTATTCTGTGTGCTTGCCTCTCAGAGATGTTTATTTTATCTGATATTTGAATCCAGTTCATCGAATCAAAATACTTCATCTGAATAATTTCTCTTTCTTCATCACTAAGTAAAGATAAGCTCATTTCTATGCTATTTATTTTAGATTTAAGCTTTTTAATGTTTTGTGTAATGCTATTTATCATTTCTAGATTTAAAACAGCTATATCCTCAACTGGCTGTGAAATTTTATAGGTTTTGCAGGTAGAAACTCCCTCATAGTTTATACCACTTACTCCATCATCTAATTGAATCTCATGTAGCTCCTTTAACTTAATCTCAAGATTAGCCTTGAGATAGTTGTAATTGTATAGAATCTTCTCAGTCCCTTTATAGTAATCAGCCTTCATATCTAGCCCTCCCTCAAAAAAGAAAAATCCCAGGAAGAATTACTTATCCTGGGACTCTTGGTCCTCTACATTATTTATTTTTACTGTGTATGTTTGTTGATGCTTGCACCTTGCACATTTAAGATTAATATCAAAATCTCCATGCTCAGTTTTTACACTTACTTTCCCTAGTAGCTTGTTACAAGACTTACAGCGAATCTCCTGTGTCATATAACCTCCTATAATTCTCTAAAGTCTATGTCTGGATACTTATTTTTAAGTAATTTAACTTTAATAAGATAGTCCTTTGTCTTAAATCCCTTGGTATCTTCTAGCACCTTGTTTCCTGTCTTAACCTCTCTATACTCAAAGTCTCCAATATATTTTATAGCTCTTATCTTCTCACCCTTATACTCAAAGCCATTTAGTAAAACATATACAGGCTGTAGCACAAGATTACTAATTTCTCCTACCTTCTCTAATAGCTTAAGCTCTCTGTATCTATTAGCTTCTTTCATGCTGTCAAAAGTTATTCCATCAATAAGTACTTTTTTATTACTATATTTGCTTTTTGTGTTATTTTTTGTATTATTTTGTTTATGGGGGATTGCTCCCCCGCATTTTTTATTTTGAGTCTGCTTTACCGCTGCAACGGTTTTATTAGCAGGCTCTTTTTTTCTTTTTAGATAATCTTGATACTCTTCCATTGTCATTCTTATGGCCAATGTTTCTCACCCCTCTAGTTTGCTTAAGTGCAATTTCTGCTAGTAACCTTCTAAGAGTAGTACTTTCAACTTTGCCCCAGCTACCATCTTCTCTTTTTCTTTGTGCGAAGCAGTCTGGCTTTCCATTTTCTAAGATTGAAACCTTGCTGATTCTATATTCAAAACTCTTAGTCTTAACAGTAATCATTTCATTTCCTCCTAGCATGTTTGAATTTATGAGTGAACTTAGTGCACTTAGATTCTCTAGTATAGTGCTCTATCTCTCTTTCAATCATTCTTTTATTTAGCTTATTTAAGTACTGCATATGTGAAACTCTAGAAACAAATTCTTCTTTAGTCATTTGTATTCACCTCTGATTTACTGTCATACATAGCCTGAGCAGTTTCTCTTAGCTTAGTAATTCTTTTATCACCAAATTTAAATTCTTTTCTTAGTGCAGCTTCGATAAGTTCCTCAGTCTCATCTACATGTTGCTGTACTAATGATTCAAGAAATATTTCAAACTGTCCTAGAGACATTTTGTTTATTTGCTTATACCAGTTTCTTGTTTTCTCTCTCTTCTGGGTTCTGTTCATGATATCCTCCTAGTATCCGTTTTCCTGTCTTCTGAGGTTCTCTTGAAACTTTTCTAAATAAGCTGTTTCTAAATCAGCTCCTGAATACCCTAATGTATGAGTTATAGATAATAGAAAGTGAAGAACATCTGCTAACTCTTCCAAGGTATTACCACCTACTTTTTTATTATTTTTCCAGTACTTATGTAAATCTTGCTCATTACACACTTCTGCAAGTTCTACTACAAGTCCAAGAAGCCTATGAGTTATAAAATCTTTATGATCTAAATAAAATCCTAGTTTATCCGAGTGATTACTGTTGTAATTCTTAACAACAACATCGTCTAGATATTTCTGTTTTACAACTAATTGATTAAGGTCCATATTCTACTCCTTATCTAAAAAGGTACATCAGCATCATCAAGAGCACGAAATCCATCTGAATCTAAACCCTCAGGTTCATATGTGTTATTTGTTTCAGGAGCCTTATTCTTATCTCCCCACTCTAGGAACTGTACATTTTCGGCAACTATCTCGGTAATGTATCTCTTTTCTCCTTCAGTAGTATCATAGCTCCTATTTTGTATAGAGCCTTTTACTGCTACCAGTCTTCCTTTAGCAAGATAGTTAGCACAGCTTTCAGCCTTTTTACCCCATACCTGAATCTTAAAAAAATCAGTCTTTTTATTTCCGTCACTGCCTTGGTATGAGCGGTCAACAGCTATATCAAAATTAGTAACAGCGTTGCCTGATGAAGGAATGTATCTAAGCTCTGGGTCCCTCGTTAGCCTTCCTATAAGTATTACTATGTTCATAGAAACCTCCTCAATGTTAATTTTTGTTAATCAATTTCATTTACTTAAGCCTGTTTCCTTATATCAAACTCATGTACATTTGCTCTTACTAGAGCTTCAGCAAGCTGAGGGCAAACACTGTTACCTACTCTTGCTACTTGCTCTGTCTTTGGATATGCTTTTCCAGTGTAGTCTATGTCAATAATGTAATCATCTGGAAATCCTTGAGCTTTAAATAATTCCCTTGGTTGTAACATTCTCATTCCTATGTCTGCTATCTTGTAATTTTCACCTTTTATGGTTACTATTCCGAACCTATCCTTGCTAGTTATTGTATCTAGTGGTTCCCTTAAGCTTTGTCCTGTCCCACATCCATAATATTTAATTAGAAATGCAGTAACTAATCCAAATCTATTACTTGCTGGAATTGTAGCTATAGGTTCGTCTAATCCAGTAGCTCTAGTTTCATTTCCTGTAGCAGTGTAGTAATGTTGTAAAAACATTGCTTTATTATCTAAAACATAAGGCTCATCAGCTTCAATAATGAATTTCTGTATACCTCTTGCTATTCTTTTCAAAGTATTCTCGGCTAATGGCTTTTTCCTATCAAATATCGAAGGACATGGAATATTCCAGTCAATACATTCTGCAGCTGTCCTATATGGTTTTAAAAGTCCACTTTGTACAAATAGACTTCTTGGGTCTCCATGTGTTGGTTCTGGCCATACTATAGGATGTCCGTCACACCTTGCAATTAAGAAGAATCTCTTTCTAGTTGTGGGTGCTCCATAATCACAAGCTCTCAACTCTCTAAAATCTATTTCATAACCTAACTTTTTAAGACTTTCTATGAATAAATTAAAAGTTTTTCCTGTTTCTTTTTTATCTGGATAGCCTTTACTGTCTAAAGGTCCCCAGGTCTTAAACTCTTCCACATTTTCAAGAATTATTACTGCTGGTCTAACTAATTTTGCCCATTTTACTGCTATCCAAGCTAAACCTCTTATCTTTTTATCCTTAGGTTTAGAACCTTTGGCTTTACTAAAATGCTTGCAGTCAGGACTAAACCACGCTAAATCTACTACTTCTCCTTGAGTTGCTTCTAATGGTTCTACATCCCATACGCTTTCACAATAATGCTTAGTATTTGGATGATTGGTTTTATGCATTAATATTGCAGATGGGTCATGATTTATTGCTATATCTATATATCTTCCAAGAGCTGCTTCAATTCCTGTGCTAGCTCCGCCACCTCCAGCAAAGTTGTCAATTATTAATCCCATACTTTGCCTCCCTTCTAGTGGTTATTTCGAATTTGGAAACAACCACTAATTCGTATTCTGGTTATATTGCGTTACTAAATCAACAACTTGTTCGCATTCAGAAACATCAAACATTCCAATATGACATTTTTCTAAAGACTTTCCCATTTGTTTTGCTAGCCATTCATAAGCTTCTCTTCTTGTCATTAGCTTTGTTTTCCACAAAGGGTCAAAACTAGCATGAGCTTTTTTCTTCCATTCTCTAAGCTCAGCATTTGCAAGTATTCCAAGTGGTCTATTTGTCCCTTTGTGCACTCCAACATAAGCATTGCATTCTTTGCATAAATAAATCATTCCATAAGACTTGCCGTATATGATTTTACTGTCAACAAACTTCGCAGGTTTTTTGCAATATTGACAAATAACTACCATATCTACCTCGCTTTCTCAACCAATTACGAAACTTTTGAGCTTAGTTCTTTCCATTTTTTAAGTTGTGCAGCTACTTTATCTTTTATTGCCTGCTCAGTAGGTCCATATATCATCTTTATATCTGGATAATTAACATGTGGATTTCTTAGTACAAAATAATATCTATCTTTCTTTGTGGTAGTATCTTTCTTGATTTCCATACAAACCCTCCTAATTTAATCTATTAATAGCTGATAAATAAGCTTTCCCTGCCTGAATTGCTTTATCTAGCGGTAAATTCTTCTTAAAATACAGTTTGTCTATATATTTAAGTGCCTTATCTAAATTGCTCATATGGAATCCTCACTCCTTGAACGATCTCTTTTATTTAAAAGCATTTCTTCCATTGATTCTTCAGTAACATCTGTATAAGAACCTTGTAATTTTAAAGAGTTCTTTGTATTTTTAGGTTTCTTATTATCATAGTTGCCTTCAAGTACTTTAATATAATTAGCTGGTTTAATTAGCCAATCAAAGGTTATTATCCATGATTTAGGATTCTGGCCATTTAAGAAAGTGGATGCTTTAATTTTATCGATGCATATATAAATACTATTTCTGCTATGTTCTTTGAGTCTTGCCTTTAGAAGCAATAGTCTTTTATCTCTTATTTGAGTTAAATTTTGCAAATTTAATGAATTCCATGATGTAATTATGCTGTTCAGCTCTTCTGAGCTGATGGAAAACTCATTCGAGTTTGCCTTATCTTCTTTACTTTCCTTTCCTTTACTTTCCTTTACTTTACTTTGTGTACTTTCTTCCTGAGTAAACTCAGTTTCCTCTGGAATTAATTCAGTTATTAACGGAGTAAACTGTGAATTTACTAATAAGTAGCGTTTTTCCATAACTATATTTTTCCGCTTAGAACTGACACATGCTGTTATATATCTCTTTTGAATACCTCTACTAGTTAAAATCCCATGTCTTTCATAAATCTCATTATCGAATAAATTCCTTCTTAAACATGCATTAATTACGGAGTTAACTCTATTTTTATCTGCGTTAATTTTGCGACTGAATAAAAGCTCTATATCATCATTCCATTCAATGAAATATCCATTAGCATAAATTTTCTGCCATAATTTTATTAGAATTGCAAACCCATCTAAACCACATTCTGCTTCTAAAAGTTCTACATCATCATCTATATTTACATCTAGTGGAAAATAATCTAAGCCAACTTTAAGCGGTCTAGCCATATCCCTTATCACCTTCCTTATAAGGGAGGCTAAACCTCCCTGTCAGTTTATTTAGTTTCTTCTTGATCTATAACTTCATAATCATTTTCTTCAACTTCAAATACATTTTGATTTTCTACTTCAGTCATATCTGAATTGATTTCAGTCTTAATTGTGCTATCTTGAACTATTTGTTTTACAAACTCAACCTTTATAGGTGCATACTTTAAAACTTTCTTAAGGACAGTTTTCTTGGCCATTTCATCAAAATTCTTGCTCCAAGGACTGTAAGATGAGCTATATGCCTGAGAGTATGTTTTAGCATGATTTGTTATATCCTCTTTAGACATAACCTCAAATCCAAAACCTCCATTTGTAAGCTTAAATACTGCGTAATAAGCTATTACTTCTCCTCTATTACCACTAGCAGGCTTATGCTTAAGAACTGGCTCAAGGCCAAATTCATATTCAAACTCATCATTTTCAAATACTTCTTTAGCATAAATATTTGCAAACTCACCACTTCTATATGCAAGCTCTATAAGGCCTTTGTAACCTATCTGAAACTGTACTTCCATATTCCCTTTATTCTTATAAGGAATTAAATATGCTTGTCCAAGTGGTGTATTTGGTTCAAGGCCTAACTGGGCTGCATTCATAAGAGAACCCATAAAGCTTTTAGGAGTGCACTCAGCTAGTTTTGGGTTAACCGATATTGCAGTTAGGGCCATTCTTGTAAATCTTTCTGGAGTAATTACACTTGGAAGAGCCTTTTTAATCGCTGGTTCCATAACCTTAATCCAATCTTTAATTGTCTGAGGTTCTTTATTACCATCAGTCACGCTATTATTTGCTTTCTTTGCAAGTTCATTTTTTAAATTTGACATATTATCATCCTCCATTTATTTAATTTGAAATCTTCTACTTGAAGATTTATTAGTGTATTTTTCATATATGTTAGGTAGTTCAGATTTTAACTTCTTAGAATCCAATCTATTTGATTCAACAGTTTTCCAAATTACTGTCCTATCAGATATAATTGCTTTTTCTGCTTCTTTCATTTGCATTTGAATATCTTGCTTAATAAGTTCCTGTTCTTTCTCTAAAGTCTTAATAAGCTCATTTATTTGGTCATATCTGTTAACCATCTCTACATATTCATTCTTATCAATTACAACAGTCTCACTTGCATCACTATCTGGATACATCATCTTTATTAAATCAGAAGCATCACTTGATCCATCAGGAGCTGGCATCTCATTTTTCAATATATGATTCTCATAGAAATCTTTTTCTATATTTATGAGATAATTTATAATCTCTTCATCTCTTTTAATTTCATGTATAGAAACTGCTTCATTTCCAATCAGTGCTGCAATATACCATTTATCTAGTCCAGTAACAGCCATATAATGATGGCATTGTAATTCATACATTGGTGGAATACCTTCTTCCCACTGCTTTTTAGCATATGAATTAGTAACCTTACACTCAAGTCCAGCACTTTCACCTACTACTAATCTATCTACATTTGCAAGCATCCATTCATGTTCTGGATGCTGAAGTATAGCATTTCTTTTTCTTACTTTTTTACCTAGCATTTCTTCAAATCTTTTAGCTACATAGTCTTCTAAATCCCTTCCTATTCTCATTCTTTCAGAGTCTATAGGTTCGCTCTTAGGCTCAGTCTTATCAATAAAGACTGAAATAGCACTTTTAAAAGGACTAAGTCCTGCTATAGCTGCAGCATCACTACCGCCTATTCCCTTTTTTCTATACTCAAGCCACTGCTCATAATTTAAATCTAGGGTTTGAATTAGTACCTTAGCTATCACTACTCATCATCTCCTTCATCTTCTGTATCATCTTCATATGAATCATCAAAGTAATCGTATCCATTTATTTTCTTGTAATTGTCTAAGCAATATTGGTTATACATTTCATCAAGATTTTGGTTCATTTTATATTCCTCCTGTATTTGAAATTTGTGTTTATGCCCATGTACCGTTTTCATAGTAGTGGAACCATTCACAGTTTCTAAGTCTTACGCAAACTGTATTATTTTCATCTAACCAAACTTTAGTGATTTTCATTCCGTCCTTGTAGTCATTTCCTACACAATCGGTGTGTTTCTTGTTTACTCTATGCATCAATTTCTTTTGTTCTTCAGTTAGATTCTCAATACCTATTATCATTTTGGGCCTCCCGTGGTATAATCAATGTGTAGTTTTTATTTTTGCCCCTAAGAAGAGTATTTTCTTCTAGGGCTTTTTTATTTTTATGAAAGAATTACTATATTGCGACTTGATACTTCGTTCTCTAGATATTTCTTTATGTTTGAAATAGCTTCATGCTGCCATGCTCCACCATCAGCTTCGAATAAAGCTAACTGGCCACCTTCTTTTATTCTGAATATAAACTTACTTGCAGGTTGATCTACCTCTAAGAATGTCCTATATGGTGCTAGTGTTACAGGATTAGGAACAACCACATCAGCAACTTTTGCCACTCCAGCTTTTACAGTAGCAACTTGTGATACTCCATCATCTTCCATCGTTCTTATCATTTCATCTTTTAGATTGCCAGCTAATTGAAGTAGCAATGGTTTATCTTGTGTATCAACGAATTTGCTCTGCATTTCAATAACGAATTGCTCTTGGCTTTTATATTCTCCAAATCTTAGAGTTGGTAGTACTGGAGAAACTTCCAATAATAAATCTCTTTGTTTGAATTCTCCATAAAAAGGAGTAAATGCTTTAACTAATGTTGGTGATACTACATGAATAACAAGAGGATTTTTAGGATTTAAAGCAACCTTGTCGAAATCTGTTTTTATATACTGAACTAAGCTACTTAATGTAGATATGCACAAAGGAACTGTCTCAGGCTGTTTTACTGGCATTATTTGACTTGTTGAATAAACTCTTCCTTCAATTTCAATAGTTTCGGTTTTCCCTAAGTTAACAACATACTGTAACGCTTCTTTTATCATTTTTCATTCCTCCAATTTTTTATTTAGATACAACTTCTCCAGTTCTCATATCAACAATTTTTCCATCGCTTTCTGAAAGTAATTGACCTGGTATTACTCCTTTAGTGTATTCTTGAGCAACTACTTTTCCTCCACTCTTACCAATGAGCAATCTAGTTAATATTGGCTTGCTAGGTGCTGTAGTAGCTTTACAGCTAAATTCTGTTGTTACTTCATCCCTTTCTTCTGTAGTTTTTAAAGTAATTGTCATTGTGATCTTTCTTGCTTTCTTGTGGTCAGTGTTTTTGTCCATGATGTTTTCTAGTACATGTTCGAGTGTGTCATAGAACTCCTCTGATAAAGCTCCACCCGCTAAGTTGTCAAAAGTAATTTTTTCTTGCATGATGCACCTCCATAATATTTGTGTTATAATTTCATTAATTGAAATTTTACTTAAGCCCCTTTGTGAGTGCCAGCTCCATGGGGTTTTTTCATTGCCTGGAATATCAGCTGCAGTATTGGACCTGCATAAACCTTTGCCCCCTGTCCTATCTTATTTAAGATTGGATACTCGTCTGTTGTAATGACTCCATCACATGCTATATGCTTCAAATCTTTTAGATGATCATCAAAGTACTCACCATAGCTTTGTAATTTTAGAGTTGTCATTGTGATTTCTTCTTTAGTATCGATTTCAGGTAGATAATCTTTCCAAAGGTCAGTGTCCATGAAGTAATCTAAGACTATTAAAGGATTCCCATATACTCTAACCATGTCTCTTATATAAGCTTCATCAGGTCTTCGCCCATATTCAAAATCCCTTAAACTCTCACAGCTAATATTTAATGCTGTGCTTGCTTGCTGTCTTGTTAAACCTGCATTTTCTCTGTAGATAACTAAGTAGTTTTTGCATTTTCTTTGCATGTCTCCCCCTCCTTAATTTAGTTATAATTAATATAAGAACAACAATCGGTACTAAATAAATAAGAGAAAAAATAATCGGAGATAATATCCATATGGATATAAACCTCAAGAATCCAGCTATTATTATTCCTCCATTTCCAAACATAGCCGATAGAAAGTCAGCTACTCCCATCCAATCAACCTTCTCATAGAAAAACATCTAATTTCCCTCCTAGACTAATTTAAGTCCTTTCCTTCTAGCAGTCACATTCATACTGCTAGTCCTACTTAACCTCCATTGGTCGATATCTTCCTTATTGAACAGCAGCTTGTTTCCTAAATAAAAATGTGGCAATCCGTTCATTCGTTCTTGCCTAACCCAGCTCTCTGACATGTTGAGGTATTGACCGACTTCTTTAGCGTTCATTACCTCTTTTGCGTTGGACTTAGGTTTTAGCTCCTCCAAAATATCAACTAGCACTTCTTTCACAGTCTGCGTTATCATTTCTTCAATTGACATAAGCAGTCTCCTTTCCAATAATTAGTTCATAAAATTGCATTACCAATTTGTCCTCCTTTCTTTTTCATACTCATTACACGCATGATTTTGTTTTTTTTAAAAAATAATTCTCAAATGAGTTTTTTTTACAATTTACTTCCGATAATGTTAATTATCGGAACTAAAACTTAACCTTGATTTTTATCAACAACAATAATGTTAAGAGGACCTTCATATAGATATTCATTAGCACCTATCTTAATTTTGAACTCTTGATTACCTGACACTTCTAGAATGTCTACAATTCCTTTTCTAGTTGCTAGCTCTAGTACTAATTCTTTAGTACTTATACTTTTTAAATCCATGATTATGCTCCTTTCTTCCAAATAATGTATGTGATAAACTCCTCTTAGAGAGGAGGTGAAATTATGAAACTTAAATTAAAAGAATTACAAGCTCTTGACGCAATGTTGCATGCATATTCAATATCAAAGAAAAAATCTTACAAAATAGTTATAAAAATGGATTCCAAGATTATCTCGGCTAAGTTTTTACACTTTATGGACACTTATGAATACCCTGTGGAATTTGATATAAATTTTAGTGGGGAATCCAGACCAAGGTATATTAATAACCAAGATTCATATCTATTTAGTAATTGCTTAAAACTTTTTTATAATCGACTTGATATTAGACATGACTTGTTAAATCGTTATGAAAATCATCCAGATCTACTAATAAATGAACTTTTAAATATAATAATCATGAATAAAGAAAATACTTTTGATGATTACATGACAGATAAAATTTACAAAATACATTTTTTAGAATCTAATCTCTATCTGGACTTCTATATAGTTAATCCAGATGAAGAATTCGAATTAGTTTCTCTTATTTTAGAGTCAGAAAATTAGATTCATACTTAAGCTGTCTATATGCTAACTGAAGAACTGCATATGCTTCCTCATATGTTAGTTCTTTGGTTTTTAAGAGACTTACAATCTCATCAGCTATAACATCTGTTTCAGGTGAAAATAGTTGATTTGCAGTGTTTCTTTCTCGTTTAAATTCATTTAAATATATGTCTTTATCTCTTTCTATTCCAAAATAATCACATTTAATTTCTTTTTCCATGTTCATAACCTCCTATTTTTATGATCTAATCCCCTTAACAAAATCATCATATTTTGATAATTCCTTTTCGAAACCTCCTGCTTTCAACATAGAGTTATATAAATCTTCTAACTGTTTATCAGTTGGATTCGATTCATTTATATGGATACATTCCAAGAGGTCTTCATCTATTAGCTTTCTTATTTCAATCCAAACTTGCCCTAAAGCATTTTCTAGTTGCTGGTCAGATATATCTTTTAAGAAAATCATCCCTGGAAATACTACAAGTTCCATTTCATCTCTCCCTTTTCAAATTTAACTAGCTATACCTCTTTTAAACTTATTAATGAAATAAATCTGACCTTTTCCAGTAACTTTAGAAGTCTTTTGTATTGTAGCTGGACCATTTGCATGAGTAATTGATGTTTCTTTAATTTCAAACAAGCCTAATTGCATTGAATATTGAGTTGGAGTATTGTAGTCTGTTCCTTTTCTCTTGATGAGATATCCGTTATCTCTTAACCACTGAAAAAGTTTATTCGGGCCTACGATTACTCCATTTTGCTGAAGTATCTTTGACAGTTCTCCTACTAATATGGATGTATTTGAAGTAGAAACTGCATCAGCAAAGGCAACTTTTGGAGCTTGTTCTTCTATCTTTTGCTCTTTTTCCATATTTTCTAATTGAAGTCTTTGAACTTCTTCAGCTGTATCAGCTAGTGCTCTTAGAGCAGATGGATAATCTTGAGGTAACTGATTTAAAAGTTTATTCTCTAGCTTGTCTATATAGGCAATTACCGCTTTCCTTACAAACTTTGATTCTCTAACTAAGACCTGTCTTGATTGGGCTAGATTTAATACGAACATAGGGTATTCCTTGCCTCTGTCATTTTTGTAATTTGACTCCTGAATTTTTAGGAGTGAGATTTCTTCTTCAAATTCATCTCTTATTATCTGCAATAAATTGTCATGTCTTAGAGGATTCTTGTTACCCTCTTCATTTCTATACTGGTTAATTAGGTCTACCAATTCCAAACTTGTGAAATTATCTTTGTTCATTAACATTTTCAAAGCTCCTCTCTTATTTGTTAATTTTAAATTAACTTTTGTCCTAAAAAAATTTCTTCAATACTTTTTCCAAAATAATTTGCAATTAACAAAGCTTCGCTTAATTTAAAATCAATGTTGCCATTAACCTTATCGTTGACTGTCTTTTCTGATACTCCTATTATTTTTGCTAAATCTTTTTGAAGCACTTTGTTTTCTGTCATTATTCCTTTTAATTTTACTTGTTCTGGCATATTTCTATCCTCCTTTCATGTTTATTTTAAATTAACTTTAAATTTAGTATAGTGCATTTAAAATTAACTGTCAATAGTAAAACTGTAAAATTATTAATTTGAAATTAACTTTGTTACTATTTATTTTAAATTAACTTATAATGGTTAATATAGATATTTAAAAGGAGTTTTTTTGATGAATGATACATTTGGAAAAAGATTTAAAAGTTTAAGAATTGAAAAAGGAATAACACAAGACGAACTTGTGAAGCAATTTAATGAAAAATATTTTTATAATTTTACTAAATCTTCGATTTCTATGTATGAAAATGATAAACAGGTACCAGAAGTAGATGTATTAAAAAAATGGGCAGAGTTTTTTCAGGTCGGACTGGACTTTCTCTTAGGTAACTCCGACATAAGGAACCCATACGAAAACCACGAAAGAATATCCGAATCTATAAGTGATGATAAAGAACTATTGGAGTTTTGGGAGGTATTGAAAGAAAGAGAAGATTTACAGCTTATGTTTAAACAAACCAAAAATATGTCGCCAAAAGATATTAGGCAAATAATAAAAATAATTAAAGCTATAGAAGATGAAGAGGATGCTCAGAACTAAAATAAGGAGGCTTTATGCAGAAAAGGATACTTGACTCGCTAATAAACGGTTATTTGTCTTTTTTCGATATACTGCGTTCCTACAATATTAACCTAGCTGTAGTAAATCATCTTAGCTCAAACATTTTGGGAATGGTATATAAAACAAAAAGGCAAAATTATGTAATCGTACTTAATGGGAATATTAATTATGAAACTCAATGCAAGGTTTTTCTTCATGAATTGTATCATATTGAAAACCACATGCCTTCAATGGGATATTGTATAGGTTTGGACATGCAACATTTATCTTTTGAAAAAAATTCAGATGTTAGAATTAAAGCTTAAATAATCATTCTATAAACTATATTAATATATTATGGAGGTTTAAAATGGAAGATAATATTTCAATGTCTCATTACAACACAACTAGCATAAGTATAGCGATAATATTTACGCATCCGCTTAATGATAATTTTTCTTTCTTTTCGTTGGTTGCAAAAGTTAAAGATGTATTTGGACATTTAGATCCTAAAGCTGACCCACAACCTATTATGCCAACTACTGGGAACCAGATTATTCCTCCAGAAATTCCTAGATATATTTTTAATAGTCCTAATAATCTTTTTAATTTCACCTTCTCAGCTCAAAGATTTGATTTTAACTTTGTACCTGATGAGTTTATGTCTAAGAGAATAGATCATTACACTGATTCAATAAATTTAATTATGGAAAGTTTAAATATAACCAATTCTTTTAGATTAGGTATAATTTTTAATGGTTTTATGGTTGTACAAGATTTTAATCAGTTTAAAGATTCCAAGATATCTAAAAATATTGATGATTATAATGAAATAGAAATTTCAATAAGAAATACTTTTGAAATTAATTCAATTAGAGTAAACCAATGGAGAAGATATAACTTAATTGATGAACAAATTTTTTATTTATTTGATTTAAATACAGATTTATCAACTCCGATAAATAATGTAAAAAAGGGATATGATTTATACTTATCTGGTAAACTGGAGGATTTATTTGATGAATCAAAATAATTTTGATAAAAAAACACAAACAAATAACCTGCTTCACTTTCCTAACAATACTTCTAGTGCTCCAATATATAAAGAAACTTTTACTGTAAAAGACGCTAATTCAAATCTGCTTTCTGATTATATATACTCAAAATTATTTTTGTCGTATAATAAGGATAAATCAAACAATTCAAATAGTGCGGAGTTGAAAGATATGGATAAGATATTAGAAAAATATATAGATAAAATGGATAGGGACCAGTCAGATTTAAGAAATGATATACGATCATCTGAAAATAGAACTACTCACTTAATAGAAAAAATGGAAGAAAGAATTCAGCTTTCAGATGCAAGTATGGAAAAACGAATGGAAAAAATAGAAAAAATGATAGAAAATAATATTAATCAAAATAGAGATAACTCTACTAGATTAGAATCTAAGATTGATAATAATAATAAATTTATAATTTCTATTTCCATTTCAGTCATAATTGGAGTCGCTGCAATGGTAATATCTCTTTTACTGAGTTAATCTTTTTTGTTAATTAAGCCTTAGGGCTTTTCTTTTTATGCAATTTAAAAATCCATAGAAAATATAAATATTTCCTCAAATAATTAGGAGGTGTGATAATCATTGAGTATAGATAAGAGAGGGCCTAATAAATATAGGTTTAGAATACAGTATCAAGGTTTTCAGTACACCAAGATGTTCTATGGCAACGAAAGAGAATCTAAAAAGGAACATGAGAAATTCAAGCATGAAGTAAAGAGTGGAAAAATCAATCTAAAATCAGAAATGACCTATAGTGAATTTGTTCAGATGTTCTATGATGAATATGTTACAACACTTAGATATAGAACACAGCAGCTATACAGAAACAACATCGATAATCATATACTTCCAGTACTAGGAAATTATAAGATTAAAGATATAGCATCATTTACTATCCAGCAATTTGTTAATAATTTAAATAAAACTTTTAAACCTAATACAGTAAGGAATATATATGGAAATTTATCACGCTCTTTCAATTACGCTACTCAATGGGAATTTATAGAGAAAAACCCATGCACATATATAACGCTTCCTAAAATTCCAAGAAACAATATGAGTGAGCTCTATAGTATAGAGGATATTAAGAAGCTCATAGCAATATATGAAAAAGAAAAAAATTTAATGCATAAGAGTGCCTTCTATCTTGCTATAGGATGCGGACTTAGAAACTCAGAAATAAGGGCGTTGACTTTAGACGATATAGACTTTGATAAGCAAACTGTAACAGTCAACAAGCAAATAGGAAGAACTAAGGATAGTAAAGGAAATGTAGTAGAAAAAGCAATATCTCCCAAAACAGATACATCAAATAGAACCTTATACATGCCTGATTTTGTAGCTGATGTATTAAATGAATACACTAAATCAATGCAGTTTATCCCTATAACAAAATTACTTTTTTATTCACATGTTACCCATAGAGCTATATCATCATGCTGCTTGTCTAAAAGGTTCTTTACAACAATAGCTAATGCTGGATTACCACAGATAAGATTCCATGACCTTAGACATTTGCACGCAACATTATTAATTCACTCTGGAGCAAATCTACAAGCCACTGCTAAAAGAATGGGGCATAGCACAATTAAAACTACTATACAAACATACATTCATAGTATGGAGGATGTAGACAAGACAACCTCTGATTCATTAGACGAAAAATACAATGAAATGACTAATAAAAAACAAAAGTTGTCCCATACTTGCCCAGAGTAAAAATATCAAAACCAAATTATAGCATCTAAGCCATTGATATTACTCATATTTATTTAATCAATAACGCTACAGTCTCTACATGCATGGTGTGACTAAACATATCAACAGGATAAGCCACATCCATCTCATAACCTAGTTTTAAGAGTCTTTCTACATCTCTAGCTAGTGTAGATGGGTTGCATGAAATGTATACTATTTTTTTAGGATTCATTTTTGCTATAGTATCTAGAACTATTTCTTCGCAGCCTTTTCTTGGAGGATCTACAACTACTACATCGGCTGTGATTCCTCTGCTATAGAGCTTAGGTACTACTTCCTCGGCTTTTCCTGCATAAAAACTAGCATTTTCGATATTATTTCTTTCAGCATTTTTCTTTGCATTTTCTATTGCTTCTTTTACTATCTCTATACCATATACATGTTTGGCTTTTTTTGCTAGAAATAAAGATATGGTCCCTATACCGCAATAAATATCATAAACTACGTCTTCACTTGATATATCTGCTAGCTCTAGAGCTTTATTATAGAGCACCTTTGTTTGTATAGGATTCACCTGATAAAACGATAGTGGAGATATCTCAAAAACTAAATCATCAATTGTATCTTCTATTATTCCATCACCATATATAATTTTATTTTCTCTTCCAAGAATAACATTTGTTCTGTTTGGGTTTATATTTTGAACCACAGTTCTAAGTCCTGGAAGTTTAGCCTCTAGCATCCCTACTAGTGCATCTATTTTAGGCAGCTTAGTTTCTTTAGTTACTAGTATTACCATTATTTCATGGGTATGAAATCCTACTTTTGTAACTACGTGTCTTAGGTTTCCTTTATGCGTTTTTTCATCATATACGGAAATATTGTATTTTTCTATGTACTGTCTTATTATGTCCAAAATAACATCATTAACTGTGTCTTGAACATAGCAAGTAGTCAGAGGTATAATCTCGTGGGACATTTTTTTGAAAAACCCCATCACAGGTTTTCCTTTTTTATCTATTCCTACTGGAAACTGAGCTTTGTTTCTATAGTTGTATGGATTGTCCATTCCTATAGTATCCATTACATTTGGATTTTCCACTTTTCCTATACGGCTTAGGTTTTGTACTACTATGTCTTTTTTTATCTCTAGCTGTTTACTGTAGTTTAGCTGCATTATCTGACATCCACCACAGCTATGGGCAATAGGGCATACTGGTTTTACTCTATCTGCAGATGAAGATAATATTTTTTTAAGGTCAGCAACTGCGTAATTCTTTTTAGATTTTACTACTTTGCCTAATACTATATCTCCTACAAGTCCACCTTCTACAAATACAGTAAAGCCATCTACTTTTCCTATTCCTTCTCCCGAGTGACCTAAATCAACTATTTCTATTTCATATTCTTTTCCTAGCTTTAACATAATCTTCTCCTTAATGACATATATAAAGCCGAAAGCAAGGCTTTCGGCTTTATCGTTAATTATTATTATTTATTATACAAAGAGATGCCTTGCTTTATAACCACGATAAGCCATGAATATACTGCTTATTACTAACACTACTCCTAAAATCGGAGGGATAATAGTAAGAGCTTTTGCAAAACTTTCTCCTCTTCCAGTTTGAACCATAGTTTGAGCTACAGCAGTAGTTAAATTCCCCATTACATACATTCCATTTTTAGCCCATACTGTACCTGTCATAAATCCAATAGGGGCAATAGATAGACTCATATAAAACCCATTTACACTTCTAACTTTAAGACCTTTTAATCCCAAAAATATAGGAACAAAAAATAAGGCTGGGAGTATAAATCCAAACCACTGTGGAGAGAGCACTAAAAATAAAATCGAAGTAAACAAAAACCATCTTTGATATACATTTACCCAACCTACTTCATTTTTTAAATCTCCTAAAGCAGCTTTTAGATATCTGATATAATATTCTACCTGATCTTTTATTTCTTTTGAATTAGCTGTGGCTGAAAATTTATTATTAAGCTCCTTACCTTTCTTTACCAAAGAATTATAAACTTCCAATAAGTTGTCTGGCACTTCCTGTTTTTTGTACTCATTTTTTATAGTTTCTAACAGATTATAGAATTTATCTTTTTTATTACCTAATTGAGGGTATTTTTGAATCCTATTCTGTAGTGAATCAATTACCGTTACAATGTCCTTCGTACTCACAAAACTCCCCCTTGCAATTTTATTCTTAATTTTATAATACCATATGAAATAATTTATTACTATTTATAATATCTAAAAGCATTTAAATAAATTTTTATAAACTAATATTAGTTTATAATGAATTATACTACAATTACTATTTTAATATAATCAAAGGCTCTCGCAAAGCGAAAGCCTTTGAAGTAATCTTTTAATATTTTTTTATTTTTTCTTTTTCTCTGCATTCAATATTGCTCTTAGGCTAATTCCAGCAACAGTAAATACAATAACCCAAGTTGTAAGCATAAATCCTAAAGCTGCACCTGTCATGTAATCGCCTCCTAATTAAACTCTAATACTTACAGTATTTTCTTCAATTTCCTTACCATATTTCTTTTTAATCGAAATATATGACTGTGTAGCTCCCGCTAATACAACCAAAAGAATAACTACACGAGCTCCATTAACCCAAGGAATTAGAACTGGAGTACCAGCTATAAAATCAGGAGCAAATTTAAAGTAACCAGCTTTAATATAGTCTAGTGTTGAGAAAACTAAAACTATTACTAATGCTGCTGGAGTAAGTCCTCTCATAAATACAGTGTAGAACCACTTAGGCATTTGCCAGATTCCACCTTTGTTGATTTCTGTAAGGGCTTTTTCTCCCATAAGGAATGCAACCACTATGATTTCTATTAATCCTAGAACTAGAAGAAGGTATGAACCTACCCAGTTATCTATTTCTGTGAAATAAGCTAGGTCAGCAGTCTTGTTGATAATTTGCTCTAGACCAACTGGTAATCCTACTACAACATAAGCCGCAAATATTATCCAAGCTGCAGTTTTTCTTGGAATTCCTAAGTCTTCCTCAACTAGAGCTGTTAGATAGTTGTACATTGCGATAGCTGATGTAAATCCAGCGAAGAATAGTAGTAAGAACCATAATCCTCCAAAGAACTGACCTCCAGCCATAGTTCTAAATACGTTAGGAAGTGCTATAAATGATAATCCAACTCCTGCTCCTATACCATCTGGTCCAAGGAAAGCATAAGCTATAGGAATAACTATAGATCCACCAAGAACGATTTCCGCAAACTCATTTAATGAAATTGTAGCTATAGAAGAAACAACAACATCATCATCTGGTTT